>JRYH01000048.1_pt1 | contig 107317 bp, 103 predicted proteins | sample 235351 | NCBI WGS metagenome assembly JRYH01 (sample SAMN03074221, study PRJNA261480) | activated sludge metagenome | biome: Wastewater Treatment Plant; feature: Wastewater; material: Activated sludge; isolation source: activated biomass of a wastewater treatment plant treating wastewater... ... | reverse complement strand
GAAGACATTCAAGCTTCAACGACAGACCGCCCTTAGCGAGTGGCAACAACTTGCTGCGGCCTAATGGGCAGACTTGTCTGCCTTACTGCGTTCCGCAGAGACAGTGTCGCATTCGTCTGACAGCACCACGGCGAGGCTTTGGCGGGGCTCGTCAATATCGAGACCCGGTTCCGGTACAACCCGGACGTCAAGAGCCTGGTGGCGATGGTGCCGGCGGTGATCCCGCTGCTGCTCATGCTGATCCCGGCCATGCTCGCCGCCCTTAGCGTGGTGCGCGAGAAGGAGCTGGGCTCGATCACCAACTTCTACGTCACGCCGACGACGCGGCTTGAATTCCTGCTCGGCAAGCAGATCCCCTACGTGGTGCTGTCCTTCCTGAGCTTCCTGCTGCTCACGCTGCTCGCGGTGACGGTCTTCGGCGTGCCGCTGAAGGGCAGCTTCCTGACGCTGGCGGCGGGCGCGCTGCTCTATGTCAGCGCCGCCACGGCCGCGGGCCTGCTGATTTCTACCTTCATGCGCAGCCAGATCGCGGCGATCTTTGGCACGGCCGTGCTCACCATCCTGCCGGCGGCGAGCTTTTCCGGCATGATCGACCCGGTCTCGTCCCTCGAAGGGATGGGCCGGCTGATCGGCGAGATATACCCGACCACGCATTTCCTGACCATCGCGCGCGGCACCTTCTCGAAGGCCCTCAACTTCTCCGACCTGCATACCGCCTTCATCCCGCTGGCGCTGGCCGTGCCGGTCCTGATCGGGCTGTCCGCCGCGTTGCTCAAGAAGCAGGAGCGCTAGTCCATGCGCATCGCCAATATTTTCCACCTCGGTGTTAAGGAGCTGCGCAGTCTAGTCCGCGACCCGATCATGCTCGTGCTGATCGTCTACGCCTTCACCGTTTCGGTCTACACGGCGGCCACGGCCATGCCGGAGACCCTCAACAAGGCGCCGATCGCGGTTGTGAACGAGGATCGCTCGCCGCTGTCCTGGCGCATCGTCAGCGCCTTTTACCCGCCGTACTTTGTTTCCCCAGACGTGATCGATCAGGCAGAGATGGACGCCCGCATGGACGCCGGCCTCGACACCTTTGCTCTCGACATCCCGCCCAACTTCCAGCGCGACCTTCTGGCGGGGAGGCGGCCAACGGTCCAGCTCAACGTCGATGCCACGCGGATGGGCCAGGCCTTCACCGGCAGCGGCTATATCCAGACCATCGTCAGCGACGAGGTGCGCACCTTCGTGCAGCGTTACCGCGAGATTGCCGAACTGCCCGTCGATCTGGCGCTCCGGGCCCGCTTCAACCCGCAACTCAACAAGTCATGGTTCGGCGCGATCATGGAGGTCATCGACAACGTGACCATGCTCTCCATCATCCTCACCGGAGCGGCGCTGATCCGCGAGCGCGAGCACGGAACGGTCGAGCATCTGCTGGTCATGCCGGTCACCCCCTTCGAGATCATGACGAGCAAGGTGTGGGCGATGGGGCTCGTCGTGCTCGCCGCCACCGCCTTCGCGCTCACCGTCGTCGTACAGGGCTGGCTGTCCGTGCTGATCGAAGGCTCGCTCGCGCTGTTTCTGGCGGGTGCGGTGCTGCATCTGTTCGCGACCACCTCGATGGGCATCTTCCTCGGCACTGTTGCCCGCTCCATGCCGCAGTTCGCCCTGCTGCTCATGCTGGTGCTGCTGCCGCTGCAGATGCTCTCGGGCGGCATGACGCCGCGCGAGAGCATGCCGGAGGCCGTGCAGTACATCATGCTTGCGGCGCCCAGCACGCACTTCGTGATGCTCGCCCAAGCGATCCTTTACCGCGGCGCGGGCTTCACCGCCGTTTGGCCGCAGTTCCTCGCGATCGCCGTCATAGGGGCCGCGCTGTTCGGCTTCGCGCTCGCGCGGTTCCGTCGCACCATCAGCACCATGGCTTGAGAGGAGGCAATTGACACCGGGACAAAAGGTCAGAACACTCCCGCCCGGGCGCTCGGCGCGGCCCGCTGTTTCCCCCTGTTTTCGGCGCCGCGACCGCAAAGCAGCGCCTATTTTCTTCAAGAAAATAATGAAACGGTATGGGGAACCCGAAGCTATTGTGACAGGCAGAGCGCGCTCATACGGTGCGACGATGAAAGTGATCAGAAGCACGCCATTACAAGAAAAAAAGGCGTTGGTTGAACAATCGCTGTGAAAACTCACATCTCCCATTCCGCCGACGGGAGCGAGCGATGTTGAGGTTCAGGTGCCTGTGAACTTTTCAGAAGTTTGTCTCGGTTTACGCTTCAGTCCATAACCACCTCAACTATAACCACCACTTAAACAGCTGAGAAATAAATAAGCTTCTACGAAATGCCGCACTGGCCCAATGGCAGGAACTGGGAGTTGCATAATATTGTTACCGTTGTGCCATTTTTGCCAAACGGAGACATGGCCGCATTAGTCTGACAGCACCGCCATTTACCCCTGGCAAATAATTTCTCTTATCTGGCGATGCAACCGCCCGTAACAGGGCGGATTTTCGCTCCACTATCGGTCGCAGTCACATATCAACCGGTTTCACATTGACCGGTATATTCGCGATAGTGTAGATACGAAACTATGAGTATTAAAACTGACATCGATCCGAATGCAATGCGCGGCGCGGCCAGTCAGGCGAGCGAGCTTCTGAAGGCGCTTTCAAATCAGCACCGGCTGATGATTCTCTGCCGCTTGACGGAAGGGGAGGCGTCAGTCGGCGAACTTGCAAAATTTCTCGGCATTCGCGATTCCACCGTCTCCCAGCATCTTTCGCTGCTCCGCCGCGACGGCATCATCGCCGGCCGCCGCGAGGGTCAGACCATCTGGTACCGGATCGAAAGCGGGGAGGCCCGCGACGTCGTGGAGGTCCTCTACAGATCCTTCTGCAAGCCCGGCCGCTGAGCGACGGGGCGCCGAGATCAATCATTGATCGAGGCCGCGTCCGGCCTCCGCATCTCGTCCCCGATGTAACAGCTGGCCTGTGGCTGACAGGGGTCATCGCCCGGATGCATTGCAAGTCATCTACTCACGTATTTTCGCCGTCCCGCCCCGCGATGCCTCTTATTCGTCCAAAGCCAAAATAAAAAGCTGGCCAGAAGCATCGGCAAAATCTTCTTGACGTAATCGTATATACGGATATATGAAGATACGTATTATATGTGCAAAACATCATCCTATGGATCACAGGAGAAGTCCGATGTCTCTCGATCGTTCTGTCCTTGCCTTTGCCGGTTTTATGGTTCTGCTCTCCGTGGCGCTGACGGTGTGGGTCTCGCCCTATTTCGTCTGGCTGACGGTATTCGTTGGTGCCAACCTGTTGCAGTCCGCCTTTACCGGCTTCTGTCCGGCGGCGCTCGTCCTTCGCAAGCTGGGGGTAAAGCCCGGGCCTGCTTTCTGACCGGCGGAAAAGTCTCATGCGTCTGCTAATTGCCCTCGCCCTTTTGATTGGGGCATCGCCCGTGCTTGCCGCGCCGTTTGAAGTCGCGTTGCAGCCTTTCACCGAATGGAAGGCTGTTTATGGCCGGGTTGAGGCCCGGGATCTCGTGCCGGCACGGGCTCGTATCGGCGGCACGGTGGTGGAGCTTCTCGTCTCGGAGCGGGACGAAGTGGAGGCAGGCGCGAAAATTGCCGTTGTGCGCGACGAGAAAATCGCCTTTCAGATCGCCGCCTATGATGCGGAACTGCGTGCCCTCCGTGCCCGCCTTGTTCGTGCGGAAGCCGAGCTTGAGCGTGGCCGCTCGCTGATCGAGCGGGGCGTTGCCACCGCGCAGCGTCTCGAACAGCTCGCGACAGATGTTGAGGTGGTGCGAAACGAGATCGCAGCGACCGAGGCGCAGCGCGCCGTTGTCCTGCAGCAGGGCGAGGAAGGCGAGGTGCTCGCCCCCATCGCCGGGCGGGTGCTGAGCGTTCCCGTGACGCGCGGCGCGGTGGTCATGGCGGGCGAATCTGTCGCCATGATTGGCGGAGGCGGCTTTTATTTGCGTCTCGCGATTCCCGAGCGGCACGCGTTCGATCTTGAAGAAGGGGCGGATATTCGCATTGTTGCGGGCGGATCGGAAGCCGGCGGGAAGCTCGTCAAGATCTATCCGCAGATCGATAACGGCCGTGTCATCGCGGATGTGGAGGTGGCGGCGCTCGATGACACATTTGTCGATGCGCGCGTCCTTGTCGAGATTCCGGTCGGCGTGCGCGACGCCTTGCTCGTGCCCGAAAGCGCCCTCACGACCCGCTCCGGTCTCGATTTCGTCCGTGTCGTGACGCCGGGCGGCGAGATTTTGCGCGCCGTTGTTCCCGGCGAGCGGCTGATGCGCGATGGTATCCCCCATGTCGAGATTCTGACCGGCCTCCATCCCGGAGAAACGATTCTGCTGCCATGACGTCTCCATCTGATCGGCTCGGCATTGCCGGTGCGCTCACCCGCGCCTTTATTACGTCCCCGCTGACGCCACTGCTTCTTATCGCGGCCTTCGCTTTCGGTCTCATCGCCCTCACGGCTCTGCCGCGGGAGGAGGAGCCGCAGATCTCCGTGCCCATGATCGATATTTCGGTCCAGGCGGTGGGCCTTCGGGCGGAGGATGCGGTCAAGCTGGTGACCGAACCGCTTGAGATGATCGTCAAGGGGATCGACGGGGTCGAGCATGTCTATTCGCGGACCAATGACGATCATGTGCTTGTCACCGCGCGTTTCCTTGTCGGCACATCGACGGATGCGGCCGTCCTTCGCGTGCATGAGAAGATCCGTGCCAATATGGACCGCATCCCGGTAGGGATCCCGGAGCCGCTGATTGTCGGGCGGGGGATCGACGATGTCGCCATCATTACCCTGACTCTGACGCCGACGCCGGAAGCGGCACGTTCCATCACGCCCAATGATCTCACCCGCGTTGCCCGCGAGCTTCAGACGGAACTTGCCAAGATCGACGACGTGGGCCTCACCTATCTCGTCGGGGCGAGCGACGAGATGATCCGCATCGCGCCGGATCCGGCCCGGCTCGCCCTCTACGGGGTGACGCTGCAGCAGCTTGCCCGCAAAGTGACCGATGCGAACCGCGCCTTCCCGACGGGCCTTGTCCGCGACGGGGGTGAACAGATCATGCTGATGGCCGGTGAAACGCTCGCTACGCCGGCGGCGATCGGCAACCTGTTGCTGACCTCGCGCGATGGCCGTCCCGTCTATGTGCGGGATGTGGCCGCTGTCAATTTCATTACGGATATCGGCGAGACGCGGGTCTCGACGCTGACGCGGAGCGGTGAGGGGGTGGAGCGCGTGCCAGCCGTCACCGTCGCCCTTGCCAAGCGCGCGGGCGCGAATGCCGTTACCGTCGCGGACCGTATCCTCGCGCGGCTCGATACGCTGCAAGGCGTGCTGATACCAGAGGAAATGACCGTCGAGGTGACGCGGAACTATGGCGAGACGGCGAATGAGAAGGCCAATGAACTTCTCCTCCATCTCGGCCTCGCGACCGTCTCGATCATTCTCCTCGTCTGGCTTGCCATCGGCCGGCGGGAGGCGATGGTCGTTGCGGTGGTCATTCCCGTCACCATCCTGCTGACGCTGTTCGCGTCCTGGGCGATGGGCTATACGCTCAATCGCGTCTCGCTGTTCGCGCTGATCTTCTCCATCGGTATCCTTGTCGATGATGCCATTGTCGTGATCGAGAATATCGCGCGGCACTGGCGAAAAGATCCGGAGCGGCCGCGGCGGGACACCGCAATCGCCGCCGTCGCCGAAGTTGGCAACCCGACCATTGTTGCAACGCTCACCGTCGTTGCCGCGCTCCTGCCGATGCTGTTCGTCTCGGGCATGATGGGTCCTTACATGAGCCCGATCCCGGCGAATGCCTCGGCGGCGATGATATTCTCCTTCTTCGTTGCGGTCATGGTAACGCCGTGGCTCATGTTGAAGATCGGCGGCAAGGCGCGCCTCGGTGAGGCTGCGCCGGATCACGCGACAGGCGGCATGCTCGGGCGGATTTTTGCCGCTGTCGCCCGGCCCGTTCTTGCATCGAAAGGACGAAGCTGGCTCTTTCTCATCCTTGTCGGGATCGCGACGCTCGGCTCGCTCGCGCTTCTTTACAGCCGGGATGTGACGGTCAAACTGCTGCCGTTCGATAATAAATCCGAACTTTCGGTGACGATCGACCTGCCGGAAGGTGCATCGCTCGAGGATACCGACGCGGCGGCAGTGGCCATCGCGCGGGCCGTGCTGGCGCTGCCTGAGGTGGTTTCGGGGCAGACCTATGCCGGCGCAGCGGCGCCTTTCAATTTCAACGGTCTTGTCCGCCATTCCTTCTACCGGACGTCGCCGCATCTTGGGGAGGTTGCCATCAATCTCACGCCGAAAGATGCGCGCTCGCGGGCAAGCCATGACATCGCCCTCGATATCCGCGAGCGCATCAAGGCCGTGCCGGTGCCCGCGGGCACCAGCCTGAAAGTACTCGAGCCGCCACCCGGCCCGCCGGTGATGGCGACGCTGCTGGCCGAAATCTACGGCCCCGACGCCGAGACGCGGCGGCAGGTCGCGGCGAAGGTTGAGGCCGCGTTCCGCAGCGTGCCCTTTATCGTCGATGTCGACAATTCCTACGGCGTTGCGGCGCGGCGGCTCCGGGCAACGGTCGTTTCGGACAATATGGAGTTCTTCGGCGTCGAGGAGGGGGATGTGTTCGATACCCTCGCGATCCTCAACGGCGGCTCGACGGTCGGTTATTCCCATCGCGGCGGCGGGCGGCAGCCGATCCCGATCCGCATCGCCCGGCCGAAGGGCGAGCGGGTACTGGATGAGCGGTTCCTGACAACGCCGATCCCGACCAATGTCCTGCCGGGGAATGCCGGCGTCGTCGAGCTTGGGGATGTGATCACTGTGTCGGAAGAATATGCTTCGCTGCCGATCTTCCGCCGCAACGGCCGCGCCGCCGAGATGGTGACGGCGGAGCTTGCCGGCGATTTCGAGGCGCCGCTTTATGGCATGATCGCCGTCATGGACGCGCTCGACGCCGAGGACTGGGGAGATCTTCCAAAGCCTGTCATTTCACTTCATGGCCAGCCGGAGGATGAAGCGTCGCCAACGCTGCTCTGGGACGGGGAGTGGGAGGTGACATGGGTGACGTTCCGCGACATGGGCGCGGCATTTATCGTCGCGCTTCTCGGCATTTATATCCTGGTCGTCGCGCAGTTCCGGTCCTTCACCGTGCCGCTTGTCATCCTGACCCCGATTCCGCTGACCTTTATCGGCATTCTCGGCGGTCACTGGCTGTTCGGCGCGCCCTTCTCGGCGACGTCGATGATCGGCTTCATCGCCCTGGCCGGCATTATCGTGCGCAACTCGATCCTGCTGGTGGATTTCATCCGACATGCGCCGCGCGAGGTGCCGGTTGATGGTAATGAGACGGCGGGCGGGGACGCCGTGCCGGTGCGGCGGCGGGAGCTTGTGGAAATCCTCATCGAGGCAGGTTCCATCCGTTTCAAGCCCATCCTGCTGACGGCGCTCGCCGCGATGATCGGGGCGGCGGTCATCCTGGCGGAGCCGATCTTTCAGGGGCTCGCGATCTCGCTGCTGTTCGGCCTTGCCTCCTCGACGCTGCTGACCGTGCTGGTCATTCCGGCAATCTACCGGGTACTGCGGACGTGAGGCAACGCCCCCGGCCTATAGCGTAAGGCAGCCCCGGACTATGTTCCGGGGCTTCGGAATTCGCTGAAAACCTTCAGGCGGTCTCCGGCTTCAGCATCATCAGCGCCGCCCGCTCGCAGGTGCCGCAGAGAACATTATCCTGGTTGAAGGCTTCATGGCGGAGCGTGACAATGCCTTCACCGGGGCGCGTCGCACTCTTGCGTTTGGAAACCACGGTTGTCCGGATATGGACGGTATCGCCTTCGAAGAGGGGATGGGGAAACTTCACCTTTTCCATGCCGAGATTGGCAATCGTAGTCCGGAAGGTTGTCTGGTTGACCGACATTCCGACCATCAGGCCAAGCGTCAGCAGGCTGTTGACAAGCGGCCGCTTCCAGACGCTTTCCGCCGCCGCATGCGCGTCAATATGCACGGGCTGGGTGTTCATTGTCAGAAGCGAGAACCAGCGATTATCCGTTTCCGTAATCGTCCGGGTCCATTCGTGATCAAACACCATGCCTTCTTCAAATTCTTCAAACCACAAACCAGCCATTTTTCAACTCTCCATAGGGACTTCAATTTCAATCAGGGGTTTGCCAAGCGGGACGGTATCTCCCTCTTTGCAATGAATGGACGCGACGCGGCCGCTCCGCCCGGCGCGAAGCGAATGCACCAGCTTCATGGCCTCCATCTGCAGGATCGGATCGCCTTCCGTGACGGTATCGCCGACGCGGACGAGGATCTCGGTGATCAGCCCGGGCATCGGCGCGGAAAGATCGTTGGGCTTGCGGAGTTCTTCGAAACTTTTCGGCGGCGCATCGACGGAATAGCCGAGCGTCGCGCGGAGCGACTGGCCGTTCCAGGTGACATGGAGAACATTCCCCTCGCGGATCCAGCGAACGGGCGCGTTCCTGAATGTTTTCTCGGTGGCGGTCAGGATATCGCCAAGCTCGATGCTTTCATCACCGATGCGGAAACGGGCGGCGCCGTGGCCAATCTCGGCAAAGACCGTCACCTCGCCGGCGCTGTCGAGAAGGTCGATCAGGCAGGTCGCCGGGCGGCGCGCCCCCATGACGCGAAAGCCATCTCGGCGGTGCCAGAGACCGCTCCGGGCGGGCGAGGGGTCTGAAAGCCAGAGCGCCGCGGCCAAAGCCCGGAGCTCCGTGAGATGCATTTTGCCGGCCTTCCAGCCGTCCGGAAAGTTCTGCTTCAGAAACGCGGTCGTTGCCCGCCCCTCCTGAAAATCCGCGGCCCCGAGGCAATCAAGCAGGAAGGCCTGGTTGGTCTCGACGCCAAGGAGCGCACTTTCGCTCACGCCCCGGGAGAGCGCGTTGAGTGCGGCGGCCCTGTCCCTGCCGTGGGCGATAAATTTTGCCAGCATGCTGTCATAATAGGGCGTGACGTCGGAGCCGGTGGCGACGCCGGTATCAAAGCGGAGCTCGGGCGGCGTCTCGACCTTCACGAAGGTTCCGATGCTTGGCTGAAAATCATCCGCCGGGCGTTCGGCGGCAAGCCGCGCCTCGATGGCGTGGCCTTGCGCGCGGATCTCGCCTTGCGTCAAGGGGAGGGGGAGCCCGGCCGCGACCCGGAGCTGCCAGTCAACGAGGTCAATGCCGGTAATCATTTCGGTCACCGGATGTTCGACCTGCAGCCGTGTGTTCATCTCGAGGAAATAGGGCTGATCGTCATCCGCTGCCATGATGAACTCGACCGTGCCCGCCGATCTGTAGCCGATCTCCCGGCCGAGCATCAGGGCGGTATCGAAAAGCTTCCCGCGCACCGCCTCGGGCAGATTGGGGGCGGGCGCTTCTTCGAGGATTTTCTGGTTGTTGCGCTGGACGGAGCAATCGCGCTCGAAAAGATGGACGAGATTGCCGTGCGTATCGCCCATGATCTGGACTTCCAGATGGCGGGGAAGTTCGATGTATTTCTCGATCAGCAGTGCGTCATTGCCGAAGGCGGAGAGCGCTTCAGCGCGGGCGAGCTTGAGCTCGCGGGTGAGATCCGCCGGGTTCCGAACAAGGCGGATGCCCCGCCCGCCGCCGCCTGCCGAGGCCTTTATCAGGACGGGATAGCCTATTCTTTCAGCCTCCGCCCTAAGCCGCGCCTCACTCTGATCGTCGCCGTGATAGCCCGGAACGGTGGGCACGCCCGCCGCTTCGGCAATACGCTTGGCCTCGATCTTGGAGCCCATGGCGCGGATGGCGCCAGATGACGGCCCGATAAATAGGATGCCTTTCTCCTCGCAGCGCTCGGCAAAGGCTGCATTCTCAGACAGAAATCCATATCCCGGATGCACGGCATCGGCGCCGCTCACCTCGATGGCTTCTATGATGGCATCAATATTCAGATAGCTTTGCGTGGCGGGGGCGTTGCCGATCCTGATTTTCTCATCCGCCATTTGCACATGGAGGGCCGCGGCATCGACATCGGAATAGACGGCAATTGTCTCAAGACCGAGCCGTTGGCAGGTTCGCATGATGCGGCAGGCAATCTCCCCGCGGTTGGCGATGAGGACGCGGCGAAGAGGATTTGGCGCTTTTTCAAAAAGGGAACTCATGACCTCATTCCTCACATTCTATAGACGGGGCGGTAGCCGGTTTGCGGAGCCTGCATCGCGCCGATAGCAAGGCAGAGCGCCAGCGTCTGGCGGGTATCGGCAGGCTCAATGATGCCGTCGTCCCAGATCCGTGCCGTGCAGTAGTAGGGGGCGGATTTTTCCTCAAACATGTCCCGCACCTTCTGCTCATAGGCCGCGAGCTCCGCCTCGGTCGCGGGTTCCTTCGAGATGCTCGCCCGGCGAAGGTCCATAAGAACGGAGGAACCGACATCGGGGTTCATGCCGCCAAGGCGGGCATTTGGCCACATGAACATGAAGCGCGGCCGGAAGCCGCGGCCGCTCATGCCGTAGTTCCCGGCCCCGTAGGACCCGCCGGTGACCAGCGTGTAGCGGGGAACGCGTGTGTTCGAGACCGCATAGACCAGTTTGGCCGAGTTTTTGGCGATGCCGTTGCGCTCCGCCTCCGAGCCGACCATAAAGCCGGTCGTGTTCTGCATAAACAGCAGCGGAATGTTGCGCTGGTCGCAAAGCTCGATGAAATGCACGCCCTTCAGGGTGCTTTCCGACATCAGCACGCCGTTATTGGCGATAATTCCGACGGGCAATCCCTCGATATGCGCGAAGCCGCAGAGCAGTGTCGCCCCGTAGAGCGGCTTGAACTCATGAAAGGCGCTATCATCGACCAGGCGGGCGATGATTTCGCGCTGATCGAACGGCACCGTAAGATCGACAGACGCAATGCCGGTAAGCTCGGCCGGGTCATAGCGCGGCGGGAGCGGCGCACGGATATCCCCATGCAGGGTTTGCGGGTAGTTCAGGGCACCGACCATATCGCGAAGCTTGGCGATCGCCTCCTTTTCATCGACGGCGAAGTGATCGGAGACACCGGATAGGGTGCTGTGCATCCAGGCCCCGCCGAGGTCGTCGCGATTGATAATCTCGCTGATCGCCGCCTTGACGATCTGCGGTCCGCCGAGATGAATGGAGGAATTCTTGGCGACCATGACGAATTCATCGCAGAGAGCCGGGATATAGGCGCCGCCCGCTGTGCATTCGCCAAACACCGCGGCGAGCTGGGGGAGACCCTTTGCGGACATGCGGCACTGGCGGTAAAAGGTGCCGCCGAAATGTTCCTGATCGGGAAACACATCCTCGAGATTTTCAAGATTGGCGCCGCCGCAATCGACAAGATAGATGATCGGCAGGTCATTCTCATACGCGATATCCTGGGCGCGAATGTGCTTGCGCACTGTTTCCTTATAGAAAGATCCGCCCTTGACGGTTGCGTCGTTGGCGATAATCACGCAGGTCACGCCGCGGACCGTTCCGATCCCGGTAACAATCCCGGCCGATGGCAGGCCATTGTCATATAGTCCGAGTGCGGCGAGCGGGGAGAGTTCGAGAAACGGGGTCAGGGGATCGACCAGCAAATCGATCCGCTCCCGCGCGAGAAGTTTTCCGCGTTCGCGGTGACGGGCGACAATTTTCTCGCCGCCGCCCGCCAGCGCCCAGTCGAACCTATCGCGCAAGTCAGAAATAAGACCGTCGTAAATCGCCTTGTTTTTCGTGAACTGCGGATCTTGAGGATTGCAATTACTTGTAAGAATTGTCATCGATCGTTCTCTTAAATCCTGGGCTAAATTTGCACGCTGCTGCGCTGCTGAGCGGTCTTGTTGTCGACGAGCAGGCCGCTGATGGTGAACTCCGCCTCGCTTTCGAGCCAGCGGACGTGGTCGGCGCGAAGGCGGGTGAGGGACTGAAAGAGCGTCCGAACCGCTTCCTCGTCGGGAGCCGTGCCTGCGCCGCCCGAGTTCACCAGCTCGAGCGTGATATGATCGCGGCCATTGAATTCGCTAACTTCAGCGCGGGCCGCGGTGATCTGATTGCTTCCGCGCACCAGCGCCTCGATATGTCCGGGGTAGATAAAGATCTCGCGCGCCTTGACAGCGGCGCCCGTTCGCCCCTCCAGCGGTGATATCCGCTCCGCGCCGCCATCCTCGGAAAGCGTGATCGCATGGGCGACATCGCCGGTTCCGAAGCGGATCATCGGCCAGCCGCGGGCAAGGGTTGTGACGACGATCTCGCCCGATTGGCCGAGGGGTAAAGGCGCGCCGCTTACGGGATCGCAAATCTGGACATAGCGATCGTTGTGAATGCGGTAGCCATCTTCACCGGCGCGCTCGAAGCCGATCAGGCCGAAATCGGCAGTCGCGTAACAGGACCATGTTTTAAGGCCGTAGCGGCTTTCAATCGCGCGGCGCTTCGCCGTCCAGTCGCCAAACTCACCGCCGAGAAAAGCGTGTTTCAAATGCCAGTCGGCCGGCAATTCCCTGCCATCGCTTGTAAGCTGTTCGACGAGGGTTGCAAAATAGGCGGTACTGCCGAGAAAGACGGTGGCTTTCAGGTCGCAGAGCAATTTCGCCTGCAGCGCCGTATTGCCGGTGCCCGACGGAATGACGGTCGCGCCGACGGCACAAAGGCCCTGATCGAACAGCATCCCGGCCGGCACAAGATGGTAGGCCCAGCTGTTGAGCGCGATGTCGCCGGGGCCGATCCCGGCCTCTTTGAACATTTTGTCCATGCCGTGGCCGCTCTTGTCCCGGGCGAGACCCGGTTCGCAGATCGGGCCGGGAGAGACATAGATATGGGCGATCTCCGTGATGTCGCAGGAGAGGAACCCGGCGAACGGCGGATTGGCGGCCTGCAGGTCCATCAGCCGTTCCTTTGTGAGCACCGGCAGGCGGCTGAGGGCGCTCGCATCGGTGAGGTCGGCGGGCGAAAGACCCGCCTTCTCAAACCGCTCCCGAAGCGCGGGCGCCCGGGTCACCGCCTCGCCATAGAGGCTCTGCATAATCGAAAATCTGTTCATGATAAAATCATCCCAGCCAGCGCTTGCGGCGCCTGTAATGTTTGACATCCCGGAAATTGCGGCGATTTTCCTCGCCGGTGAAGCCGAGATAAAATTCCTTTACATCCTGGTTGTTCTGCAGCTGGTCGCGGGTCCCGTGGAGGACGATGCGGCCGTTGTCCATCACGTAGCCATAGTCGCACTGGCCGATCGCCGCATGGGCATTCTGTTCGACGAGGAAAATCGTCAGCCCTTCGTCGCGCTTGATCTGGCCGATCACCTCAAAGAGCTGCTGGATCAGAATGGGCGCGAGGCCCATCGACGGTTCATCCAGCATCAGGATGCGCGGGCGCGCCATCATTGCTCGTGCGATGAGCAGCATCTGCATTTCACCGCCCGAGAGAAATCCCGACGTCCGCTTCAAAAGATCGGCGAGGCGGGGGAAGTAGTGAAAGACCTTTTCACGGTCCTCGCGTATGCCTGCGCTGTCTTTTCTAAGATGCGCGCCGACCATCAAATTTTGTTCGACAGTCAGATGCTCGAGGACCTTGCGGCCCTCGAGAACCTGAACGATACCCTTGGCGAAGATATCCGTCGGGTCGCCGTTGGTGATGTCTTCACCATCCAGCAGGATGCGTCCCGCCGTTACCTTGCCAAGATCCGCGTGGAGCAGGCCCGAGATTGCCCTGAGCGTTGTGGTCTTGCCGGCACCGTTCGATCCCAGCAGAACCACCATCTGGCCATCCGGAACCTCCAGATTGACGGATCGCAGCACCTGGATGACGCCGCTATACACCAGATCCACGTTATTCAGTACCAATCCCATAGGCCTACCTCCGGTTCGCGGGAAAGCGGGTTACCATTTTTCGAGTGCAGGAACTTCCATCCAGACATCGCCGAGCGGGTGGATCTCGCCGTTTTCCATGATTTCCGCGGTGGCCTTGATCTCACCGATCGGGAAGGGGGCGGTCGTATCGAAATCCAGCGTCGGCAGCGCGCCGAGCAGCTCTTCCTCGGTGAACTGGTTCTCAAGAAGCGCGTTCCGCATGGCGGTGCCATCGACATTGTCGACACCGACCTTGGCAATCGCCTTCTCGAGCGTGCGAAGCGCCAGAATGGCCTGCGCCGCGGACTGTGCGGTGATCAGGGTCCACTCACCCTCTTTCTTGTGCTCGTTGAAGAGGTCGCGGATCGGCAGGGTTGCTTTTGTCGGCGGCGCAAAGGAAAAGGCCGAATAGGCGCCGTTGAGGTCCGCCGGATCGATGCCCTTGGCCGCTTCCGAAAGACCGTTATGGGTCGAGCTGATAATCGGAATGGAAAGGTTCAGATCCTTCAGTGCCTTGGCCGTCGCAACGACCTGGGCCGTCGTTCCGCCAACCAGGATAACATCGGGGTTTTTCTGGGACATGGCGCGAATGTTGTTCGTCAGCGAGACGGGCGAGGGGTCGACCCACTGGATATCGACCATCGCAAAGCGATCAGGGTGCATTTTCGCGAGCTTCTCGACGCCGTTCACCTGGTCGACGAAGCCCGCCCTGTTCTGGGTGCTGACCGCACCGATGTTAAGGACGCTGCCTTTCTTCTTCTGCATCTCGCTCAGAAGGCCCGCAAACTCGTGGCTGTAGGTCGGGCGGATGGAGTAATGCCAGCCGTCGGGCTCCCAGACGAGGCCAATCATGGCGGTCCCGAGCAGCAACGGCACCTTGTCATTCGGCAGCCGCTTCATCAGGGTCACCATGTCGGGCGAGCCGAAGCCGAGATGCATGATCGGGTGATCGGTGGTGAGAATTGACGGCCAGGTCTTGGCAATAACCGACGCATCATAGCGCATATCGTAGATCTTGATATTGACCGTGACGCCGAGCTCCTTGCCGGTGGTTGCGTTCCACCAGTCGGCAATCGTCGTGATCCCGGACATGGCATTCGGCATGACATCGGCGAACGGCCCCGAGAAGTCGGCGCTGGTGCTCATTATATATTCCTTGGCGGACGCCGGCAGACTGACCAGCGCTCCCATGGCAATCGCAAGCAGTGTTGATTTTAGTCGCATTGTATCCTCCCTGTTAAAGTGGGGAATATCCCCCTCATTCCAGCGTGTTCCCTAGTTGCGGGGGAACGGCCAGAGCTGAAATGTGGTCTGGAGAACCGACCATCGGTGCGCCAAGCCACGTGGTTCGAAAATCAGGGCCAGCAGGATCAGCCCTCCGAGTACAATTGACGTCAGGGCGAAAATCGCGCCGCCGCCGCTGCCGGCACCGGACTGCAACGCGAATGTCGCCACCCCATGCAGCCCTTCCTGAACAAAAGTAATGAACACGACACCGAGGACCGCCCCGATGGGGCTGTGGATCCCCCCGACGATGAGCATCCCGAGATACCAGACCGAGGCGAAGAGGGTGAAACTCTCGACGGTCACGAACTGAAGGAAATAGGCCGTACAGCCGCCCGCAACCCCGGCAAACAGCGAGCCTGTAAAAAAGGCGAGGGCCTTGATTTTGAGGACATTCATGCCCATCACCTCGGCGACGACGTCATTGTCGCGCACCGCAATGAGGGCGCGCCCGAACCGGGTGCGGCGGAGATTGAAGGCAAGGACGCTGAGCGCCAGCACGATCGCCAGCGTCAGAAAATAAAAGTCGACGGGGGACGAGATGGTGAAGGAGCCGATCGACGCGCTGGTCACCGGCATGCCGACCAGGCCGCCGAGCCAGTTCGCGGGCAGGGCGAAGATGATCGTCGGGAACATGATCTGGGCGGCAAGGGTGGTGAGGGCGAGATAGAATCCCTTCACCCGCGCCGCCGGCAGCGCGAAGATGATGGAGACAAGGCCCGTGACAAGCGCGGCGAGGGGGATGGCGGCCCAGAAGGGGACACCAAATTCCGAGAATTTCGCCGTCATCAGCGCGCCGACGCCGACGAATGCCGACTGCGCAATATTGATCTGCCCGGCCATGCCGACGGTGATATAGAGCCCGTAAACGGCCATCAGCGAGATAAACATATAGGTCATGACGCCGAGAAAATAGGGACCGGATACAAGCGGCACGCAGCAGAGCGCGACCAGCAGGGCGCCGAGCCAGACACGGGATCTGACGGTTTTCAGAAGCCGGGCTTCGCTGCTGTAGCTTTCGAAATAAACACCAGTGGGCAGCATGTCAGAGCCTTTCTATCTTTTTCCAGCCAAACAGGCCCTGTGGTTGCACGAGAATGACCGCGATCATCATGGCGTAGGGCAATATCCCCGAGGCCGCCCCGTTGGTCACCGGGTCGAGATAGGCCATGGCGAGGGCTTCGCTGACGCCGATGATGATGCCGGCGAGCGGCGCGCCGCGGATCGATTCCAGCCCGCCGAGCAGCGCGACCGGCAGCGCCTTGAAGCCGATCTGCGCGACTTCGAGGGAGACGATCCGGCCCGACAGCAGCACCACCGCGCCGAGGGTCGCAACGATCGCCCCTAAGATCCAGGCGATCGCCGTTGCGGCGCGCACGGAGACACCGAGCGAGAGCGCCGTGTTATGGTCTTCCGCGACGGCCGCAAGACGGAGGCCCTGACGGGTGCGCGTGAAGTAGTAATGCAGCGCGAAGGAGAGAATGACGGTGAAGATGCCGCCGATCAGGAGCCGCGTGCTGATGAGGAAGGGGCCGATCGTAAAGGTGCCATCGGGCAGGATAACGGGAAACGGCCGCGTCTCCGCCGTCCATACCAGCTGCGCGATACCGCGGAGCAGGATCAGCAGGGCGACGCTCGCCATGAAAATCGCAAAGGCGGGCTGTCCGATCAGCGGCCGGAACACCAGCCGCTCGAGCAGCAAGCCGAACAGCACGCAGGCCACCAGCGTCATAAGCGCGGCGACGAACAACGGCACCTCTATGCCGACGGACTGCAGGCCGTAGGTGCAGGTCCAGAGGAAGAAGGCGCCGAAAACAACAACTTCACCTTGCGCGAGGTTGACGATGCGCGATGCCCGGTAAATAACAACGAAGGAGATGGCAACAAGGCCGTACACAAGCCCGACAAGCGTGCCCTCAACAAGAATTTGCAGAAAATTGATCATTGGCCGTCCCCGATCCGGTTAATTGCCACAACCGCTTTGAGCAGGCTGGTGCTGCCATCCTGATATTTCACTTCGATTTCGGTCGTGAGGCTGTCATCGTCGCCGTAAAGGGCGTCAATCATGTTTGCGTAGCGCGCATGGATATGCTCCCGGCGGAGTTTGCGCGAGCGCGTGAGTTCCGCTTCGTCGGCATCGAGTTCTTTTGGCAGGTTGATGAAGGCGACGACGCGCGCCCCCTCATCGACGAGGGCGTTGACTTTGCTGAGGACACGCCCGACCTCGCTGCGGATCAGCGGGAGCTGGCTGAGTTCGGGGAACGTGCCGTAGGCGAGGCCGTTGATTTCCGCAAACCGCCCGGCAATCTCCGCATCGATATTGATCAGCGCAACGACATTGTCGCGGTTTTCATCGCCAATGACGATCGCATCGCGGATCAGCGAGGAGGCACGCAGATGATTCTCGATGAACTGCGGCGGATAGGCCTGCCCGGTGCGCAGTTTTCGCAAATCTTTGAGACGGTCGAGATAGATCAGCTCGCCATTTTCATCGACGCGGACGGCATCGCCGGTTTTATAGCCGCTCTCCGGGCTGCCGAGCGCGACAGTCGCGCCCGGATCGTTGAGAAATCCGGAAAAGGCCAGGGTTTTCAGGCACAGCTCACCCTGTTCATCGACCCATCCCTCCATCGGGCCGGTAATGCTGGGATCCGATGGCATGAAGGTGCCCATCGTTTCCGGTGTCGTGCTGCCGGGACGATGGGTCGAAATCAGGCCAAGCTCGGTCGAGCCGTAGAGATTGCCAAGCGGAACCCCGAAGGAGCGGAAGCGCTCGAAGAGCTCCGCCGAGAGGCCGGAGCCGCCGGAGAGAACGGCGCGGGCGAAGCTGAGGCCCAGCAGGTTGCGAATACCGCGCAGCACCAGCAGCTCGGCGAGCGGCCAGCTGACAAAACGGAAGAAGAAGCCGCGCCGGCCGCGAACCTTGTCGAGCCCCTGCTGCATCCCCCAGCGGTAGAGCCACCGCTGCAGAGCCGGGGCGTCCATCATGCGCGCCTCGACGTCGGAGGCCTGCATTTCCCACTGGCGGGGCGTGAACATCAGGAATTCAGGCCCGACTTCGCGAAGATCATGCTGGATGGTTTCAGGCTTCTCGGCGAAATGAACCACCATTGGCGACAGCAGGGGCAGGGCGATGCCGAAGAACTGCTCCGCCGCCCAGGCCGGTGAGATATAGGAGAGGTAGTTGCTGCCCGGGCGCACATCGAGCGCTCCCATCAGGCGATAGGCGTTATCAAGAATGAAGGCGTGCGAGAGCATCGCCGCCTTCGGGTTCCCCGTGGTGCCGGAGGTGTAGCAATAGACGGCGACATGATCCTGCAGGCCCTTGGCGATTTCGATATCGACCCAACCGGAACTCTCAAAAGTCTCAGCCATTTGCAGCGCCGTCTCAAGCGAGATCAGCCTGGGATCCGTATAGTCCCAGATCCCCCGGCCATCGACATAGAGTATCTTGCGGATTTGCGGCACGCCGCTTTTGCATTGCAGGATTTTGTCGACCTGCTCCTGATCCTCGCCCATGATCATCACGGCGCCGCAATTCAGGATAATGAAGTCCAGCTCATCAACGGTCGCATCCGGATAGACGCTGACGGTGATGGCGCCGAGGGAGAGGGCGGCGAGCTGCCCGATCAGCTGCTCCTCGATATTCTCTGAAATGAAGGCCAGAACATCGCCGCGTTTCAGGCCGCAGGCCGCAAGGCCGCGGGCGGCGAGACGCACTTCATCGAACAGCACCGACCAGCTCTTGCTCCGCCAGATGCCGGCCCGTTTTGATTTGACGGCGGGCGTATCCGCGAACTCGGCGGCATTGGATTGCAGCAGCTGGGGCAGGGTCTTGCCGTTGGAACAGCGCTTTCCCGCAACGACCGGGGCGACAATTTTCGGTTGCGCCGTCATTGCACGGTCCCTCCGAGGTAGGCGGCGATCACCCGTTCGTTCGCGCCAACCTCCGCCGGTGTCCCGCAGGCGATGACCTCGCCGAAATCGACGACGGTGACCCGGTCGGAGATATCCATCACCACTTCCATGTCATGCTCGACGAGAATGATCGGGATGTTGAGCGCCGTGCGGATATCGAGAATGAAGCGGGCGAGGTCGCCTTTCTCCTCGGGGCCCATGCCCGCCATCGGCTCATCCATAATCAGGAGCTTCGGATTGAGCGCGAGCGCCCGGCCGAGATCGACGCGCTTGCGAAGCCCGTAAGGCATATCGCCGACCAGCATATTGCGGGCCTCTTCAAGCTCCAGAAAGTCGATGATTTCCTCGGCTTTGCGGGTAAATTCCTCTTCCTCGCGCCGGGTCGAGCCCCAATAGATCATATTGCGGAAGATCCCGCCCTTCATCCGGCCGTGGTAGCCTGTCATGATATTTTCGCGGGCCGTCAGGCTGGGATAGGTCTGGATGCCCTGGAAGGTGCGGCTGATCCCCATTTCCGCCCGTTTCCGCGGCGGAAGGGCGGAAATATCCTGATCGCCAAAGCGGACCGAGCCGGACTGCGCCCTGTAGAAGCCCGAGAGGCAGTTCAGCAGGCTCGACTTGCCCGCGCCATTGGGGCCGATAATCGCATGAATGTGGCCTTTCTCGACGGTGAGCGACACCGCCTTCAGCGCGTGCACGGCCCCGAATCTGAGGCTCAGCCCGTCCGCTTCCAACACAGCTGTTTGCGAAACACTGTTACTGTCCATAGCTTCCCCTCCCGGAATCTGAGACAATTTACATTGGGTACCGCCTGTTTACGTTTTCGCCCCCTGCTAGAAGGTCACATCCAGTCCGCATTCGCGTGCAATCAGCAATGTCTGGATCTGGGAGCTGCCATCGCCGATCGTACAGACCCGATTGTCCCGCAGGTAACGCGAGACCGGGCAGTCATCCATGAAACCCCAGCCGCCATGCACCTGGATCGCCATGTTCGCGACTTCCGAGCCGATTTCCGTGGCGTAGAGTTTCGCCATGGAGAGCGCTTTGAGGTCCGGCTTTCCAGCATCGACCTGCCAGGCGGCGCGGTAGGTGAGGAGGCGGGCGCAATCGACCTTGACGGCCATGTTGGCGATCATTTCCTGGATGAGCTGGAGCTTGCCAAGGCTGCCGCCGAACGCTTGCCGTTCCTTGGCATAGGCAAGGGCATGGTCGAGACTGGCCTGCGCAAGCCCGAGGGAGCAGGTCGACAGGAAGAGGCGCGCGGCCTGATAGCCCTTGTGCAGAACCCAGCGGCCGCCGTCGACTTCGCCGACCACAGCCCCTGCCGGAAGCTTGCAGTCATCGAGATAGAGCGGGCGCGTATCGGACGAGCGCCAGCCCATTTTTTTGTATTTTTCTCCCCGCGTGTAACCCGGCGTATCGTTTGGCGTCAGGAAGAGCGTGTATTTCCTGGTCTCGGCGTCCTTCGGGCTGGAGACGGCAAGAATGAGCGTGAAGGACGAGATATCGGTGCCGGGGTTGGTGATATAGGCCTTCTCGCCGGTGAGCGACCAGCCGCCGTCATCGAGCCGACGGGCGCGGGTCGTGAAGCCCGCCGTATCGCTGCCGGCGCCGGGCTCCGTCCCGGCGATCGAGCAGATCCGCTGTCCGGAGACGATGTCGGGCAGCCATTTCCGCTTCTGCTCCTCGGTACCGAAGCGCTGCACGGTCAGGCCCGTTGCGACCGACACCATGAGGGAGACGGCGAGGGACTGATCGGCGCGGGCGATTTCCTCGATGGCGAGGACGGCATCGAGGACCCCGAGGCCCATGCCGCCATATTCTTTATCGAACGGGATGGACATGACGCCAAGTTCGCCGAGCTTCTGGAAGAGGTCCGTTGGAAAGACGCCCTCCCGATCGAGCTGCTCGGCGCGCGGCGCGATCTCCGACTGTGCGAACTCGCGGATACTTGCCTGAAAGTCTAACTGCTGCTGCGACAGATCAAAATTCATCTCTTCCTCCCCTGAGATATCTGGCTGTTACTTTTTTGTTGATTGCGGTATCGGCGCGAGATGTATATCGGCCGTCAGTTGCTTCGATGGCTCGGCGGCGAAGCCGCGCGTCACCAGCTCGATCATGGCGTCCGAGACATCCTCGGGCGTCCAGACGCCGTGCGGTGAATACCATTTGGTCACCCAGTGGATCGCGCCCAGCATCGCGAAGATCGCGAGTTTTGAATTGATCGGCACGATGCTGCCATCCTCGACCCCCGCATTGACCAGCGCGCGCATGCGGATCTCGAAGGCGTCACGAAGGGCGATGATCTTTTTCGCCTCTTCGCCCGTCAGCGCCTTTTCCTCGAGAATGATAACCGGCACGCCCATGGTTCCGATCATCTCCCGCATATAGCCTTTCATGCCGATCTGGATCTTCTCGAGGCCGGTTTTCCCTTCACGCTCGCCGATATCCATATTCTGGGCGGCGATATCCATAGCCTCCTTATGGCAAAGATACAGAAGGTGATTCTTGCTTTTGACATACCGGTAGAGCGCCGTTTTGGTCACCGACAGCCGTTCGGCCACCTCATCAAGGGTCGTGCCATGGCTGCCCCGCCGGTTGAACACCTGCGCCGCCTCGCGAATGATCGCCTGCCGCTTGATCTCGAGCTGCTCGGCGGGCGTTGGAAGTGTGTTAGCCCATCGCAAAATACTGTTCCTTGTCTCAAAGCTTGTGGAAAAGGCGGCGGAATCGCCGCAACTCCCTGTTCGTTTCAGGATATAGTCATAAACTAGAAATAATGTCCAGTATATTAAGTTACTAAATGTTCACTTTTGTTATTTCTGGCCAAAAGCCTGCGGGTGGGATTCTCCGAAGAAAATAGCCGTCACCCAATCCGCCATAGCCTCACTCTTAGCTACCTGACGCGATGCTGTCGGGCTGCGGATCAGTAGCGCACTCCATTCCCGGGATTGCTTAATGATACGAATCGCGTACGATGAGGGTTATGTCAAAGGGGCCTTGGACGGATGAAGAAAACGACCTGATCGTCGCGGATTACTTTTCCATGTTGGAAAAGGACCTTGCGGGGCATGCCTATAATAAGGCCGAACATAACCGTAATCTTCAGCGATATATTGATCGCTCCCGATCGTCGATCGAGTTTAAACATCAAAATATCAGTGCCGTTTTAAAGGGATTTGGCGAAGCGTGGATACCAGGCTATGTGCCGGCGTTTAACTATCAGTTTTCACTCGAAGATGCCGTATGGCGTTGGATGGAGAAGGTCTCCTGGGCGGAAAAACAACCCGAAACTTCTCTCAACATAGGCATGGCGGAGCCAACATCGCTCTTTGTCGACCCCCCGCCGACGATGTCGAACCAGCCGCCTCCCGCCGAGACCGAGCAAATGATACGCGTGGCGAAAAAGTTTGATATCGCGGCGCGGGACGCGAGAAACCGGAAACTTGGATATGCGGGCGAAAAGCTGGTATTCGAGAGGGAGAGGGCGGAACTGATACAGTCCGGGCGAGAGGATCTCGCAAGAAAAGTTCGCTGGGTATCACAGGAAGACGGAGATGGCGCAGGCTATGATATTGCCAGCTTTAAGGTGGATGGCCAGCCGCGACTTATAGAAGTTAAAACGACGAATGGCTGGGAACGGACCCCATTTTATATATCCAGAAATGAAATTGAGGTGTCGGAAGAGCAGGCTGATCGCTGGTGCCTTTTCCGGCTGTGGAATTTTTCCCGTAAACCGCGAGCATTTGAGCTTTATCCGCCGCTCAGTGCACATGTCGCCCTAACCGCCACATCTTATGAGGCGAACATTCGGTAGCCTACTGAAATTTGCCTTTCTGCCCGACCGCTTTGGGTTGTGCTCGCCTCCTGAACCGAAAAAAAAGGCCGAGACGGATTTTTCCTGCGGGGCCGTTTAATGAAAGTGCGCCGTTGAAGCCTCTGCGCTTTTGGGGCGTGCGGGCGGGGTGCCGCTGTCGAAATTGTGACGACAAGTCGCAGGCGTACCCGGTTAATTTATGCTTTGATGGAGCGAAACGGATCGATGCTGAGACGAATAAATCACCTGCGTCCAAGCTTTACCCGCAAGGAACGACTGAGGGATCACCTTTAGAGTATGAAGAAGAAATGGATCATCATCGCCGCCCTTGTGCTGGCGGTCGCAGGCGGGGGCGGCTTTGCCCTGTGGCAGTCCAGCTTTGCCGCGGCAAACAAGCCGGCCGTCCTCACAACGCCCGTCCTTCGTGGAGACATTGAGGAGACGGTCGTTGCGACGGGAACGCTTGAGCCGAAAGAGATTGTGAGCGTCGGCGCGCAAGTATCGGGCCGAATCGAGACGCTGTTCGTCGAGCTTGGCCAGGAGGTGAAGGAAGGGGACATGATCGCGCAGATCGATGCCCGCACCCGCACCAATGACCTGCTGACAGCGGAGGCGAGCCTTGCCAATGTCACGGCGCAGCTTGCGGCGCGGAAAGCATCGCTCCTGCAGGCCGAGCAGACATTCCGCCGCCAGCAGCAGATGATCGCAGGGCAGGCGACATCGGCGGCCGAATTTGAAAGCGCGAAGGCGAGCCTTGAAGCTGCGCGCGCCGACGTAAAAGCGCTTGAAGCGCAGATCAAGGAAGCCGAGGTGCGCAAAGCCACGGCCGAGGTCAATCTCGACTATACACGCGTCCAGGCGCCGATGGATGGGGTGGTCGTCGCGATCGTTACCAAGCAGGGGCAGACGGTCAACGCCGTGCAGTCCGCCCCGACCATCGTCGTGATCGCCAATCTCGATGTGATGACGGTGAAGGCGGAAGTCTCGGAGGCCGATATTATCAAGGTGAGGCAGGGCATGCCGGTCTATTTCACCGTGCTTGGCGATCCTGATAATCACTACCGCGCGACGCTCGCCCGCATCGAGCCTGCGCCGGCGACAATCGTCAATCTCGTAAACAGTTCAAGCACAGCGTCAACTTCGAGTTCTACCGCGATCTATTATAACGCTCTTTTCGATATCGACAATTCGGATGGCGCGCTCCGGGCGATGATGACGGCGGAGGTTTCCATCGTGCTCGCCGAAGCAAAGGACACGTTGATTATTCCTGCCGCAGCACTGCAGCGGGCGGCGGGCGGGGCCTACAGCGTCCGGGTCCTGGCGGCGGATGGCGTCGTTGCGGAGCGGCGTGTTCGCGTCGGGATCAACAATAAGGTGCAGGCTGAGATCCTTGAGGGCCTGAGTGAGGGGGAGAAGGTGGTCGTAAGCTCCCCCGCCGCGCCGCGGCCGGCAGGCTCGGGCGGCTCCACGCGGATGTTCAGATAGCGGTATGGACAGCAAACCCCTTCTTGCACTTCGAGCGGTGCGCCGGGAATATCCGTCGGGCGATGGTGTTTTCGTGGCACTGAAAGACATCAATCTCGATATCCATGCGGGCGAGATGGTGGCGATCATCGGCGCCTCCGGCTCCGGCAAATCGACGCTGATGAATATCCTCGGCTGTCTCGATCGGCCGACGTCGGGCGTTTACCGCATCGAAGGACGCGAGACGGCGCGCCTTGAAACGGACGAGCTTGCCGAACTCCGGCGTGAGCATTTCGGCTTTATCTTTCAGCGCTATCATCTGCTTGGCGACCTCTCGGCGCTCGGTAATGTCGAGATGCCGGCGATTTATTCCGGCCGGTCCCGCGCCGCCCGGAAAATCCGCGCAGCCACGCTGCTCAGCCGTCTCGGCCTTGCCGACAAAACGGAGAACCGCCCCGGCCAGCTCTCCGGCGGGCAGCAGCAGCGCGTCTCCATCGCGCGGGCGCTGATGAATGGCGGGCAGGTCATTCTCGCCGACGAGCCGACCGGCGCGCTCGACAGCGCGAGCGGGCGGGAGGTAATGCAGATCCTCCGCGAGCTGCACCGCGACGGCCACACCGTCATCCTCGTCACGCACGAGCCGACGATTGCCGAACAGGCCGATCGCATCATCGAGATCAGCGACGGCGAGATTATTTCGGACAGGCGAAAGGAAGCCTCTGCCCCGGCGGCAACGCTCGCCGCTGATCGCAAGCGGGAGGGGCGGTTTTTCGGGCTGTTCGGTCGCCTTCAGGAAGCGTTCCATATGGCCCTGCTGGCGATGTCGGCGCATCGGCTCCGTACTTTCCTCACCATGCTCGGGATAATCATCGGGATCGCCTCGGTCGTCTCCGTCGTCGCGCTTGGCAACGGATCGCAGCAGCAGATATTGGAGAATATCAGCAGCCTCGGCACCAATACCCTCAGCATCTATCCCGGCGCGAGCCAGGGCGATCTTCGCTCCGCCCGGGTGCAGACGCTGGTGCCGGCGGATGCGGCGGCGCTCGCCTCGCAAAGCTTTGTCGACAGCGTCACCCCCTCGGTCTCAACCAGTGTGACGACGCGCTATCGCAATATCGCGGCGACCTCCGAAGTGCAGGGCGTCGGCGAGGATTATTTCCGCGTCCGCGGCACCCGGCTGTTGCAGGGGAGCTTTTTTGATGCGGAAAGCGTTGAAAGCTATGCGCAGGTCGCCGTCATCGATCATAACAGCGCGGCGGCGCTCTTCCCGAACGGCGAGGATCCCGTCGGCGCGGTTATCATCGTCGGCAGCGTGCCGATGCGCATCATCGGCGTGGTGGAAAATAACCTCCTCGGCTATCGGCGGAGCAACAGCCTCACCATTTTCAGCCCCTATACCACCGTCATGTCACGTCTTCTTGGCCAGCACTATTTAAGCTCCATCACTGTGCGCATCACTGACGATGTGGCGATGGAGACGGCGGAGGCGGCGGTCACAAGCTTCATGGCGATGCGCCACGGGGTTGAGGATTTCTCTGTCTTCAACACCGACAATATCCGCCAGACCATCACCAGCACCAGCCAGACGATGACGCTCTTGATTGCCGCGATTGCGCTTATCTCGCTGATCGTCGGCGGAATCGGGGTGATGAATATCATGCTGGTCTCGGTGACGGAGCGGACAAGCGAGATCGGCGTTCGCATGGCGGTTGGTGCGCGGCAGGGGGATATCATGCAGCAGTTCCTGATCGAGACGGTGCTTGTCTGCCTGCTCGGCGGCGCCATCGGGATTGTGCTTGCGCTCTCGCTCGGCCTGATTTTTGAGAAGATGGACCTTGGCTTTGTGATGATCTTCTCGACCGGTTCGATCGTTGCCGCCTTCGTCTGTTCGACGCTGATCGGCATCGTTTTTGGTTTTCTTCCGGCGCGAAACGCCGCGCGCCTCGATCCGGTCGAAGCGCTGGCGCGGGATTAATGATATGAAGTTGCTTATGAGAAAATCTACGCATGCCATTGTTATCGCCTCTCTATTTCTAACCGCGGGCTGCGGGTCGCTGATCAGGACGGAATATCAGCCGCCGGTACTGCCGGTAGAGACCGCCTGGCAGACCTCCACCGTTGCGGACAGCCTGCCGCCGCGCGACTGGTGGCAGGCGTTTGCCATTGCGGAGCTAGACGGGCTGGTCGCGCGTGTTACGGCCGAGAATGGCGATCTGGCCGCAGCCGGTATCCGCCTCAACCAGGCACGCCTCTCCACCGAGCTTGCCGGCAACCAGCTCTTCCCAAGCGCATCGGCAAGCCTCGGTTCGTCCGTGAGCAGGCCGCTCGACGGCGGCGCGCGGGCAGAGTCGGCATCCGCTTCGCTCGGTATCGCCTGGGAGGCGGATCTCTTCGGCCGCCTTGAAGCCGAAAAGGACGCGAGCCGCTGGCAGGAGATGGCGAGCGCCGAGGATCTCGACGCAACCCGCCTCTCCCTCATTGCAACGACGCTCACGGCCTACTGGCAGCTTGCCTATGCCAATGATCAGATCCGGATCGGCGAGCAGAGCATCCGCTATACGGAGCAGGCGCTTGATCTCGTCCGCCTGCAGTATAACGCGGGCAGTGTCTCGCTGCTCGACCTGCGTGAAGCGGAGCAGTCGCTCGCCGCGCAGCAGGCGACGCAAACGCAGCTTGTCCAGGCGCGGGTCGAGGCGCGAAACGCCCTCGCCGTCCTTTTGGGTAAGCAGGTCTATGACGGACCGGAGCCGACGACGCTCCAAGGCGCGCGCATCCCGGCGCTGGCGGCGGGCCTGCCGTCGGAGCTGGTCGCGCGGCGCCCGGATTTGAAGGCGGATGAGCTTCGCCTCCGCTCACTGCTCTCCAGCGTGAATGCGACGCGGGCGAGCTTTTATCCAAGTTTCCGCCTTACCGGCAATCTTGGCGGCGGCAGTAACGAGCTGTTTGATTTCCTGAGCAACCCGGTTGCCATGCTGGCAGGAACGCTGGCGGCACCGCTTCTCAATTTCGATCGCATCGCGCTTAATGTCGATATCTCGAAAGCGCAGTATGAAGCGGCGGCAGCAAGCTTCCGCCAGACATTCTACCGCGCGATCGGGGAGGTCGAGAACGCCCTCTCGGCGCGCCAGCAATATGCCGCGGCGGCCGAGTTTCTGGAGCGCTCCTACGCGGCGGCGGCGGAGGCGGAAAGCCTCTATGAGCGGCAGTATCGGGCGGGCGCGATCCCAATCCGAAGCTGGCTGGATGCCCAGCAGCGTCGCCGCAACGCCGAGAATGCCGTGCTTGGCAACATGTTCAACCGGTTGCGGACGGAGGTGACGCTCTACCAGGCGCTGGGCGGCTAAGCGCGGGCGAGGGCGCGGCCGCTATTTTCCGGCCCACTCCACCAGAACCTTGTGAAGCGCGCGGTACTGACGATCCGTCTCCCGGCCGAACACCGGATCGCCCTTGTCGTTCATGCGGGTCTCGATAATATCCCAGTCGGACTGTTGAAGCGCGCGTTCCGCCGCCGGCAGGAAGATGCTTTCCTCGCGCTCCATATGCCAGCGGAGAAAGTCCGTATAGCGCCGGACGGCGGTGGCGAGTGTCTCGCGCGAGGCATTTTTTCCCGATTTGGCAAGTTCGAATGTCGCCATGAAATTATCCAGCAGACGGCTCAGCCGCTCGTGCTCGATGATGATTTCCCGCCCATACGCGCCGAGCGAGGGACTGCGGATATTCAGTCGTCGCAGGATGAAGTTTTCAATCGGGTGATGGCAGGCGCGCGGGAAGGTGACGAGGTAGTCGACAATTGTCTCGATCAGAAATTGATTGAGGCTGTGACCGGCGAGATAATCGTCCATTTCCCGCTCCAGCATGTCGAGGAGCACGGTCATTCGCCGGTGGTCCTCCAGCAATTTTGCGATAATCTGCGACATGATATATCCTCACAATTGAGTATCATGCCACCCTATAGACCCGGCCGAAAAGCGCATTGATCAGGATCAAGTTTCGGCGGGGCCCGCAATACGCGCACAGGATTTGCCTTGTTGAATGACGCAAGCGCGTTATCATCGGGCGGAGCTTCACTCTGCTGTAGATGGGATCTTGACCGATGGTCGATTTCGGCGCCGAAAATACGCATCTCTATCACGCCGCGATCGGTGATGCGGGAGGCGTTGACCTTGCCGCGTGCCTTGGCGTTCTTAGCGACGCGGAGCGCGCGCGCGCAGAGCGCTTCAAATTTGATCTCCACCGAAACCGCTATATCCGCGCGCATGGGACGCTCCGCCATCTGCTGGCGCGCTATCTCGATATGCCGGCGGATCATGTCCGCTTTGAAACAGGGGAGCGGGGCAAGCCGTTCATCCGCGGCTGTGACCTCTATTTCAACATGTCGCACTCCGCCGATACGGCCGTCTATGCGTTCAGCCGCAAGGGGCATATCGGTGTCGATGTGGAGATGTATGATCGCCGGGTGGAGATCGACGATCTCGCGCGCCACTATTATACGGCGGCCGAGCAGAGCGTATTGAACAGCCTTGACGGGAGCGGCCGGCGGGCGCTTTTCTTTCATCTCTGGACGGCGAAGGAAGCGCGCATGAAGGTGACCGGCGAAGGCCTGGCGCTCGATCCGCGCGAGATCGATGTCGAGATCGAGGGTGGACGGCTGCTCGGCTATCGGCGCCCGGTGCAGCCGCTGGCCCGCCTCCAGCAGATCGAGCTTGGCACCCTCCGCGGCGCCTGCACGGTCGCCGGCCTGTTCACGCCGCGCGCCGAGCTGCGGGAATTCACGCTGTGAATTAAGATAGTTTTGCGGCAACTGCCGCCATCACGCGCCCGCGCGGCGCCTCAGCTTTTGAGATCCAGCGTTGTCCGCTGCATCGTCTCCCAGAGCTCGAACAGCTTGACATTGGCCTTGTAGCTGTGGAGCGCCATATTCTGATCGATCATCTCGCGGGCGATGTCCACATTCGGCATCTCGACGAAGCCGTTCATATCGGCGAGGGGATGGGTGGGGTTAGAGGCCTGCACGGTTGCCGGGTTGCGCTCGCGGAGCTTGACATGCGGCGCGCCGGTTGCATCTGTTGTCTGGACCGGCTCAACGGCGCGGTAGGCGCGCTGCGGGCCGCTCGCGCCGGGGGTACCGTAGCTCCCGGCATTGACGACGTTCTGCGCTGCCGCTTCCGCCCGCTTCGTTGCCGCGGCCATGCCGCTGATCGCTGTGCCCAGAATGGTCGTCATGATTTTCCCGCTCGCTAAAACTTTAAATAAAATTTACGCGAAAAGAACATTTAACTTATGCTCTTTATAGGTGAAAATTCGTTAACAAATCGTTAAGATTTGCGCCCATCCCGTGCGAGCCGCGCCCGCCAGAGGCCGAGAATATGGAGAAAATCCTCGCGCGGGCCCGTGGCGGCGGGCGCGTCCGCGTCAAAGAGAGGCGAGATAATATAGTCGGTTTCCGTAAGGATGAGGGAAAACGCGTTGCCGGTGATTTCCATCTCCTCCCCTGTATCGCGGGCAAGCCGGGCGAGGATATAGTCGATCAGCGCGAGATCATTCTGAATTTCGGTTTCAAAAAAATCTTCTAGCGCCTTGTTTTCTGGCGCTATCGTGATTTTCAGAAGGCCGCTCTTCCGGTCGCGGCGAAGACGTATTTTCATGGGCTCCGGCCTCCCCGGTCAGCGACATAAAGCGGATAGGCGGTGTTGATATCGCCGTTGTTGTAGCGATACCCCTCGATCAGGAAGCCATGGCCGGACGGGCCGCGCCAGCGGCTGCCGCCCGGCAACATGTTATTGGCGGCGGCGTAAAGGATGCTGTCGATCACCTGCTGGCGCGAGAAGTGATCGGGAAAAAAGCTTGAGAACTTCTCTTTCCAGCGCCGTTCAACCGGATCATAGATTTCGACTATAGCGGTGTAAACGCCGGCGCGATTGGGCCCCGACATGCGCCGGGTGATGCGGGATTTCGCGCCCAATGGCTCCTTTGGCGCGACATGAAAGCCGACCGGCTTGCCGGAGCGGTTGATCTCGCCCTCAAAAATATGCGTGAGGTTGAGGGAAGGGCGCGTCTTTGACCACTGGCTGCGCGCCTCGCTGTCAGCGGAGAATTGCGGCAGCAGCAGCGCGGCGGCGCCAAGCAGGGCCAAAATCGCAAAAAGCAGGCCGCGCCGCTTGATGCCGGACAGGCGGCCAAGCGAAAGCCTGTTATCCCCCGCCACTGAAGAAACTCTCGACAAGGCTTTTCGCGACCAGGTTCCAGCCATCCACCAGAACGAAGAAAATCAGCTTGAAAGGCAACGAAATCATGACCGGCGGCAGCATCATCATGCCCATGGACATGAGAATGGAGGCCACCACCATATCGATGACGATGAAGGGCACGAACAGCAGGAAACCGATCTCGAACGCGCGCTTCAGTTCACTGATCATAAAGGCAGGCACCAGAACTTTCAGCGGCACATCGGCCGCTGTCTCGGCAACCGGTGTCTGGCTGAGATCCATGAAGAGAAGCACGTCCTTCTCGCGCGTATGCTCCATCATGAAGCTGCGAAACGGATCGACGGTGCGGTTGAAAGCCTCCGTCTCGTCGATTTCCTCGGCGATCAGGGGCGCGATGCCATTGTCATAGGCGGCCTCAAACGTCGGCGCCATGATGAAGGCGGTGAGGAAGAGGGCGAGCGAGATCAGCACGACGTTGGGCGGCGTCGACTGTACACCGAGCGCGCTTCGAAGCAGCGAGAGGACGACGATCAGCCGCGTAAAGGAAGTCATGACGATGAGAATGGCCGGCGCGAGACTTAGCACCGTCATTAGCACGACGAGCTGGACAATGCGGCCCGTTAGCGGCCCGGCATCCTCGCCAAAATCAAGCGAGATCGACTGCGCCATCGCCTCGATAGGGAGGGCGCAGAGCGAAAGGGCGAGAAGCGCTGTCAGGAAGAGGCCCTTGCAGGGGACGGGCAGGGGGACGCGACGCATTCTGGTAATCCCGGTCATGTTAATTCACTTCACCCGGTTCGGCTGTCTCTGGATAGCGGATATTCTGCTCAACGACAAGGTCGCGCTCCGGGCCGAGCAGCAGCAGATGCTCGCGGTCATCGCGCCTGACGAGGACGAGGCGGCGCTTGGCGTCGATCGCAATGACATCGGTGACGGAGAGGCGTTTCGGGGCGTTGGGGTCGCGCCTGGCGCGCGGAACCATGCCGGCGCGACGGGCCAGTAGGGCGAGCAGGGCAATCAGACCGAGAACTATGATCAGCCCGACAATATATTTCAGGTATTGTACGGGTTCCATCGAGCTGCCATCAAAATCTGTCCGGTTGTTACGCTTCTGCGCCTACAGTAGCGGCCCGGCATGGATTTGAAAACAATTCTTTACCGGGCGCCGCCCTCGATGTTCCGGATCGTCTGATGGAGAATGTCATGCTGCTTCTGCACTTCATCGGAGAGCGCATTCAGCGCCTGCATCATCTGGTTCATAAACTCCGTCAGCCGCAGGCGATCTTCGCGCGGCGCGCTCTGCACATGACCTTGAATACGGATAATCCGGTTCGGCAGCGAAGTCATGTCGATCATGAGTCCCTGGCGCGTTTGCTCGAGATAGTCGGCGATGTCGTCCATGACATCGGATATCTCCGCATTTATGGCTGCAATATTTTCCATGGCGTGTCGGTCAAGATGGCGTTTTTCCCTGGCACCGATAGAGATAGGTGAGGATTTCGGAAACCGCTGCAAATGCTTCCAGGGGAATGGGGCAATCGACCTCGATTTCCGATAAAATCTGTGCCAGATCGGAATCAGTGCGCACCTTTACACCATGAGCGAACGCCAATTGCAAGATGCGTTCAGCAAGTTCGCCTTTTCCACTTGCGGTTACCCGGGCAAGCGCCGCCGGAGACTCGTCGTAGCTAAGTGCGATCGCAAGCGCATTTTCGCCATTTTCTCGGGTCGCTCGCGCGTCATCCGTCATGATTCGTTTCCCGGTTGTTCCGACCTCCGGCGGCAGTATAAACGAAATCTGATTAACAATTCTTTACAACTTCAAGGTTACCGCGGAAATGACGCGGAAATATGCAAGTTCCTTCTTGCAACTGCGCGTGGGAACGACTATGTATCGATCGCCGGACAATGGCGACACCGCCTCGATAGATTATTGTGACCGGCACTGTGCGCCAACTGACAGGAGCGATCGCTCCGAATGCACATGTGAAACTGAACAAATGTCATTGTGACACGATTGGCTCTTCCCGTCGGGAATGGCCCTGCAATATCGAATGCTCCCGCCAGTCACGACGGATGACGCGCGGTGGAAGCTTGATACAAAGGAGTGTGAATTTTATGAAGGACATGGAATATGCGCTGAACGGTAAGACCGTTGCCATCCTTGTAGCGAACGGTTTTGAGGAATCCCATATGACGACCCTGCACAAGGCGCTCGTCCAGATCGGGGCCGATGTCAAGATTGTCTCGCCGGAAAAAGGCGTGGTGAACAGCTGGCACGGCAACGGCTGGGGCCATTTCTTCCCGTCCAATGCGCAGCTTGAGATTTCCATGTCCCATCATTTCGATGCGGTTGTCATTCCGGGCGGGTCCCGGCACGTCAGCCGCCTGATCTCCGATCCGCAGACCGCCCGCTTCATGCGCGGCTTTATGGAAGACAACAAACCCGTCGCGCTGGTTGACGATGCAACGCGCATCCTCGCCGAAGCCGACCTTCTCAAGGGGCGGAGCGTCGTCGCCTCCGACGAAGTTCGTGAGATCCTTGCCGAAAAGGACGTTCGTCTTGTCGACGCCGAACTGCATGTCGATGATATGCTGGTCACCGCCCTTGCTGCGGATGACGCGCTGGTCACGAACTTCGCGGGCAATATCGTGAAATACAAGCCCGAAGCCTGGGAAGCCGCCTAAAAGAACCGCAAGGCGACAGGATGAGAAAGAAAGGCGCCTCCGCTTGCGGGGGCGTTTTTTTATGCCCTTTCGGCGGCTTTTTCCGATGTGTTCACAGTCTGTTAAGACTTCTCTCCTAGGGTAGGGTCAGGAAAAACCGCGAAGGCAGGCGATCCTGATATGAACCTGGAGAAAATTCCGCTCTTCTCTGCGCTGACGGAGAAAATGAAATGGCTGACGGCCCGGCAGAAGGTGCTGGCGCAGAATATTGCCAATTCCGATACGCCCAACTATCGCGCCCATGACCTGAAGCCATTGAAATTCAAGGAATATATCAATGGCCCGAAAGAGCAGAGTGTCGAGGTCAACCGCACCAACAGCCGCCATATTTTCGTTGGCGACACGTCTCCCTATAACGCGGTCATCGATCGCAATGTCTCCGAGATGACGCCGACCGGCAACGCGGTGGTGCTGGAAGAAGAAATGATGAAAGTCGCCGAAACGCAGATTCAGTATGAGCTGACGACGTCTCTTTACAAAAAGAATCTCGGCCTGATCAAAACCGCGCTTGGGCGTCGCTGAGTGCGTAACGAAAGGATGTCGCTGACATGGATCTTTTGAAAACAATGCAGATCTCCGCCTCTGGCCTCGATGCGCAGGGGCAGCGGATGCGCGTGATTTCCGAGAATCTGGCGAACAAGGACAGCATGGGCAAGACCCCGAACGAGGATCCGTATCGTCGCAAGGTGATTTCATTTCGCAACGTGCTCGACCGCGAAGCCAACATCACCAAAGTGCAGGTCGCCAATATCGGCGTCGACCGCAGCGAGTTTGATCTCAAGTTCAATCCGAGCCATCCGGCCGCCAATGCCGACGGATATGTAAAGATGCCGAACGTCAACGCGCTGATCGAAGTGATGGACATGAAGGAAACGCAGCGCTCCTATCAGGCCAATCTCGGGGCGATCGAGGCGGCCAAGAAGATGGTCATGCGCACCCTCGATATCCTGCGCCAGTAGAGTAGAGTTTAAGGGGAACAGATTATGGCGGATGTGACAGCACTTGCCGGAACACAGGCCTATGCGAAGGCGCTGAACAATGCAATTGGTGCGCGGGGAGCAGGGGAGTCCCTGAATGGCACGGAAGCGGCCGCGGGCCCGAGTTTCGCCGAACTTCTTGCCGAAGCCGGCCAGTCGGCGATCGAGACAGGCGTCGGCGCCGAGAAGGTCAGCCTTGAATCGATCACCGGCGACGCCGGGCTTGCCGACATCGTAACCGCCGTCAGCAATGCCGAAGCCACCCTCGAAACCGTGGTCGCGGTGCGCGACCGTGTAATTCAGGCTTATCAAGACATCATAAAAATGCCAATCTAGGGCTGTACTCTTTTACGACAGCAAAGGATTGAAGCCATGAACACTGCCGATGTCGTCGATGTCGTCCGTGAAGCGATCTGGGTTTTGCTGATAGTGGCTTCCCCGGTGATGCTGGTGGCGCTCGGCGTCGGCCTTATCATCGCGCTGATACAGGCGCTCACACAGGTTCAGGAAATGACCCTCGTGTTCGTGCCCAAGATCCTCGCAATTTTTCTTTCCCTGATCGTGTTCATGCCGTTCATGATCAGTTCCATGATCGAACTGATGGAACAGCTTGCCCAGCGTATCGCTGGCCTGGGATGACAGGCGCCCGCTAGATGCTGGATGAATTCCTGAGTGTGAATGTCTGGTCGTTCCTGTTGATTTTCCTGCGTCTTGGCGCGGCGTTCATGGTCGTGCCGGGGTTCGGTGAAGCCTTCGTCCCGCCGCGTGTCCGCCTTGCGATCGCCCTTGCCGTCAGCTTCCTTGTCCTCCCCTTTGTTGCCGGCAGCCTGCCGGGCGAGCCGGCGACGCCTGCCGCGCTCCTTCTGCTCCTGCTTGGCGAGACGCTGATCGGGCTGGTGATGGGCGGTGTGCTCCGCCTTCTGCTGAGCGCGCTGCATGTCGCGGGCTCCATCATTGCGCAGCAGTCGGGCCTTGCCGCCGCGCAGTTCTTCGATCCGACGCAGATGACGCAGGGCGCCATTACCAGCACCTTCATGACGCTGATGGGACTGGTGATGATTTTCGTCACCGACCTGCATCATCTGTTCATCGAGGGGACATTCGCGATCTACCGTGTCTTTCCGGTCGGCGATACGCCCGATTTCGGCTCGCTCAGCGAGCTTGTTGCGGGCTTCATTGCGCAGGCTTTCCTGCTCGGCTTCCAGATTGCCGCGCCGTTTCTGGTGTTCGGCATCACCTTCTATATGGGGATCGGGCTTCTTAACCGGCTGATGCCGCAGGTGCAGATTTTCTTCGTCGCGATGCCGCTGCAGATTGTCCTTTCCTTTGCCATTCTGGCGATTACAATTGGCGCCGGGATGATGTGGTTTCTGGGGTATTACGAGGAAGCGACGATACGCTTTCTCGGGGAGTAGGGGCGGATGGCTGACGGCGCGGATGATGCCCAAAAAACCGAAGACCCGACCGCCAAACGGCTCGAAGATGCCTTCAAGAAAGGGCAGGTGCCGAAATCGCAGGAGGTCGGGCACTGGTTCATGAGTATGGGGATCGGACTGGTCGTCCTGATCTTCATTGCCGGGCTTGGCCAGGCGCTCACATTCGATCTTCTCAAATTCATTGAACAGCCACACGCCATCGCCACCGATCGCTTCCATCTCGGCGTGATCTTCGGCGATCTCGGCTGGGCGGTGATCGGCGTCGTTGCGCCGGCGCTGGGCACGCTGATGCTGGCCGGGCTGATCGGCAATTTGATCCAGCACCGTCCGGTTTTCTCGGCCGAGCGCATCATTCCAAAACTTGAAAAAATATCACCACTTAAAGGGTTTAAGCGCCTTTTTTCAACCAAGTCACTGGTTGAATTTGCAAAAGGCCTGTTGAAGCTGGCGCTCGTTGGATCCGTCGCGATCCTCTTCGTCCTGCCGTCGATGGACCAGCTTGCCGTAGTCGTCTCCTACGATGTGCCGCAGGTCTTGGGGCTGATCCAGGAGCAGTCCCTGCTGCTCATTGCCGGCGTCGCCGCGGTCATGAGCGTCATCGCCGGGATCGATTTTCTCTATCAGCGCTTCAATCACTATAAAGAGCTGCGCATGACCAAGCAGGAGATCAAGGACGAGTTCAAGCAGACCGAAGGCGATCCGATGGTGCGGGCGCGGCTGCGGGCGCTGCGGGCCGAGCGCTCGCGCCGGCGGATGATGCAGGCCGTGCCGGAAGCCGACGTGGTCATCACGAACCCGACCCATTTTGCGGTCGCCCTCAAATACACACCCGAGGAGGAGCGCGCGCCTGTCGTCGTCGCCAAGGGGATGGATAATATCGCCGCCAAAATCCGTGAGATTGCGACGGAGAACAAGATCCCGATTGTCGAGAACCCGCCGCTCGCCCGCGCGCTGCACAAGGCCTGCGACCTCGACGAAGAAATTCCGTATGAACATTTCAAGGCGGTGGCCGAGATCATCAGCTACGTCATGCGGCTCAACAAAACGAAATTCAGGAACTAGACGGCCCTCCATGGAACGGCAGATCGAAAGACGGCGGAAAAGTCGCAAATTTTTCATGGGCGTGGATGCCCGCCAGCTGGCGGCGGCGTTTTTCCTCGTAGCTGTGCTAATCGTCATCTCGGCGCTGCTTGGGCGTGAGCTCAGCCTGATCAACATCATCATCCTGAGCGCGATGGTCGTGGCCGCGATGGGGCTCGGCCTCTGGTACCTGATATTCCACGGGCTTCGCCAGGCGGCGAACGGCAATCTGGACATGATGGTCGATCTGATCGCCTCAAACCCCGAAGGGCGGATGCTGACGACGAAGGACGGCCGGTTCATTTATGCCAACGATGCCTATCGCGAATTGCTCGATTTGCCCGAGCGCGAGAGGGGGCTGACCCTCAGCGACTATTTTGCCGATGATGAAGAGGCCGTCACGCAGATCGAGAAGATGCTGAAGGCCGCCGTCTATGACGGCGCCCCGGGCGGCAGGATTGATCTTGAGACGCGGCAGGGCCGCTGGCTGTCCATCCTTGCCCATTCGCTGGCCGCGCTCCCCGACACCGTCATCTGGTATGTCAACGAGACGACGCGCCAGCACCGGGTGGAGGAGGAGGAGCGCCTTGCCCGCGAAACATTGTCGGAATATTTCAATAACGCGCCGGTCGGCTTTTATTCGCTGGATGGAAACGGGCGGCTACTCTTCGTCAACCGTCTCTTTGCCGAATGGCTTGGCTACCGCCAGGAAGAGCTGAATGAGGGAAAGCTTGCCTTCAGCGAGCTGGTCGTGAAGCCCGACGACGCGCAGCTTGATCTTGTCGAGATGGTGACCGGGGAGGGGGCGCTCTATGAGGGAGAACTGACGCTCCGCCGGCGCGACGGCACGCGGCTGCCCGTTCATGTCACGCAGACGGTCGTGCGGGACGGGGCGGGGACCATCGTCGGCTCGCGGTCGGTTGTGCGCGAGTTGCTGCAGGAGAAGCAATGGCGCGAGCGGGTCGCCAATGCCGAGTTGCATTTCCGCCGCTTTTTCGAAGCCGCGCCGATCGGTATTCTGCTGCTTGATGCGAACGGCACGGTGCTGGAGACCAATCCGGCCTTCCGCGCCCTGACCGGAACGGTCATCAACAAGGCGATCGGCAGCCATGTGATCGATCTTGTCGATGAGGCGGACCGCGAGCCGCTGCGCCAGCGCCTGATTGAGGCGGCGGCGAGTGAGTCGGCGGCGCCGGTGATCGAGGTCAAGCTGCTCGGCGCAACCGAGGAGCGCGCAGCGAGCTTTTATATCAGCGCCATCGCAGGCGAGGATCCGGATGCGGAGCGGCTCCTGATCCATGTCGTCGATACATCCGTCCAGCGCAGCCTCGAAGTGCAGTTTGCGCAAAGCCAGAAAATGCAGGCCGTCGGCCAGCTTGCGGGCGGCATCGCCCATGACTTCAACAACCTGCTGACCGCCATGATCGGGTTTTGCGATCTGCTGCTGCTCCGCCACCAGGTCGGCGATCCGTCCTATTCCGATATCAACCAGATCCGCCAGAACGCCAATCGCGCCGCCGGGCTTGTCCGTCAGCTTCTCGCCTTTTCCCGTCAGCAGACGCTGCGGCCCGAAGTCACCGATCTCACGGATGTGCTGGCGGAGCTTTCCAACCTGCTCCGCCGCCTGATCGGCGAGGCGATCCAGCTCAAAATCACCCACGCCCGTGACCTGTGGCTGGTCAAGGTGGACCGCGGCCAGTTCGAACAGGTGATCATCAACCTCGCCGTCAATGCGCGCGACGCCATGGCGCGCGACGGGCTTCTCACCTTCAGCACGGAAAATCTGACGATCACCTCCGGCCAGAAGGATTTTAACGAGCTGATCCCGCCCGGCGACTATATCCTTGTCAAGGTGTCGGATACCGGAACCGGCATCCCTGAAAATGTCATTGCGAAGATTTTCGATCCGTTCTTCACCACCAAGAAAGTCGGCGAGGGGACGGGCCTCGGCCTCAGCACGGTCTATGGCATCATCAAGCAGACGGGCGGCTTTATTTTCGCCGAGAATAACGAGACCGTCGGCAGCACCTTCAGCATCTTCCTGCCGCGCCATATGGAGGAGAAGGGCGCTGGCGATCCTCTCGATGCGCCGCAGAAATCGACGCATCGCGACCTGACCGGCAAGGGAACGATCCTGCTGGTGGAGGATGAGGATCCGGTCCGGCTCTTCGCGGCGCGGGCGCTTGAAAACAAGGGCTATACCGTCCTTCAGGCCGACAGCGGCGAGACGGCACTTGAGGTGGCCCGCGCGCATGACGGGGTGATCGATCTTTTGATCAGCGATGTGGTGATGCCAGTGATGGACGGCCCGACGCTGGTAAAAGAGATCCTGAAAGAGACCCCGGATCTCAAGGTGATCTTTATTTCCGGCTATGCCGAGGATGCGTTTCGCAAGGATCTTGATTTCGATGTCAGCAAGATCGACTTCCTCCCCAAGCCCTTTTCACTGAAGGAAGTGGCGAGTAAGGTCAAGGAAGTGCTGATGCGTGAGGATGCCTGATCGTGCGCTCGGGTCTCAGTGCCCTGCAAATTTATCGAGCATCGCATGCCAGCGCAGCATGAGGGGGACGAACCAGGGGGTGCCGGAATATAGCGGCAGAGTCGGAAAGTCGAGATCGTCATGCGCCGTTTCCGCGCTTTTCTCCCCAAGGATCCTGCGGCTCAGTTGGCGCGCAAAATAGATCGAACGCGTGATGCCCGAGCCGCAATATCCCATGGCGAAATGGATGCCCTCAACCTCGCCAAGATGCGCGGCGTAATCGAAGGTATAGGCGACATTGCCGTGCCAGCAATATTCCGCGCGGGCGCTCTCGAGCTGGGGAAAGACCCGCCGCGCGAGGCTTAGCAGATCGCTCGCGATCGCCTCCGGCCGCTGCTTGGCGTCCATGACGCGGCCGCCCAAAATCATCCGCCGGCCATCGGGCGTCGGGCGATACCAGAACACCAGCCGGTGCGTACCGCCATGCATCCGGAGTTTGGGTGATATGGCCCGGATCGTCTCGAACCCGAGATCTTCGGTCGCGACAACACCGGCGTTGATCGGAATGAGCCGCCGCCGGAAGAAAGGAAATTCGCGGCCGGTATAGCCGTTTGTCGCGAGGACAACGGTTTTCGCGTGGATGTCGCCGCGCGCGGTGCGGAGAGTTTTCCGCGTCCCCTCCCCATCGATGCTGTGGACAGGGCAGTCCTCAAAAATCCGGCAACCCGCGCGGGTCGCCCGCGCCGCAAGGCCGCGTACCAGCTTGTAGGGATTGATGCCCGCATCCTGCTCGTAAACGACACCGCCGTGATAAAGCTCTGTGCCGATCTCCGCGCCTTGCGCCTCGCGCGGGACGGCGTGGAATTTAAGCCCGACTTTATCCGATAAAAGCGCCGTTTCGGCAATGAGGGCGTCATATTCCTTCGCGGTTGCCGCGCCCCGGAAGCGGCCGACACGCTGCAGGTCGCAATCGATTTCCTCGGCCTCAAGGAAGCTGTAGAAATAGTCGAGTGATACGAGGCTCTCGCGGAGGATCGCCCAGGTTTTTTCCGCGCCGTATTTCCGCGTCATGCCAGCGATGCCGAGCTTATGAAAACTCGGTCCGCACATGCCGCCCGAGCGGCTGGAGCAGCCGTGGCCGATATCGCGGGCCTCGAAAACCGTCACAGAGAGGCCGGCGCGGGCGAGATGCAGCGCCGCCGCAAGGCCGGTAAATCCGGCGCCGATTATGGCGATATCCGTTGCGCGGGGCACATCGCCCGGATCACCCGCCGGCTTCTCGATCCCTTGTTTCCAGTAACTCTCACGGATCAGGTTCGGCACGGCGGATGCTCCCGGGCTCAGGGTTTTAAATATGCGCCGTCCGGTGACGCCATGGGGTAGGTCCGCTCAGATATCAAAGGACACCCCTTGCGCAAGCGGCAGCTCGCGGGAGAAATTGATGGTGTTGGTGGCGCGGCGCATGTAGCCCTTCCAGGCGTCCGAGCCGCTTTCGCGCCCGCCCCCGGTTTCCTTCTCGCCCCCAAACGCGCCGCCGATTTCCGCGCCCGAGGTGCCGATATTGACATTGGCGATGCCGCAGTCCGATCCGGTGACGCTGAGGAACAATTCCGCCTCGCGCAAATCGAGCGTGAAGATAGAGGAGGAGAGGCCGGCGCCAACTGCATTCTGCATCGCGATGGCGTTCTCGAGCGTGTCATAGCGGATCACATAAAGGATCGGCGCGAAGGTTTCCTCCAGCACCACGCCGTCATGCATCGGCATCTCGACGACTGCCGGGCGGGCGTAATACGCATCTGCATGGCCTGTCTCGACGCGCTCCCCGCCGGTTACCTTGCCACCTGCGGCGCGCGCGCGTTCAAGCGCCCGCTGCATGCCGTCAAACGCGGCCTTGTCGATGAGCGGCCCGACGAGGGCAGAGGTTTCAAGCGGATTGCCGACAGAAACCGAGCGATAGACCTTTTGCAGCGCCGGAACGAGCTCGTCATAGACGTCGCCGTGCACGAAAAGGCGGCGGAGCGTGGTGCAGCGCTGACCGGCCGTGCCCATGGCGCCGAAAGCGACGGCGCGGAGCGTCATATCGAGATCGGCGCTTGGCGTCACAATGCCCGCGTTGTTGCCGCCAAGCTCGAGGATCGAACGGCCAAAGCGTTCCGCGACCTTCGGACCAACATAGCGTCCCATGCGCGTTGATCCGGTCGCGGAGATGAGCGGGATGTCGTGGCTCGTGACCAGCGCATCGCCGACATCGCCCGCGCCGATCACAACGCTCAGCAACCCGTCCGGCGCATCGCCGAACCGTTCGAGCGCGCGCCGCGCGATCGCCATGCAGGCAAGCGCCGTGAGAGGCGTTTTCTCCGACGGCTTCCAGATCACCGGGTCGCCGCAAACAAGGGCGAGCGCCGTGTTCCACGACCAGACAGCAACCGGGAAATTGAAGGCGGTGATGACGCCGACCGGGCCGAGGGGATGCCACTGCTCCATCATTCGGTGGCCGGGACGCTCGGTCGCGATGGTCAGTCCGTAAAGCTGGCGCGAGAGGCCGACCGCGAAATCGCAGATGTCGATCATCTCCTGCACCTCGCCTTCGCCTTCGGAGAGGATTTTTCCGACTTCGATCGAAACGAGCCGGCCGAGATCGGCTTTTGCCGCGCGGAGTTCCTCGCCGAGCAGCCGGACGAGTTCGCCGCGTCGCGGGGCCGGAACGGTCCGCCAACTCGCGAAAGCGGATTTCGCGGCGTTTATGGCATCCTTGACGACGAGCGCATCGCTTCCGGTCACCGCCGCGATCCGCTCGCCATTGACGGGGCTGAAAACTTCGAGATTACCGCCCGTGATGGCGGATTTTTCAACTCCCAGCCGGCCGAGAATTTCTGCGGTGAGATGAGCAACAGTCATGATGATCCTTCCTGTCCCGTGTTTGCTGGTCTTCGGAAAAAGGCTCCGGTGTTCCGCCTATAGTCTTTTCAAAGCGGCGGATAAAAGCAATCAAAACTTGCAGGAAGTGGCAACTGTGTGTCCGGCCTCATGAGGAGGAAGGGGGAGGGGACGGCTGCCGGACGAGCCGGCAGCCGCGTTGTAACGCTGATCAGAGCTTGCTGGGTTTGAGAAACCTCAAGAAAGCTTTCCAAGCGCCCCACCCGAGCAGCGCAGAATCGAAAGCAGCCGTCATAATAACAGCTTCACCAATCGTGCAGTAGTTGTTGTGAAGTGCTTGGGCTGCTTTGCCGAGAAATTTAACCTTATCGTGATTTTCTTTCGACAGCGAGAATGACTTGATCAGGCTCCTTGTCGCATAGGTGACCCCCCAGTGGATCGGGCTATCATTGCCGACAGGAATCTGATAGGTCATCATATAGGCGAAATCGGTCAGGCGTGGCATCTTGCCATATTCCCGGTTGCCAGTATTTCCGTCCTTCGCCACCTGGATGAGGAATTCAAGAATAAGTCGGCGGAACTTCAGTAGATATGGATCATCTTTATTAATTGGCGTGTCCAAAAGACTGACTGTATTAATTGCGTGAAGTTGCTTTCTATCGTTGATCGGAAAGCCGTCTTGAACATAGCCATCCTTATCTATAAGAGACAACAGATCTTTGCCAACTCGGAAACTACCCCAAGATTTCATCCATTTCAGCAACGTTTCTTCGTCCTTATATCCATAGTTGACGGCAATCTTGCGCAGTGCCGGAAGGTGCTTATCCTCGAGCTTGCCATTCCTAAGCCGGTCAGGGATGTCGACGCCCGGGTACAGTTTTCTGACCACGTCTACGTAATTCTTATAAACATTGGTATAGAAGCGCTCGCCTGCGACAGGGACTTCCTCGCCCGGATCGTCGCGCGGCACGGTCGACTGATCATAAAACTGGATTTGCGGAAAACCTTCAACGGAGGCGGGAAGTTTGAAAGGTTTCTCCTGGTCTTTGAGAACCATAATTGCATCGAAAGCGTCGTCAGCAATTTTTTTATAGATTGCCGCATTCTCGGAGAAGTATTTGCCGACTTTGCAGGCGGCCTTTACAGCGGGGCTCTTGTCGGAATGAGCCACAACAAAATGCTCAGCAAGCGGCGCACCGGTAATGTAGGTGGCGACGTATCCCAGCATGTAGATATACAGCACCTCCGTTATCTTTAATTCGTCCGAAAACGCGAGGCTTGTCTTCGGGACAAAGGCATAGTGATTGAAGATCGTATTGATCTCTGTTTCTTTGTCTGAGATCGTCATCTTTGTCTTGTAGACCGCGGCGGAGATATAACCCATCGGCATGCCGCTGTCGGCATTGAAGATTAAAAAATGCAGCATGCGGTGCGACGGCGTGCTGTCGTCACACTGTACCCCGTGGCCATCGAGCAGCCGTTTCAATGTCGGGTCCCCATAGCGCCCGCGCGCGCCATAAGCCTCAATATCGGTCTGCTGAAACATGATGCTGAGAAGCAGCAGTGTCAGGTTCGGGAAGCGGATGTCCGGGTTGATGCCGGCATAGCCGCTTGGGTCATCCCAGATCATCAGGCCCCGATTGTACGGCTTTTCACCATTTTTGAGGTAGTGACGTTCCTTCTCCATATTTACCCAAGGGAAAGGAAATCCTGGGTCGGCGAGACCTTTCGGCGTCAGCTTGTATTTGTCCAGATTCTTTCCGGGGTTTGTTGTTTTATTGCCAAGAATCTGATCGCACAGGATAAACAGTTCGTCCATACTCTGCGGTAGCGGAACCTGAACGCGAATGGCGCCGCTCGGCTCCAGGAACGGATGGATCGGGTTGATATTTGTTACGAGAGGGCTGACTGCATTGAGATACTTCGCGTCGCCCGTAATAAATCCGTTCGCGACCTCTATCAGCCTCTCCCTATACTTCATGCTCGCGGTCTTATTGAGAGTGCCTTTGTTTTTCTCATACTCCGTAAGAAATTCTCGCGAAAAGTAATTCGTTAAATTTGAACCCGAGAACGGATTATTGAGTGGATTGCCGTCATATTCCGGTCCGGCGCTCGTCAAGGGAGCATATTTTGGGAAATCTAAAGGTATTCCTGACATAATTTGTCCTTTTCAAAGTAATTGTTGAAATACCTTGAAAGGACGATCTAATATTTACTTATGTGATTACTGTTTGTTTATAATTATTATTTTCTTTTTATTTGTGGTTGGCTCTTGGGCGTCTGTCGGATGGCCGACAGCCGAAATAGTCGCGATACGCCCGGCTGAAGGAAGACTGACAGGTATAGCCGGTCATTTCGGCGACATCCGAGAGGCTGTGCCGGCCGCTACCGATCAGGAGCTCCGCCTGCTTCATGCGGCATCGCTTTGAATATTGGTGGATACTGCAGCCATATATTTCACTGAAGAGCTGCGCGAGGCGGTTATGCCCGATCCCGACCTGGCGGGCGAGGGCGCGGCAGTTTGGCGGCGCGGCGAAGTCGCTTTCAAGGAGCGCCGCGGCCCTCTGGACTTTAAGCGCATCGCGCATTGGGCGCGACGTGGCATCGACCGGCCCGGGCGCGCTCTGCAGCATCGGTATCGCCGCACAGATAAGTTCGCTCATTTTTATGCGCACAAACTCCTCTAGCAGCGGGCCTTCGAACTCGTTTCGGAACAGATCATCGAGGGCGCGCTGCATCCGCATGGAGAGCGGCGCCTCAAGCTCGATCGGCGCCCCGAGCGTTCCGCTCAGGAAATGGGATATCTCCTCGCTTTCGGTGTCCTCCGAGGAGAGATAGTGCGCGGCAATCTTCTCGGACGTCGCCCAAATGCCGACATAGCGAAGCTCCGCCTTTTTCCGGAACTGGCGCTCCTGACGGGCGCCGTCGGGAAAGCAGGACAGATAGACATTCCCCCCGATAAACGGGCGAAGCCGCCGCCCGTCGATCTTTCTTGCGCCGTCAAGCGACTGCAGGAATTGCAGGGAGAGGCCACGGCTCATGCGCATGTCGATGGAAAGGTCGTCCGTGAGGCTGCCTTCAAGATACCATCCGGTGATCCCCGGCACGCCGTCGAGAAACCGAATTGTTCCCGTGAATTCGCCGGCGAGGTCGCGCCCGAGCAGCGCCGCGAGATCGGCCGCTCCAAGCCGGTTATAGAGTCTGCTGAAATTCTCCTGGCTGAGCCTGATCCGTCGAATGGGCGCGCCTCCTTCTCATCCCTTCGGGGATAATATACTAAATTTAAATGAATCGGGACGAAATGCTAAAATATTGTCGCGAACGGAAAAGACGGCGTCGGCATCTATCGCCTATGTTGAAAGAGAAAATCGGAGACCGGGAGGGGAGAAAGCGATGCCTCACATAAAGCCGGCGGAGTTCGTGAGCCGCCTTGAAAAGCTTCAGCGGCTGATCGCCCGGGAAGGGCTGGATCTCTTTATCGTTTCCTGCAAGGACAGTATCTACTATCTGACCGGGGCGGGGTATGAGCCGCTTGAGCGGCCATTTTTTCTCCTTGTCGCTCCTGCCGGCGCGCCGGTGCTGATCGCGCCGATGCTTGACACTGCGCATATGCAGAAGGGCGCAAATATCACCGCTGACAATTCCTTCAGCTACTTCGAATACCCCGCGCCTGAGGGGCGCGGCTGGCCGGATATTCTGAAGGAGCGACTTGCCGGGGCGAGCGAGGTCGGCGTCGAGCCCGGCCTTACGCTTGAGGTTTATGACGAGATCAAAGCGCTGAAGCCACGGGCCGTTCCGCTCATCGAGGAGTTGCGCGTGATCAAGTCGCCCGCCGAAATCGAGATGATCCGCCGCGCCGCCCGCTACGCAGATATCGCGATGTCGCGCCTGCTGGCGACGGCCTATTACGGTGTCCCTGCGGTTGAGGGCTTTGCCGAGACGAGCAAGGTCACCCGGGCGATGATCCGCGACGTTGCGGATTATGATCCCGTCAATTCGAGCGTCCTGATGGCGCCCTGGGCCGCGCCGCGAAGTGCGCAGCCGCATTCGATCCCTGCCTTTACCGACAGGCTGGAAGAGGGGCCCCATGTGGCGCTTGTGCTGACGCGGGTAAACGGTTATTCGGCGGAAGTCGAGCGCACCTTTTTTACCGCAACGCCCGACAGCTGGTCGATTGCCGCCTTCAAGGTGATGGAAGAAGCGCGCCGGCGCATGTTCTCCATGATCCGGCCGGGGCAGCGCTGCGATGAAATCGACAGCGCGGTCAACAGCTTCCTTGCCGAAGAGGGATTTAACGGCGACGCGGTGCGGCTCCATCGGACCGGCCACGGCTTCGGTCTCGGTGCGCATGAGGCGCCGTGGATTGCCGAAGGAAGTGATCATGTGCTGGGCGAAAATATGGTCATCAGCAATGAACCCGGCATCTACCGCGCCGGCTTTGGCGGCGTGCGCCACTCCGATACCGTCCTTGTGACGAAAGACGGCTATGAATGCCTGACGAAAAGTCCGCTAACGCTGGAGGAACTGACCTTCACCGCGAAACCCGGCCTCAAACAGAAGCTGCGAAGCCGCCTCGTGCGCCGTGCGTTGAATTTCTGAGCCGGCATAAGGCCCGCACCCTCCCATCGGCCGCATCACACGCCAGCATCGCACGATTGCGACGGCCTGCCCGCGCTGAGCTCGGCGCGATGGGATGCCCTTGCCCCCGAAACCCGTCTCTCATAAAAAAACCGGAAGGACTTTCGCCCTTCCGGTCAAGTAAGGCGCGCTACGCCGGCCACAATGAGAAAAAACCGACGGGCGCCAAAGCAAGTAGGTTGGGAGGAACCGCTTGCCTGAAAAGAGTGATACGGAGCGGCCCCTTGCGGGCCCAAGCATATCCGTCCTTTATGACCTGTTTGTAACCTTTCCCTCCGCCGTTACAGAATTGTCTGGCTCTGCAAATCTTTCGGCGCTTTGGTGAGCACGATCGGGCCGCTTTCGCCGACCACGACGGTATCATCGAAGCGAAAGCCGCCGACGCCCGGAAGATAGATGCCGGGCTCCGCCGAATAGACTTCATTGGCGATCAGCGGGCGGGGATTGAACGCCATATCTTCGGGGAATTCATGCCCGATCAGCCCCATCCCATGACCCGTGCGGTGCATGATATTGCCTGCGAAGCCATGCTCGATAAACACCTGCCGCGGCGCTTCGTCGACATTGCTGAGCGCGTTGCCGGCGACGAGATTGTCGATCGCGGCCTGATTGGCAAGCCGCGCGGCCTCGAAGGCGCGGACCTGAAGTTCATTCGGCCGGCCGCAGAAATAGGTCCGCTCATTCTCGATGGTGACACCGTTGAGGCGCGGAATGATGATATTGACAATGCCATCGCCCTCTTTGATGCGTGCGCCGGCCTGCCCGGTATCGCCATGCGGCGAGGAGGAGGAGGGGCCGCTCAAGGCAAAGAAGCGGAGCTCGAAATTCTCGCCGGGATAGCGGCTCGCCGCTTCCTCGAACGCCTTTGTGGCGATCGAGTAATCGAGTTCATGCACGAGGCGGCCCGGGCGGATGCCGTCGCGGTAAAACTCCTGCATCCAGTCGCTGAGGTCGCACAGCTCGCGCATGATATCGATTTCCTCGCGGTGCTTTATCCAGCGCATCTGGCGAAACTCGCTGGTGCAGTTCTCGGCTGATAGTCCAGGGTGGGTCCTCGCCACCTTGTCAAGCCATGCCGTACTGCCATCAACACCGAGGCGTCCCGCGCCGAGGCCAAGTGCCCCAATTGTGTCGGTAAGCTGCTCAAGAAAGCTCCGCGCATCCCGGTTGTCGCCGCGCCCGAGGGGAAATTCGCAGTAAAAGAGCAGGGTTTTCGTCCACAGGCTGCCGCGATCGGTGGCGAAGTCGGTATGATGGGTCGAGAGCGCGTTCAGGATCGCCACCGGCTCGCCCCGGCGCGGCATGATCAGCGCAATCGGCCGCTCCCATGTCTGCACATCGACGTGAAAATTTGAAAAGAACTGGAAGAAATCGGCGCCGAACAGGACCACGCCGTCCAGCCCCTTGTCGTCCATCATCTTGTCCAGCATGGTGCGGCGATAGTCATACACGGCCGAGGATAAAAAACTCATCTTCTGTTCCTTTCTTCGTTATTTTCACTGTTGATGGTTGGGATGCGATCAGAGGGCGAGCGCTTTGAGGCGGCGCCGGAAATAGAGGCTGGAGACAAGCGTTGCAATGATCGTCGCGAGCGTCAGCACGAAGGCGAGCGCCGCGCCGAAGGGCCAGTTGGACATCGCCGCCACCTGCTGGTAAAGCGCCGGAGCCATCATCGCAAAACTCGGCCCGCCCAGCAGGACGGGCGTTGAATAGGCGTTCATGCAAAGGATGAAGACCATGATGCAACCGGTTGCAATACCCGGCACGGAGAGCGGCAGGATGACCCGCCGGAAAGCGGTGAGACGGCTCGCGCCGAGATTTTCCGCGGCCTCCGTCAGCGAATAGTCGATACTTTCGAGGACGCCCTGAAGGGTCAGGATCATAAACGGCAGGATGACGCAGAGGATGCCGACAAAGACCGAAAAGGTGGTGTACATCATCTCGATCGGCTCATCGATCAGCCCGATCCGCATCAGCATGACATTAATGAAGCCCTTGGCGCCGAACAGGGTCATCCAGCCCGCCGCCCTGACCACATTCCCGACCAGCAGCGGGAAAATGACCAGGATGACGAACAGGCTTTTGAAACGCGATTTCGTCGTCGCAAGAAAATAGGCGACCGGATATCCAAGCAGCAGCGAGACAATGGTGCATTCCAGCGATACCGTGAGCGTGGTAAGCAGGACCTTCTGGAAATACGGCTCGCCGAAGAAGCGGGCGTAATTCTCCCAAGTAAAGGTCTCCACCATCAGCTCGAGCGGATCGAAGGCATTGAAGCTGTATCGCAGCAGGATCAATGTTGGAATGACGAGCGCGATCACGATGATGAGCGTTGCCGGCATCAGCATCGTGGAGGCGGTGACAGTCAGGCCGTTTGAGTTGGACATCCGGTTGCTTTCTGCCTCAGGCCTTGAAGGTCTGGTTCCACCAGGAGAGCATGTTCGCGCTCTGCTCCGCCCAGTAACCGTAGTTGGTCTTGTAGAAATTCGCGCGCTCGGCCTCGCTGAAGCTGATCGTCGCCGCGAGGTCCGCGGGCAGTTCCGCGCCCTTGACCGTCGGGACATAGCCCATCTTCGCCGCGAACCCGGCCTGCGCCTTGGGATCGAGCATCGCGTTCAGGAATGCCTTTGCGGCCTCCGGATTGGCTGCGTTCTTGGTCATAGCTGCTTCAAAGACGACCGGCAGCGCGCCTTCCGAGGGCACCGCGAAGGCAAGCGGCAGGCCCATTTGCTGCCACTGGTAGGCACGGGCGCGCCACATCAGCGACACGTCGATCTCGCCGCTCTTGAAGGCGTTGGCCACCGCCTCGTTCGAGGGAAGGATTTTCACGCCCGTTTTTTTCAGCTCCAGCAGCGGCGCGTAGCCGGGCTCGAAATTCTCATTGCTGCCGCCATGGGCGAGGGCGGAGGCGATGATCGCCTGATTGAAGAGAATGTCGGCAAGGCCAATCTTACCGTCATATTCCGACTTCCAGAGATCCTTGTAGGAGGTCGGCGGCGCGACGGTTTCCTTGTTGTAGACGATGACCAGCCCGCTATAGATATGCGGGATGGAATAGCCGGTCTCGAACTGCGGGAAGATGGTGTCGAGCAGGGGAACGTCGGCGGCGCTTAGCGAGGCGAGACAGTCCTTCTCATGAAGTTGGTGCATATCGGACTCGCCAAAGCTTACGACATCCAGTGAATTGACGGGCCGGCCGGCCTGGGCAATGACCTTCGTCTTGCGGGCGCTGGTGTTACCGGTATCGAACACGACCGAGACCCCGTCCGCGCTCATCGAGAGCGGCTGCACGATCTCGCCGAGCAGGCGGGAATAATCGCCGCCCCAGGTCGCCATGACAATTTCCTTCGCCGCCCACGCCGGCAGCGTCGGCGCGAGAGTGGCACCGGCGGTCAGCGCCGCCGCGCCTTTTACAAATGTGCGTCTTCCAATGTTGAATTTGGTCATTTTCTCTCCTCCTCTAAAAGTCCTGCTTTTCAGTCGTTTGTGGAACTCATGCGCCGTCCTGATCGGCGATGAGATGGGCGCTTGCCGAGGACCAGCCGGCGACCACATGGGCGCCTGTTTCCGCCTGGAATGTCTGGCCGGGCCGGTTCTGCAGTTGCACCGTAATCAGGTCCTCATCGGTCAGCCGGAGTTCGACTTCGGTGAGCGAGCCGAGATAGGTGATCCGTTCCACCTTCCCCTCAAAGCTGTTATCGAAGCTGGTCGCCTCGGGGCCGAGACGGATGCTCTCGGGGCGGACGCTGAGCAGCGTGCAGTTGGCGGCGCCGTTGACCGGCTGCGGACAGCGAAGCTTGAGATGGCTTCTGGTGTTGAAGCTGCCGCCGCCGTTGCAGTGACCGGTGAAAAAGTTCGATTTGCCGAGAAAACTGGCGACAAAGCGCGAATTGGGGCGGTTATAAACCTCGCTGCCGCTGCCCGCCTGCATGATCCGCCCGGCTTTCATAACTACCAGCCGGTCGGCCAGCATCAGCGCTTCCTTCTGGTCGTGCGTCACGAACACCGAGGTCAGGCCGAGCCGTTGCTGCAGGGCGCGGATCTCGTTGCCGACGCTTTGCCGCAGGACCGCATCGAGATTGGAGAGCGGTTCATCAAGCAGGAAAATGTCGGGCCGGATGACCAGGGCGCGGGCGATGGCGACACGCTGGCGCTGCCCGCCCGACATCTCCTTCGGGTAGCGGTCCTCATAGCCGTCGAGATGGACGAGGGCGAGGGTCTCGCGGATCAGGCGCCGGCGCTCGTCTTTCGGGATTTTCCGCATCTCCAGTCCGAAGCCGACATTCTCGCCGACTGTCATATGCGGGAAGAGGGCGTAGCTCTGGAAGATCATACCGGTGTTGCGCTGGTTGGGGGGAACGCGCGTGACATCGCGATCCCCGATGCGGATCGTGCCCGCGCTCGCCTCGATAAATCCCGCGATCATGCGCAGCAGCGTGGTTTTGCCGCAACCGCTCGGCCCGAGAAGGGCGATCAGCTCCGGCCCGTCGATGCGCAGCGACAGATTGTCGATCGCTTTGACCGAACCGAAGGTTTTCGTCACATTTTCGATTTGAAGCGAGGCCATCTAAACAATCCTGCTTAATTTGAAGAACCGGTCGGTGATCAGCAGAAGAACAGCGATCACGATGATCTGGATTGTGCTGACGGCGGCGATGGTGGGGTCCATGTTGAATTCCAGATACTGCATCTGGGCGATGGGCAGGGTGGTGCGGCCCGGGCTCACGATCAGCAGCGACAGTTCCAGATTTTCGAACGAGATGATGAAGCTGAACAGGCCCGCCGCGACAATACCGCCGCGCATCAGGGGCAGGGTGACGCGGAAAAACGCCGTCCGGCTGCTCGCCCCGAGATTGCGGGCGGCTTCCTCAACCGAGCGATCCATCCCGATCAGATTGGCGGCAATCAGCCGCACCGCCCACGGCATCACCAGCATGGAGTGGGCGAGGATCAGCCCGACGTTGCTGGAAATGGGATCAAACGCAAAGGCGTCCGTGATCGCAATAAAGAAGATATAAAGCGCCACGCCGAGAACAATATTGGGGATGATGAGCGGCGAGAGCAGCAATCCATTCAGCAGATCGCGGCCCGGAAACTGGTGTCGCACCAGGACGATGGCGGCCATCACTCCGCAGACGACGGCGATCGTCGATGAAATGGCGGCGACGATTATGCTGGTGATGAACCCGTTCAGAAATACCGGTGTCTCAGCCGCCGCGGCGAACCATTTCAGGGTGTAGCCGGGCGGCGGGAAGGTCAGAAAGGAGCTGTCGAAGAAGGCGACCCAGACAATGAATATGACCGGCAGCACCAGAAACGCCATGACTGAGGCGATAAAGATGTATGCGAACAGCCTGAACAATGTCTGAACCTCCCGTCTGCCGGTCGTTGCCGGCAGCAATTCCCTGTCTTGTCTGTCAGTCATATAACAAACAGATATGTTTGTTTGTTATATGTGGGGCGGGCGGTATCTGTCAAGTGGAATTGACAAAGGCGCCCGTATCTTTCCGTGAAAAACTCGTTAAAAGCCGGACGAAATCAGTTGAGCGGCGCGCCGATCAGAAACAGGCTGAGGATCAGCCCCGTGATCCCGAGCGTCACGCCGACAATGTTGATACTTGCGGCCGCGAGCCCGATCCCGAAGGAGGCGTAATGCGTCAGGTCCTTGTCGACGAAAAGCGACTTCAAATGCCGATGGATGCCACCCGGCGCAATCCGCAAAATCAGATAGATCCATCCGGCGCGGTAGATCCATCCGGCCGCGAACGGAAAGGAAAGGGTGACAAGCGCGACCACCAGCATGGAGACCATCCCTTTGGCAGGGCTGGTGGCGGTGAAGGGCTTCAATCCCCGCTTCAGGCGCCACCAGCTTGCCAGATTGAAAAGGGCGCCAGCCGCTGCATAGGCAAGCTGGCAGTAGATAATCTCAATCATCGGATTATGTCGTCTAGCCGAAGGTCACATCCGGCAGCCAGAGACAGAGCTGCGGGAAGAAAACAATCAGGATGATCACCGCGAGAATGGCGAAATAGAAGGGCCAGATCGCGCGCATGAAGTCGGTCAGCGGCACTTTCGAGATCGCCATCACGACATAGAGACAGATGCCGACCGGAGGGGTGATGCCGCCGATCATGATGCTCATGATGAAGACGATCCCGAGATGGATCGGGTCGATTCCGACATTTGTCGCGATGGTGAGGAACAGTGGGCCGAAGACGATAAGAATCGGTAGCCCTTCCATCACGGTGCCAAGCAGCAGGACGCTCACGATAATCACCATGAAGACGCCAAACTGCGTCGTCACCCATTCGCCGACGAAGGCCGCGAACATCTGCGGGATATTTGCGGTGGAGACAATCCACGTGAAAATGACTGCGGCGGCAATGATGAACAGCGTTGCCGCGGTCACCGATGCGGCCTCCGCTGTCGCCTCCAGGATATGGCGCCAGTTGAACTTTAGCAGAAACAGGCCGATCACCAGAACATACAGCACCGCGACAACGCCCGCCTCCGTCGGCGTGAACACACCGCTCATGATGCCGCCGATCAGAATGATCGGGGCGAGAACGGGCAGGATGGCGCCGTAGAAGCTCGCCAGAACCTCGCGAAAATCGGCCCGCGGATGCACGGGGCAGGTCTCCCGCCCGGATCTGGCGAGGAAATAGATTAGCAACATCATTGACCCCGCCATCATCAGCCCCGGGATCACGCCCGCCATAAACATACGGCCGAGCGATACTTCGGTAACAAAGGCATAGATGACCATGATGATGGAGGGCGGAATGATGGGACCGATCAGGGCGGAAGCGGCAGTAATGGCAGCGCTGAAGCGGTCACGATAGCCGGCCTCGCGCATCGCCTTGATCTCCACGGCGCCAAGACCGCCGGCATCGGCGATGATGGACCCGGACATACCCGCAAAAATCACCGAAGCCAGCACATTGACATGCCCGAGGCCGCCCGGAATATGGCGGACGAGGGCGCCCGCGAAGGCGAAAATCCGCTCCGTAATCCCCATGGTGTTCATGAGATAGCCGGCGAGAAGGAAGAGCGGCACGGCAAGGAGCGCGAAGGAATCGACGCCGCCCGCCACTTTCTGGGCCAGCAGGATCAGCGGAATATCCATTACCACGAGGTAAATGACGGCGGCGATCAGCATCGCAAAGGCGATGGGAACCCGGATGAGGATGAGCAGCAGAAATACCGCCAGAATAATTGCAAATAACATCGCAGCGGCTCCCTATTCCGAAATCGGCGTGACCACATGCATCTCTTTGCTAACGCCCGTCGTCAGGGTTTTGAGTGCATGATCGATCGCAAAAATGATGATCAGTCCGCAACCGATAAGGAGCGGCAGGTAGTGCATGAAGAAGCGTGACAGCTCGAGCGTGCCCATTTCGAGCCGCATCGCCTGCGGCGTAAGCTCAAGCGCCTGGGAGGCGAGAACGAGAATAACGGCGATCACGCAAAGCTGCGCGGCAACATCCGCGAGCCGCACGAAAAGACTATCGCTTGCCGTCTCGCCGAGCAGATCGACGGTAATATGCGCCCGCGTCCGGTAAATCCATCCGGCGCCAACGAATGTCAGCCAGCTCATCGCGACGAGACAGACTTCGTCCGTGTAAGACAGCGGATAATCCAGCACATAACGGAACAGGATCTGGGCGGTCATCGCAATGACGATGATGAATATCAAGGAAATGCAAAAAATCTTGGCGGCTTTTTCGAGCCCGAGGCAGAGAATATCAAAGAGGTGGCGCATTGTGAGTATCCCGAACTGAAGGGGGGAGACGCGGCAGCCCCTGCATACAGCAACAAGGGGCAGGGGACTGCCGGGTATCCGGCGCGTTGGATCAGTTGACGTCCCTGAGGGCCATGATTTTTTCAAACCAGCCGTCGGGAATGAGCCCCTTCTCCACCATGACAGTGATGTTCTTGCGCGTATTGTCGGCGAACTGCTCGCGGACGGCGTCGTCCATCCGGTAGAATTTGCCGCCAAGAGCAATGATTTCCTCGCGCTGTTTGGCGAAGCCTTCGGCCGCGATCTTCGTCTGGTAGCGGCCCGCTTCTTCCGCCGCTTCCGTGATCAGCTTCTGATCTTCGGGCGAGAGCGCCTGCCATGCCCTTTCGTTCACGAACACGCTTACCTGCGGAAACATCATGTCGGCCTCCGTGATATAGGGGGCGACTTCATAGAGCTTGGTCGGCAGGATGCGGTTGGCGGCGCTTTCCGTCATCTCGACGACGCCCTGGCTGAGCGCGAGATATTGTTCGCCATAGTCGATCTTGACGCCGATCGCGCCCATATTCTCGTAATTCTGGACATACATCGGAACGCTCGCCGTGCGGACGCGGACGCCCTTTACATCATCAACGGACTCGATGAACTTGCTGGTGTGCATGAGCTGACGGGGCAACGAAAACCAGTTCGAGGCGATCACCCGGACGCCGAACTGGTCGATCAGCATCTGGTTCAGCTCCTGGCCCATATCGGATTTCATGAAGCGTTCCATATGGCCGAAATCCTTGAACAGGAACGCCGCGTCGATCACGCCGAAGGCCTTGACGAGGCGGGAGGCCTGGGAGCCGGCGGAAATGAAGACCTGCTGCGTTCCCGTCGAGACCGCTTCCATCTCTTCCTGCCCGTTGCCGAGCTGTCCGCCGTGTAGGTGGTTGAGGGTGATTCGCCCGTTCGAGCGCTCAGTGACAAGCTCGACAAATTTCGCGGCGGCCTTACCTTCATCCGACGCGGTGGTGCCAAGCCCGCCGCTCAGCCATTTGATTTCTTCGGCAACTCCGATACTTGCGGTCAGCATCGGCGTGCAGATAACCGTCCCTATAGCGAGAGCGGCAGCCGCCATCACTTTCATCTTTCCCATGTGCACAATCTCCCTGTTAGAAGTCACCCGGTAGAATACAGCAATTTGTATTCTTGTTTGACGCATTGAAATCCCATTCCTATGATGCCCGCCATAAAAGAGGATTTCGTCAACTTAAAATACAAACATGCTTGTTTGTTTGTCAACAGGAACTATTCTTTTTCTAACGGTGACACTAATGATGCAATGGGGTATGAGAAGCCGCTGATGAAAGCAGCCGTAATTTTGCCGGAAATTAATTACTATAATTATTGAGAAACATTACGAGTATTTGAATGAAGCGCACAGCACATCGATCCCAGGCGGAACGCACGCAGGAGATGAGGGACCGGCTCTGCCGGGCCACTCTGGAAGTGATCACCGATGTCGGATATGAAAAAACAACAACAACCATGATTGCGGAGCGGGCCGGGGTGTCGCGGGGCGCGCAGACGCATCATTTCCCGACCAAATATGATCTTGTCATCGCGTCTTTCAAATATCTCCTAAGCGATTGGGAAGCAAAGCGTGCTGCAGTGATCAGCGACCTCGGAGACGAGATCAATCTAGAGAATTACGTGCGCTTTCTGTGGAAGGAAATTTTCAGCCATCCGCAGTATGTTGCCGCACTCGAGCTGATGCTGGCGGCGCGCGGGGATGAGCAGTTGCATCAGGGGCTCGTCGAGTCGCTGAATGAACTGACGGAACTGAGGCAGACCCTGTGGCGGCAGATTTTTGAAGGCACCGGCGCCGAGCGCGACCGCGACATCATCATGCAGATGACCGTCTGCCTGTTCCGCGGCCTGTCGATGCAGGGCAGTCTCGAAGAATCGAACGGGCATCAGGGCGACGTCATCAACATGTGGATCGAAATGCTGACCGATCGCCTCGCCAAGCAGCAATCAAAACCCGCCTGAGCGCCCGCGTCGGCCCGCGAAAGGGGGGACGGGAGATCGCATCCCCCCGCCAACCGCCGCAATCCTCGCATTTGTTGCAACCCAGCGAAAGCGGGCTGATCCGCATGTGTAGTTGCACCATGTCCGCGCCGATCCCTGGCATCTCACCCGGCCCATGCCCGGTGGTTAATTTACCACTTTCCGGGGCATGCAGAATCGCCCCGTTATAGCAAAATCAAATCGCCTGACCGTATTTCGATAGTCGGATATGCGGGCGCCTGCCTCATCAATACATTTCGGGTATGCGTTTATAAAATCATCATAACGCGTTGAAAATAAGCTGCAATCTAATCCTCAACGGTCTCTGGCGCGATGCATCGAACTATTGATTTTTTGCATATAAAGCGCGCGGCATTTTGGTTAGGATTGTTATGACAATTGAAATTGACATTTTTGCAGCCGCTGGCCAAACTTGCTAAACTTAGTCATCTAAGTATTGGCGGCGGATGGCCGATAAAAGCCGGGCAGGGCTGTCAGTATAACAAAAATGATGGAGCGCAGGAACCGCGGCGGGAAAAATGCGGGCATGCGCACAGGGAAATCGGCCTCCGGGCGGCGCCGAGGCCGGGTGATAAAAATAAATTTGACAGGGGAGTGAAGATGAAACGTCACCTTAAAACTATGGCACTTCTCGGCGGCGGCCTGCTGTCGGCGATGGCGTTTGGACCGTCCGCCTCGGCGGAGACGACTTTAAGCTGGGTGGATGGGAACCCCAACCGCGGGGCGCGGGCTGATACCTATATGTGGTTTGCGGACGAGCTCACCAAACAGACAAACGGCGAGATCAAAGTGGAGTTTCACTGGGCCGGCGCCCTGCTGAAATGGACTGCGACGACGGTCGGCGTCGGCAGCGGATCAGCGGACATCGGCACCGTTGTTGCGGCCTATAACCCGAAGGAGCTGACGGGCTACAGCATCGGCGATCTGCCGCTTGCCAACTCCGATATCTGGGTCGGGATGCGCGCAATCTATGATTTGGCGACCACCCATCCGGCATTGCAGAAAATGTGGGATGATCTCAATCTTGTCTATCTGACCAACGTGACGACGGGCGCGGTACAGCTCCTTTGCAAGAACAAAATCGTTGAAACGACGGAGGATCTGAAGGGGCTCAAAATTCGCGCTGTCGGTCCCTACGGGCAGACCTTCAACGATTTTGGCGCCAACGTCGTGCGCATGGAGCAGCCGAAAGTCTACAGCGCGCTCGATTCGGGTGTCGTTGACTGCAACATGAATTATCTGACGGCAATCGACGCGCTGAAACAGAATGAAGTCGCGAAGAAACTGACAATGCTCGACTGGGGGCAGAATCTCTCCTTCGGCGTGGTCATGAACAAGGATAGCTTCAACAAGCTGACGCCGGAGCAGCAGACGAGCCTCCGCGATATCTCCTCGGAATTCATTGATATCCATGCCAAGGCGTCCATCGAGGCCTATGACAAGAGCTACAAGGCGATCACCGAAGGCCCCAACGCCGTCGAGGTCGGCAAGATGAAGCCGGAGGAGCAGGCCAAGCTAGAAGCGCAAGGCATGACCTATTTCGGCGAGTGGGTCAAACGCGCGGATGAAGCCGGGCTCCCGGGGCAGGATATCTTCGATACCTACATGCAGCTCGTCGCGAAATATACGGAGATCCGGGACACGAAGGGCTATCCATGGGCACCGAAGTAGAGCAGAAAGCAGGACTGGACCGGGCGAATTTGCCCGGTCCGCGCTTCCTGTCCTCAATCGAGAAATTCGGGCTTGATGTCTCTGCGCTCGCGATTGTCATTCTCGCGCTTATGGTGACGGCCTCCATCGCCGGGCGGCTATTCTTCGGGACGTCCGTTCCAGATGATATTGTGATTGCCGGCGAGCTGATGGTCGCGCTGGTCGCGCTGCCCTGGGCCATTGTTACGGCGGATCGTGGTCATATCGCGGTTGAAGTCTTTACGACGCGGGTGACAGGACGGGGGAATATCTTCCTCAGTATCCTTTCCACCATCGCCGCACTTGTCATGCTGGTCCCGCTGACGCTCGCCGTTGGCCGGGCGCTGATGATATCGATCGACTTCGGCAGCTATTTCGACGGCGAACTCTACCTGCCGCAATGGCCGGGCCGCCTGATGTTTTTCCTTGGCTATGCGCTGATGCTGGTGCGCTTCGCGGTCCTTGTGAAGGACGATAGCTGGCAGCTTTTCAAATACGACTCCACCAACAGCAAAACATATAACGAATAGTAGTTCACATGGATCCCCTTACGCTTGGAGTGGGTGGCTTTGTGACCATCCTGATACTGCTGATGGCGCGGGTTCCCATCGCTTTTGCACTGGGTTCGGTTGCCGTTGTCTGCACGCTCACCTTTTATTCCTGGCCGGTCGGCGGCGAATTTGACATCGTCCGCGGCTGGAAGGCAGCGGCGCCGGTTCTGACCTCGAACACCTATGACTTTGTCCATTCGTTTGAGCTTATCATGCTTCCACTCTTCATCGGGCTCAGTCATCTCGCGTTCCATTCGCGGATCACGACCGATATCTATTATGCAATGCGGCTCTTTCTGGCGCGCATTCCGGGCGGGCTCGCCATTGCCTCAATCATGGGCTGTGGCGGCTTTTCGGCCATCACGGGATCGAGCGTCGCCTGCGCGGCGGCGATGGGGCGGATCTGCACGCCGGAGATGCTGCAGGCAGGTTATGGCCGCCGGCTCGCGACGTCATCGGTCGCCGTCGGCGGCACGCTCGGCTCCCTCATTCCGCCGAGCGTTCCCTTTATCCTCTATGGCATCTTCACCGAGCAATCGATCAGCAAGCTCTTTATGGCGGGCATCCTGCCGGGGCTGATTTCGCTTCTCGCCTTCATTATCGTCGTGGTCGTGTGGGTGAAGGCAAATCCGGCCGAGGCGCCGGTTGTCAGGCTGGCGCTCAAGCCCGGAGACCGCCGCCGCGCCGCGTTCAATACCTGGCCGGCTATACTGCTGTTCGGCATCATCTGTATCGGCATCTTTGGCGGTTTTATCACCACGACCGAGGCGGCGGCCATCAGCGTCGTGGTGGCAACCATCATCGGCGTCGCGCTGAAGCGCCTTACCTACGCCAGCTTCATTCACTCCCTCCGCGAGACAGCCTATCAGACGGCGATGATCTTCCTGATCGCGTTCGGCGCCAAGATTTTTGTCTCTTTCATCTCGCTGACCGGCGTTGCTCCGTGGCTAATTGCGGAGCTGCAGGGCGCCAATCTTTCCAACTGGATGATCATCGGCCTGATCACGATCGCCTTTCTTATCCTTGGCATGTTCCTTGATCCGATCGGTATCCTGCTGCTCACCCTGCCGATTACTGTGCCACTGGTCGATGAGATGGGCTACAACCTGATCTGGTTCGGTGTCATCGTCGTCAAGCTGCTTGAAATCGGCCTGATTACGCCGCCGGTGGGGCTGAACGCGTTCGTCGTAAAGTCGGTGATCGATCGCGACATTCCCGTTCACACGATTTTCGCCGGTATCAGCCGGTTCCTGATTGCGGAAGTCATCGTCCTAGGACTGCTGCTTGGCTTCCCGATCCTGTCACTCCTTCTGCCCGATACATTTCTTGGATGAAAATAATAATATGTGGAGGACCATAGGGCTATGAGACTACTTGCAAAAACCTACTGGCACGGAACGCAGATCCGCTTCCGTGACCCCGTCGAAGGCGTCACCGGCATCGCCGTGCAGGTCGATGCGGAGGACAAGACCCGCGTGCGCGGCACCTTCTGGCGACCGGACAATAATCCGAAGCCGAAAGTCGTCGTCATCGCCGCGCATCCGCGGGGGGACTTCTCCGAGCATCATGCGTTCCCCGGTTTTCTGAAGGCGGGCTATGGCTGCATGGGCGCCAATATGCGGAGCATCAATAACGATTCTGACTGTCTGCATGAGAAGCTGGTTCTCGACATCGCGGCCTATATGAAATGGCTGAAAGAGAACGGCGCGGAGAAAATCATTCTGCTTGGCAATTCGGGCGGCGGCGCACTCTTCTCCTTCTATCAGGCGCAGGCGGTCGCCAAGCCGGAAGACCGGATCAAATTCACCCCGGGCGGACGCCCGACAGGGCTTGAAAAGGCGGACCTTATCCCGGGTGATGCGATCATCTATATGGCCGCGCACACGGGCGAGGGGAAGATCATCAACGAGGTGATCGATCCGTCCGTCTCGGATGAGCATGATCCGCTGAAAGTGAACCCCGAGTTCGATATGTATGACCCGGCGAACGGATTTAAGCCGGCGCCGCAGTGGGTCGAATATTCGCCTGAGTTCGTCAAAAAATTCCGCGATGCGCAGATTGCGCGCGTGCAGCGCCTCGACAGCATCGCCCATGAGTGGATCAAGGAAGCGGCGGACGCGGCGCGCATTCACGGCAGCGAATATTTCGAGGATCTGCCGGCGGAAGTGCAGCGGCGTGTGCTGCGGCAGGAATATTTCGAGCCCGTGATGGTGATCTACCGGACCATGGCCAACCTTCACTATGCCGACAAGACGCTGGACCCGTCGCCGCGTGGCTATGGCTCGATTATGAGCCCGCGGCCTGACCTGATGAACTTCCAGCGTTTTGGCTTCGCCCGGGTAATGACGCCGCATGGCTGGCTCTCGACCTGGTCGGGACTGTCATCGAACGCGTGTATCGAGCTCACCGGCCCCTCCATCACCATCCCGGCCGTTGTCATTCATGCCGGCAAAGATCTGGAGGTTTTTCCCGCGACCCACTCCAAGGTCAATTTCAACACCATCAAATCAACGGATAAGGAATATTGGGATATTCCCGAGGCGCTTCACTATTTCGAGCCCGACGAGGGAGATAACGGGAACGAGACGCTGAACCGCATGCTTGATCGGCTGGTGGCGTGGACGCGCGCGCGCTTTCCGCTCTGATGGGAGAAAAAATGGGACGCCTCAACGATAAAACCGCCATCATCACCGGTGCCGGCAGCGGTATCGGCCAAGCCACTGCCCTCCTGTTCGCGGAGGAGGGGGCCAATGTGGTCGTCTGCGACCTCAACGAGGCGGCCTGCGACAAGACGGTTCGCGAGATCACGGGAAAGGGGGGATCGGCGCTTGCCGCCCCCATGGATGTGACGCGCGAGGAGGACTGGCAGCGCGTCTTCGAGGCGGCGGAGAAAGCATTCAAACGCATTGACGTGCTGATGAATTGCGCCGGCGTCGGCGATCAGACACCGATTGAAGATACGACGGTCGAGATCTACAACAAGGTTTGTGATGTCAACCTGAAAGGCGTCTTTCTCGGCTGTAAATATGCGATCCGTCATATGAAGCATCGCGATGAAAACCTGCCACTCGCCTCGATCATCAATGTCTCCTCGACTGCCGGCTTCGTCGGCACGGCCCGCTCCGGCATTTACACCATGTCGAAAGGCGGCGTGCGGCTTTTCTCCAAGGCCGTGGCCGTCGAGGTGGCGGAGTTCGGCTACCCGATCCGCTGCAATTCGCTCCACCCCGGCGGCACCGTCACGCCAATGTTCGACAACTCGCTCGCGACGCGCAATATCTCGCAGGAGAAATTCAGCGAACTCGTCAAGCGCCGCAATCTGCTCGGCCGGCGCGCCGATCCAATCGAAATTGCCAACGGGGCGCTGTTCCTGGCAAGCGATGAATCGTCATTCATGACCGGAACGGAACTTGCGCTCGATGGCGGCTACGCCGCCCGTTGAATCGTCGCCGAGGAGTGAACCGACTTTATAGGTCGCGTTCGGGAGTGTATTCCGAGCGCGGCTTTTTTTGTGCCGCAGCGACGGGTTTCGGGTCGCTATAAAAATTCTGTCGACAGTCATTCATTCTTCAGTGTTCGGGCATAAAGCTTAGATGTCTAACTTGACGCCGCCGCATATCTAATTAATCATTCCATTAAATAATAAACTGCGCATAAGCGTGTTGAAGGGAGTGTATGTAATGGGATCTCAACCGGTTCTTTGTGACATTGAGGAGGGGGTCGCGCTCGTTACCCTGAACCGGCCGGAGGCCGGAAACGCGAGCGATGCGGCGATGGCGCATGCGCTGATTGCGCTCTGGCCGGAGCTTGCGAAGAATGATGCGGTGCGAGTTGTCGTCCTGACCGGCGCAGGCATCCGCCACTTCTGCACCGGTGCGGATATGAAGCTCGCCTCCGAGAAGGGCGATACCGGTTTTGACGCGTGGGGGGATGTTCCGGAAAATTTCTTCAAGCCGGTAATCTGCGCGGTCAACGGCGTTGTCGCTGGCGGCGGCTGGCATTTTATGTGGCAGGCGGATTTCGCCATCGCCTCCGAGACGGCGACCTTCCTTGAGCCGCATGTCAGCGTCGGCTGGGTGCCGCTTCGCGAAATGCTGGGGATGGCGCTTCGCGCGCCGCAGGGGCCGATCCGCCGCATGGCCTATATGGGCACGGCTGAGCGGATGGATGCCAAGCGCGCCTATGAGCTTGGCATCGTGACCGAAATTGTCCCTGCCGAGCAGCTGGTCGCGCGCACCCTTGAAGTCGCCCGCATCATTGCCAAACAGGCCCCGCTTGCGGTGCAGACACAGAAGGAGGCGTTCCAGCGCGCCTTCGATCTGCGTTACGCCTGGCGGCCGCTTTATGACCATATGCATGAGAAGCGTATCCAGGTCGACTGGCAGAGCGAGGATGGCAAGGAAGGCCCGCGCGCCTTTGCCGAAAAACGCCCGCCGGTCTGGAAAGGCCGCTGAGATGACCGTGACCGCTCCCGGAGCGGCTTCGGCCTCGCTTCTTTCCGAACTTCGCGTGCTGGATGCCTCGAGCTATATCGCGGGGCCGGCGGCGGCCGCGATCCTTGCCGATTTCGGCGCCGATGTCATCAAGATCGAGCCGCCGGGAATGGGTGATGCCTATCGCCGTGTGCATCTCTCGGCGGGCAATCCGAAGTGCAAGATCGCCTATAGCTGGCAGATGGACAACCGCAGCAAACGCAGCCTCGCACTTGATTTTTCGGTGCCGGCCGGACGCGAGGTATTTCTGAAACTTGTCGCTGCGGCGGACGTGCTGATCATCAACACGCCGCTCAAAAGCCGCGAGAAGCTCGGCCTCACCTATGACGATCTGAAAGCCGTCAATCCGCGGCTGATCTATGCGTCTTTCACCGCTTACGGAGAGGAGGGGCCGGAGGCCGAGCGCTCCGGTTTCGATCATACCGCGCTCTGGGCCCGCACGGGGCTTATGGATACCATCCGCCCGGCGCCCGATGCGCCGCCTTCCCGCGTCGCGCTCGGGATGGGGGATCATATCTCCGCCCTCACCATTTTCGGATCGATAATGGCGGCCCTCTATCGCCGCGCCGTGACCGGGGAGGGGGCGTCGGTGAAATCCAATCTCATGGCAAACGGCCTCTGGTGCAACTCGCTGCAGATACAGGCCATGCTGGCCGGCGCGGAATATGACTATCGCCCCGCGCGGGAGAAGGCGGATAATGCGCTTCACAATCTCTATCGCACATCAGACGGCCGCTGGTTCCATCTCGTGCTGCTGCCGGAGGAGAAGCGCTGGCCTGATTTTCTTGGCGTCATCGCGCGCGAGGATCTGGCGGCCGACCCGCGCTTCGCCACGATGGCGGCGCGCCATGCCAATGCGCCGGCTCTGATCGGGATCCTCGATGAGATCTTCGCGTCGCGCGATATGGCCTATTGGCAGGAACGGCTCGATGCGGTGAGCATCCCGTTCGGTGCGGTTTACCGGCTTCGCGATATCCCGGGCGATCCGCAGGCGGCAGCGAGCGATGCGCTGACGCCGCTTTACGGGCTCGAGGGCAAGGCGGAGCGGACGGTCAACAGCCCGCTCTGGATCGACGGCATCGCCAAACGACCCGCGACCCGCGCGCCGGAGCTTGGCGAGCACAGCCTTGAAGTGCTGGAGGAGGCTGGCCTCAGCGCCGGCGAGATCAGAAGGCTGGCGGAAGAAAAAATTGTCGATATTCGCGCTGTGGATGCCTGAGGGCGGCGGATCGCAGAAGGCAATGTGGAGGGAAGGATGATCGATCTCGGGTGGACAGACGAACAGATGGCGATCCGCGAGGCAATCGAGCGGAAATGCCAGAAATACAGCGCCAACTACTGGCTGGAACGCGATACCGATGGCCGCTTCCCGGAAGAGTTTGTGCAGGATATCGCAGCGGATGGCTGGCTCGGGATCGCCATGCCCGAACAATATGGCGGCTCGGGGCTTGGCGTCACCGAAGCCTGCATCATGATGCAGGCAATCACGGAATCGGGCGCGGGCTACACGGGTGGCGGCGGGGTGCATATCAATATCTTTGGGCCAAGCCCGATCGTCGCCTATGGCACGGAGGAGCAGAAACAGCGCATGCTGCCACCGCTTATCCGCGGTGAGGATCGCTGCTGCTTTGGCGTAACCGAGCCCAACGCCGGGCTCGATACTTCGGCGATCGAGACGAAAGCCGAATGGGACGGCAGCAAATATATCATCAACGGCCGCAAGATGTGGACCTCGACGGCGCAGCGGGCCAACAAGATCCTGCTGCTGGTCCGCACGACGCCGCGCGATCAATGCAGCAAGCCGACGGGCGGCATGTCGCTTTTCTATACCGATCTCGACCGCAAATATGTCGATGTCCAGCGCATCGAGAAAATGGGCCGCAAGGCCGTCGATTCCAACGCGGTCTTTATCGACGGCCTGCCGGTCTCCAAAGACGACCTGATCGGTGAGGAGGGGAAGGGGTTTAAATATATCCTTCACGGCATCAATGCGGAGCGCATCCTGATCGGCGCGGAGACGGTCGGCTACGGGCGGGCAGGGCTCCGCCGGGCCGTGGAATATGCCAAGGAACGCGTTGTCTTCGGCCGCCCCATCGGCATGAACCAGGGGATCCAGCATCCGCTCGCCGATGCGTGGATGCAGCTCGAGGCGGCCAATCTCATGTGCTTTCAGGCGGCAAGGCTCTATGACGCCGGCAAGCCCTGCGGGGCGGAAGCGAATGCGGCGAAATATCTTGCCGCCGAGGCTGGCTTCACCGCCGTCGAGCGGGCCGTTATGACCCACGGCGGGATGGGCTATGCGAAGGAGTTTCATGTCGAGCGCTACTTCCGGGAAATCTTCCTCGCCCGGCTCGCGCCGGTCAGTCGGGAGATGATTTTGAACTATGTCGGGGAGCATGTTCTCGGGCTGCCGAAATCATACTGAGACCGGCGTGAGAGAGGGGCCCCAACTGCTTTCTTGACAATGATTAGATATCTAATAAATTTGTCGCATAACGAGAAAAAACGACAAGAAACGGGCAAAATCCGAGATCGATCACGGGATAACCGGGCCGGATTTTTTCCTCCAGACGATAAAAATCTAACGCGGGAGATCAACCATATGAGACTGACACGAAACTGGACACGGGCCGTCGCGGCGCTGGGATTTACGGCAGCGGTTGCGATGTCAACGACGGCTTTTGCGCAAACCAAGCTCCGCTGGTCGGAAGGTCAGCCGAACCGGGGTGTGCAAGCGGAAAATCTGCAATGGATGGCCGATGAGATCGGCAAGCGCACGAATGGCGAGGTAACGGCCGATATTCACTGGGGCGGCGCGCTTCTCGATTCCCGCTCCGGCCTCAAGGGCGTCGGCAACCGGGCGGCGGATATCGCGGCAATCATCTCCGCCTATACGCCGAAGGAGCTTGCGGCCTATGGCGTCGGCGATGTGCCGATTTCGAACGCCGATATCTGGGTCGGTATGCGGGCGATCTACGAGCTGTCCCTGACCCATCCGGCGCTGCAGAAGATGTTCGATGATCTCAACCTCGTCTATCTCACCAACCTCTCGACCAGCGCGATCCAGATCCTCTGCAAGGACCGCTTCATCAAAACGCTCGATGATCTGAAGGGCGTGAAAATCCGCGCCGCGGGCTCTTACGGTGACGTGCTGAAAGACCTCGGCGCGGATGTCGTCCGGATGAGCCAGGGTAAAGTCTACACGGCGCTTGATTCCGGCGTCGTGCAGTGCAACCAGAACTACCTCTACGCCATCGAGGTGTTCAAGCAGAATGAAGTCGCCAAGAAGCTGACCAAGCTCGACTGGGGACAGCATCTCTCCTACGGCATCGTGATGAACAAGGATGCTTTCAACGAAATTTCCAAGGAAAACCAGGAAATCATTCGCGCCATTACCTCCGATTTCATCGATCGCTATGCCCAGATGATGACCGAGGCGAATGAAAAAGCGCTGGAGCGGATGACCAGCGGCGATAACCCGGTCGAGGTTGCCACCATGGATCCGGCGGATAAAAAGAAGCTCGAAGAGCTTGGCTACGACAAGGTTCCGGGCTGGATCGAGCGGATGACCGCCGAAGGTCTGCCGGCGCAGGATATCTATGACAGCTACACGGCGCTGATCGCAAAATATGAGAAAATTCGCGACGAGCAGGGCTACCCGTGGAACAGGAAATAGGCCTTCCCAAAGAGGAACTGCCGGATCTGCGTCGTATTGATCCGGCGATCCTCGTCTGGCTCGAGAAGGCGGGGCTGATCGTCTCCTGCGCGGCGATCGCGGTCCTCGGCTTGATGATCATCGTTTCGGTCACCGCCCGCTACTTCGTTGGCTCCATCATCCCCGATGAGCTGATCTTTGCGGGCGAGCTGATGGTGACGCTCGTGGCGCTGCCATGGGCATTTGTCACGGCAGACCGGGGCCATATCGCGGTGGAGCTTTTCACTAACTGGGTGACGGGGCGGGGACGCATCTATCTCGATGTCTTCGCGACGCTGATCGGCCTTGCCATGGTCGTGCCGCTGACCTGGGCGACGGCAATCGACCTGATTACGGCGATTGACTATGGCAGCTATTTCGACGGCGATCTTTACCTGCCGGAATGGCCGGGCCGGCTGATGTTTTTCATCGGCTTCGTGCTCATGCTGGTGCGGATGATCCTGCTCCTGATCGGCGATATTCTCAGCCTTTATGACTACCACGAACCGGAAGTGAAGGAATAGTTGATGGATCCGTTTATGCTCGGAATCGCCGGCTTTCTGCTGGTTATCCTGTTACTGGTGCTGCGGGTTCCCATCGCCTATTCTCTGGGCGCGGTTGCTGTCGGCTGTACATTCCTGTTCTACGCCTGGCCGACAGGCGGAGAATTCAACGCCGCCGCCGGATGGCGAAGCGCAGCGGCCATCGTCACGGCGAACAGCTATGCCTTTGTCCATTCCTTCGAGTTGACAATGGTGCCGCTGTTTATCCTGCTGAGCCAGGTCGCCTTTCACGCCCGCATCACGACCGATATTTACAACGCGGCGCGGGTGTGGCTTGCGAAACTGCCGGGCGGGCTCGCCATCGCCTCAATCATGGGATGTGGCGGCTTCTCGGCCATTACCGGCTCGAGCGTTGCCTGCGCGGCGGCGATGGGGCGGATCTGCACGCCGGAAATGCTGCGCGCAGGGTATGGTCCCCGGCTTGCGACCTCGTCGGTTGCGGTTGGCGGTACGCTCGGGTCGCTGATCCCGCCCAGCGTCCCGTTCATCCTCTATGGCATTTTCACGGAAACATCGATCAGCAAGCTGTTTCTCGCCGGCGTCCTGCCGGGCTTCGTGTCCATCGTCGGCTATATCATCGTGGTGATGCTGTGGGTGAAGATCAACCCGGCCGAAGCGCCGACATATGAGGAGGAGCGCGTTCCCGGGGCGCGGCGCCGGGCGGCATTGCAGGCGTGGCCTGCGGTTGTCCTGTTCCTGCTGATCGTGGTCGGGATTTACGGGGGGTTCTTCACGACAACGGAAGCGGCGGCGGTCAGCGCCGGGCTTGCGGTGGTGATGGGTTTCATGCTGCGCCGTCTCACCTGGGCGACGTTTTTCGAGTCGCTGAAGGAGACCGCCTATCAGACCGCCATGATTTTCATGATCGTGTTCGGGGCGAAAATATTCGTCTCCTTCATCTCACTGACAGAAGTCTCCCCCTGGATCATTCATCATATTGAAGCGGCTAAGGTCTCCGACTGGCTGGTTGTCGCGATCATATGCCTGATGTTTCTCGTCCTCGGGATGTTTCTTGATCCGATCGGGATCCTCCTGCTCACGCTGCCGTTTTCGGTCCCCTTGATCGAGAATATGGGCATGGATCTTATCTGGTTCGGCGTGATTGTCGTGAAGCTGCTGGAAATCGGCCTGATTACCCCGCCGGTTGGTCTCAACGCCTTCGTCATCAAGGCCGTTGTCGGACGAGATGTGGAGTTGAGCGCAATTTTCTCCGGCATCATGCGGTTCCTAGTCGCGGAAATAATCATACTTATGTTGCTGCTGTTGATTCCGGCGATCTCGCTGCTGTTGCCGAACAGTATGTGAGCGGACTTCAAAACGGGTGAAGCCGTCGATTGCAAGTGAAAATTGCAAGGCGACGGTTTTACTCTTTGGCAGAAATGGGTAAACTGATTTTGCAGTGCGGCATACCATTGACAGGCAACGCACTTATGCACGCCATTTAATCACAGCTGGCAAAAGGCAGTCATGGCTACATCGGACAAGAACAGGGTTGATCCGGACGCGACAACCCGGGCAATACTGGCGCATTGGGAGCACATCAATCCGGATGACCGGATCGCGCATCTGGTACGGGATCTGGCGCGCGGGTTCAATCGGTCCCTGCAGACGCGGCTTGCCGATCACGGCGTGTCTTTCGGCCACTGGATTTTCCTCCGCGCCATGTGGCACCGGGACGGGGTGACGCAGCGCGACCTCGCCATCCAGGTCGGACTGACCGAGCCGACGACGCATACGGCGGTGACAAAAATGGTCGAGCTCGGCTATGTCACGCGCCGCCGCCGCGAGGGCAATCTCAAGAAGCAGTATATTTTTCTCACCAAGGCGGGGAGGGAGCTTGAGCAAAAGCTGGTTCCGCTCGCGCAGGAGGTCAACCAGATCGCCCTTGAGGGGATTGACGAGGAGACGCAGAAGATTGTGCGCGGCGCGCTTCTGAAAATGATCCGGCATCTGGCGCTCGATGAAGCGCAAGCCCTTGCCGAGGGGAAAAAGATCCCCTCGACAAGAAGCCTTGGCGCCGGAAACGGCTGACGCCGGCTCCTCCCGCAGGAGGGTCAGGAGGCCGCTTTAGCCATCTTGCTGAGAATTTCCTGCTCAAGCGCCTGCGTGCCGAGGGTGAGCCAGTCGGTTCCCTTCGGAACGATCCCCTGAAAGGAGGATATCTCTACCTGCGGCACGCGGGGTTCGCTAGTGCCGAGCGCCGGGGCCTTGCCGTCGCGGAACTGCTTGACCGCATCCAGCATCAGACGGCGGAACTCGACAACGGCGATATCGCTTGCGCCAAGGGTATCGCGGGTGCGGTCGACCAGTTTCCCCATGCTAACCCACATCGCGAGATCCTGATTGGGGATCCCCTTGATGCCGGTGAAATTGCCGTCCTTCATGGCCTCCCGGTCCTGGCGGAAATCATTGGCCATCGTGCGGACGGGATTGTAGCTCTCGTCAACATCGGTGCCTTTGACGAGATGGTTGAACGCGCGCCATTCCTCGGTGCCAACGGTGCTCGCCCCGCCCCAGGCAATGAAGTAGAACCAGGTTGAGGTATCATCCGCGGGCACGACGACGCTTGCCACGTTATAGGAGGAATTCGGCGGAATGAGGGAGATGAACGGCGCGACATAGACGGTGATGCGGGCATAGTCATGCGTCTGCGCATTCTTGATCGGGCGGCGGAGCGCCACGTAGCGGAATCCGTAAGGTGTCGCCTGCGAAATCATCCGCGGCGCCTTGTCGGTCGAGGGGCGTGTCCAGTTCGTCGCGGTGGCGCCTGCGCTTTCGACGCGCGCTGGCACCATATCGGAGGAATGCAGGCTTGATGAATGGGCGGAATCGATCTGGCCTTCCTGAACCTGCGCCCAGTTGCAGGGCACGCGCATCTTGGTGATTGAGACCTGCGTCTCCTCATCGGGGGAGAAGGGCGGGCGCTGAAACGCGGGCTTTTCCGCCGCCGGTCCCATATAGGCCCAGACGAAGCCGCCGGCTTCCTCTGTTGGGTAGGATTTGATTTTCGTCTTCTCTTTCATGGGCGACCCGACAGGCTCGGACGGCATCTCGACGACATTGCCCTCGATATCGAATTTCCAGCCGTGATAGAGACAGCGAAGGCCGCATTGCTCATTGCGGGCATAGACGAGGGAGGTGCCGCGATGGGGGCAGAATTCATCGAGCAGGCCGACCTTGCCATCGGAATTGCGAAACGCAACGAGTTCCTCACCGAGCAGTTTGACGCGCACGGGCTTGCCGTCCGCCTCCAGCTCTTCTGACATCAGCGCCGGGATCCAGTGGCGGCGCATCAGTTGCCCCATGGGCGCATCCCCTTCCACGCGGCACAAGAGATCATTCTCTTCCTTCGTCAGCATGAAAATCTCCAAAATAATTTAGACATCTAAGAAAATAATGTAGAATCGATTATGCCCCCTTGTCTAGCCCTTGCAAAAATAAAATTAGATATCTAATATAATTTTCCAAAGAGCACTGCGTACCCCGGATATGTGATGGAAAGTGAATTTATAAAAGTCGTCATTACGGACAAGAAAACTGTCGCAACTGATTATGGAATTCTGGAACTGACGCCCGTTGGCGGGGGTGCATTGCCGCCCTTTACCGCCGGGGCGCATATTGGCGTGAAGACGCCTGAGGGGAGTATGCGGCAGTATTCGCTCGCAGGCAGCCCCTATGAGCGGGGCAGCTACCGCATTGCTGTGCGCGCGGATCGCGACGGGCGGGGCGCCTCGCGCAGCATGGTCGAAGAAACCTCCGTTGGCGGGGTGCTTGAAATACTGCCGCCCGAGAATAATTTCGAGCTGGTTCCGGCGGATGAATATCTCTTTATCGCCGGCGGGATCGGCATTACGCCGATCCTTTCCATGTGCCACAAGCTGTGGGCGGACGGGCAGAAGAATTTCAGGCTCATCTACTGCACCCGCTCCCGCGAGGAGACGGTTTTCGCGAAGGAGCTGGAGGCCGCCCCGTTCGCATCGAACGTCACCTTGCATCATGATGGCGGCGATCCTGAGCGGATCTACGACCTCTGGCCGCATCTGGAAACGCCGGGTGCGGCGCATGTCTATTGTTGCGGCCCGAAGGTGATGATGGAGGATGTTCGCGATATGTCCGGCCACTGGCCGGCGGCACAGATCCATTTTGAAGACTTCCGTCCTGTCGAGGTGCGGCGCGCCGATGATCGCGAATTTACGGTGGTTTTGAAGAAATCGAACAGGCGCTTGCGGATACCGGAGGATCAGACAATCCTCGAAACCCTGCGCAAAGCCGGATATGATCATCGCTCTTCCTGCGAAAGCGGGGTCTGCGGCGCCTGCAAGACGGTGCTGCTGGACGGGGAGGCGGATCACCGCGACCTTGTGCTCAGCGAGGGCGAGAGAGGCAGGTTTATCATGATTTGCGTATCGCGCGCGGCGGGTGAGGAGATCACGATTGATATCTGAGGCGGTGGAACATACGGCATCGCCGCTCGGCCTCGGTGTTATCGGCCTTGGCCGCGCCTTCATGCTGACGTTGCCGTCCATTCTTGCCGACCCGCGGATAAGGCTTGCAGGTGCCACCGATCCGCGCGCGGAGGCGCGGGCGGAATTCACCGCGCGCTTTGATGCGCCCGCGCATGTAACCCTCGCCGATATGCTGTATGATCCGGCCATTGAGATAGTTTATGTCGCAAGCCCGCATCAGTATCACCGCGACCAAGCGATTGCCGCCCTTGCCGCCGGCCGGCATGTGCTGGTCGAAAAGCCGGTCGCGGTAACCCTTGAGGAGAGCCGCGCTATAATCGCTGCGGCAGAGCGTTATGATCGCCACGTCATTGTCGGGCCGAGCCATAGTTTCGATCCGCAAATCAACGCCGCCCTCGATATCGTGAAGTCCGGAGATTATGGCCGCCTCCGCCTGATCCGGGGAAGCTATTATACCGATTTCATGTATCGCCCGCGCCGCGCCGAAGAGCTGCGCACAGAGGCGGGCGGCGGCGTTATTTTCAGTCAGGCCGCGCATCACGTCGATCTTGTCCGCCTGCTCGCGGGGGGGCGGACGACGCGCGTTGCCGCGCTCACCGGAAACTGGGATCGTGCGCGCCCGACGGAAGGCGCCTACACGGCGCTTCTCACATTCGAGAGCGGCGTGATCGCCAATCTCACCTATTCCGGCTATGCGCATTATGACGGCGACGAGGCGGCGGGATGGATCGGCGAGCTTGGGGTGCGGAAAAATCCTGCCGATTATGGCGCGGCGCGGCGGCGGCTTAAAAACCTTGCGAGCGCGGAAGAAGAGGCGGCGCTTAAAAATTCGCGCGTCTTCGGGGTGGGGGCCGAGCTTCCCGCCGTGGAGGGGAACGAGCATTTCGGCGATCTGATGCTCAGTTTTGATCATGCGGATATCCGTATTCTGCCGAACGAGCTCAGAATTTACGGCGAGAGCGCAGTCACGACGCAGCCCATCCTGCCGGCCGCTGCCGGCCGCCGCCTTGTCATGGAGGCGATCTGGCGTGCGGCGCGGGAAAACCATCCCCCCGTTCAGGACGCTCGCTGGGGGCATGCGACGCTGGAAGTCTGCCAGGCCATGCTGACGTCGGCGGCGAGCGGCTGCTGGGAAAAACTTAACGAGCAGGTCGCCGTTCCGGGCTATCCTGCCGATCATCATAGCGGAGAATGACATGGGTAAGTTGAGGCTTTCGATTGCGATCGGCGACTATGACCGGAACCGGCCGCTGATGGACGGGCGGGTGCAGATTGACGGGGTTGATCCGGTTTTTATGGCGCTCACGCCGGAGGAGATGTTTTTTCGCGCCTTCCGCCATCAGGATTTCGATATCTCCGAAGTCTCCTTCGCCAGCCAGGTTCTCAGTATTGCGCAAGATCGCTCCCACTATCAGGCGCTGCCGATCTTTCTCTCGCGCGCGTTCCGCCATAGCGCGATCTATATCCGCACCGACAAGGGCATTGACTCCCCTGAGAAACTGAAGGGCCGGAAAATCGGCATTGCCGAATATCAGCTGAGCGCAAATGTCTGGGCCCGGGCGCTGCTCGAAGATGAATATGGCGTAAAGCCCTCCGACATACACTGGATCCGCGGCGGCATGAATTCGGCCGGACGGCCCGAGAAGCTCGCCTTCACCCTGCCGGATGACGTCACGATTACGCCCGCGCCGGAGGGCAAATCACTGAATGATCTCCTCATCAGCGGCGAGATTGACGGCTTTATCGGGCCGCGCAGCCCGAAATGCTATGACGATCACCACCCGGATATTGACCGGCTGTTCGGCAACACGGTGAAGGCGGCGAGCGCCTATTGGAAGAAGACAGGCATTTTCCCGATCATGCATTTGCTTGGCGTGCGGCGGAGCCTGCTTGCCGAGCATCCCTTTCTTGCGGGCGCGCTGATGAAGGCGTTCAGCGCATCGAAAGCGATGGCCGAGGAGATGCTAAAAGATACCTCGGCAACGAAAGTCACGATGCCCTTCGTTGAAGACCATTTGCGCAAAGCGCGCTTGCTAATGGGGGAGAATTTCTGGTCCTACGGGATCAATGGCAATGAAAAGACGATTGAAACCTTCCTCGACCATCACCACCGCCAGGGCCTCTCGGTGCGGCGCGTGACGATCGAGGAGCTGTTTCCGAAGAATGCGCTGGAGAGCTACAGTCTGTAGCCTGCGAAGGCCAGCCTGGCGCTTATCCGAAGACCGACCAGCCGGCTTCTCTTGCCAGGACCTCCATCGCTTCCGTGCCGAGCTTGGAGTTGCCGTAGCTGTTTAGTCCCGGCGACCAGACGGCGATCGAGGCGCGGTTCGGCGCAATGACGAGAATACCGCCCCCGACGCCGCTTTTGCCCGGCAGCCCGACGCGAAAGGCGAAATCGCCCGACCCGTTATACTGGCCGCAGGTCATCATCAGCGCATTGATGCGGCGAATGCGGGCGCTCGAGATCAGGCGTGGAAGGCTGCTGCCCGGCGCGTTCATCAGGAACCGCCCTGACCGGGCGAGCTGTTCACATGTCATCTCGATGGCGCACTGGTGGAAATAGGTGCCGAGCGTCAGCTCAATAGCGCTATGCATATTGCCGTAGGAGAGCAGGTAGTTGGCAAGCGCGGTATTACGCGCGCCCGTCGCTTTCTCCGACCGCGCGACCCGTTCATTGATACGGATATCTTCATCATCCGCTGCCGTTCGGATAAAGCGGAGCATCTCGCCAAGCGTCTCGGCGGGCGTGCTTCCGGCGAGGATGGCGTCGGTCACGACGAGCGCGCCGGCATTGATGAAGGGATTGCGGGGAATGCCTTTCTCATATTCGAGTTGCACGATGGAGTCGAAGGCGTAGCCCGATGGTTCCCGTCCGACACGGTGCCAGAGGCTGTCGCCGAGACGGCCGAGAGCCAGGGCGAGGGAGAAAATCTTGGAAATACTCTGAATAGAAAAGGGCGTCGCCGCATCGCCCGCTGAATATTGCGCACCGTTCGCGAGGCAGACGCTGATGCCGAACTGGCTCGGATCGATACGGGCGAGTTCGGGGATATAGTCGGCGACCGCGCCGCGATCCGTCTCCGCCCGGGCGGCCGCGCTGATGCGCTCCAGTAAGTTTTCGATATCCATACGTTACTCCACCCAGGTTATCTGGTGCAAACGTTCCCGCTACTCCGGCGCCGTGATGAGGAAGGCGCGAAAATCATTGACGTTGGTGAAGGTCGGACCCGGGATCACCTGCGCCCCCACGCCGGCAAAAAACCGGTGACTGTCGTTATTTTCGAGGCAGGCGGAGGGATCGAGACCCGCCGCTGCCGCCTGCTTTAGCGTGTCGGGGCCGATTACCGCGCCCGCGACTTCGGCGGCTCCGTCGACGCCGTCGGTATCGCACGCAATGGCGAAAATACCGCGCGCGCCCTCAAGGGTGAGGAGGGCCGAGAGCAGAAGTTCCGCATTGGGGCCGCCAATGCCGCCGCCCCGCCGCGTCACCGTGCATTCGCCCCCTGACAACAGCAGGAGCGGGGCATCCTCCGGCGTCATTTCCCGCTGCAATTCAAGCGCAAGACGCGCCTGCTCGCGGCCAACGTCGCGCGCCTCGCCCTCGATCGCATCGCCGAGAAGACGGACATCAATGCCATAGTTCCGGGCGCGCGCGGCCGCTGCCGAGAGCGACTGCGCCGGCGAGGCGACAATCCGGTTTGTCACGCGCGAGAGGCGGGGATCATTGGGCGCAAGGACGCCCGTTTCGCCGGCGAGGACGGCGGCAACGGAGGCCGGAATATCGGCCTTGATGCTTTCCAGAATGGCGCGGACGTCCGCTGCAACGCTCGGGTCGCCGACGGTCGGGCCGGAGGCGATAGAGGCAGGATCATCGCCCGCGACATCCGAAATCATCAGAGTTGTTATTGGCGCGGGGAAAGCGGCGGCCGCCAACTGCCCGCCTTTGACGCGCGAGAGATGCTTGCGGACGAGGTTGATTTTATCGATGGCAACGCCAGAGGCGAGGAGGGTATGGGTAAGCGCCTGCTTCTCCGCAAGGGAGATTTCGCCTGCCGGCGCGACCAGAAGCGCCGAGCCGCCGCCGGAGATGAGATTGAGAATGTGATCGTTCGGGCCGCATTCGCGGAGCATGTCAAGGATACGGCGGGTTGCGCGCACCCCCGCCTCATCCGGCACCGGATGCCCCGCCTCGGCGATCTCGATCCCGGCGCAGGGGCGGGCGTAGCCGTAGCGCGTAATCACCAGCCCATCGCACGGGCCCCAGACGCTTTCAACCGCCTCCGCCATGCGGGCCGATGCCTTGCCCGCGCCAATCACCACAAGGCGCCCCGCCGGCCGCGGCCCGAGCAGGGCCGGAAGGATGGTCATGGGATCGGCCGCGCGGACCGCCGTCTCGAACAGCTCATTTAAAATGTCGAACGGCGCGCGCGCCGGCATGGCTGAGCCTTTCAGATCATCGGTCGCCGCCTCAGGATAAATGCGGCCTGCAGAAATTTATGACCGGATCGGGCCTAGAGCGCAAGTACCAGCAGATCGCTTTTGCTTCGCGAACAGCAGGGGGTCATCAGCTTGTGGGAGGCGTGTTCCTCATCGGTCAGCACTTCATCGCGGTGATCGGGGATGCCCTCCAGCACCTCGGTGATGCAGGTCCCGCATATCCCCTGTTCGCAGGAGAGGAGGATGGGGACGCCATGCCGCTTGAGCGCGGCGGCAATGGTCTCATCGGCGGCGACATCGATAATTTCGCCGCTGCTGGCAATTTGCACCTGAAATGCCCGCTCACCGTGGGCAGGCTCCGGTGGGGTCAGGGTGAAATATTCGCGGTGAACGGCCTCCGCCGGCCAATGTTTCTCGGCCTCCTTGATGACCGCGTCCATAAATCCTGTCGGACCGCAGACATAAAGATGCATCCCCGGCGCGTAAGTCGCGAGAAGCTGTGGAATATCGAGCTGTTGCGCCGGCGCTTCATCATCGAAATGCAGCGTTACCTGCCCGTGATAGGGGCTTTCCGCAACCTACGGCAGGAAGGCGGCGCGTTTACGTGAGCGGGCGCAATAATGCACCTCGAACGGTGCGCCGAGATGCGAGAGCCGCGCCGCCATGCTGAGGATTGGCGTGACCCCGATGCCGCCGGCGAGCAGCAGGGATTTCGTTGCCGTCTCATGAAGCGGAAAATTGTTGCGCGGGGCGCTGATTGTCAGCACATCGCCTTGGCCGATATGGTCATGGAAATATGCCGATCCGCCCCGGCCGACACTCTCCTTCAGGACGCCGATAACGTAGCGGTCGCGCTCCCCCTGATCGTTCAGCAGGGAATATTGACGGATGAGTTCCCCGGAGAGATGCACATCAATATGTGCGCCGGCGGTGAAGGCGGGCAGCGGCTTTCCCTCCGGATCGCGCAATTCGTAGCGCATGATCGAATCGCTTTCCCGGCGTGCCAGGCTGACAACGACTTTCAGTAACTCTGCCACAATAAATCTCCTGATGTTGCCGCAGCGCAAACCCGGCCCGCGGCGCGGCCCCTATCTTTGGATATAGGCTTCTTGAGGCTTTGTGAAGCACTCCGGGAGCGGGGTATGGGCCTCCTGCACCTCTTCAGGGGCGGAGTGCGACGATATATCGCATCAAATACGGCGGCGCGGGATGCTGCTCGTATAGGTATTGATCGATTGCAGGTGCCGGTCCGCCATCTGCAGCGCATCCAGCGCGCCCTCGCGGTCCTGATGGGCGAGCAGGGCGCAGAGCACTTCCGACACGGCAAGGGCGGGGGTGAGGGTGTGAAAAAAGCTCCGGCTTTCCGTCGAGCAGTAAATTACCTGATCGCTGACCGGGACAAGCGGCGAGACTTCGCTGTCGGTGATCGCGACCACCTGCATGCCTTTCTGATGCGCCTCGGCGGCAAGATCGAGCGACTGAACGACATAGGGATTGATGGAGATGACGAGCAGAAGGTCGCTTTCTTTCGCCCAGATCAGCCCGTCGCCGGCCGTGTTGGCGGCGCCGTCGAGATTGATTGTCTTGTCGCCGAGCAGGGAGAGTACGTAATGGAAGTGCCACGCCACCGAATGGCAGGAGCGCAGGCCGAGTACATAGATGCGCCGGGCGGCCTTCATCCGGTCGGCGATATCGGTGAGGCGCTCCAGCGTCTCGGTCTGGCAGAGCCGCAGGATCTGGTTGGCAAGCCCCTGCAGGACGGAGAGGGCAAGATTGTCGCTTCCGGTTTCGGAATTGCTGACGCTCACCTCCCGCGCCTTGGCGGCAAACCCCTCGCTCTGATACCGGATCTCCGCCGCGTAATGTTCACGGATCTCGTGATATCCCTCAAGGTCGAGGAATTTCGCGAGGCGCGTCATTGTGGCGGGCTGGACACCGGCTTTTTTCGAGAGCTCCCGCATCGAGACGAGCGCCACCTCCTGTGGATGATCGAGGATATAGCGCGCCGCCGTTTGCAGCTGTTCGGACATTTCGTCGAATCGTTCGATGATGCGCCCTCGCGTATCGGATTTCTGAAACATTTGTCTCCCTTTCCGTTGGCTCTCACCGGACGACTTTTTCGAACATGTCGCAATATCTAAAACATATAGCGCAAGTTTGAAAGATTATTTCCCGGCGACCGATCATTCAACTGTTTCATACACTCTCGTATTGACTGCCAGTGTTTCTTTATATCTAATGATGAAACAAATGTTTTAACATTATGTTTCACGCACCTTCACGCGGCAGACGCGATTTTGAGGATCGGCCTGCCCAAAATGGAACCAGAGATGACCCGCATTCTCCACCGCACTATCGGTCCCGCTCCCCGCACCGCCGTGTCCGGCCGGGGCATCTATATTATGGATACGGAGGGGCGGGAATATATCGACGGATCCGGCGGCGCGGCGGTCAGTTGCCTTGGCCATAATCACCCGGAGGTGGTTCGCGCCATGCAGGAGCAGATGGCGAAGATCAGCTACGCGCATACCTCCTTTTTCACCACCGAGGCGGCGGAAGAGCTGGCCGTGAAGCTGACCGATCTCGCGCCCGGCGATCTTGATTATCTCTATCTCGTCTCCGGCGGGTCGGAAGCGGTTGAAGCGGCGCTTAAAATGGCGCGCCAGTATTTCGTCGAGATCGGCGAGCCTGAGCGCCGCCATATCATCGCGCGCCGGCAAAGCTATCATGGCAACACCATCGGCGCGCTCGCGGCCGGGGGCAATGCCTGGCGGCGGGAGCCGTTCAAGCCGATCTTGCCGGAAACGCACCATGTCTCGCCTTATTACGCCTATCGCGAGAAGCAGGAGGGCGAGACGGCGAGCGACTATGCGGCGCGGCTGGTTGCCGAGCTGGAGGCGAAAATCCTTGAGCTTGGCAGTGATCAGGTGATGGCATTCGTCGCCGAGCCCGTGGTCGGCGCCACGATGGGCGCAGTTGCCGCCGAGGCCGACTATTTCCAGGGCGTCCGGCGGGTTTGCGATAAATATGGCGTGCTGCTTATTCTCGATGAGGTGATGTGCGGCATGGGCCGGACGGGAACTCTGTTCGCCTGCGAGCAGGACGGTATTGCGCCCGATCTCATGACCATCGCGAAAGGCCTTGGCGGCGGCTACCAGCCGATCGGCGCGGTGCTTCTGAGTGGCAGGATATATAACGCGTTCCGCGACGGCTCCGGCTTCTTCCAGCACGGCCATACCTATATCGGCCATCCGATTGCTGCTGCGGCCGCGAACAAGTTGGTCGATCTCGTTGCCGATCCCGCCATGCTCGAAAATGTTCGCCGGATGGGCGAGCGGCTGCAGGAAGGGCTTGGTTCGCTGCTCGGCCAGTCGCCGTTTGTCGGCGATATCCGGGGCAGGGGGCTGTTCCGGGGGATCGAGCTGGTCGCCGATCGCGACAGTAAAGCCCCGTTCGACCCATCGCTCAAAATGCATGCGCGCGTCAAGCGCGCGGCCATGGACCGCGGCCTGCTTTGCTACCCGATGGGTGGCACCATTGATGGCCGGCAGGGCGATCACGTGCTGCTGGCGCCGCCCTATATCGTAACGCCTGACGAAATCGACAGGATTGCCGAGCGGGTGGCGGATGCCATCAAGGCGTCAACGACCGAATGACAAGGAGGAGTTAATGGGATATCGCATCGCGTTTGCCGGGTTCATGCTGGAATCGGTAACGGCTGTGCCGGTCATCAGTACGAAGGCCGATTTCGAGAACCGCCTCGCGTGCGGGCAGGAAATTGTGGAGCGCTTTCGCGGCACCAACACGGTGGCGGGCGGTTGCCTCAAGGTGCTGGAAGAGGAGAAGATGACGGTCGTTCCTATCGTCCAGGCGTTGATCGGCGCGCTCGGACCGGCCTCTGACGAGGCAATCGAGTTTATGACGCGCGAGATTGTCGGGGGCCTCAAATCTACAGGTGATCTCGACGGCATCGTTCTCTTCCTGCATGGCGCCTGCTGGGCGCCGGGCTATGAGGATGTCGAGCGGCATGTGCTGGACCGCGTGCGCGAGGCTTTTCCCGAAATCCCGATGACTGTCGCGCTCGACTATCACGGCAATGTGGACAGCAAGAGCTTCCGTAATGTCGATGCGGCCGTCGCCTATCGACATTCGCCGCATATCGACATGGGCGAGACGGGGGAGCGGGCAACGAAGGCGCTCCTTCGCATCCTGAAGGAGGGGAGGAAGCCCGGCCTTGCCGTCGCCAAACCCGGCATCGTTATTCCGTCGATTTTATCTGCGACAAAACTTGAACCACTCGCAAGCGTCATTGCAGAAGCAAGGGCGATTGAGGCGGCGAATGACTGCGATATCTCGGTCATGGCTGGCTTTTCTTACGCGGATTCGCCGAACACGGGCATGGCGGTCGTCTGCGTCGACTGGGACGGGCAGGCAGCGGCGGAGGAAAAGGCGCTGCGGATTGCGAAGCGGCTGCATGATCTGCGCCGGGAGATCTCAAACGCCATCCCGATCTATAATGTCGAAACGGCGCTCGCCGATCTTGAGGCGCGACCGGGCGCGCAGAAACCCGTCGTGCTGCTCGAGCATGCCGACCGGATGAATGATTCGACGCATCTTCTGAAAGCCTTGCTGACGCGGGATGTCGGGCGCGTCAACGTTCCCTTCCTCTTCTGCCCCGAAACGGCGGCGCAGGCCGTGGAAGAGGGTGAGGGGGCGGAAATTCGCGTACGTCTTGCCGGACGCACTTCGCCGGAGACGGGCGGGCCGGTCGAGACGACGGCGCGTATCCTCTGGGCGGGTCCGAAAAGCTATCGCATCACCGGCAAGATGCAGCATGGCGCGCCGGTCGATCTTGGCAATACCGCGCTCCTGCAAATCGGTAATATCCGCATTTCGGTCGTCTCGCAGTTCGCCTTCGCGATTGATGGCGATCCTTTCTACATCTTTGGCGAGAAGCCGGAAGATTACGATGTGATCCTGCTCCGCTCCAAGACCCACTTCCGGGATTTCTATGAACCGGCAGCGGACCGCATCCTTGTGGTCGACACGCCCGACCTCGGACCTGCCGACGTCAATCTGATCCCCTATCGCCAACTGGACAAGTCGCGTGTGTATCCTTGGTGCGAGTCCCCGGAAATTACCCGCTAAGTAGATAAACTGACAGGAGAGAGAAAATGAGACTATTGCCGACGATAACTTCCCTGCTCGTTGCGGCCGTGGCCGTGCCGCTTCTCGCCGTGCCGGCAAAGGCGGAGACGACGCTGAACGCGGTTGTACATGCGCCGCTCCGGGCGCTGGATCCGAGCGTCAGCACGGCCCGTATCACCCGCACCCACGGCTTTATGGTGTTCGACACGCTGCTCGGGCTTGATGACGATCTGATGGTGCAGCCGCAGATGGCGTCCTACACGACCTCCGACGACAAGCTCACCTATACTTTTACGCTCCGCGACGGCCTGAAATGGCATGACGGTGCGCCGGTGACGGCGGCCGACTGCGTTGCATCGCTCGAACGCTGGGGAAAATTTGACGGCGCCGGCCGGAAGATGATGGAATATGTGAGCTCCATCGAGGCCGTCTCGGACAACAGCTTCGTGATCAAGCTCGAAACAGCCTTCGGTCCGCTGCCGGATCTTTTGGCGAAGCCCTCGCCGATCCCGGCCTTCATGATGCCAAAGCGGCTTGCCGAGTTGCCGGAAGGGGAGCAGATCAAGGACATGATCGGCTCCGGCCCGTTTAAATTCGTCGCCGATGAGTTCCAGCCCGGCGTCCGTGCGGTCTATGTGAAGAATGAGGATTATATCCCGCGCGACGAGCCGGCGAGCGGTTCTGCCGGCGGCAAGGTGGTGAAAGTTGACCGGGTGGTGTGGAATGTCATGCCCGATACGCAGACGACGCTGAATGCGCTGATGTCGGGCGATGTGGATATCGTCGAGAATGTCCCCATTGACCTGCTACCGCTGCTTGAGACCGACAGCGATATCGTGGTTGGCGACACCAAGCCGGTCGGATCGCAGCTGACCGGGCAGTTCAACCACACGCAGCCGCCGTTCAGTGATGTGAATATCCGCCGCGCCGCCATGTATGCGTTGGATCAGGAGCAGCTTCTTGCCACCGCCATCGGCAATCCGGATTACTACACGCTCTGCGCCTCCTCTTATGGCTGCACGGTCCCGCTCGCGTCCGATGCGGGCCATGAATATCTCGACGGCCCTGCCGAAGAGCGCATGGAAAAGGCCAAAAAGCTGCTTGCGGAAGCCGGCTATGACGGCACGCCCATCCTGATGATGCAGCCGACCGATCTTGCAAGCCTCAATTCGCAGCCGATTGTCGCGGCCGAGCGCCTGAGGGAGGCCGGCTTCAAGGTCGATGTGGTGCCGATGGACTGGGCTAGCCTGCAGGCCCGTAAGGACAGCCAGAACGCGGTTGCCGACGGCGGCTGGAACATGTTCTTCACCTTCTGGGGCGTTGAAGGCATCTGGAACCCGCTCGCCAATCCGCTGATCGATGGGACGGGCGATGCGAACGCCTGGGCCGGCTGGCGCATCAGCCCGGAAGTGGAAGCGCTGCGTGGCCAGTATATCGCCTCGACGGATCTGGAAGAGCAGAAGAAAATTGCCCGCGAGATCCAGCAGATCGCTTATGATCAGGCGTTCTACTTCAACGGCGGCGAGTTCCGCGGCGCCTCCGCATGGCGCAGCAATGTTGACGGGATTGTGCCGGGGATGGTCCTGCAGTTCTGGAACATCACCAAGGACTGACGGCACCCCCCGGGATACGGAACCGCCCCTTCGATGACGCGGTTCCGACCCCCTGATTGAGAGAGGGAAGAGAAACGCATGGCGCAATATTTTCTGAAACGGGTGATCATGGCCGTTCCGGTCATGCTGTTTGTCGCCGTTTTCGTCTTCCTGCTGTTGCGTCTTGCGCCGGGCGATCCGGCGCTGATGATCGCCGGTGAGCTCGCGACGCCCGAACAGCTTGCCGCTATCCGCCGCAATCTCGGCCTCGACGGATCGCTGACGTCGCAGTTTTTCACCTGGATGGGCAATCTGCTGAAGGGTGATTTCGGCATCTCGCTCATCTCCAACCAGCCGGTGCTGACATTGATTGCCCAGCGGCTTGAGCCGACCCTCGCGCTCACACTCGTCACCATGGTCATCACCATCATCATTGCGGTGCCGCTTGGCGTCTTTGCGGCATGGCGGCACGGCGGACTGACCGACCGCGCCGTGATGATCATCTCGGTGATCGGTTTCTCGATCCCCGTCTTTGTCATCGGCTATGTTCTGATCTCTATTTTCGCGGTCAATCTGAAGCTGTTCCCGGTGCAGGGCTATCGTCCGCTCGCGGGCGGCTTTCTGCCCTTTATCGAACGGCTGATCCTGCCGGGCCTTGCCCTTGCCTCGATCTTCATCGCTCTCGTCTCCCGCATGACGCGGGGATCGATGCTGGAGGTGCTGCGCGAGGATTATGTCCGCACCGCGCGGGCCAAGGGGCTCTCCGAGTGGCTGGTGCTGTTCCGTCACGCGCTTCGCAACGCGGCGATCCCGATCCTTACCGTGATCGGCGGCAGCTTCGCGATGCTGATTTCGGGCGTCGTGGTGACGGAAAGCGTCTTCAACATCCCGGGTCTCGGCCGGCTCGTCATTGATGCAGTCCTTGCCCGCGACTATCCCGTCATTCAGGCGATCATTCTGCTGACATCGGGTGTCTATGTGGTGATCAACCTGCTGATCGATCTCTCTTACGCCCTGACCGACCCGAGGATCCGCTACTGATGAGTGTCTCGAACTACAGCGATGAGATGCCGCGCCGGCGCCTGCTTGCCAACCGGCCGCACTGGCTCACCCTGCTCGCGATCCTCATCCTCGTGGCGATCGTCATCATGGCGGTGTTCGCCCCCTATATCGCCAATTTCGAGCCGACGAAGCTGAATTCGGCAATGCGCCTGAAGCCAAGCTCCGACGTCTACTGGATGGGCACCGACAGCTATGGCCGCGACCTTTTCTCCCGCGTCGTATACGGGGCGCGTATCTCGCTGATCGTCGGCGGCGGGGTGGCGCTTGGATGCATCCTGATTGGCATGCCGCTTGGGCTGCTCGCCGGCTGGTTCCGCTGGATCGACAGTATTCTGATGCGGATTATGGACGGGCTGATGGCGATCCCGAGTATCCTGCTCGCCATTGCTATTGTCGCGCTCACCAATGCCGGTCTTGGCACGGTTATTTTCGCCATAATGCTGCCCGAGATCCCGCATGTGGTCCGGCTTGTCCGCTCGCGCGTGATAGCGGTGCGGAGTGAAACCTTTGTCGATGCTGCGGTGCTGCTCGGCACCTCGCCGCTCAAGATCATCTGGAAGCATCTCCTGCCCGCAACCTACGCGCCGATGATCGTCCAGGGCACTTTCATCTACGCCGGCGCCATTCTCACGGAAGCTGCGCTTTCCTTCCTCGGCGTCGGGATCGGGGCGGAGATGCCGAGCTGGGGCAATATCATGGCCGAGGGGCGGCTATATTTCGCACTGAACCCGTGGCTGATCTTCTGGCCGGCGATCGTGCTGTCGCTTTGCATCCTGTCGATCAACCTTCTTGGCGATGCGCTCCGCGACTGGCTCGATCCCAAAATGAAAAACAGGAACGCGCCATGACCCGGACAGCGGCTAAGCAGGATTATATACTCTCGGTCCGGGATCTTCGGGTAAAGACGCGGGACGCGAACGGAGAAGAGATCCTGAAAGGGATCAGCTTCGATATCCGCCCGGGCGAGGTGATGTGCCTTGTCGGTGAGAGCGGATCGGGAAAATCAGTAACCTCGCTCGTCGCCATGGACCTGCTGCCGAAGGAGGAACTGGTCGCGACCGCAGACGAAGTGCTGCTGAACGGCGAGGATATCCTCCACGCCAAGCCGGCGCGCACCCGGGCGCTCCGCGGCCTTGAAATGGCGATGATCTTTCAGGAGCCGATGACCGCCCTTAACCCGGTGCTGAAAATCGGCCTGCAGCTCGACGAGGTGTTCCGCGCGCATAAAAAGCTCGGCGCGAAAGCCCGCCGCCAGATGGTGCTGGATGCGCTGGACTCAGTGCGTCTGCCGGACCCCGAGCGCATCTACGACAGCTATCCGCACCAGCTCTCCGGCGGGCAGCGCCAGCGGGTGATGATTGCCATGGCGCTTGCGCTGAAGCCGAAGCTGCTGATCGCCGATGAGCCAACGACGGCCCTCGATGTGACGACGCAGAAGCAGATCCTGAACCTGATCCGTGAGCTGCAGCGCGAACAGCAGACGGCGGTCCTTTTCATCACTCACGACATGGGTGTTGTGGTCGATATCGCCGACAGCGTCTGCGTCATGCGCAAGGGCGAGATTGTCGAACATGGCAGCGTTGATGCGGTGCTTGGCAATCCGCAGGCCGACTATACCCGCGATCTGCTGTCCGCAGTCCCCTCCCTGGTTCCGCGGCCACAGAATGCAGCCCTTTCACCGGCACCCGTAATAGAGGTGAAAGGGCTGCATAAAGAATTTGTCATCGGCTCGACGTTCGGCCGCCTGTTCGGGCGTGCGTCTCACTCCGTCCATGCGGTGAAAGAGGCGAGCTTCGCGCTTCAGAAAGGCCGCACGCTCGGCATCGTCGGCGAGAGCGGCTCCGGCAAATCGACGGTTGCCCGTTGTCTCCTCCGCCTTGAGGATCCGACGGGCGGTCAAATCCTGATCAAGGGCGAGGATATCGCCGGGCTTTCCGGTCAGCGCGCGCTTGCGCCGGCGCGGCGGACCGTGCAGATGGTCTTTCAGGATCCCAACCGCTCGCTCAACCCGCGCATCCGCATTGGCGACAGCCTGATCGAAGGCGCGCTCAATCTCGGCGAATCGCGCGCCTCCGCCCTGAAACGCGCCGGCGAACTTCTCGAAGTTGTCGGGCTCTCGAAATCCGTTCTCAACCGCTATCCGCATCAGTTCTCCGGCGGCCAGCGCCAGCGTCTTGCTATCGCCCGGGCGCTGATCATGGAGCCCGACGTCATTGTCGCGGACGAAGCGGTCTCCGCCCTCGATGTGACGGTGCAGGCGCAGGTGCTTGACCTATTTGCTGAAATCCAGAAACGGCGTAATCTTGCCATGCTGTTCATCACCCACGACCTTCGCGTCGCCGCGCAGGTCTGCGACGAGGTGATGGTGATGCGCCGGGGCGAGGTGGTCGAGATAGGGGCGGCGGCCGACGTTCTCGCCAATCCGCTGCATGAATATACAAAAGCGCTGATCGATGCCGTGCCGGGACTCGGCTGGGATTTTGAACGCGGCCGCCGAATTGAAAGGGAGGAAGTCGTATGATCCGGGCATCGCTTGTCCAGATGGATGTCAAACCGCTCGCGCCGGCCGAGAATTTTGCCCGAATGCGCGCGTTCGTGGCGGCGGAAGCGGAGGCGGGGAGCAATCTCATCCTTTTCCCCGAGCTTTCCAATACCGGCTATGTCGAGCCGCCGGCGCCCGGATCGCCCTTTGTGAGCAACGTTCCGAACTACGCGGCCGCGCTGGTCGATGCGTCAGCCGATCCGGCGGGGGAGGAGATCGGGAGCCTTGCTGCGCTTGCCGAGGAGAAGGGCGTTTACATCGTTGCCGGTCTCGCGCTCCGCGATGCGGTGCTCGCGGGCGTGATCCGCAACTCCTCGCTGCTGATCGGGCCGGGCGGCGTCCTCGGCCGCTATGACAAGGTGCATCAGTGGCAGAATGAAAAGCTCTACTTCCGTCCGGGGGAGCGGATTGATGTTTTTGATATGGCGGCGACGCCGCTCGGGATGCAGATCTGTTACGACATTCGCTTTCCCGAGATCACCCGCATTCTCGCCATGAAGGGCGCGCAGGTGGTTACCTCTGTCTGGGCCTCTTTCGGGCGAGACGGGGAGCCGGTCGCCGATGACGGCCTGTTTATCCACCGTGTGTATACCCGGGCGGCGGAAAACGGAATCTTTTTTCTCAGCTGCAACCGCGCCGGGGTGCACGGCAATTTCCGTTTCTTCGGCCGCTCCTGCGCGGCCGGGCCGGACGGCACGATCCTCGGCGCGCTCGATCATGACCGCGAGGATGTCCTCCGCGTCGATATCGATCTCAGCCGGATTGCCACCTATCGCGGCTTCACCGGCATCTGGGCGGACCGCGCGCCGCATGTCTACGCAAAAGCGCTTGCGGAGGAAACGCGATGAGCAAGGAAGTGACGAGCTCTCCCCGGCCGCCGATTGCGGACGCCGACTGGCCCGCGGAGATTGCCGATCTGAAGGATGGCTTTGCCGGGCAGCTCAATGTCTATCGGACGATGGCGTATCATCCGGCGCTTTTGCGTGCCTGGGCGCCGCTGCGCCAGCATATTGTCAAGGACAGCGCCCTCGGGCCCGAGCGTTCAGAGATTGTCATACTGAGGGCCGCGCATCGCCTCGGCTCCTCTTATGAATGGTCGCATCACGTCCACCGGGCGCGCCTCCTTGGCATGAGCGACGCGCGGATCGAGGCCGTGAGGAACACGCCGGAAGGGGAGGACGGGCTGATCGCCCGGGCGGTCGATGCGCTGTTCGATCTCTATCACCTGCCGCCCGAACTGGAGCAGGAGCTTGCCGCCTCGCTCGGGCATGAGGCGGTTTTCGATCTTATCGCGACGGTCGGCTTTTACAGCGTTCTCGGATATCTGCTCCTCACCTACGAGACGCCGCTTGATACCGATGTGGCCGAGAAGCTCGGCAAAGCGCCGACGGACTGACGGGCGTCTGCGCCAGCGCACCGAAGCCCTTCAGGGAGGAGGACAGCCTTATCGGCTCTGCCGCGAACGATAACCGCTTCCCCGGCCAGCGGCTGGAGGCGGAGACGGGTCTTCACTACAACTACTTCCGCGACTACGACCCCACCACCGGCCGCTACCTGCAATCCGATCCCATCGGCCTTGCAGGCGGGATCAACACCTACGGCTATGTCAGCGGCAATCCGGTGAACTATGTCGATCCGGAGGGGCAATTTGCTGCCGTGGTCGTTCCCGTTGTAGGTGCTTTGATCGTTGGCGGCGTTATCATATATGATCTTTTGCGTGAAGAAGACCCGAAGCAATGCAAAATCAACCTCGACATTTCTAGTGTTTTATCCCTGCACAAGTTTGGGTCTAAGAAAGGATATGCTCCGCCGCCTCTACACGCGGTTCCAGCTCCGGGTAAACCGGGGCCAGAGGATGGTTATGTACCGCCGAAGAAACGCCCGAAAAATGCCGATAAGGATGGGCGCGTACCTAACCCGAATGGCCCCGGAAAAGGCTGGCCGGCAGCAGATGGGGGCGTTTGGGTGCCAACTGGAGAAGGTGCGTATGGAGGGCCGCATTGGGATGTACAATACCCAGGAGGGGGTTATGTTAATGTACACCCTGGCGGCAAGAGACGCGGAGGAAAGAAAAGTGGTAAAAGAAAATGAGTAAAATTGAAGAAGTTGAATTGGAAGCATATAGTGTCATGTATTTTGGCCCGAATGACGAAAGTGCCTTTTTTGAATGGATAGAGAAAATTCCCTCTATTTCAAATTACTTTGGGGAAGGTAGATCGCTTTTCATGACGGTTGATATGAAAAAATTGAATGAAACTGATCTCAGAAGCATCATTGCATTATTTCACAGATACAAAATCGAGAAAAAACAACTGAAGGTATTTAATACCGGAAAATTTTCTAAATGGTTTTCTGATCCCATTCAATATTGGTACGAAGACGTATTTAAGTAGTATGTATGGCTGGTAGTAGATTTCTCTAGGTCTTTGCCGACGCGATCAAGTTCGTCTCCAATGACGGAGAGGAGATGAACTTCTTCCATCCCGATCATCTGGGCGCGCCGCAGAAGATGACGGATGCGGACCGCAACATCGTCTGGGACGCGAGCTTCCTGCCGTTCGGGTTTAAGGTTATTCGATTATGCTTTTGCTCCTAAAAGTTTGGCGGCGGCTTTCAATCGATCCAGCCCGATGGTTTCATCTTTTCCGATCCCCCGGCCCGCAAGGCCCGCGATTTTGCCGATAATTCGCAATCCGCCCGAAGATTTTGCAATTTCGGTGATGTAAAAGGGAGCTATTTGGAAAACAAATATTCCGGTCAGCGTTTTCCGGCCCGGATGATTCCGTCCCCTTTCCGGATCGGGTCCGCACACGCATTTGTGATAATTTTCTGATATATCGAGAACAAAATTTGAACTTGCTGGCGTTATCGTATTGAAATCAAATGATTAAAAAAATCTTGCAAATGAGAACAAAACATGTACATTAAAGGCAGTTGCATCCGCTACGGGCCTGTGAAATAAGGGGAGATTGATGGTGAGCACAGCTTTAAAACTCGTTGAAGCAGGTAGCATGGACAAGAAAAAAGCGTTAGAAGCGGCGTTGAGCCAGATCGATCGGGCGTTCGGAAAAGGATCGGTAATGCGGCTTGGGCAGCGGGAAACGCTGGATGTCGCCGCTATCCCCACGGGCTCGCTCGGGCTTGATATCGCGCTTGGCATCGGCGGTCTGCCGAAGGGGCGGGTAATTGAGATTTACGGGCCGGAAAGCTCGGGTAAAACGACCCTTGCGCTGCATGTGATTGCCGAAGCGCAGCGCCAGGGCGGAACGTGCGCCTTTATCGACGTGGAACATGCGCTGGATCCGGTCTATGCGCGCAAGCTCGGTGTCAATCTGGATGAGCTGCTGATCTCCCAGCCCGACACGGGGGAGCAGTCGCTGGAAATCACCGATACGCTGGTCCGCTCGGGCGCGGTCGATGTGCTGGTTGTCGACAGCGTTGCCGCGCTGGTGCCGCAGGCCGAACTCGAGGGCGAGATGGGCGATACGCATGTCGGATTGCAGGCGCGGCTGATGAGCCAGGCGCTTCGCAAGCTGACGGGGTCCATTTCCCGCTCCAACTGCATGGTGATCTTCATCANNGCGTGATGTTCGGCAGCCCCGAAACCACAACTGGCGGCAATGCGTTGAAATTTTATGCCTCGGTGCGGCTCGATATCCGCCGCATCGGCCAGATCAAGGTGAAAGATGAGGTGGTCGGCAACCAGACCCGCGTCAAGGTGGTCAAGAACAAGGTGGCGCCGCCATTTCGGATGGTGGAGTTCGACATCATGTATGGCGAGGGCATTTCCAAGACGGGCGAAATTCTCGATCTCGGGGTGAAGGCCGATATTATCGAGAAGTCGGGCTCATGGTATTCCTACGACAGCCAGCGGATCGGGCAGGGGCGCGAACAGGCAAAATTGTTCCTGAAGGAAAATCCGGAAATGACCGAGGCGATCGAACAGAAGATCCGGGCGAACGCAGGCGTTCTCTCCGAAGCGCTGCAGGGCATGCCCGACGCGGATGACGAGGGAGACAAGTTCACGGACGATTGAGTGCGCCCGAGAAATGCGACATAACGAACCCCGGCTTTTACCGGGGTTTTTTATTTTGTTGAGCGACGTTGCGGGCCGTCACGATAGAGCCGCGGGAAGCGGGACGAAAGAAAGGCCGCCCTTGCGTGAGCGGCCTGGTTGCGGCCCCGCCGGCAGGCGACGAATGCACAGGGTGCAATGTCTCATATCGGGGGCAGCATGGGCGTCAATTCGTGCCGTTACCGCCTGCCGCGGTTATCGGCGCCCGCGACCATCCGTTTCGACCGGGAAATAAAAAAGCCGGCGCTTGGGCCGGCTTTTCATCATTGGCGCCTTCTGGTTACGCCATTTCTTTTCGCAGATTTGCGTCCAGCGCATCGAGGAACTGGTTGGTGGTCAGCCATGGCTGATCGGGGCCGACCAGCAGCGCAAGGTCCTTGGTCATCTCGCCGCCTTCGACGGTTGCGACGCAGACCTTCTCAAGGGATTCCGCAAACTTCTGAAGCTCCGCATTGCCATCGAGCTTGGCGCGGTGCATCAGGCCCCGTGTCCAGGCGAAGATCGAGGCAATCGGGTTGGTCGAGGTTTCCTCGCCGCGCTGATGCATGCGGTAATGCCGCGTCACGGTACCGTGCGCCGCTTCGGCCTCTACCGTTTGCCCGTCCGGCGTCATCAAAACCGATGTCATCAGGCCGAGCGAGCCGAAGCCCTGTGCCACCGTGTCTGACTGCACGTCCCCGTCGTAGTTCTTGCAGGCCCAGACATATTTGCCGGACCATTTCATGGCGCAGGCGACCATGTCATCGATCAGGCGGTGCTCATAGGTCAGGCCCGCCTTGTCGAACTTGTCCTTGAACTCATTGTTGAAGACTTCTTCGAACAGGTCCTTGAAGCGGCCGTCATAGGCCTTCATGATGGTGTTCTTCGTGGAAAGATAGACCGGCCAGCCCCGATTGAGTCCGTAGTTCATGCAGGCCCTGGCGAAACCGCGGATGGACTCATCAAGGTTATACATGCTCATGGCAACGCCGCCCGAGGGGAAGTCAAAGACCTCAAATTCCTGCGCCGGGCTGCCGTCGGCGGGCTCGAACTTCATGGTCAGCTTGCCCGGACCCTTCACCACCATATCGGTCGCGCGGTACTGATCGCCAAAGGCATGACGGCCGATAACGATCGGATCCGTCCAGCCCGGCACGAGCCGCGGCACGTTGGAGCAGATGATCGGCTCGCGGAACACGGTGCCGCCGAGAATATTGCGGATCGTGCCGTTCGGGGAGCGGTACATTTTCTTCAGGCCGAACTCCTCAACCCGCGCCTCATCGGGGGTGATGGTCGCGCATTTGACGCCGACGCCGTATTTCTTGATGGCATTGGCGGCGTCGATCGTGATCTGATCGTCGGTCGCATCGCGCGCTTCCATGCCGAGATCGTAATATTTCAGATCGATATCGAGATAGGGGAGGATAAGTTTGTCCTTGATGAAGGCCCAGATGATCCGGGTCATTTCGTCGCCATCCAGCTCTACAACCGGATTTTTGACTTTAATTTTGGCCATGTGAACTTCCTTCTCAGCCTGTGCTATTTAAACTCTTCGGCTGCAAAATATCATTGCGGGCAAACAGTGCAAGCCGAACCGTGAAAAAAACCGCTTTTGCGCTAGAATTTGGAGATATCGGCCTTTATTTCGGTTTCCGGCGCGCGGCCGAGGGCAGGGATGATCTCGGCGAGTTCACTGATCACGGTGAAATAGCGGTGCGCCTCGCGCTCAACGAATCCGGCATTGACCATATGCGTGATCAGCGAAAGCAGCGGCCCCCAGTAATCCTGATAGTTGACGAGGAGAATGGGCTTGTCATGCAGGCCGATCTGCCGCCAGGTGATCATCTCGAACGTCTCATCCAGCGTGCCGAGGCCGCCCGGCAGAATGGCGAAGGCATCCGACATCTCGAACATCCTGGCCTTGCGCGCATGCATGCTGTCAACCACATGTAATTCCGTCAATTTCTTGTGACCGACTTCAATATCATGTAGATGAGCGGGAATAATACCGATAACCTGTCCTCCGGCGTCCAGCGTGGCGTCGGCGATAACGCCCATCAGGCCAACCCGCCCGCCACCATAGACCAGCCGAATTCCATTCGCGGCGAGCGCCCTGCCAAGGGCTTTCGCCGCGTCGATATGTGCCGGATCCCGGGGCCGCCTGGATCCGCAATAAACGCAAAGGGATTTTGTCTTGATCATGGCGCAGATTATACCGGCAAAAGGAAAGATATGAAACTTCTCATAGCCAGTGTTATGTGCGTGTCCCTGACCTTCACGTCAAGCCTCCTGCTCGCCGGCATGGCGGACATCGTCGATGTCCAGATCGTGAAGGTCAATGCGGACGCCTATCGGTTTACCGTTACGGTTCAGCATAAGGACGAGGGATGGGATCACTATGTCGATCGCTGGGAGGTGCTTGACCTGGAGGGCAATATGCTCGGTAGCCGGACGATCATGCATCCCCATGACGATGAGCAGCCGTTTACGCGCTCGATGACGCTGTCGCTGCCGATGCATGTGGAAAAGGTGCGGCTGCGCGCGCATGATACCGTTCATGGATATGGCGGTGCGGAGATGGAGGTGGCATTGCCGGAGTAGGCCGGCGCCACACGGGAGGGCGATATCCTGGTCCAGGGTTCGGGTGCAGGTTGTCGCGTGTTTTAACTTTGGAGGGCTATATGAAAATGAAAATTGCGCGGTCGCTGGCCGTGATTTTGACAGGGGCTTTGCTGTTCTCGGGTGGTGTGATGGCCAACGACAGCACGGGGAACGCGGACGCCGATCACCGGATCGCCGAGATGAAGAAGCTCGGCGCCAATATGGGCGCGCTCGGTAAATTTGCAAAAGGGGAGGTCGCGTATAGCGACGCGCTGATCGGCAATGCGAAAGAAGTTGCCGCGATCGCCGATAATCTGGCGAGCCTGTTCCCGGAAGGATCGGGCGTTGAGGCATCGCGCGCCAAGCCGGAAATCTGGAGCGCCGAGCACAAGGCCGAATTTGACGCTGATATCGCCAGGTTGCAGGCTGCAAGTGATCAGCTCGTTGTCGCGGTGGAAAGCGGGAATGCCGATGCCATTGGCGCCGCGCTGAAAGAAACGGGCGGCGCCTGCGGAACCTGTCACAAGCAGTTCCGTAAACCCAAAGACTGAGTGCCATGCGCATCTTCAGACGGGCGCGCGTCGAGAGCGCTATGCTGAAAAAGAGGGGGGCATCACTGCTCCCCCTCATCGCGCTTTTCTTTTTGCCGGCTCTTGCCGCGGCGCAAACGGCCGGCGCGGCGGCGAGCGGAGCGACAGATGTTGAGCGGGGCGCCTATCTGACGGCGGCCGGCGGATGCTATGGCTGTCATACGGATGTAAAGAACGGTGGCCAGCCCTTTGCCGGCGGGCGCGCCATTGAGTCGCCCTTCGGCACCTTCTATTCCCCGAATATTACGGGCGATACGGAAACGGGGATTGGCGGCTGGTCGGATACGGACTTTCTCCGCGCCCTGAAAGAGGGGATCAGCCCGGCGGGCCATTACCTTTTCCCGGCCTTCCCCTATACCAGCTACACCAAGATGACCGATGCCGATGCGCTTGCCATCAAGGCCTATCTGATGTCGCTGCCACCGGTCGCGGCGGAGAACCGCCGTCACGATCTGCCGGCGCCTTTCTCATGGCGGTGGCTGCAATGGGGCTGGCGCCTGCTGTTTTTCGATGCAGGCCCGTTTCAGCCGCCGGCCGGCGCGAGCGAGGCTGTGGCGCGCGGCGGCTATCTTGTCGAGGCCCTGGCCCATTGCGGCGAATGCCATACGCCGCGCAACATGCTGGGTGGCCTGAAAAGGGATCGTTATCTCGGCGGAACCGCGAACGGTCCGGACGGTGAGCGGGTGCCGAATATCACGCCCGATACGGCAAGCGGGATCGGCGACTGGAGCGAGGGCGATATCGTGACCCTGCTCCGCGAGGGCATGATGCCGGATTTCGACAATGTGCAGGGCAGCATGGCCGAGGCGATCGAACACGGCCTTTCCAAGCTGACAGACGCGGATCTCGAAGCGATCGCGGCATATCTTAAAAGCATTCCGCCACTCGGCAGTGAAAAACAATAAGCGTAAAGGATTGCGCCTGTTTCACTAAGGATTGCGTGACGGGAGACAGGCGTTCATAATGACGCCCGAGAATGGTTAACCAGCGAGGCTCCGGTGCGCGTATTTGTTATTCTGGCGATCCTGCTGCTTTTTATAGCGGGGCTCTTTCTTTATCACCGGGGCGACCTCTTTTTCGGCCCGGCGGAACAGGGGACGATTGAAACGGCAAAGCCCGCCGAGGAAGGAAGCGACGCCGCATCGCAAAGCGGCAGCGACGGGGCGGGCGAGAGCGGCGGCACGGAGGCCGAAAGCCGCGACGAGACAAACAGCAATGCGGAGGTCGTTGACAAGAAACTCGATGATCCCGGCGATGCAGAGGCGCAGCGTCTCGCGGCGCTCCGGCCAAGCTTCGATATCATCCGCATCAACCGTGAATGTGATCTTGTTGCCGCCGGCCGGGCCGTGCCGAACGCGGTTGTGGCGCTTACCGTCGGCGAGATGCGCCTTGGCGAGGCGACGGCATCGGCGTCCGGCGAATGGGTATTCACGTCCGATCAGTCACTGCCTGCGGGATCGCAGACGATCAATCTGACGGCGGTAAATCCGGACGGTGCGACGCTCGAATCCGGATCATTCGTCATCATGAACGTGCCCGACTGCACCGCGCCGCTTGACGAGCGTGAGCCGGCCATCGCCATGCTGGTGCCGAAGGATGAGGCGGCGGGCGGCGAGCAGGCATCGAAGCTGCTGCAGGTGCCGGAGGCGAAAGGCGACGTATCCGCCGCCAAGGATCTGTCGCTCGGCGCCGTGAATTACGATGATGCGGGCGAGCTTGAACTTTCGGGCCGCGGGCAGCCTGGCAACAAGATCATCGTCTATATGAACAACAAACCGGTCGGGACGGCGACCGTGGATGCGGAGGGGAACTGGACGCTTATCCCCGATCAGTCGCTCCCGCCCGGTAACCACACGCTGCGCGTCGATCAGCTGGACAGCAAGAACAAGGTGATCTCGCGCATTGAGCTGCCGTTCCAGAAGGCGGAGCCGGGCGATGTGGTGCTCGCGCAGGCCCGCGGCGAGCTCAGCGCCATTGTCCAGCCGGGTAACAGCCTCTGGCGCATTGCCCGCCGCGTCTATGGCGAGGGGATGGAATACACCGTGATCTATCAGGCAAATCAGAACCAGATCCGCGATCCGGACCTGATTTTTCCGGGCCAGATCTTCACGCTGCCGAAAAAGAATTGAACCGCGCGACGGGCAGCCGTACAGGGTCGTCGCGCCGCATTTCATTATAGTTGCATCAAGGCGGGCTCCGCACGAGCCTGCCGCTATTTTCAAAGCACAATCGCAGTCACATGAGCCGTCCGCAATTCGACAGTCATAGCCAGGCCCCCTCGCGCGGGCATCTGCAAACGCTCCGCACCCTCGCGAGTTATCTCTGGATGGACGGACGGCGCGATCTGAAGGCGCGGGTGATTATCGCGGCGGTGCTGATTATCCTCGCCGAGGTCGCGTCCGTTTATTCGCCCTACCTTATGAAATTCATCGTCGATGCCATGACGGGAGATGTCAGTCCGGTGATCGTGATGCCGATCGGGCTGATCGTTGCCTTCGGTATCGCGCGGATCCTGACGCAGTCCTTCTCCGAGCTGCGCGATGCGGTGTTCGCAAAGGTCGGCCAGAATGCGATCCGCCAGGTGGCGCTCAAAACCTTCCGCCATCTGCATCAACTCTCTTTACGTTTTCATCTCGAGCGGCAGACGGGCGGGCTGAACCGGGTGATCGAGAGGGGCACCAAGAGCATCGAATTCCTGCTCCGCTTCATGCTCTTCAATATCGTGCCGACGCTTCTCAAGATCCTCTTCGTCTCGGGCATCCTGCTTGTTGAATATGGTTGGGAGCTGTCACTGATCACTTTCGTCACGCTCGTCACTTACATCGTCTTCACTGTCACCGTGACGGAATGGCGGCTCCGCTTTCGCCGCACCATGAATGAGAAGGACAGCGAGGCAAACACCAAGGCGATCGACAGCCTGATCAACTTTGAGACGGTCAAATATTTCGGCAATGAAAATCACGAGGCGCGCCGCTTTGATGCGGCGCTTGCCTCCTATGAAGTCGCTGCCGTGAAAAGCAACACGACGCTTGCGCTCCTCAATGTCGGGCAGGGCGTGGTAATCAGCGCCGGCCTCGTCGCGGTCATGCTGATTACGGCAAAGGGCGTCGTCAACGGGATCTATACGGTCGGTGATTTCGTCGCCATTCACGCCTTTATCATGCTGCTGATGACGCCGCTCAACTTCCTCGGCTTCGTCTATCGCGAGATCAAGCAGAGCCTCGTCGATATGGAGAAGATGTTCGAGCTGCTGACCATCAGCCGGGAGGTGGGGGATCTGCCGGGGGCGACGCCGCTCAGGCCGGGCGGCGGAGAGGTTGTCTTTCATCATGTCAATTTCGGCTATGAGAGTAATCGCCAGATCCTGCATGACGTCAGCTTCACAGTGCCGCCCGGAAAGACGACGGCACTTGTCGGACCCTCGGGCGCGGGCAAGTCGACCATCTCGCGCATTCTCTTTCGCTTTTACGATGTCGACAGCGGTTATGTCGCCATCGACGGGCAGAAGATCAACGAGGTGACACAGGAATCGCTCCGCGCCGCCATCGGCATCGTGCCGCAGGATACGGTGCTCTTTAACGATACGATTCGCTATAACATCGGCTACGGCCGGCCGGGAGCGAGCGACGAGGAGATTGCGGAGGCGGCGCGCCTCGCCAGCATCGACAAATTCATTGCCGAACTCCCGGACGGCTACAACACCATGGTCGGGGAGCGGGGGCTGAAGCTGTCGGGCGGGGAGAAGCAGCGCGTCGCGATCGCCCGCACAATCCTCAAGCGGCCGCTGATCCTGCTCTTCGATGAGGCGACATCGGCGCTCGATTCCCGGACGGAGAAGGAGATACAGGGGAGCCTCGCCGAGGTATCGCGTGATCGGACGACGCTGATTATCGCCCATCGTCTCTCCACGGTGATCGATGCGGACGAGATCATCGTGCTCGATAAAGGCCGCATTGTTGAGCGCGGGCGCCATGCCGACCTGCTCGCCATGGAAGGCCAGTATGCCGCCATGTGGGCGCGCCAGCAGGAGGCGGCAAGTTATCAGGAGAAACTTGAGCAGGTGATGGATTAAACGGTACAATCGGGGCTGAACAGTTTTGTGATCATCTTTTTGTTCTATTTGAAGATCACATCATGTATGACCTGATTTCCTGAAGTTTTGCAGGCCCGGAGGTCGTTTTTATGGATATGCTGAAGTCAGTGCTGGTGCCGATCAATCGTGAAGGATATCGCTTTGTCGCGATCTTCGCCGGGATCACGCTCCTGCTGTTTCTGTTCACCTGGCCGCTGCTGGGCTGGATCGGTGTTATCCTGACGCTCTGGTGCGTATATTTCTTCCGCGATCCCGACCGCCATGTGCCGACGCGGGACGGGCTGATTGTCAGCCCCGCCGATGGTGTCGTGCAGTTGATCGAGCGGGCGGTGCCGCCAGAGGAGCTCGGCCTCGGGCCCGATCCCCGGCTCAGGATCAGCATTTTCCTCAACGTCTTTAACGTGCATGTCAACCGCGTGCCGATTGGCGGAACGGTGATCCGGCAGGTGTACCGCCCCGGCAAGTTCCTGAACGCCTCGCTCGACAAGGCATCGGAAGAGAATGAGCGTCACGCGATCCACCTTCGCGACAACGACGGCAACGACATCGTGTTCGTCCAGATCGCGGGCCTTATCGCGCGGCGGATCCTCTGTTATCTCAGCGATAATCAGGTCGTGCGGACGGGCGAGCGCTTCGGCCTCATCCGTTTTGGCAGCCGGACCGACATCTATCTCCCCGACGGGGTCGAACCGCTCATTGGCGTCGGCCAGAACATGATCGGCGGAGAGACGATCATCGCCGATCTCAAGGCGGGCAATGAGGCGCCGATGGCGGTGGAGGTTCGCTAGATGAGCACGCCGCAGCATCGCCGTCTCCGCTTTACGTCGCTCAACTCGCTTATTCCCAATATGCTGACGACGCTGGCGCTTTGCGCGGGGCTGACGTCGGTGCGATTTGCGCTCGATGAACGCTGGGAGATGGCGGTCGTGGCCATTTTGGCTGCGGGCGTACTCGACGGGCTCGACGGGCGGATGGCGCGGCTTCTTAACAGCACCTCGCGGTTTGGCGCGGAACTCGACTCGCTCTCCGATTTCGTCAGCTTCGGCGTCGCGCCCGGCATGGTGCTTTTCCTCTGGACGCTGGAGAGCGGGCTCGGCGGCGCAGGCTGGGTGATCGCGCTCGTCTTCACGGTCTCCTGCGGCCTCCGTCTCGCGCGCTTCAATTCGATGCTCGATCATGCGCAGCCGGCCTGGGCAGCCCGCTATTTCACCGGCATCGCCGCGCCGGCGGGCGCCTCCATCGCGCTGCTCTTTATGGTTATCAGCTTCTATGCCGAGAGTGATGTCTTCCGCTCGTCTTATCTGAATGCCGGCTGGATGATGCTCATCGCCTTTCTGATGGCGAGCCGCATCCCGACCTTTTCGATCAAGCGCGTCCGTATCGCCCGCCGCTTTATCATGCCGCTGCTCCTCTTCGTCGGCGTGTTCGCGGCAATTTTCTTCAGCTATCCCTGGCAGCTATTGTCGGTGATCGCGGTTGTCTACCTCGCCAGCATTCCCTTTGCAATCCTCAGCTATCGTCGCCTGAAGGAGCAGGAACAGGCGGGCGTGCCGCTCGATGAGCCCTGCGACAGTGGCGATGACGACGGCGATTTGCAGGACGATGCGATGGAGAACGGCGGCAACAGAAGCTGAGGGATTTCAGCTTCTGTCCCGGAACGTTTTCGGCCTGATCCATAGTTTTTCACTATTCCGCGGAGTGTGCTTTGCCCGCAGCGCGCTTCTCGGCCCGCCGTGCGCGACGCCGCTCAAGGCTTGCGCTGACATTCGCGCCCAGCATCAGAAGGGACGACGTCATCAGCAGCGTCAGCACCGTCGCGAAGGTGAGGCCGAAGGCAACGGCTGTCGAGAGCTGCACCCACCATTGCGAAGAGGGGGCGCCGACTGACACTTCGCGGCTGATGAAGTTGATATTGAGCTGCAGCGCCATCGGCAGCAGCCCGCAGATCGTCGTGATCGTCGTCAGCATGACCGGGCGAAGGCGCTGCGCGCCGGTGCGCAGCACCGCTTCAAGCGGCGGCATGCCCTGACGGCGCAGCACCGCATATGTGTCGATCAGGATGATGTTGTTGTTGACGACAATTCCGGCGAGCGAAATCACCCCGACGCCCGTCATGACGATGCCGAACGGCTGGCCGGTGACGATCAGCCCGACGAACACGCCGATCGTCGACATGATTACGGCCGTCAGGATGAGGAAGGCGTGATAGAAGCTGTTAAACTGCGTCACAAGAATGATCGCCATCAGGAAAATCGCGACAAAAAAGGCCTTGCCGAGAAAATCCTGCGCTTTTTTCTGCTCCTCGTCCTGACCCTTGAAAACGTAGCTCACGTCGCGCCCGAGATCGGCATCCTCAGCGAGCCAGCTTTGGATTTCTCGAACCTTGTCATCGACCAGAATGCCCGGCACGACATTCGCCTTTATCGTCATGACACGCTGCGCGTTGGAGCGATTGATGCTTCCGACCTTCTGCTGTGCGGTGCGGGTTACGAAGTTTGACAGCGGGATCATCCCCATATCCGTCATGACGCGAAGATTGTCGAGTTCGTCGAGGCTCCGCTTGCCGTCGGGAAAGCGGAGGCGGATATCCACCTCGTCATCTGCGTCATTGGGACGGTATTCGTCGACCTTGATACCATTGGTGACGAGCTGGATCGTTTTGCCCACCGTCATGATATCGGCGCCGAACCGCCCGGCCATTTCGCGGTTGACGGTGACCTGCCATTCGATGCCCGGCATTGGGCGGCTGTCCTCGATATCTATAAGATCGCTGACATTGGTTTCCAGATGATCGCGGATTTTCGCAATCGCCGGCGGCAGCAGGTCGGGATCGCGGGACGAGAGCTGGATCTGGATATCCTTGCCCGTTGGCGGCCCGGCATCGGGCTCGCGGGTTTCAACGATAATGCCGCTCAAATGCGCTGTTCGCTTGCGGATATCCTCAAAGACATCGTGCGCCGGGCGGCGTTCCTGCCACTCCTTGAACTCCATCTGGATTGTGCCGATGACGTCTTCCGAGACATCCTGCCCGCCGCGGCCACTGGAGCTCACACGCGTATAGATCGACTTGAAATCATCGAGTTTGAGGATCTCATTCTCCACCTCGCGGACGAGCTGATCCTGCTCATGGATCGACATATTGCCGCGCGCGTGAACGTAGACGAGTGCAACCTCCGGCTCCACATCGGGGAAAAATTCAACGCCATTTCCATGGGTCGCGTAATATACCTGCACCCCAACCAGCGTCGCGATGCCAAGCATCACGATTTTGCCAGGGTTGTGGACGCAGGCTTCCAGCACGCGCACGTAGATCCCCGTAGCGCCACCGATTTTGCGAATGTCGCCGCCTTCCGCCGCCGACAGGGCCGCCAGCGTTTTTGGGTTCATCGAGCCCGGTTTGCCGAAAATTGTTCCGAGCGTGGGGACAAAGATCAGCGCCATCAGCAGCGAGCCGGTCAGCGTCGTGATCAGGGTGAGCGGCAGGAAGCGCATAAATTCTCCGACCATGCCGGGCCAGAACATCAACGGGAGAAAGACGGCGAGCGTTGTCACCGTCGATGCTGTGATCGGCCATGCCATCCGTTTTGCGGCAAGGGCATAGGCCTCTTTCTTCGCAATGCCTTCCGCCATCTTGCGATCGGCAAACTCGGTGACGACAATAGCGCCGTCAACCAGCATACCGACGGCCAGGATCAGCCCGAACAGCACGACGATATTGATGGTCATCCCGAAGAGATACATATAGAGAATGCCGATCAGGAATGACCCCGGGATGGAGAGGCCCACGAGGCCGGCCGTGCGGACGCCCATCGCGCTGATGACGATGATCATCACGAGGATTATGGCGCTGATGATATTGTTCTGCAGGTCGCTGAGCATCGTGCGGATATCGCCCGAGCGATCCTGCGTATAGGTGACGATGACGCTGTCGGGCCAGTATTTCTGCTCCTCGGCGACGGCGGTTTTCACGGCCTCGATCGTCTCGATGATGTTCATTCCGACACGCTTCTTGACTTCGAGCGCGATGGCCGGGCGCCCGTCGAGGCGCGCAAAGCTTTCCGCATCCTTGAAGGTGCGGCGGATATCGGTGATATCGCGCAGCGTGACGACGCCGTCCTCGCTGACCTTGATCGGCAGATCGAGCACATCCGCCGCCGTTTTGTAAAGACCGGGCACCTTGATCGAGAAGCGTCCCTGTCCCGTATCCATAGAGCCTGCGGCAACAAGTTTGTTATTGGAGACGACGATATTGATCAGCTCGGCGTTGGAGATCCGATAGCTTTCGAGCTTTACCGGGTCGATAATAACCTCGAGGACTTCCTCGCGGTCGCCGCCGATATCGACCTCAAGCACGCCCGGCACCGCTTCAATGCGATCTTCCATGTCCCGCGCGAGACGGATCAGCGTGCGGAGCGGTACGTCGCCGGAAAGCGTCACCACGATGACGGGGAAGAGGGCGAAATTCACCTCATTGACCGTCGGCTCCTCGGTCTCGGCCGGAAGCTCGACCTTCGCGAGATCGACTTTTTCGCGGACGTCCTGCAGCGCCTTGTCGACGTCGAAGCCGGCATCGAACTCAAGCGTGACCGAGGCATGGCCTTCCGCCGCTGCCGCCGTCATCTCCTTGACCCCTTCGATGGAGCGAAGCTCAAGCTCCATCGGGCGGATCAGCAGCCGTTCGGCATCTTCGGGGGAGATGCCTTCATGCGTCATGGAGACATAGATGATCGGAATATTGATATCGGGATCGGATTCCTTCGGAATATCGATATACGCATAAGTCCCCGCGGTCAGGATCAGCAGCAGGACAGCGACAACGGTGCGGGCACGTTCTATCGCGGCATCAATAATCGCGTTCATTGTTCCGCCTCGACGGTGTAGACGGTCGGGCGCACCTTGTCGCCGTCGCGAACGAAATCCTGGCCGACAACAATGATACTGACCGTCTCGGGCAGACCGCTCACCCAGGTGCCGGCATCCGTCCCGGTGAGCAGCGTGACGGGATAAAAGACAACCGTCTCATCCTCACCGACCGCGCGCAGGCCCAGCACGCCCTTGTCGTCGAGCGTTAGGAAAGCGGGTGAGATTAAATGCGCCATGACGGAGGCGGTATTGAAGGTAATCGCCGCGGTCACGCCACTTCGGAGCTTATAGCCCTCATTCGGGATTTCGAGCTCAATGCGAAAAGTGCGTGTCTCCGGATTGGCGACGGTGCCGACAAACTTGACCCGGCCGGTCACCGTTTCCCCCGTTGCAAGCCGGGCGACGCCTTCGCCGCCGACCTTGAGGTAACCGACCTGAAGCTCGGATACCTCGCCGGTGACGAGCAGCGGATCGCTCTCGACGATGGTGGCAATGGGATTGCCCTCGAGGACGTAATCGCCAATCTCGGCAGAGCGCTTTTCGATCACGCCGTCGAACGGCGCCTTGACCTTTAACTCATTGAGGCGGATGGTCATCGCCTTCATCTGCGCCCGGGCGCTGTCAAGCTGTGCCTTGGCGCTTGCAAGTGTGGTATCGGCGCTGAAGCCCCGCTGGTTGAGCTGCTTTGCCGCATTGAACTCGATCTCCCGCTGGCGGACAAGGGCCTCCGCCTCCTGCAGCCGTGCTTCGTTATCCTTCAGATCAAAGCTGACAATCACATCGCCTTTTTTGACGCGATCACCGGCATCGACATGAACCTTGTCAACCCGGCCCGCGACTTCGGCCTTGATTTCGACAAGGCGATTGGCTTCGGTTTTGCCGTGAACGGTGATTTTCTGCTGATGCGCGCTTGCCGTGAAGGTGCGATAGCGAACGGCCATGACGGGCTTGTCCGCCGCCGGGCTATTGGCCGCGGGCGCGTCGGTTGCCTCTATGCTTGCGTCGGCGCCCTCATTGCCGCCGATCTGCCCGGAGACGATCCAGGCAACAGCCGAAAGCGCGATGACAATCGCAATGATGATCGAACGGTTCACGTTACTACCTCTCCTGCCTGCGACCAGCGGCGTTGCGGCAACGCGAGACTACCGTGACGCCATTCTCATTTATTATATTGTTATTTTGATACGGAATGCCGTAATCCGTTGCATCTTCCAGGGCATATAAAGCGCGACCGGGGGTGCAAATATCCATGGAGCCACTCGTTATCTGAATTGCGGGGTCCGGATTACTGAAAATCAATGCTCATCTGCGGGAAGACAATATATCAACCCGGCATATTTGCAATTTTTTATCGAGCCATTCCAGATGCTTGCGTGTGATCTTTATCACGAAGTTGCGATAACGGGCGGACGCGAACGCCGAAGGCGGGGAGCGGGCAGGCGCGCGCGATGCGCGCTAGATCTTGCGATAGAAGATATGATTGCCGATGTTGACCGTCTTTTCGAGCTGCTCAGCCCAGCTCGGGGAGACGTAATGGGCATGGTAGAAGGTGGCGTTTCCGGAGAGGTCGCGCATATATCCGCTTTTGACGAGCGTTGCAATCCGAAGGGCGCGATCCCAGGAGACCATATCTGTCGGCTCATCCGACTTGCCGTCACAGGCGAAGGAAAACTGGCAGGCGTTGCGGCGATGGCTGCCTTCAAAGACAATCTCGCAATAGCTCTTGGATCGGTCCAGCACGCGGTTGTGGACAACCTGTGCAACCGCGATCTGGCCGCTGTAGGGCTCGCCGCGAGCCTCGAAATAAACGGCCTGGGCGAGACAGACAAGATCCGGATCATCGGCCGCAGCGACATCTGACTCGGCATCCGCCGGCGTGAAACAGGCCATTGCGAAAAGCGAGGTTGCAGTAACCATGGCCGCGAGAAGGCCCAATCTTTTTATATACATTGCGCCTCCTTCCAAATTCACGGGAGCCTAGAGTTGCTTTCGTGAGTAAACCCGGGGAAAGGGGCAGAATTATGACTTTGCGTTAGCCCGCCGCGCCGCCTTGCGCCGGGTGCGGGAGATTTCGAGAAGGGCGAGCTTTTCATCCCGGCTCATCAGGACCCAGCCGCCGATTTCATCGCGGGTGCGATAACAGCCGCGGCAATAGACAGTCTCCTCATCCATGCTGCAAATGCCGATGCAGGGAGAGGGGACGTCGGGAGCTTTCTTGTTTTTCTTGTTCAGCTGTAACATATCTTTCTTTCTTAATGTAATTTCTCAAATGCGCCAAGGAGCGTATCGAAAGGCAGAAGGACGCAGTTGTGCCGGCTCGGATGCGCGCTCACGGCGCGAAAATGCCCGAACTCGGGCCACGCGATCACGCTCGTCTCCGTCTCCTCTCGCAGCATATTCGCCATTTCGGCGCGCGCATCAAGAATATCTGCAAAAGTCTTCCCAACGGCATTTTCCCCGATGAGAGAGGCGGACGCCTGGCAGAGCATGCAGGAGCGGTTCTGATGCTTGAGATCGGTAATCACGCCGTCCCGGACTGTGATCTGGACAGTAATCCGGTCGCCGCAGGTGGGATTGTCGCGCGTCTCCTCCGCGTCGGGCTTGGCGATTTCGCCCGCCCCGCTCGCGTTGGCGGCAAGCCGCAGCAAACTCTTCTGATAAAGCTCGTCCATTCGAAGGCCCTTATGATTGGCGAAATTTTTCCAGTATATCGGGCGTGTCGATATCCGTGAAAATACTTTCCTTGTCGGCCTCGACATTGAAGACCAGATCCTCGTTTTCGGCAATCAGTGATTTGGCGCCGATATCGCCGGTCAGCGTCTGGATCGATTCTTTGAGGTCAGTTGCAATCAGGACCGGATTGCCGCGTTTGCCGCGATAGGTCGGGACGACAATGCTGCGCCCGTCCGCAACATCAAACGCGTCGATCAGCTTGTCGAGCAGGGCGGCCGTGATAAAGGGCATATCTCCAAGGCAGACAAGGATGCCGTCATAGCGATCGGCAAGGGCGCGAAAGCCCGTTTTGAGGCTGCTGCTGAGGCCGCTCGCAAAATCCGGATTGTGGACGGTTTCTATCTTCAGATCGGCAAGAAGGCCCTGGACGCGCTCGCGCTCATGTCCCGTGACCGCATAGACGGCGCGGGCGTTGGACTTGATGGCTTCTTCAGCGATATGACGGAGCAGGGGCTTGCCACTGATCTTCGCGAGGAGCTTGTTCTCCCGTCCCATGCGGCGCGACTGGCCGGCCGCAAGTATGAGAACGGCAACGGATTTGCGATTATCAGGGCTGATCGGCCGCATTTCCTGCTGGCGCGGCTGCGGGCGGCCCGGAATTTCCTTGAGCAGTCCCCCTTCGCCGAGATCCATTAGATCCGTACTCGTGATCGGAATATCGGCGAGAAGGCGCTCCAGCACCCAGTCAAAGCCGTTCATTTTCGGCGAGCGGGTGCAACTCGGCAGCCCGACCACCGGCTTGCCGCGCAAGTTCCCAAGAAGGAGGAGGTTGCCGGGATCGACCGGGATGCCGAGATGATCGATCACCCCGCCGGCGTTCACGATCCCCATCGGGATGATGTCGCCGCGATCCGTGATGGCGGAGGCGCCGAAGATGAAGATCATGTCGCAGCCTTCGGCATCCAACTCCCGGATGCTCGCGGCGATATCATTTTCGTTGTGAGCGCATCTCCGTAAATGATTGCTTTCATTACCATATCTTGAAAGGCGATTTTCCATCACCTGCTCGGATCGGGTGATAACGCTCTCCTTCGTGCTTGGCAGCAATGTCGAAATGACGCCGATCGACTTGCGCGCGAAGGGCTGCACGGAAAGGAGCGGCGTCTTTGCCTCCGCGACCAGCTTTTTGATTGCCGCGATCTTTTCTTCCGGTACAGAAAAGGTAATGATCTTGACGGTCGCAATGATCTGGCCGCTCTCGACAAGATCATAGGGCGACATGGTGGCGACGGTGATCGCCTCGTCGAGATGATTGATCGCCCGCAGAAGTTCCCGGTTCAAAAGGACGATGCCGCGCCGGTCGGCGGTGAGATTGCAGCGCCCGGTAAAAGGCGGCTTCACGGTGACATTGGGTCCGTTGAGAAGCGAGGAGATGATCTCGGCCGCGTTATTTTCTTCGACATCCCCATCCTCAAGACGAGCCGCAAGAACCGCATCCATCCCATTGAATTTTAAGCGCTCAATATCTTCTTTTGTGAGGATATGTCCCTTGCGGAGGAGCTTTCCGGGCGCCGTCTCCACGGCATGGGCAAGCAGCGTGCCTTCGGCTTCATCGAGGGGGAAACGTTTGAAAATCATGACGCCGCCTTTCC
>JRYH01002088.1_pt1 | contig 108052 bp, 97 predicted proteins | sample 235351 | NCBI WGS metagenome assembly JRYH01 (sample SAMN03074221, study PRJNA261480) | activated sludge metagenome | biome: Wastewater Treatment Plant; feature: Wastewater; material: Activated sludge; isolation source: activated biomass of a wastewater treatment plant treating wastewater... ... | reverse complement strand
GTCGTAACAAGGTAGCCGTAGGAGAACCTGCGGCTGGATCACCTCCTTTCTAAGGGATTTCCTTAGACCGGGATGGCCTTGACTCCGTGAAGGAGATTCCCCCAAGGCCGCGGAGAGATCCGCACCCGGCGAGTGAACTCGCTCTCGCCCGCCAGACTCCTCCGCCATCTCGCGAGAGGCGGAAGAAGGCGGATAGCCGCGCGGCGACGCACGGCGAAGGCTGGACCCAACTGTTCATCTGCCAAAGACGCAGACGCAATCGCAGCGGCCGCCCTCCCTCGGGAGGGCGGCTGTGTTTTTGTGCCGCGCGCTCACTCCCGGCGTGGTCCTTTCACTTGGCGACTCCACCTCGTCCCGCAGGCGCGGGTCCTGAAGCGCACCCCCGGCCGATCACAGGCCGGATTAACGCCCGGTTTTTCAGGCCAGCGAGACGACAGAGGCAAGAGCACCACGCTTGACCCACCAAGCGCCCAGAGTCTTCGGAGACGGGGTCAAAGGCATGGTCTTCAAGCCCGGAGCAGGCGCGGCGGTTTGACTCAGCGACGCATCGGCGTGAGCACCGCGGAGAGGCCGTCGGCGAGTTCCTCGGCGAGCAGTCCGGCGTCGGCCCGGCCCGCGGCGGCCCATTGCTCACCGGCAACGGCGTGGGCCTGGACGGCGAGTCTCGCCGCGTCGAAAAGGTCCAGCGGCCGACCCGGGGGGGGGGGCAGCGTCACCGATCCGATCGCTCGTGGACCCGACGGCACGAACTGCGCGACCAGCCCCGCGATCAGCCCGGCGAGGACATCGCCCGTGCCAGCGGTGGCCAGGCAGGGGTGGCCCCGGTCGCACACCCAGGTCCGGAGGCCGTCGGTGACTACGGTGCCCGCGCCTTTGAGCACAACCACGCAGCCCAGGCGTTGGGCGAGGCGTTCGGCGGCGGCGGGGCGGGCGTCGGGGGCGACGGGATCGGCGTTGATTCGCAGGGCCGCGGCGAGCCTGGCGAACTCCCCGGGATGGGGCGTGAGCACGGCCGGGGCTCGGAGGTCGAGCGCGAAATCGGGCGTGGCGGCGAGCAGGGTCAGGGCGTCGGCATCGGCGATGACGGGCCGATCGGGCTGGCCCATCACGCGGTGGACGAGGGCGCGGGCGCCGTCGCCCCGCCCGAGGCCCGGGCCCACGACGAGGGCGTCGGCCTGATCGGCGGCGTCGTCGAAGATCTCCGCGGCGAGGTGGGGGACGATGTCGCCCCGTTCGTCGACCGGTAGTGCCCGCCCGGTCGCCGAGGGGATCAGAGACAGGATTGTGTCGAGCACGGGCTCTGGGGCGAGAACTTTCGCGAGCCCCGCGCCGGCCCGCAGCGCGGCCCGGGCGACCAGCGCGGGCGCGCCGACCATGCGCGTCTCGGGGGACGCGCACCCGCCGATCGCGACGACGGTGCCGAAAGTGCCCTTGTGCCCGGCGGGATCCCGGGGCGGGAGCGGGGGGAGCGGGGGGCTTGCGTCGTTCATTCGAGAGTCTCGACGGCGATGGCGAGGCGGCCCATCAGGGGGGCGAGATCGACCAGGGCGTTGATCCGCTCGGTGGTGGGCAGGGCCGTGACGCCCAGGGCGATGTGGGTGGCGGTCATGGGCAGCGCGTCCGGGAGGGTCGCGTCGAGATCGATCCAGCGCGGTCCCGCGCCGGTCGGCAGGAGGGCCTGCGTCCACATGTGGTAGCCGAAGGCGTCGTCCTCGTCGCGCGGCTGATCGGCGTAGATCAGCCCGCTGACGACCCGGGCGGGGATGCCGTCGGCGCGGAGGAGGGCGGCGAGCAAGACCGCGTGCTCGGTGCAGTCCCCCTCGCGGGTGCGGGCGACCTCGGAGGCGGAGGCGAAGCCGACCGAGAGGTCCTTGGTGCGGATATGCCTGTGGACCAATCGGCGGAGCGTCTCGGCACGGGCGGCGGGCTCGGCGGGCGCGGCGGCGAGCCCGTCTCGGGCGAGTTCGCGCACCCGTGGGTCGTCGCGGTCGAGCATGGCGGAGGCGGCGAGGAGCGGGGCGGTGTCCTCGGGGCCGGGCTCGGTGGGCTCGGCGTCGAGGTCGCGCAGGACGCGGATCGTCCGCTCGTCGATCCGTTCGACACGCTGCGAACCCGTGGCTGGCAGGTCCGGCAACTCGCCCGAGGTCGCGGCGACAATGAACACGCCGCGGCGGGCGCGGTACGGGCTCTCGACCGCGCGATCGGGCCGGACGAAGACGCTCTGCATCAGTTCGGGCGGGTCGACCGGCGAGAGCGCGAGTTGCTTGTCGGCGGCGAGGATGGTGATGTTCCATTCGCCGAGCTGCAACTCGCTGCGGAGCAACCTGCCTCTCTCATCGAGAAACTCGACCCCCGCGGCGTCGGGGTAGAGGCTGGAGACGCTGGTGCAGCGGATCGCCTCGACCGAGCGGCCCATCACCTCGATCGTCGTGCGCTCAAACTCCGAGCGTTCGGTCGTGATCGGCGTCGGACCGTTGAGCGGGTCGAGGGTCCGCGTCGTGATGCGGTCGGCGCCGGCCGCGAGGCGCGCGGCGAGGTACTGCGAGGCGGCCGCGGGCGGGAGCCACCGGCCTTCCGGCAGGGGCAGCCGCTCAGTCTTGGTGACCCCGGCGCCACTGGCCGTGTAGAGGACGGCGTCTGGCGTGAACTCGAAGCGCTGCTCGGACGGGCCGCCGCCGAAGGTCGTGCGGTTGCTCATCTCGATCGGCTCGCCGGCGGGGGATTCGACGAAGCGTGTCTGGATCTCGAGCGTGATCGGCGTGTCGCCCCGGCGGAGCGTGAGCCGCGCATCGGACTCGGAGACCACCCGGCCGTCCTCATCGCGCTCTCGTTCGACCATCCACCCGGCTCGGCGATCCTCCATGAGCATGACATACCAGCGTTCCGCCGCCCCGCGGGCGGCCGTGGTGAGCAGCGCGAGGAGGAGCACCCCTGCGATCCGCGGGCGATTGGGCATGGGCGGAGTGTACGGCTCTGTCGGGGTGGGGGGCGTGCCGGGGCGGGGGGATACCATGCGCGCGTGATCGACACGCACTGCCATCTGACCTTTCCCGATTTCGCGGGTCGGCTCGACGGGGTGCTCGCGCGGGCGAACGAGGCCGGGGTCGCGGGGGCAATCACGATCTCCACGAGCTCGGACGACTGCGGCGCCGCGCTGGCGATCGCGGAGGGGGACGGGCGGGTCTGGTGCACCTCGGGGGTTCACCCGCTCTACACCGATCGGGGTCAGCCCGATTGGACGGAGATCGAACGCGTCGCGCGGCACCCTCGCTGCGTCGCCTGGGGCGAACTGGGGTTGGACAACCACTACGACCGCCCCGAGCGGGGTGTGCAGAGGCGGGTGCTGGCCGATCAGTTGGCCCGGATCGAGGCGTGCCTGGCATCCGGGCTCGACAAGCCGGTGGTGGTGCACTGCCGACGCGCGGTGGGGGACCTGCTCCCGATCCTGCGAGCCTCCACCATCCCGGCGGATCGCTTCGTGTTCCACTGCTTCACCGAGCCACCCGAGGACGCGCGGGCGGTGCTCGATTTCGGAGCGATGATCTCCTTCACCGGCGTCGCGACCTACAAGAACGCGCCCGAGGTGCTCGCCAGCGCCGGGCTCGTCCCGCTGGATCGGATCATGGTCGAGACGGATGCGCCCTATCTGAGCCCCGCCCCGGTGCGCGGTGTGCGCCCCTGCGAGCCCGCCTTCGCGATGCACACCGCCCGCTTCCTTGCCGAGGCCCGGGGCGAAGCCTGGGACGAGTTCCACGCCGCGATCAACCGCAACACCTCCCGGTTTTTCGGGATCCCCCCGGAGGCGGCCCGATGACGGCGACGCTCGCGGCCTGGCTGCACGATATCGGGCCCTTCGTGCTCCGGTTCACCGATCATTTCGGCATCCGCTGGTACGGGCTCTCTTACATCGCGGGGTTCCTCATCGCGGGGCTGATGATGCACCGAATGGCGACGCGCGGGCTGCTGCGCGTCCCGCCCGATCGCGTCTTCGACGCGCTCATAATGCTCGTCGGGGGCGTTGTCATCGGCGGGCGGCTCGGGTATGTGTTCCTCTACCAGCCCAGCCTCCTCTGGACCTTCGAGCCGGCCTTCCCCTTCTGGGGCCTGTTGATGATCACCCGTGGGGGGATGGCGAGCCACGGGGGCATGCTCGGCGTGATCGTCGCGGCGTGGCTCGTGTCCCGCGGGTTCAAGGACGAGTCGGGGCGACGCGTCGGGGCGTGCCCCCCCCTGCATGTCATGGACGCGATCGCGCTGACCGCCCCGATCGGCCTGGGCCTGGGGCGGCTGGCGAACTTCATCAACGGCGAACTGCTGGGCCGCGTGGTCGCCCGCGCGGGCGAGCCGGCGCCCTGGTGGGCGGTCCGTTTCCCGCAGGAGCATCTCAGCGGGCACGAGGCGCCGCTGACCGCGTCGCAGGAGGTTGAACTCGTCCGCCTCGTCACCGAGCACCGTTTGCCCAACGACCCCGAGGCGGACTGGTTCGAGTTCGCGTATGGACGCGTGCTGGACAAGTTGCACGCCGGGTCGGCCGAGATCGCCGCGAGACTCGAGCCGCTCGTCTCGGCGAGGCACCCCTCGCAGTTGTACCAATTGTTCGCCGAGGGGATGGTCACGCTCGCCGTGGCATGGTTCGTGTTCCGAAGGCCGCGCAAGCCCGGCGTGGTCGGGGCGTGGTTCCTGATTACCTACGGAATCGGGCGCGTGGTGACCGAGTTCTGGCGTCTTCCGGATGATCACTTCAAGGGCGCGGGTTTGCTCGATTCGGCCCGGCCCATGGGGCTCAGCCGCGGGCAGTGGCTCAGCGTCCTGATGGTTGGCGCGGGCGTCGCGCTGCTCGTGGTCGTGTCGCGCCGTGCGGCCGAGCGGATGCGGGGCTGGGGCTCAGTCCTTCCCGCCGAGGCGGGCGACGCCCATGGTGACCGTGACGCCCGCCGCGATCAGGGCGAGTGAGCCCGCGAGATGGGCGGGGGTGGGCGTGAAGAGCGCCTCGGGCCAGTCCTGGGGCTTCAGATCGTCGAGCAGTTCCTGGGTGACAATCTGCCCGTCGAAGGTCTCGCCGAGCGCGGGGGGTGTGCCCTGCTTGAACGGATAGAGCCCGGCCGGCGCCGCGATGAGCAGCCCGAGCAGCACGCCGAGCGTGGGTTTCTCGTATCGATGGAGGAAGAACCGCAGGATGTTGCCGATCAGCGCGACGCCGACCACCACGCCGATCCCGACGGGAAGGAGCACGCCGACCTGGGCGAGCGCTCCCTGGAGGTCCGCCTCGGTCGCGGCGTGCACAAAGTCCTTGATCGCGGCGATGATCTTCTCATATTGCCCCAGCAGCAGCAGCAGATAGGCCCCGCTGATCCCCGGGAGGATCATCGCGCTGGCGCCGGCGATCCCGGCGAACCCCAGCACGAGCGGGTTGGACGAGCCCGCGCCGCCCTGGGGCTGCATCGTCTGCACCGCGATGACCGCGAGCATCGCCACCAGGCCCGTCACGACGCCGGCCCATGCTCCCCCGGTCATCGGGCGAACCAGGCGGAGCATCACGGGAACGCCGCCGAGCGTGAGCCCGATGAAGAGGCTGTACATGCCCCAGCGGAACTCGGCCAGCCCGATCGTGATGACCCACGCGAGGCCGCCGATCGCGGCGAGGGCGGACGCGACAATCACGCCCACGAGAACAAGGGAGGGAAGCCTGAACCGCAAGCGGGTCAGGTCGCTGATCGCGTCGATGAACTTGCCGTAGACGCCCGCGGCGACCAGCATCGTGCCCCCGCTGATCCCGGGGACGAGATTGGCAAGGCCCATCAGGCTCCCCCCGAGCACCGATCGCGCGATCAGGCTCCGGGACAGGCCCCAGTTTTCCGGCGCGGGACCGGGGGAATCGGATGCGTTGGGGTGGGATTCTGGCGTGCGCATACGCTCGATCCGGCAGAGAATGGCAGTACGATCGACCGGCGATCAGCGTAGGCCGTTCGAAGGAGCACCCGATGACGCAATCCCGCACCGCCGGACCACGGACGCACGCTCGGGGTGCGCGCGGTCTCGTGCTGATCGGGCTTTCGCTGGTTTGCGTCGCGCCGAGCGGGTGCGTCACGGTGCAATCCGCGGCGTCGATGTCGAGCACGATTCCGGACGGACTGAGCCGGACGGCTCCGCACGAGGCCGAGTCGGTCGTCTGGCCGGCCCGCTGGGGGGACGGGGCGCCCGGGATCGGGAAGGGCGTGGTGGTCGCGGTGGACGGGCCGCTGCGGGCCTGGTATCCGAGGCGGCACGGGTCGTGGCACCGACGGCTCCCCAAGGAGGGGGATGAGGCGATCGTGCGGGCGCTCGCGGCGGGGCGGGCCGGGGAGGCGGGGTATCAGTTCCGCCTCGAGGGCGAGGGCGCGTTCATCTTCCAGCGAGATTCCGAGGTCCCGGCGCCGAAAGGGGCGCGCGGGCGTGACGAGCCCTCGTTCATGTTCGTCTTCGCGTCCGGGCGGGTCGCGGAGCGGAGGGCGGACGAACCCCGCGTCGAGGTCCAGCGGACCTGGTTCGCGTACTACGACCACAGGCGGGGCGGGTCCGCCGAACCGGGCGACCCGGGCGAGGGCGTGGTGATGCTGCTGCCCGGGCTGTTCGGCGTGCCCGAGGGGGTAGTGGATGTCATGGTGGCGACGATGCGGCAACGCGGGTGGAATGTTGTGCGCATGCTGGCGCCGCCGGCCGGGTTCGTGGCGCGGAGCGATCTCAAAATCGACAGCGGCGCCGGCGCGGAGGCCTCCGCCCGCGAGGCGGCGTCGGAACTGATGGACCGGGTGGCGGAAACGGCGTACGCCGCCGAGGGGGCGATCGGGCATGTGCTCGCGCGGCGTCCCGCCCTTTCGGATCGCCCCAAGGTGATCCTCGGGGGCAGCGCGGGGGCCCTCGCGCTCCCGGCGGCGGTCATGCGGACTCCGGGCGTCTACGACGCCGCGGTGCTGATCGCGGGTGGGGCCAACCTGCTCGAGATCGTGACGCGCAGCAGCTACACGGGGCCGGTGGAAGCCCTCGAGTTCGAGTGGACGGGGTTCGATGGCACGCCGGACCGAGGGGCCCTCGAACGCGTGGCGTCGGCCTACCTCGCGCACGCGCCGCTCGACGCGGGCAACGCGGCCGCCGCGCTCCACGGCACGCCGGTCCTTATGCTCCAGGCCACGGCGGACGACGCGATCCCCCCCGACACGGGCGACCGGCTGTGGCGGGCGCTCGGCGAACCGGAACGCTGGCTTGTGTCGGGCAACCACCTGACGCTGTTCATGAGCCTCTGGCTCTACACCCCCCGGATCATGGATTGGGTCGAGGCGAACGCCGGCGGGGTCGACCCGTGACGGGCCTGGCGCGCCGGGCCAACCCGTTCGAGGCGGTGGTCAGCCCGTACCACCTGACCACACGCGAGGCGGCCGCGATGGTCGCGCTCCAACTCGCCGAGCGGGTGGTCACGCTGCTGCTCACACCGCGTGAGGAGGGGGTGGTCGCCGCCCGCACCGCGGCGGCGCGCACGCCGGCGTACCGGAGGTATGTCGAGTCGTGGGCCTGGGCCCGGGGGCTCTTCGACGAGGGGATCATCGAGACGACCGACGCCGGCGAGGACCCGGCGGGGTATGTGCGCACGGCCGGGATCGAAATCGCCGAATCGGCGGCGTTCGCGCCGCTCCGCGAGTTCCTCCACCCGGCGCTGTTCGAGGACGAACGGTCCTGGCTCTCCCAGGTCGCGGCCGATGTGCTCAAGGCGGGGGCGGACCCGGCGGTCTCGATCCCGATCGCCGCGGGGCTCGACGCGTTCGCGGCGGCCCACGGTCTGGTGGTGGCGAGGTCGGGGGCCTCGTCGGTGGCGCAGCGGGCCGAGGCGAGGCTGGGGCGTGTGCTGTTCCGGGTGAGCGTGCCGGTGCTCGTGCAGGGCTCGGCCGAGCGGGTGCTGCTCGTGCGCGCGCTGCTGGACGCGGAGCGTGCGGGGCTGGCGTCGGCGGTGACCGCGGCGTTCGATGAGGCCTCGGGGGGTGTGGTGCGGGCCGCGGCGGGGCGATACGCCGAGGCGTTCGAGCGCGAGCGTGCGGACCTGTGCGCCCCGCCCGGACGGGGCGAGGAGGACGAGGTTCGTGTGATCGTCGGCGAGGCGTCCCTCGTCGGTATGGTGCTGCCGGCGGACGCGGTGCTGCGGTCGAGCCTCGCGGCGGCGGGCGGGCGCGTGGCCGGGCCGGGCCCGGCGTCGGGCGAGGTGCGGACGCTCGTGCTCAAGTTCCTCGGGGGGCGTTGACGCGTGCGTGCGTGGGCGGGGGCGATCCCGGTTGCGTTGGGGTTGGTCGGGGCGCCGGGGGCGGCGCGGGAGGATGCGGTGACGAACCGGTTGATCCACGAGACGAGTCCGTATCTGCTCCAGCATGCGCACAACCCGGTGGACTGGTACCCGTGGAGCGAGGAGGCGTTCGCGGAGGCGAGGCGGCGGGGGGTCCCGATCTTCCTGAGCATCGGATACTCGACCTGCTACTGGTGCCATGTCATGGAGCGGGAGAGTTTCGAGGACCCCTCGACCGCGGCGGTCATGAACGAGTTGTTCGTCTGCGTGAAGGTCGACCGCGAGGAGCGGCCCGAGATCGACGAGATCTACATGGCCGCGACGCAGATGATGACCGGCGGGGGCGGCTGGCCGATGAGCGTGTTCCTCGAGCCCGAGTCGCTCCGCCCGTTCTGGTGTGGGACCTACTTCCCGCCCGAGCCCGCGCACGGGAGGCCGAGCTTTGTGCAGGTGCTCCGGGGGATGTCCTCGGTGTGGACGAACCGCCGGGCCGAGGCGTTGGAGCAGGCGTCGCAACTCGGCGAGGCGGTTCGGGAGCATCTGGAGGCGGGGTCGGCGCCGGCGTCGCTCGGCGCGGCGCAGGTGGCCCAGGCGGTCTCGGGGCTGCTGCGGCTGTTCGATCGGACCGAGGGCGGTTTCGGTCGGGCGCCGAAGTTCCCGCAGCCGGTGTACCTGGAGTTCCTGCTCGACGCTCGCGAGTCGGTGGACGAGGAGACGCGGGCCGCGATCGATCACGCGCTGCGGTTCACGCTGGACCGGATGGCGGTCGGCGGGCTGTTCGACCAGGTCGGGGGCGGGTTCCATCGGTACTGCGTGGACGCGACCTGGACGGTGCCGCACTTCGAGAAGATGCTGTACGACAACGCGCAGCTGCTGAGTGTCTACGCGCGGGCGTCGGCGGTGTACGACGATGCGTTCTACCGCGAGATTGCGCGGCGGACGATCGGGTATGTGCGCACGGAGATGACCGGCGGGCACGGGGGCTTCTTCAGCGCGCAGGACGCGGAGGTGGACCACCGGGAGGGGCTGAACTACCTGTGGACGAACGCCGAGGCCGGGGAGGTTCTCGGTGATGACGATGCGGCGTTCGCCCGCGAGGTCTACGGGCTCGGGAGCGGGACCAACTTCCTCGATCCGCACCACCCCGAGGACGGCCCGAAGAATGTGCTTCGGCTCGAGGGTCGGCCCGAGGTCGTCGCTGCGCGGTTGGGGTTGTCGGAGGAGGCTTTCGCGGAGCGGCTCGGGCGTGTCAACGGGCGCCTGCTCGCGGCGCGGCTGACGCGGAAGCAGCCCGGGCTCGACGACAAGGTCATCGCGTCCTGGAACGGGATGATGATCAAGGGGCTGGTCGACGCGGGGGCCGCGCTCGGGGAGGCGTCGCCGGTGGACGCCGCCGAGCGGGCGGCGGGCTTTCTGCTCGGGTCGATGCGGGGCGAGGACGGGCTGCTGAGGCGGGCGTTCCGAGACGGGCGTGCTTCGCATGTGGGCGGGTTGGAGGACCAGGCGTGGGGGATCGTGGGTCTGGTGGCGCTGCACGAGGCCGGGCGGGGCGGGGGGCGGTATCTCCGCGCGGCGGAGGAGATCGCCGAGGCGGTTCACGGCGGGTTCGGGCTCAAGGATGGGGCGTACGCGGATGTGATCGAGGGTCGGTCGGACTTGTTCGTGCGCGCGCGGGCGACCTACGACGGGGCGACGCCGAGCGGGGCGGGTGTGATGGTCCACGCGTTGCTGGCGTTGCACGGGGCGGACGCGGCGGGGCCCTGGCTCGATCGGGCGCTCGAGCAGTTGTCGTCGCTGAGCGGGGCGGTGGCGCAGCAGCCGGTGGGCTCGGTGAACTCGACGCGGGCGGTGCTGGGCGTGATGCGGATGGACGAGGGCGTTGCGGCGCGGCTCGCGTTCGGCGAGGAGGCCCCGACGCCGGCTGTTGACCCCGGGGGTTCGTCCTCGGTCGTCGAGGTCTACGCCGACGCGGAGGAGGTGGTGGTGCGCGAGGGCGAGCCGGCGGCGTTGACGCTCGGGCTGCGGATCAAGCCCGGGTACCACATCCTCGCGGCGGACCCGGTGGCGGCGGGGGGCGACGCGACTGGTCTGATTCCGCTGCGCGTGGGGTTGGTGAGCGGGCAGGGCGTGGCGGTCTACGCGGACTATCCGGAGGGTGGGGCGTACGGAGCGGCCTTCGTGGGTGAGGACGAGCTGCGGGTGCACACGGGGGAGGTTCGGATCCCGGTGGCGATCGAGCGGGCCGAGGGGGTGGGCGCGGGCCCGGGGGCGCCGGTGCTCGGGATCACCTTCCAGGCCTGCGATGACGCGGCGTGCCTGAAGCCGGCGACGGTTCGGCTTGGGGTGCGGGTGCGGATCGAGTGAATGCTGCTTGGAGATCGCCTGCGTGTCAGCGGGCGCGGTGGTGGGTGGCGGCGCGGCGCTGCCGGGCCTCGTGGCGGCGGCGTCGTTCGGCCTGGAGCGCGGCGAGTTTGCGGCGCTTCTCCTGCACATCGTGGTCGTGGAAGGTCCCGCTTCGGTAGCCCCAGATGGTGTGGATCGTGCGCGTGAGCAGGAGGCCGATGGGGTAGGCGATCAGCACGGCCCATGCGGGGTGGATACCGAGGCGCTGGAGGCCCTCGGTGCCGCCGGCGGCGATGATGTAGTAGAGGGGGCTGAGGACCATGCGCTCGAGTTGGACCCGGGCGGTGTCCTCGAGGTGGGGCGGGGCGGCGGCGCCGAGTTGCATGCGCTCGCGGTCGGTGCGGCCCTTGAGCGGGCGCCAGTGGTTGGCGACCCAATGGAGGAGGGTGAAGATCGCGACATCGAGGATGACATCGGCGACGACGGAGAAGGCGGTGTAGCCGAGCGAGTGCCAGTTGGTGCCGAAGACGATCTTGAGCATCCAGATGAGGGCCACGACGATCAGGGTGGAGCCGATACCCGCGATGATGACATTCGCGTTGATGTTGATGACGCGTTTGCGCTGGTAGAGCCGGAACAGGCGCTCGGGCATGATCTGATCCTATTCGTCCGGATCAGGGGCGAGGTTCAGCCTGCGCGTGGCGATTCGGACGGCGTCGGGGTTGATGTCGCCCCCGATGGCCCTTCGACCGAGGGCGGCGGCGGCGACGAGGGTGGTCCCCGATCCGCAGCAGGGGTCGAGGACGACCCCGCCCGGCGGGCAGCAGGCCCCGATGAGGAGGGAGAGGAGGGCGAGCGGCTTTTGGGTGGGGTAGCCGGTGCGTTCGGCTGCCATGTTGTTGATCGCCGGGATGTCGAGGACATCGGTGGCTTTCTTGGTCTCGCCCTTCATCCGATTCGAGGTCGCGGGGACGCGGGGGGGATCGAAGTGGTGCCCGTCCGGGGTGAGGGCGTAGAAGAGGATGTCGTCGTGCTTGCGGGCAAACCGGCGGGGGGAGGACCCGCCGAGGCCGTAGGACCAGACGAGGTGGTTGACGAAGTGATCGGGTGAGAGGAGGTCGTCGAGCAGGAGGCGTGCGTGGTGGGAGGTGCGCCAATCGAGATGAAGGAGGATAGAGGCGGTGGGCCTGAGCGCGGGGAGCGTGGCTTCGAGCCGCTGGCGGAGCCACGCGAGCCAATGGGTGGTGGAGGGGAAGAAGTCGGGGTAGGACGGATGGGCTGCTCCCGCCGTGCCGTTGCGGTGCGTGTCTGCGTTCTGGAGAGTTGCGGAAGGGGAGTGGCGGCGGCTTCCCCGTTGCGTCTTGCCGGTGTTGAACGGCGGATCGGCGTAGAGAAGGTCGACCGAGGCCGGGGGGAGGGTGCGCGCAAGGTCGAGCCAGTCGAGGCACTGGATGGTCGCGTCAATCTGTGGCCGCGCAGGGGCTGCCGAGGAGGGCATGGATGAAGCGTACCACATCGCCCAGGTCGTTCAGGCCGTCGGCGTTCAGGTCGGCGTCGGGCGAATTCGCGGCGAAGGCGGAGGCGAACCCCGCGAGATCGACAAGGTCCACGAGGCCGTCCTCGGAGAAATCGGCCGGGTGATGGATGCGAACGAGGTGGTGGGTGTCGACGGCGAGGTCCCGGAGCGTGCGGGTCGATCCATCGGGCAGGCGCAGCACGGCGTCGACGGTCGTGGCGTCGAGCAGGCCGGCGTGGGCGATGAGTTGGGAATGGCCGAGGTAGGTCGGCCCGCCGTCGAGCACCCGGATCTGCGTGCGTGTCGATGCGTCCGGGTGGTGGGAGGTGAGTTCGACGCGGGTGTGGCGTCCGTCGGCGGGGAGACAGGGGTGGGGAACGGTGTCAAGGGTCAGCGTGATCCAGTGATTCTCGGAGACGGAGTCGTTTCTGAAGAGACGCAGCGGTGTGCCGCGGGCGGACATGGCGAGGTCGAGGTCGCCGTCGCGGTCGAAGTCGAGCGCGGCGAGGGTTCGCCCGAGGCCCGTGAACACGAAGCCGGACTGGGCGGCGACCTCGGTGTAGCGGGGGATGCCCGCGAGGACGGCGTTGTTCCGCCAGAGGCGGGCGGGGGTGGGGGGGTACTGGTGCCAACCCCCGGTGGCGACGAGGTCAAGATCGGCGTCGTGGTCGAGGTCGGCGAAGACGGCGCCCCAGCCCCAGCCGACATTCGTCACGCCCGCGGTCTGGGCGGCGTTGCTGAAGACCGGGGTGACGGCGTCGGGATCGGTCTGGGCGTCGAGCCCTTGGTTGAGATAGAGCGTGTTGGCGTTGCCGGTGAACTGGCTGTAGATGTTGGTGGTGAACCAGTCGAGGTCGCCATCGTTGTCGGCGTCGGCGATCGTCATGCCCATGGCGTTGGCGTCGGCGGTGATGCCGGCGCGAGCGGCGGCGTCGGTGAAGTGGGGGAGGCCGTCCGGGGCGGGGCCCAGGTTGATGAGAAGGCGGCTGGTGCGGAAGTCGCCGTTGATGAGCAACTCGGGGAGGCGGTCGTTGTTGAGGTCGATCATCCGGGCGGTGTATCCGCGGACGGCGGAGAGGTCGACCCCGAGGGAGGCTGTAGCGTCGTCGAGGACGGGCACGCCGTCGGGGTTGTTACCCCGGTTGATGAAGAGCCGGTTGCCTCCGGCGTTCATGGCCCACGCGGTGACGAAGAGATCGAGGTCGCCGTCGTTGTCGATGTCGCCGAGGGTGGCGCTGGTGCCGTCGACGGTGTTCGCCACGCGGCTGACGCCGGCGGCGGTCGCGACATTCTCGAAGCGGCCGCCGCGGTTCAGCAGGAGCATGCAGGCGGCGCTGGAGGCGGGCTCGGAGATGGGTCCGTAGGAGACGATGAAGAGGTCGGTCAGGCCGTCGCGGTTGATATCGCCCGCGGCGAGCGCGGCCCCGCGGCGCGGGGCGGGGAGGTTCCAGCCCCCCGGGCTCTCGGAGGGGTCGGCTTCCGCGAAGGCGCCCCCGGTGTTGAGGAAGAGCCGATCGGGCTGGTTGCCGCCGCCGAGGGCGTAGATATCGGGCCAGGTGTCGTGGTTGAAGTCGGCGACGCAGAGCCCCCCGACCATCTGGTCGTGTGTGCCGGGGTAGCCGGGGGCGGGGGAGAAGGTGTGGGTGCAGCCGAGGGTGGCGGCGGATTCGGTGAAGGCGAGCTGGGCGAGGGCGGGGGGGGTCAGGAGGAGGAGCGCGAGGCACGAACACGGGCGGGACGCCCGAGCCAGGGGGCCCAGCAGCTTGGGAATGCACCTCGACACCCAATGACCTCGGCGACCGGGCTCTGACGGAAGATGCCCTGAATGTACCGATCGACCGACCCTGACTCAAGGTCGAGTTCTGGCCCGGCGATTACGCCGGTTTCACCGGGGCCCGGCCCACCGAGTAATAGGTGAACCCGAGTTCGTCGAGGTGCTGGCGGCGGTAGAGGTTGCGTCCGTCGAAGATGACCTTGCCCTTCATCGCCTCGCCCAGGCGCTTGAAATCTGGGCTCTTGAACTCGTCCCAGTCCGTCGAGATCACCAGCGCGTCGGCGCCCTTGGCGCAGTCGTACATGTCGGTGACCAGGTGGATCGTCGGGGCGGCCTTGGCGACATTCTCCATCGCGACGGGGTCGAAGCCGCGGACGGTGCAGCCGTAGCCCAGGGCCTTGCGGGCGAGGGTGAGGGCGGGCGCCTCGCGGATGTCGTCGGTGCGGGGCTTGAAGGCGAGGCCCCAGAAGGCGAGGGTGCGCCCGGCGAGTCCCTGCTCCCCGCCGAAATGCGTGACGATGCGCTTGAAGAAGCGGTCGCGTTGGGCCTGGTTGGTCTCGTGGACGGCGCGGCTGACGAGGGTGGGGGTGCCGGAGGTCTCGCCCATCATGATGCAGGCGAGGGTGTCCTTGGGGAAGCAGGAGCCGCCGTAGCCCAGGCCCGGGTGGAGGAAGGCGTAGCCGATGCGTTTGTCGGCGCACATGCCCTCTCGGACGCGGTTGATGTTGGCGCCGTAGGCCTCGCAGAGGTTGGCCATCTCGTTGATGAAGGAGATTTTGGTGGCGAGGAAGTTGTTTGAGGCGTACTTGACCATCTCGGCGCTGGGGATGTCCATGACGAAGATGGGGTGGCCGTTGCGGACGAAGGGGTCGTAGAGGTCGCGGAAGAGCTCGCCGACGCGGGCGTTCTCGACGCCGACGACGACGCGGTCGGGCTTGTTGAAGTCGGTGATCGCGTCGCCCTCTTTGAGGAACTCGGGGTTGTCGGCGACATCGAAGGGGATGCCCGGGCCGACGCGGTCGCGGATGCGGTCTCGGATCTTGAGGGTCGTGCCGACGGGCACGGTGGACTTCATGACGACGACCTTGGGCTTCTGGTTGGGGCCCAGGGCCTTGATGACATCGGCGATGTCGTCGGCGGCAGAGTGGACATACGAGAGATCGGTGTGCCCCCGGTCGTCGGAGGGGGTGCCGACGCAGATGAAGACCATGTCGGCGTCGCGGTAGGCCTCGTTCTTGTCGAGCGTGTAGCGCAGCCGGCCCGCCTCGGCGTTCTTGACCATCAGTTCGGTGAGGCCCGGCTCGTAGATGGGGCAGATGTTCTGCCGGAGTTTCTCGATCTTGGCGGGGTCGACATCGAGGCACAGGACATCGTTGCCGGTGTTGGCGAGACAGACCCCCGTCACCAGCCCCACATACCCCGTTCCAACCATCGTCAGACGCATCGGCCATTCCTCGCAGTGTGGACCCGTTGTCGCCGCCGCCCGGCGAGCGGGATGATAGCGCCGGGATCGGCCCCCCCGGGCCCCGGCTTGAGATAGACTCTGGCCCCGCGGTCAGCCCGCGCCCAGGAGGAGACCGGATGCCCAGCGCCACGAAGCGGCCCAAGAAGTCCGCCCCGAAACTGCCTCCGCTCACCGCCAAGACCGCGGACAAGCACGATCTTTATCAGGCCTCGGTGCAGAATGTCGAGGCGGAGATCGACTTCGTGGACGAGACCTTCCTCGCCCTGCGGGGGCGCCGGGCGACGCTGCTCCGCGAGGATTTCTGCGGGACCGGGCACACCTCGTGCGAGTGGGTCCGCCGGCGCGAGAGCAACCGGGCGCTGGGGCTGGATATCGACGCGGCGACCTTGGACTGGGGACGACGGAAGAACGCCGGGACTCTCCCGACCGAGGCCCGCGAGCGCGTCTCGCTGCTCGAACGCGATGTGCTGCACCCCGGCGACGCGGTCGGGGTGGACTGCGTGCTCGCGATGAACTTCTCGTACTGGCTCTTCCTCGACCGCCCGTCGATGGTCCGGTATTTCCGATCGGTCCGCGAGAGCCTGGGGCCGGACGGCGTCTTCTTCCAGGATTTCTACGGGGGCTCCGAGACGATGGAGGAGCGTGAGGACGAGCGCGAGTGTTCGCTGCCCGACGGGCGTTCGTTCACCTACATCTGGGACCAGCACAAGTACAACCCCGTGACCGGCGGGATGCACTGCCGCATCCACTTCGCGTTCGAGGACGGCTCGAAGATCAAGCGGGCGTTCGAGTACCACTGGAGGCTTTGGACGCTGCCGGAGCTCCGGGAGTTGCTGGCCGAGGCGGGGTTCTCGAAGACCACGGTGTACTGGGAGGGCGACGAGCTCAACAAGAAGGGCGAGCCGACCGGCGAGGGCAACGGGATCTTCACGCCGACGACCGAGGGCAGCGCCGACCCGGCGTATATCTGCTACATCGTGAGCGAGCGCTAGGCGCCGGTCCCCGGGCACCAGGGTCCCGGGCGAAAGCCCCAACCCCAATTCCCAATCCCCGATCCCTGATCCCTGATCCCTGATCCCTGATCCCTGATCCCCGATCCCCAATCCCTCATCCACGCCTAATCTTGCCCATGCGCGGTGTGCTGGATGTCCCCGAGTCCCTGATCCCCATCAACGAGGCGCTTGTCGGCGGGCTGGCGCGGGTCGAGATCTGCTTCGACCGGCAGTTGGAGACCGACATCCCGCCCGTCAACGAGCTCTGCCGCCACATCGAACGCTACCGGGGCAAGATGCTCCGACCGACGCTCGTCCTGCTCTGCGGCCTGGCGGCCCACCCCGAGACCGCGGCGACCCTCGCCGCCGGCCGCGACCCGGGCACACTCTGGACCGAGGAGCACATCGGCCTGGCGGCGGTGGTCGAGATGGTGCACATGGCGACCCTCGTCCACGACGATGTGCTCGACGAGGCCGAGGTCCGCCGGCGCGGGGCGACGGTCAACGCCCTCCGGGGGAACGAGGCGGCGGTGATCCTGGGCGATTACCTGCTCGCGTCGGCGTATCACCTGTGTTCCTCGGTGGAGAGCCGCGACGCCGCGATCGCCGTGGGCGACACCGCCATGACGATGGCGTCTGGCGAGCTCCTCCAGTTGCACCACCGCGACAATCTCTCGCTCGACGAGCCCACCTATTTCGAGATCGTGGACCGCAAGACCGCGGCGTTGATCGGGCTCTCCTGCTCGCTCGGCGCGGCCGCGAGCGGGGCCGACGCCGAGCTGGTCGGGGCGCTGCGGGGCTTCGGGCGGGACATGGGCGTGGCGTTCCAGATCCAGGACGACCTGCTCGACCTGATGGGCGAGGAGTCGATCATCGGCAAGTCGGTCCGGCGTGACCTCGCCAAGGGCAAGCTGACGCTCCCGCTGATCCACGCCCTGGCGCACGCGACCCCGGAGGCCCGGGGCGGGCTGCTCCAGTCGGTCCGCGGGCTCGGGTCGGGGCAGGGCTCGATGGAGGCGGCGGTGGACCAGCTCGTCGCGACGATGCGAGACCTGGGCTCGATCGAGTACGCCAAGGCGAGGGCCGCCGGGCTCGTGCGCCGGGCCAAGGACGCGCTCGCGGTGCTGCCCGAGAGCCCGGTCCGGCGGTTCATCGAGTTCTCGGCCGACGCGGTCGTCAGCCGGCGGTTCTGAGCGGGCCGCGCGGCGTGCGCCCCGGTTGCCCGATCGGCGGCGGGCTAACCTTTGCGCCATGAGCGACGGCGAACGCATCGACCTGATCGACGAACTCCGCTGGCGGGGCCTGCTGCACCAGTGCACCGACGAGCCGGGCCTGCGCGAACACCTCAAGACCGGCACCCGGCGGATCTACGCGGGCTTCGACCCCACGGCCGACAGCCTGACAATCGGCAACCTCGTGCCGATCATGCTGCTGGCGCATGTCAAGCGGGCGGGGCACGAGGCGGTGGTGGTGATGGGGGGCGGGACGGGGCTGATCGGCGACCCCTCGGGCAAGAGCGCCGAGCGGACGCTGATGACCAGGGAGCGCGTCGCCGAGCACATCCGCGGGCAGCGCCCGATCTTCGACGCGGTGCTCGGGGGCATCGACGGCCCGTCGCATCGCGTGCTGAACAACCTCGACTGGCTGGGCGGGCTGAGCTACATCGACGCGCTGCGCGACATCGGCAAGCACTTTTCCGTCAACATGATGATGCAGAAGGACTCGGTGAAGAGCCGCCTGGAGAGCCGCGAGCAGGGGATCTCGTACACCGAGTTCAGCTACATGATCCTGCAGGCGTACGACTTCTTCCGACTCTCGATAGACGCGGATGTGACCGTCCAGTTAGGGGGTAGCGACCAATTTGGGAACATTGTGGCCGGTGCGGACCTCATTCGGCGAATTGCTGCAAGTGAAACGAATTGGGAGACTCTGCAGGCAGGCCTCGTTGGGTGGGTTGAGCGAGGAACCGCAACAAGCTCAAAGTCAATTGAGGAACTCCGACGGGACATTGAAGCAGACCCATGGATTGGGTGGGCGAGAAGCGCGACGGCCTTCGGCCTCACCGCCCCCCTCGTCACCAAGGCCGACGGCGGGAAGTTCGGCAAGACCGAGACCGGGGCTGTGTGGCTCACGGCCAACCGCACCAGCCCCTACGCCTACTTCCAGTTCTGGCTCAACGCCACCGACGCGGACGCGGAGAATTGGATCAAGATCTTCACCTTCCTCGATGAGGCAACGGTCACGGACCTGATCGCGCGGCACCGGGCCAACCCGGGCGCCCGCGAATTGCAGCGCCGCCTCGCGCAGGAAGCCACAACCATCCTGCACGGGCGCGACGCGGCCGAGCGGGCCGAGGCCGCCGCCAAGGCGCTGTTCAGCGGCGAGATCGCGGGCCTCGACGAGTCCACGCTCCGCGAGGTCTTCGCCGATGTCCCCTCGAGCGAGCACCCCAAGGCGGCGCTCGCCGGCGAGGGCGTCGATCCGGTCGAGTTGCTCAAGCAGACCGGGCTCGCGGCGAGCAACCGGGAGGCACGCGAGTTCCTGGGCAACGGGTCGGTCAGCGTGAACGGCGTGAAGATCGACGCGCAGACGCGGCTGACGGCCGACCATCTCCTGCACGGGTCGGTCCTGGCGATCCGGCGTGGCAAGAAGAATTGGCACCTGACGCGATGGGCCTGAGCCGATTCCCCGCAAGGGGTGAGGGCGCGGCCCGATTCGCGGGCTGTCAAGGGTGTTTGCCCGGATTTTTCTTGCGATCGGCGTGGCGATATCGGAGACTGTGGTTCCGGGAGTTCTCCCGGAGCGCTCCGGGTGTGCAATCAGGACGAGACGCCAAGGAAAGGAGCCTTGCATGTATGTCGTTTCACAGTTGCTCGCGAAGAAGCAGGAAGCCGGCACCCGGACCGTCGCCACCGTGCCGCCCGGGACGAGCGTGCTCGAGGCGGCCCAGATGATGAACGACCATCACATCGGCTCGCTCGTCGTGACCGATACGCAGGGCAAGGTGCGCGGGATCATCACCGAGCGAGATTTCCTCCGCCGCGTGGTCGCCGCGGAGCGGGCCCCGTCGGGCACGACGGTGGAAACGGTGATGACGCGGGATGTGCTGACCTGCACGCGTGAGACGCCCCTCGACGAGATCCGGGTGCTCATGCGCGACCGGCGGATCCGCCACCTCCCGGTGGTGGACGACGGCCGGCTCGTGGGCATGATCTCGATCGGCGATCTCAACTTCGCCGAGGCGCAGGCGCTGACCCAGCATGTCGAGCACCTGGAGTCGTTCATCCGCTCGGCGTGAGCCGCCCCCGGGTCGCTACGCCGTCGCGCCCGCGGACGAGGCCGCGCGCAGCATCGTGCCGGGCGATTCGGGCTGGCCTGTTCGCGTGCTGAGCAGGGCCGCGTCCGCCGTGGCGAAGATCTCGCCCCAGGGGGCCGCGGGCCGCTGCGGGGTTGACGCGTCGGCGAGTTCTCGCAGCGCGGCGGCGAGCACCTCGCCCTGGTCGCGCCACCGCTCGTCGGCCCTGTGCTCGTCGCGGCGGGCGCCGTCGCGGTCGAACCAGTCGAAACCCGAGGTCCGCAGCGTGAGCCGGCCCGCGGGGCCCTGGAATGCGACCCGCCAGCCCCATCCCCCGTGACTCGACGCCGAGACCTGGGCGGTTCCGCCATCGGGGAAGCGGAAGAGGGCGGCCAGGTCGCCTTCGAGTTCCCCGAGGTGTTTCGCGGGCGAGGACGACGCGGCGTCGACCAGTTCGGGCAGCCCGCGCTGCGCGAGTGTGGCATCGATCGCGGCGAGCCAGGCGGAGGCGAGACCCCCGCCGGGCAAGGCGGCGGTCGCCTCGACCGTCAGCAGCCCGCACGGCCCGAACGCCTCGATCACCTCGGCCGCCGCCTGGTACGCGGGGTGGTGCCGCACTCTGGGCACAACACGGATCAGGTCGGCGGCCCGCAGGCCGGCCTGCTCGCGGAGCAGGCCCCCCTCCGCGGCGTCCATGAGTGACCCGGGAAACGGGACCGTGGTCGATAGGCGGACGCCGCGTCCCTCCGCGGCGAGGAGCGTGCGGTGGTCGAGTGCCGGCGTGCTGCGGGCCAGGTCCGCGGCCGTGGTGATCAGCACGACCGCCCGCTCCGCCGAGGCGACCGCGGCCCGCAAGTCGGGCGCGGGCTCTGCCCCGAGGGCGTCGGCCACCGCCTGCGATTCACCGCGCGCGGGGGTCCCCGCCGCCGAGACAGTGAGCCCGGCGAGCGAGGCGGCCCGCGCCACGAGGGGGGCATGAGCGGGGTCGATCCAGGCGATCAGGCGGTCGCGATCCATGCACCCGGAGCGTACACCCGCCGCGGGTTGGGTGGCCGATCCTCCGATTCGGGGCGAGGCCCGGGGGTTGCCGGCCGATATCATGCGTGCAGGCGCGGCGAGGCGGCCGCGTGCCGGCGGGTTCCGATCTTGGACCGGGCCCGTCGCGCATGAGGAAAGTCCGAGCACGGCAGGGCACGGTGGTGGGCAACACCCACCGGTCGGAAGAACGGCGCGAGCCGGTGGTCACCGACAAGGGGTAGGCCCGGGCAAGGTTCGTCCTGCCCGGGGCGTGAAGAAACCAGACCGCCGATGGCCGGGAGACCGGCACAGGCAAGGGTGAGACGGTGCGGTAAGAGCGCACCGGTCCGCGGGTGACCGCGGGCGACCAGGACTCCACACCGCGTGCAAGCCCAAGCAGGGACCAGGCCGGCCCGGTCAATGGTCCCGGGTAGGGTGCTGAGGGGTTCGCCCCTCCAGTCCGTCGGCAACGGCGGACGCAGAGAAATGGCCGCCCCCGCCGGCAGGCCCGTCCCGGTTCCCGGCTTCGGCCCGGAACGAGCCCCCGTCAAGCACGGGGCGGGAACCGCCGGCGAGGACAGAACTCGGCTTACGGTCGCGCCTGACCACGACGCGGGCCCTCGCGAGAGCGGGGGCCCGCGGCCGTTTTGGGCCGCGGGTCGAGCACGACGGGGTTCAATCGCACGAGTTGAGGAACGACTCGACGAACGCGTTGATGTCGCGCAGGTCGAGGATCGAGTACGGCGTGGCGAGGTTGGCGTTGCACGCGTGCCGGATCGGCAGCACCAGCGCCCCGCCCGCGAGCCCGTTCCCGTCCCCGTCGATCGGGGCGTTGTTGCCCGACGCGACGGCCGTGTCGCGGACGGTGATGGTGTGCTCCCCGTTGCGGATGCCCTCCCCGGGCGCGAAGGAGATCGTCGTCACCTGCGTGCCCGACCCGCTGAACGCGTGGGGAACGGGCGACCCCTGGTCGTCGGTCACCACCAGATCGCCCGGGTCGATGTCGACCGGTTCGGACCAGACGAGCCGAACGGTGCTGATCTCCCCCGGCCCGCGTTCCACGCCCTCGAACGCGTCGGGGGTACGGGCGATGAGCGTGGGGCCCGGCAGGAACGAGTTGGACCGGAAGTTGTTGAACGCCAGGCCGACGGAGGGCGCGCTCCCGATGAACGAGAGCACGACCTTGCGGATGTCGACCGCGGAGACGGCGAAGACCCAGGGCTCTCCGTCGAAGGTGTCCCCGTTGCACCCGGGCTCCATCACGGGGCTGTCGACCTGCGCGACGAGCACCCCGGACGCGTCGAACGCCTGCACCCGCCACTGCTCGAACGAGGTGGTCCCGGCGTCGAGATCCCAGACCTCGCCGCTGAACGCCTGCGACGGGGCGCTGTACGAGATCACGATCGGGGGGGGGAGCGAGGCGAGGCTCTGCACGGGCTGGACCCAGCGCAGGAACCGATCCCCGAGCTGCGCGTCGAGCCCGGAACGGGCGGTGTCGTTCGCCTGGAAGCAGACATTGTACCCGTCGGTCCCGTCCTCTCCCGAGGCCTCGAACATTGCGTCGGTGTCGGCGATCCCGTCGCCGTTCGTGTCGAATCCGATGCGCACCTCGATGCCGTCGACGACATAGGGGGTGTCCCGGGGCAGGGGCTGGTTGTCGGCCGGGGTCGCGCCGCCCGGCAGCGTCTCAAAGTCGATCACCTGGGCGCAGGCGGGCGCCGCGACGCAGACGACGATCAAGGCCGCTCGTTTCATGACGCTCCCTTTCCGTTTCCTTCCTCCGGCGATTTCCCCGCACCGCCTGATCCTTCGGCTTGCGCCGCCGGGCGGGACCAAAGTCCGCGAGATCACGCTCCGTGTGGTTCAGCCCTCGTCGCCCGTGTCGTCCTCCCCCGCGGCCCGCTGAGTCTGCCCCAATCGATCCGGCTTCATGATCTCGTCGAGCACCGTGGTGGCGAACGCCCCCCTCGGCAGGTCGAACGCGCAGCGGATGTAGGGGCCGAGTTCGTCCGTGCCGCCCTCGACCTCCGTGTTGGAGATCGGGATCCGAAGGGGGCGTCGCGTGCCGCCGACCATTGTCGCGTCGTAGTGCTCCGCGTTGGCGAGCATCTCGGGCGTCAACCCGAACGCGCGGAGTTGGGCTTCCTCGGTCTGGCCCACCCCGTCGGAGGCACGGAGCATGCTCGAGCCCCACATCGGGCCCGAGGCGTTGAGCTCGAGCCTGGCGAACCGCTCCCGGATCGTCGGATCGACCAGCGCGGGCTCGTCGATCCGCATCGGCCTGCGCCCCTGGCTGTCCAGGCAGAGGTCGCCCTGCAGCAGCTCGCCCAGCGTCCCCGAAACGACGCGCTCGTCCAGCACCGCGTTGAACACCGCCGATTGGAACGCAGAGAAGTAGAACCCCAGGATGTCGGCGTCGATCGCGTCGATCGCCTGCTCGGGGTGCTCCCCGTTCGCGATCGACGCGAGCACCTGCCGCTCCGTCCGGAAGCGGTGCGGGAACGCGGCGAGGGCCCGCTTGAAGTCGCCCGCGGCGAAGAGCGCCCGGGCCTCGTGCTGGTTCTCCGGAGCCTCCGGCGAGGGGCCGAGCAGCCGATCGATCGCGGACCGGGGGTCCAGCCTGAGCAGATCAAGCCCGACGAGGTGGTTGTTGCGGAGATACCCGAACCGCTGCGGCCCGATCCGGTCGGGGACGCCGAACCTCTCGAGCGTGCGGATCACCCGCAGGGCGGTCGGCGTGTGCTCGAGCCCGACGCCGCGGATCTTGATGGAGAAGCGGTTGCCCGCGAGGTGCCCCCGCTTGAGCTTGTTGGCGTGCATGTCGGCCCAGAGGACCCGGATGTCGGGGTGCTCGAAGTGCGGAAAATCCTCGAGCGACCGGCCCGGCGTGTGCACGGAGACCACCTGCCGTGTGATCGCCTGCCTGTCCTTGAGCCCCGCATACCCGATCGCGCGGGCCGAAACCCGGAAGTGCCGCGCGACGGCGTGGACCATCTCCATCGCGGTGACGCCCCGCTTCTCGACGAAGAGATAGATGTGCTCGCCCTTGCCCGAGGGCGCATAGAGCGGGATCTCCTCGACCAGGAAGTCCTCGGGGACGGACTTGATCCGCCCGCCGAGGGGGGGCAGGTCCTCGGTCAGGTAGGCCGCCGGGTTGACATGGGTGCTCGTGTCGATGGCCGCCTCTCCCTGCGGTGCGTCCCTGATCGTAGTGGCGGGGAGCGGGGGGGAGGACCCGCATACTGTTGCCCGATGTCTACCCACGCCCCGTCCACCCTCCGCGAAGACGACGAAATCCGGACCGTTTCGTTCGTTTCGCTCGGCTGCCCGAAGAACACCGTCGACAGCGAGGCGATGCTGGGCCTGCTCGCCCAGGACGGGGTGGTGCCTGTCTCCGCGTCCGCGGGGTCCGACGCCGAGCACGACGACCTTTCCGTCGCCGGCTCGGAGCAGGACTCGACCGCCGCGTCCGGTCGGATTACGCCCGCCGACGCGGTGGTCATCAACACCTGCGGCTTTCTCGAGGCGAGCAAGGCCGAGTCGCTCGCGGTCGTCCGCGAGGCGGTCGAGGCGAAGAACCGGGGCGAGGTGAAGCGGGTGGTCGTCGCGGGCTGCCTCGTGCAGCGGCACCGGGCGAAGATGCTCGACTGGGTGCCCGGAATCGACGCCCTCATCGGGGTGTTCGACCGCGAGAAGGTCATCGAGGCCGTCCGCGGGCCCCGCGCGACCCGCGAGTCGCTGGGCGAGGCGATCGAGGCGGGCCCGCGCTACTGGATCAACGCCAACGGGCTCGCCAAGGCGAAGGACCTGGGCCGCGACATCACCGGCCTGACGGTCAACGGCAAGGACGGCAAGGGCATCGGGTACTTCGAGTCCGACGCCGCCCGCCTGCGTCTCACGCCCCGGCACTACGCCTACCTGCGGATCAGCGAGGGGTGCAACCAGAACTGCGCGTTCTGCACGATCCCCTCGATCCGCGGCAAGATGCGGTCCAAGCCGCTCGATCGCATCGAGGCCGAGGCCCGGGAACTCGTCCGCGACGGGGCGTTCGAACTGCTGCTCATCGGGCAGGACACGACCAGTTACGGCGACGATATCGGCACCGGGCTCGCCTCGGGCCAGGGGCTGCCCGGGCTGCTGCGGGGCGTCTGCCGGGCCGTCACGGAAGAGGGCGGCGCGGGCTGGGTCCGCCTGATGTACGCCTACCCCACGAACTTCACCGACGAGATCATCGACGCCTTCGCCGCCCTCGTCGACAAGGGCCGCCTGCTGCCCTACCTCGACATCCCGCTCCAGCACGCCTCCGACCGCATGCTCGACGCGATGCGCCGCAATGTCACGCGCGACCAGCAGGCGAGGCTCTGCCACGCGATGCGCGAGCGCATCCCGGGGATGGCCATCCGCACAACCTTCATCACCGGCTTCCCGGGCGAGACCGAGGCCGACCACCAGGAGCTGCTCGAGTTCATCGACGAGATCGGCTTCGACGCGGTGGGGTGCTTCCGCTACTCCCGCGAGCCCGGCACCCGGGCCGGCACGATGGACGAGGACCCCGCGCTGCATGTGCCCGACGAGGTCAAGGAACGCCGCTACGCGGAGATCATGTCCCTCCAGCAGGAGATCGCGTTCGACCAGGCGGAGTTCCTCGCCTCGCAGTTCGACCCCGCCGACCCCGAGAACACGGGCAACCGGTTCGATGTGCTGATCGACGAAGCGGTGGGGGAGGACGAGGAAGGCCTGTTCGTCTCCCGGGGAAGGGCGTACTTCCAGGCCCCGCAGATCGACTCATCCACACTGGTCCGCTCGCGCAAGCGCCTCAGCCCGGGCGAGCTCGTCCGCTCGACAATCGTCGACTCGGAAGGCTACGACCTGATCGCCCGCCCCAGCGAGGAACTCGAGCGGCGTGTGTCGCTGCCGCTCGCGTGACGCCCCATACCGGTTTGCGGCAGGATCAATCCTCCCCCACGCTCTTCTTCCGCCGCAGCACATGGTGGTAGTGCTGCGCGAACCGGTGCGCCTCGTCCCGCACCTGCTGGCACAGCCGCAGACCCGCGTTGTTCCGGCTCAGGCGCACCGGCTCCGCCCGGCGTTGGATGTAGATCAACTCCTCTTTCTTCGCCAGGCTGATCACCATCGGGGGCTTGACATCCAGTTGCTCGAAGGCCTCCAGGGCCGCGTGCAGCTGCCCCAGCCCCCCGTCGATCAGGACGACATCCGGGTACAGCTCCTCGCCCGCCCCCGCCTCGCGGTAGCGGCGGCTCACCACCTCGCGGATCGCCGCGTAGTCGTCGTTGGCCCGCCCCCCGGGGAGATTCTCGAACGACTTGATCCGGTAGCGGCGGTACTCGTCCTTGAACGGGCGGCCGTCGATGAAGCAGACCTTGCTCCCCACCGTCTCGCCCCCCTGCAGATGGGCGATGTCGATGCCTTCGATGCAGCGCACCGGCTGATCGAGCCCCAGTGTCTTCGCCAGGCTCTTCGTCCCCGCCCCGGGGTCCACGAACCCGATCTCGGTCTCGGGCTGCCACCCGTCCCGCCGGTCCGCCCGCTCGTCGAGGCGTTCGATCGCCCGGATCTGGTCACGCAGCGCCGCCGCCCGCTCGAAGTCGAGGCTCCCCGCGGCCGCCGCCATTTCATCGTGCATCTCCCGCAGCATCGCGGAGCGCCGCGAGCCCAGGAACCGCACGAACCGGTCGATGTCGCGCCGGTATCCCTCGACGGTGATCGACTCGTTGCAGGGCGCCGTGCACTGCCCGATGCTCGCGAGCAGGCAGGGGCGGAAGCGCCGGTTTTTCGGGTCCCCCGCGACGATGTCCAGCGAGCAGGTGCGGTACTTGAACACCCGCTGGAGCACCTGCACCGCCTCGCGCAGCGCGCCCGCGTTCGTGAACGGCCCGAAGACCCGCGCCCCCTTCATCTCCGCGGGCGTCTCGCCGGTCTTCGGGTCGACCCCCGTCGGGTTGCGCGTCACGAACACCCGAGGGTAATCCTCCTTCTGCGTCACGACGAGGTAGGGGAAGGTCTTGTCATCGGTGAGGCGCTCGTTGTATTTCGGCTTGATGTCCTTGATCAGCCGGTTCTCGGTCAGCAGCGCCTCCCATTCACCGGCGCACACAAGCGTGTCGAACGCGTGCACCTCGTCGAGCATCCGCTGCTTCTTCGGGCCCAGATCCGCCGAGGGCACAAAGTACGACGAGACCCGGTCGGGCAATTTCGCGGCCTTGCCGACATAGAGCACCACCCCGCGGTGGTCCTTCATGAGGTAGACCCCCGGAACGGGTGGAAGTTCGCGGGCGGCCCGATTCAGCCGGAGCAGGCGTTCGGCCCGGGACTCGGTCCCCCAAGCCGGCGGGGTGTCCGCCGGGAGCATGCCCTCTTCGTCGAGGCTGCCTGGGAGATGGGGGTCCGGATCGTCCGCCACGCGGCATCCTAACTCCCGCGATCCGGGCTAGCATTTTGTCGAGGCCCTTATGGCCGTGGCCAGTGTTTCGGAGGTCGCGGTCCCTGGCGATGGGGCGGTGCTGCCCGGGCGGCTGCGCCATTCGCAAGAAGCGTTCGGCCTCGTGATCTTCGCGCACGGATCGGGATCGAGCCGGCTGAGCCCGCGGAACGCCGCCGTCGCCGACGCGCTCGCGGACGCGGGCCTGGACTCCCTGCTGTTCGACCTGCTGACGGATGCCGAGAGCCGGGATCGGCGTCTGGTCTTCGACATCCCCTTCCTGACGGATCGGCTGCGGCGGGCCCTGGCGTGGGCGCGAGGCGAGCCGCGGCTCAGGGGGCTCGACTTCGGCCTGTTCGGGGCGAGCACCGGGGCGGCGGCGGCGCTCGGCGTCGCGGCGTCCGACCCCGAGGTACGCGCCGTCGTGAGCCGGGGCGGTCGGCCCGACCTCGCATCGGACCTGCTCGCCGCGGTAAGGGCCCCGACGCTGCTGATCGTCGGTGAGCGAGACACGCCGGTGCTGGCGTGCAACAGGGCGGCGTTGGGCCTGCTCGGAGGCCATGCTCGCCTGGAGATCGTTCCCGGCGCGACCCACCTTTTCGAAGAGCCCGGGGCACTCGGGCGGGTGTCGTCGCTGGCGTGCGCATGGTTCGAGGAGTTCCTCGGAAAGGACGGACAGGGTTGATCTTCGCGGATCGTGTCGAGGCGGGGCGTGTTCTCGCTCGGGGCGTCGCGGATCTTGAACAGGCGACACCGGTCGTTCTCGGGATGCCGCGCGGCGGCGTGCCCGTGGCGGCCGAGGTCGCCCGGGCGCTGCGGGCGCCACTGGACCTGATCGTGGCCCGGAAACTGCGCACCCCGTGGCAGCCCGAGTTGGCGATGGGGGCGGTGTGCGAGGGCGACCCACCCGTGACGCTCACGGACGGGGTGCTCATCGAGCGGCTCGGGGTGCGCGAGGAGGTGGTGCGTCTCGAGGCGGAGGTCCGGCTCGCCGAGGCCGCAGAGATCGCCCAGCTCTATCGCGAAGGCCGCCCCCCGATCGACCTGGTCGGCCGAACGGTGGTCATCGTGGACGATGGGGTCGCGACCGGCTGGACGCTCCGTGCGGCGATCGCGTCCGTCATCGCCAGGCGGCCGGCGCGTGTCGTGGTGGCGGTCCCCGTGGGGCCGATCGACACCATCGCCCGCCTGAGACTCGTCTGCGACCGTGTCGAGTGCCCCGAGGTTCTCGAGCACTTCGTGGGGGTCGGCGGGTCCTACCGGGATTTCCACCAGTACACCGACAGCGAGGTTCTTGCTGTCCTGGCGGCGGCGCGGGACGCCGGCCCGCCGCTCACGGCCAGCGGCTTGTGAGCACCGCCCCTTGAGCCTCCCCCTCCCGTGGGCACGAGGCGCACAGCGCAAGGATGAACCCGGCCGCCGCCGCCGCGCTCGCGCTGACATGCAGCGTGTCAAACGGGGTCGCGAAGACCAGCCCGACGAGGGCGAAGAGCGGGCCGGCCTCGTAAGTGCCCAGGCCGCCGACCCGGGCCCAGCGCGACCCGCCGCGGATCGCGGCCACGCCCAGCGCGACCAGCAGACCGACTCCGGGGAGCCCCCCCGAGGCGGCGGCGTGCAGCAGGGTGTCGTGCGCGTGATCGTGGATGGCCTGCGCGTTCGCGTCCGCCCCGGCCCGGGCGCGCGCCGCGTACCCCCCGGTGCCCGCGCCGAGAAGGGGGCGATCGAGGAACACCCGGGCCGCCTCGATCTTCATCGTGAGGCGGGCGCCGTCGGCGGTCTGATCCGCCCCGCCCTCGAGCGATCGCGGGATCGCCTGCACTCTCGCGGCGATCGGCTCGCGCAGGATCACGCCGGCCACTGCCAGCACCGAGACGAGCACAACGAGCCCGGCCAGGGTCCGGAGGCGCTCGCCCGGCGTGCGCACGGCCCGCGCGATCGCCACGGCGGCCGCGACGGTGAGCAGCGAGGCCGAGGCGACCCATCCCCCGCGGGAGCCGGTCGCCAGCAGGCCCGCGATCGTGACGCCGGCGCACGCGAGGGCGACCCAGCGGGCCCGCCCCCGGCCCATGAGCGCGGGGGGCAGGTGGAGCCCGAGCGCCGCGGTGAGGATGGTGCCGGCGACCGCAGGATCCCACCAGCCGCTCAGGCGGTTGCGCTCTCGGCCGAAAAGGAAGGCCTCGGGCCCACCTCCCAAGACCGCCCAGGCGTTGAGGGCCTGCACCGTGTTGCCGATGAGGAACCCCGCGGCCAGGGCGGCGATCAGCGAGCCCCGGCCCGTCGAGGTGCGCCGGAGCGCAGGAACAAGCAGAAAGACCACCAGGGCGAAGCGGAGCGTGCCGAACTCTTCGATCCCAAGGGCCCGGTCGGGCGACCAGGCCAGCCCGATCGCCAGCCACGCCGCGAACGCGAGCAGGAGGGCCCCGACCGGTCGGCGCCACGCGTCCTTCCAGAGGCGGAAGGTCCACGGGATGCCCACCAGGAAGACGACCGCGGTGGGGACAATCGCCAGTTCGGCGATCGAGGTCGGGGCGGTGACGGCCAGGCCCGTCATCACGCCCGCCCAAGTGTGGGCCCGCGTCAGGTGCCTCTCGAGCCCGACGGGCTCGGGGAGTCGGCCTTGGGCGGCGGCGTCGGTCATCCGCCCACGGCGTGGATGCCCGTCGCCTCGATCGTGAACACGGCGGGGTCGGGGCGGGGGCCGACCTTGCCCACCACGACCACCGCGTCGAGCGCCTTGATCCCGTGGGAGGCGAGATCGGCGGGCACGGGCAGGCCCTCGGCGTCGACGAGGCGGACCGTGGCGTTGTTCGCCGTCAGCGTCTCCGAGGGGGCGCAGCAATAGTCCCAGGGGGTCGCGCAGTGGTCGGGCTCGGCGGTGCAGGCGTTGTACACCCCCTCATCCACGATCACGAAGAACGCCGGGCTCTCGCTGATCGGGTCGACCCGCCCGCCGATGATCCCGCGCACGGTGACGAGATCGCCCTCCTTGGCCGTCTGCTTGATGGACCCGACGGGGACCGCGCCCGCCGGAGATTCGGCGAGGAGCCAGGGGGCGGGGGCCTGCGGCTTGGCGGCGCTGGTCGAGGCGGGATCACCACCCCCGCAGCCCGGGAGCATGGAGCCCAGAGCGGCGGCGGCGGCGAGCGTGAATCTGGTTCTGCGTGTTCGCATCGTGGCTTCCTTTCGGGTCATGGTATCAGAACGACTTGAGGGCTTCGGGGATGGGAAGACGGAGACAGCGGATCGCCGGGGGAACGGCGCCGATCAGCCCGACGAGCAGCCCCCCGAGCATCCCCGCGAGCACGACCGGCGCGTCGAGAATGAGCTCGAACGCCCCCATCGAGAAGCGGACCGCCACGCCGTCGAGCAGCACAAGCCCCGCGACCGACCCGATGATCGACCCGCAGGCGGCGGCGAAGAGGGACTCCTCGGTGAGGTTGGCGACGATCGCGCGGCGCGTAAACCCCACAGACTGGAGCATGCCGATCTCGCGGACGCGTGAGGCGAACGAGGCGTACATGGTGTTGAGCCCGCCGAGGACGCCCCCGAGGGCGATGAGCAGGGCCGTCGCGATGATCATGATCCGGATCGGGCGGTAGAAGGCGGCGAGGTCGCGGTAGTAGTCGGCCTCGCGCATGGCGGTGATCTCGAGGTCGAGGCGGTTCTTGGCGAAGAAATCGGCGTCGCCGAACGAGCCCCTGTCGAGGGTGAGCACCACGCAGGAGAGGGTCGATTCCCGCTTCGTCGCCACCTGGAGGTCCGCGAGGTTCATCCAGATCTCCGCGTCCATGACGGTGGTGGGGGCCGAGAACCGGCCCACAATGGTCCAGTCGCGGTTGTCGAAGCGCAGCGTCCGCCCGATCGCCAGGCGTTCGTCGGGCAGCCCCAGCCGCGTCGAAGCGAGGGCGCCGACCATGATCTCGTCCCGCCCGGTCTCCGGGAAGCGTCCGGCGACGATCTCCACCTCGGGGTGGACGAGCAACGCGACGGGTCGCACCCCCCGGACGACGGCGCTGAGGTCCAGTTCCGAGCCCTCGGATTCCCGCCAGGGCAGGGAGGCGTTGATCTCCGGGGAGACGAACAGAACGCCCGCGGCCTGCTTGACGCCCGGGATCGAGGCGGCGGCGACGCCCTCGACGACGGCGTCGATCTGCGAGCGCTCGAGCGATTCCTCGCTGCCCGTGCTGAGCAGGAGGATGTTCTCGTGCAGCCCGGAGTGCTGGGTCAAACTCGCCTGCATCCCCCGGACGAACCCGCCCGCGGCCAGCACCAGCAGCACGACAAGGGCGGGCCCGAGCAGCGACGCGACGAGACGCAGGCGGTTTCGCCCCAGGTTGCGATAGGCGTAGTGAAAGGGGAGTTGCCGGATCATCGTGGTTCCCTCCCCTGCTCAGACCGCCCGGAAGCAGGCGGCGATCTCCCGCCGCGAGGCCCGGATCGCCGGCGCGAGGCCCGCGAGGACCCCGAGCGTCCCGCAGATGACGAGTCCCGTGGCGAGCAGCCCCGGGCCCGCGGCGATCGGGATGCTCTGCCCCTCGACTGAGAGGGCGAACCTCCCGAACCGGGCGACCGCGACCGCCGCGGTCGCGCCCAGCAGCCCCCCCGCCAGCGCGATGATCGCCCCCTCGACGACGATCAGCGCGACGAGCAACCGGCCCGGGAAGCCCAGCGTGCGCAGCACGGCGTGCTCAGCAACCCGGCTCTGCACGGCGAGCACGATGGCGTTGCCGACCAGCGCGAGCACCGCCGCGAGGCACCCAAACCCGAGCCAGCGGGCGAAATTGACGATCTCGATGATGTCGTCGGCGATCCGCCCGACGAAGGCCTTCTCGCTGAAGGTCGCGGTCGGGTCCTGGGCGGCGCGGAAGACCTCGTCGATCCGCTTGCCGACCGGTTCGAGCAGGGAGGCGTCGTCCACCTTGACATTGAACTGGGTCACGACGCCCAGCCCCTCGTCCGAGGCGAGTTGCACGAAGTCCAGCCCGGTGTAGGCGACATTCTGGTCCTGCGGGTCGTCCGAGCGGATCACCCCGGCGACATAGGTTGTGATGCCGGCCGCGTCGAAGGTCACCCCCGGTCGCAGGTTGCGCCGCGTGGCCAGGGTCTCTCCAACGAGCGAGGCGTCGGTCCGGTGTTTCCAGTCCTCGAGCGAGCCCGAGATGACCTTCAGATCGGCCCCCCGCTCGGCGATGAACTCGTCCTTGGGCACGCCGCGGTAGGTCACCACATCCAGGCTCGTCCGGCAATTGGAGACCACGACACGGACGGGGAACGCGGCGGTGACGCCCTCGATGCGCTTGATCCGCGAGAGGTAGTCCTCGGGCAGGCGGCTCGTCGCGGGGCAGAACCGGTCCTTTCGGTAGACGACCAGCGTCGTGTCGTCGGCGGTCTGGCGCGTCGCGAGGGTCACGCCGTGCTGCATCGCCTGCACGGCCGTGAACAGGAACATCGCGATGGCGATCCCGGCGGCGGTGAGGGCCGTGCGGACCCGGTTCCGCCAGACCTGCTTGAGGACATAAGGGAGGTATTTCAGGGCGTTCATGCGGGCACCTCCTCGGTAAGGGTCTCGTTGGACGCGGCCCGTTCGACGAGCCTGCCCTTGTCCAGGTGCAGCGTCCGCCGGGCGTACTCGGTGGTGTGCGGGTCGTGGGTCACCATGATCACGGTCATCCCCATTTCCTGGTTCAGGCGTTGCAGGAGCCGCATCACGGCGTGGGCGGAGGGCTTGTCGAGGTCACCCGTGGGCTCGTCGGCGACGATGATCGTCGGGCCGGTGACGATCGCCCGGGCGATCGCGACCCGCTGCTCCTGCCCGCCCGAGAGCTGCCGGGGGAAGTGATCGTGCCGATCGGCAATCCCGACGAGCTCGAGCGCCTCGGCGACGCGGCGGTGCCGTTCCCGGCGCGAGAGGGTGTGCAGCAGCAGGGGGAGCTCGACATTCTCGTACGCCGTCAGCACCGGCACGAGGTTGTAGAGCTGGAAGATGTACCCGACATGGGCCGAGCGCCAGGCGGCCAGCCTCCCCGCGGGGAGCGAGGCGATGTCGACCCCGTCGATGACCAGCGAGCCCGAGGTGGGCGAATCGATGCCGGCGATCAGGTTGAGCAGCGTGGTCTTGCCGCTCCCGCTGGGGCCCATCAGGGCGAGGAAGTCGCCGCGCGGGATGTCGAGATCGAGCCCGTCGAGCGGGCGGATGGTGTTCTCGCCCTTTCGGTATTCGCGGGAGAGGCCCCGGCACTTGATCAGGGTCATTCCGCACCCCCTTGCCGCGCATCGTGCGCGCGTTGGCCCGTCTCGGCGCCCGCGAAGCGGACGCGCAGGCCCTCCTTGAAATCGGCATCGGCCTGGGCGACCAGGTCCCCAGGGTGCAGCGCCCCGCGGACGCGGGCCCAGCCCCCGCTCTCCTCGACCCGGACGATCGGCACCCAGGCGAGTCGCCCCTTCTCGGCGCTCCGCCCCCTCACCGCCCAGACGCCCTCGCTCCCGGATCGGGCCGCGATGAGTTCGGCAGGAACGCGGACCGCCCGGGCCGCGTCCGCCCCGGGGTCGTCGCCCGGGCCGGCCTCATGGCCGCCCTGGAAGGTCACCCGGCTGAGCATCTCGGGCTTGAGAAGTGGCGATGGATCGATCACCCGGACCTTGACCTGGAGGGTGTTCTTCTGGAGGTCCGCCTGGTTGGTGATCCTGGTCACCTCGCCGCGGAACGGCCTCTCCGGCAGGATCTCGACCACGACCTCGCAGGGCTGCCCGACCGACACCTCCCCCGCGTCGGCGAGCGGGACATCCACCCGGACCTGGATCTGCGACGGGTCATAAAGGTGCAGCAGGTGCATCGAGTGGGGCGAGTCCATCGCGAACATCAGTTTGTCCCCCGGCGCCGCCAGCCTCGCCTGCACCCACCCGCCGACGGGCGCGCGGATGGTCATGCGGTCCAGGCGCAGAAGGGCCTCATCCAGCCTCGCCCGGGCCCGGTCGGCCTCGGCCCGGGCGGCGTGCACCCCCGCCTCCGCCGCGTCGAGCGCCCGGCGCTCGGCGATGCGGAGTTCGGCGTTTCGGGAGGCGGCCGTCGCCTCGGCCTCCAGCCGGCGGATCATCGCCTCCAGGATCGGGCCCCGCGCCGTCATCGCCTCGAGCGACGCCCGCTGCGCCGCCAGGTTCTTCCGCAGCACGATGACCTCGATCTCGTTGGATGCCCCCGATCCCAGGGCCCGCTCGGACCGTGCGAGCTCCTCGACGAGGCGTTCCGCGGTCGCCCGCTCCCGCGCGATCAACGCCGGGAGCTGGGCGAGTTCACCCCTGGCCTCGTCCAACGCCGCGAGGGTCGCGCCCACCGCCCGTTCGCGTTCCACCGGATGCTCCCAGTCCGCCCGCGCGGCGGCGAAATCGGCCTCGGCCCGGGCGACCGCGGCGAGCGCGAAAGCCAGGTCGGCCTCGGCGCGGCGGGCTTCAAGCTGGGCGTCCTCGGCCACGAGGCGGGCGACAACCTGCCCCGCCTCGACCCGCTCGCCCTCGAGCACCAGGATTTCCTCGACCACGCCCTCGGCCAGGGCCGTGCAGGCGATGTAGTACGGGTCGGCCTCGATCCATCCGGCGGTCTGCACCGTGCGCACGGCGCGGGCGGGCCCGGCGGTCGCGGCCGTGGGGTGGTCGGCCCGGTCAAAGACCGCCGGCTCAACCCGGACCTCGCGGGTCGGGATCAGGGCGCCGCCCCCGGCGATCAGGAGCACGCCTTCGGCGCCGGCGACCACCGCGAGCGGGGCCAGGGTGTCGGCGAGGCGCCGGGTCGGGCGCGGGATGCGTGAATCGGTCAGATCGGGCCCGGGGCCCGTTGGCGGGTGCGCGTTCATGAGGTTCTCCGAGAGAATGAGGTGCCCGCGCCCCGGGGTCCACCCCGGCGCGCACCATCCCTGTGGGGGATCGGCCTCAGGCTCTCGGAGGGCGCAGCAGCCCGAACACGCCGGCCCGGCCGCTGAGCGCCCTGAGCCAGGTGGAGGTCTCCTCGGTGGGGGCCGGCTGGCCCAGATCGGGGATCGCGGGGCGATAGACCGCCAGAGGTTTTCCGCCTGTGCAGCAGGTCTTGGGGCAGGGGCAGCGGTCCGGGTCGGCCGGCAGGTCCCGCTCGTCCGCCGGCGTGTCGCCGCGATCGCGTTCCCGCGAGCAGCACCCGCCTTCGCCGCGCTCGGCGGCGGGACGGTCCGTCCCCTTGGTGTTCGCCGCGAGGGCCAGCGGCTCAACCGAGCCCGTGCAGCAGCAGCGGTGCGACCCGCCCACGCCGCCGAGCAGCATCGCCGCGACGGCGGCGAGCACGAGCCAGTGGCTGAGGAGGGCGCGGGTCATGGGAGGACTCTATGCATCGGCCCGACCGGACCGGGGATTGGCGTCGCCGGCAAGGCTGTCTGCATGCGAGGGGCGATTCTCGTGTCTGCCCATCGGCGCGGAGGGCTCAGCGGATCGGGCTGTGTGTTCTTGGACTTTCCACAATTTGGTCGATACTGGGGCAGTCCCGGGCGCACAGGGCGCGCCGGGCGGGTGTGGAGTTCGGTATCTTCTCCGACATGGCGAGCCGGCCGACCAGCGTGGCGCAGTACCTCGATTCGCTCCCGGCGGACCGCCGGGCCGCGGTCGAGGCGATCCGCGCCGCGATCCGGTCGAATCTGGACCCTCGGTTCGAGGAGGGCATCCAGTACGGCATGATCGGCAATTTCCTGCCTCATTCGGAGTATCCCGCCGGGTACCACTGCGACCCGAAGCAGCCCCTTCCGTTCGCGAGCATCGCCTCTCAGAAGAACCACATCGGGCTGTATTTATTCTGCGTGTACATGGACGAGGACGATCGCTCCCGGTTCGCGGAGGCCTGGCGGGCCACCGGGAAGCGCCTCGACATGGGCAAAGGGTGTGTCCGCGTTCGCCGCTTGGAGGAGGTGCCGCTCGAGGTGGTGGGCGACACGATCCGGCGGGTGACCGCGGACCGGTTTGTGGAGTTGTACGAATCTCAACTCGGGCGCACGGGGCGCCGCCCGGGCCGGTCCGGCCCGGATTCATCCACGGAGACCAAGAGCATGGCTGCGAAGAAGAAGGCCACGAAGAAGAAGGCCGCCAAGAAGACCGCGAAGAAGAAGACCGCGAAGAAGAAGGACGCCAAGAAGGCCGCGAAGAAGGCGACGAAGAAGAAGGCCGCCAAGAAGACCGCGAAGAAGGCGACCAAGAAGAAGGCAACCCGCAAGAAGGCCGCCAAGAAGACCGCGGCCCCGGCCGCCCCCGCGGCGCCGGCCCCGATGATGTGATCCCTGTCCCGCCCCGCCGGGGCGGGCCCAACCACCAACCACCACGCGCACGCTCCCGGCGACGGGGGCGTGCGTTTTCGTTACAGGGCTCGCGGCGGTCGCGCCGGCCCGGGGTTCATTCCCACTCGATCGTCGCGGGGGGCTTGCTGGAGATGTCGTAGACCACCCGGTTCACGCCCCGGACCTCGTTGATGATCCGGTTGCTGATCGTCGCGAGCACATTGAACGGGATGCGGGCCCAGTCCGCGGTCATGAAGTCCTGCGTCTCCACCGCGCGGATCGCCACCACGCTCTCGTAGGTCCGCCCGTCCCCCATCACCCCGACCGACTGCACGGGCAGCAGCACCGCGAAAACCTGGCTCGTGCGGCGGTACAACTCGGCGGCGACGATCTCCTCGAGCAGGATCTCGTCGCACTCGCGGAGGACATCAAGCTTCTCCCGTGTCACCTCGCCCAGCACGCGGACCGCCAACCCGGGCCCCGGGAACGGGTGCCGCCAGACGATCTGGTCGGGCACGCCGAGCACCTCGCCCAGTTTGCGGACCTCGTCCTTGAAGAGGTCGCGCAGGGGCTCGACCAGCTCGAAGCCCAGTTCTTCCGGGAGCCCCCCGACATTGTGGTGCAGCTTGATGTTCGCCGCGTTCCCGGCGTGCCCCTGCCCCGACTCGATCACATCCGGGTAGAGCGTGCCCTGGGCCAGGAAATGCGAGCCCGGCAGGTCCTCGGCGGCCCGCTTGAAGACCTCGATGAACCGGTGCCCGATCCGACGCCGCTTCTCCTGCGGGTCCGTCACGCCGGCCAAGTCGGCGAGGAACTCACGCTCCGCGTCCGCCACACGGAGATCGATGCGGAAATGGTCCCGGAAGGTGGCCTCGACCAGCTCCCGCTCGTGCTTGCGCAGCAGCCCGTTGTCCACGAACACGCAGGTGAGCCGATCCCCGATCGCCTTGTGGATCAGCGCCGCCGCGACCGACGAGTCCACCCCGCCCGACAGCCCGCAGATGACGCGGCGATCGCCCACCCGCTCGCGGACCCGCTCGGCCTCGAACTCGGCGAAGCTCGCCATCCGCCACCCGCCCCGGCACCGGCAGACCTCGTAGAGAAAATTCCGGAGCATGTCCGCGCCGTGCGGCGTGTGGGTGACCTCCGGGTGGAACTGCACCCCGGTGAACCGTCCGTTGGCCGTCGCCACCGCGGCGTAGGGGCAGGTCGCCGTGCTCGCGAGCGTCCGGAGCCCCGCGCCCGCGAGGCCGGAAATCTGGTCGCCGTGGGACATCCAGACGGTGGTGTTCTCCGGGACGCCGTGCAGGAGGCCCGCCCGGTCGCCGACGGCGAGCGACGCCCGCCCGAACTCGCGGTGAGGCGCCCGCTCGACGGTCGCGCCCAGGAATCGGCACGCGAGCTGCATGCCGTAGCAAATGCCAAGGACGGGCACCCCCAGGTCCAGGATGGCCGGGTCGCAGGTCGGGGCGCCCTCGTCATAGACGCTGGCCGGCCCGCCGGAGAGGATGATCCCCTTCGGCTGCATGGCGCGGAGGTCCTCGGCCGATATGCCGGGGTGGACGAGCACGGCGTAGACCCCCGCCTCGCGGGCCCGGCGCGCGATAAGCTGCGCGGTCTGGGACCCGAAATCGAGGATCGGGACGACCTCGTCGTGCGGGAGGTTCGAGTGAAGAGAACGGTGTTCGCGGTGTGCCATGCTCGACTCGCCAGGCTCCGGGGGCCCCGACGCCTCCCCGCGGGCGCCAGAGGCGCAGCGTACGCGGCCGCCTGCCTCGGGTCGATGCTCTGCCCGGGCTGCATCCCGCCTGTCCCACAGGGCTTCGACTCGCCCGACCCCACGGCCCGCCTGACCGCCATCGCCGACGCGGGCGAGCGGGGCGACCGCGCCGCGGTTCATGAACTGATCCGCCAGCTGGAGAGCACCGACCCGGGGGCGAGGCTGCTGTCGATCCGATCCCTGCAGCGGATCACGGGGGAGACCTTCGGGTATGATTACGCCGCTCCCTGGTGGGAGCGGGCCGAATCGGTGGCCCGGTGGCAGGCGTGGGCCCGTGATCAGGGGGGCGCGTCGGCGTTTTCCGGGGTGTCGGCGGCCGGGGAGTGAGCGAAGTTCCGATCGGCCGGCTTCTATGGACGAACGCCCGCACATCCGGATCGAACTCGTCAGCGACCCGATCTATCTGAGCGGGGCCCGCGAACTGGTCGGGTCGGTCGCGAGGCGGCTCGGGTTCGATGACCTCCAGTGCTCCAAGATCGCCCTGGCGGTCGACGAGGCGCTGTGCAACATCATCCGCCACGGGTACGACCGGGCGGCGGACCGGCCGATCTGGATCAGCGTCTGGCCCGCCGAGCGGGACGGGGCGGGCAGGCCCTGGGGCATCCGGCTGGTGATCGAGGACGAGGCGCGGCAGGTCGAGCCCGAGCAGTTGAAGGGGCGGGATCTCGACGATATCCGCCCGGGAGGCCTCGGGGTTCACATCATCCGCGAGGTGATGGATACGGTGGTGTACACCAAGCGGGACGGCAAGGGGATGCGGCTCTCCATGATCAAGCACGCGACGCGGGGCGATGGGGTCGCCGCCCAGGGCGCGTAGGCCAACGGCGACGGAAGGGCTCAGGGGATGGGGCAGGAAGAATTCAAGATCGCCGACGGCGCCGGGGGCGTGGTCATCAGCCCCGTGGGCGACATCGACATGAGTCGCTCGCCCGAGTTCCGCACCGCCCTGCGCGGGGTGAACGACCGCAAGCCCCGGAGGCTGGTGGTGAACCTGGCGGATGTGGGGTACATGGACTCGTCGGGCCTGGCGACGCTGGTCGAGTGCATGCGCACCGCCAAGGCGAACCGGACCGAGATGATCCTCTGCGGGATGAACGACCGCGTCCGCGCGATCTTCGACATCGCCCGCCTGGACCAGTTCTTCAACATCGTCCCGACGGTCGACGACATCGCGGTCTGAACTTGCGGTAGGCTGCCCGGGCATGTCTTCGCCAGGCTCCACAACCCCGCGCCGAAACGCCCCGGGCGGCCTGCGCCGGCTCCTCTTCGAGGGCTGGCTCATCGTCCCGATCCTCGAATTCATCGGGAGGAAGTCGATCCAGGTCCTCGGGCTGATCGGCGCGGGGGTCTATCTCTTCCTCGACGCCGCGACCTGGGTCTGGCGGGCGGCCACCACCCCCAAGGTCCGATTCGGGCGGCACGCGGTCGTCTCGCAGATCATCCGCGTCGGGGTCCGCTCGATCTTCATCGTCTCGCTCGTCTCGGGGGTCGAGGGTCTGATCCTCGCCCTTCAGCTCGCCCCCCCGCTCGATGACTTCGGACGCCGCGACCTCGTCGCCAACATCATCGGCGTCGCCGTGCTGCGTGAGCTCGGCCCGCTCATCGGGGCGATTGTCCTCACGGGCTTCGCGGGCGCCTCGATCGCCGCCGAAATCGGCACCATGGTCGTCAGCGAGGAGATCGAGGCGCTCGAGGCCCACGCCCTCAACCCCGTCCGCTTCCTCGTCGTGCCGCGCGTGCTGGCCTCGGTCCTCAGCATGACCGCCCTCGGCGTGATCGCCAGCGGCGTCGCGGTCGCCGCGGCGCTGATCATCTCGGTCACTCTCCTCAAGATCCCTTACTCGACCTTCACCAGCAATCTCGTGGATCAGGTCAACTTCTCCGACTTCCTCTCCGGCTTCCTCAAGGGGGGCGTCTTCGGGCTGCTCATCGGCATCATCGCCTGCCACAACGGGCTCACCGTGACCGGGGGCGCCGCCGGCGTGGGCAACGCCACCACGCAGACCGTGGTGCAGAGTGTGGTCGCGATCATCTTCGCCGACCTCATCTTCACCGCGATCTTCTTCGCCCTCGGGCTGGTCTGACGCGACCCGGCCGCCTCGGCCCATGACGCCGACGCAACGAGAAGACCCCCGCGCGGGCGCGGGGGTCGCGAGAGCGGATCGCCAGCAACCGGGCCGGGTTACGGGCAGCCGGCCAGGAAGTTCGTCACGAACAGGTTCAGGTCCCGCAGGTCGAAGATCGTGTCGCCGTTCAGGTCCGCGATCGGGCTCTGCCCGAGGAAGCCCGCCACGAACGCGTTGATGTCCGCGAGATCAAGAACCCCGTACGGCTGGGCCAGGTCCGCCGCGTTGCACCCGCCGGTGCTCGCCAGGGCGAGTTCCGCGAAGTCCATCAGCACCGGGGCGCTCTTGCCGGTGGCGGCCCAGAGGGTGTGGAGCGTCTCGCCGGTATCGTCGGTCTCGTTCTCGTCGCGGAGGAACTCGATGTACTCCTTCGACGCGAGCTGGTAGTACACCCGCACCTCGGCCCGGGTCGCCCCGGACGGGATCGTGTATTCACTGTCGTCCCAATACTGCCCGTCGTCGTACCCGTGCCCCACGGGGGCCGCCTGGACCGCCTCGAACCCCGCGTTGGTGAACCCGCGGGGCGGGATGCGGTTGTCCTTGTACCAGGTGTTCGCGACCGCGAAGTGGAAACCGGGCCCCTCGGGGATGCCGGTGACGGCGCTCACCGCGGCGTCGACGCCGATCTTCGCCTCGTACACCGTCGTGTCGGTGGTCACCAGCGTGGCCGTCACCGGGTCGTACGCGCCCCGCTCCATCAGCATGGCGCCCCCGGCGTCGAAGAACCGAACATTCAGCCAGATCCGCCGTCCCTCCGGGTAGCCGCTCGGCAGCTTGTGCCCGGTCTGGTTGGTGACCCGCGCGTACAGCTCATCGTCCTCCTGCCAGAGCGTGAGATCTGACGCTGCCTCCAGCATGCCGACCGCCCGCGCCACCGAGGCGTTCACCGAGGCCGCGTCGAGTCCTGTCTCCGAATCGGGGTACAGCAGGCGGATCGCCTCGACGATCCAGGTGTTCCCACCGTTGAATTCGTGCTTGGGCAGGTTGTCACGGATCGGCCTGCTGCTGCGGTTGCACCCGCGGCCCGTGCCGTCGGGCATATGGCAATCCTGGCAACTGCTCACCGCGGTGATGTTGCCCCCGAACCGCCCACCCATCTCGATGGGCCCCTGGGCGAAGGCGCTGGCGGACCACTCGCTGTAGGTCCGCTCGATCGGGAACATGTCGAACTTGTCCTGCGTCGGGTGCGGGGTGTCCAGGTCGTTCAGCGCATAGGTGCCGTCGGGCTGCCGGCTGAACGCCGGGTTCGAGACATCGTGGCACATCGCGCAGTTCGAGGAGTCCGCGTAGTAGCTGCTCTGACGCCACTCGTGGCTGTTGAAGTTGTCGAGATCGAACGGGCCCCGCCGGCGGTCCTGCGGGTCGATCACGAACTGCCCGCTGTGCGGGTTCACCGGCATGTCCGCGAGGTTCGCGAGGATGGTCGCGTCGTCCGGCGGGTTGATGCCGGTGGACTGCCACGGGTCCACCATGCGGTGGCAGAAGTTGCAGTTGACGCCCTCGTAGTCGGCGGTGAGCAGCGCCGAGCCGTCGGTGGGCGTGCTCCGCCCCGCGAGCCAGCCCTGCGGGGTGTGACAGCGGAGGCAGAGATCCCCCGCGAACGCCGCGTCCTGGTTCGCGATCGTCAGGCACGCCCGGAACATCGGGTCGCGCATCGTCTGCCCCATCGGGCTCGAGATCCAGGGGCGGAACGGCTCGTGCACCGCGTCGTACCCCCCATGGCAACCGCTGCACCTCGTCCACGACTCAATCCCGACCGCCAGCCCCCCCGGCTGCGTCCCCGGGCCGAAGAAATCGTTCAGTGTCGTCGGCGCGGGCGCGGCCAGCGCGCCGGCGCAGACGCCGGCGAGCACCAGCACGATGGGCTGCAGCGAACCGAGTCGTGGCGTCGGCCTTGGGAGCGTCATGGTTTTCCCCTATGAGAGAATCGGCCGGTGCGAATCCCGCCCGAGCGGGCGAACACCGAGCGGCGGCGGAAAGCCCAATTCTACCAAAGGAGACAAAAAGATCCAATTCAAATCCGGGTGATCCCCACCCACCTCATTCCCCCCGGCTCTGGGGGTTCTTGGGGTGTGCAGGCCGGGCTAGACCCGGATCCGCGTCCACCCCCCGTGCACGAACCGTGCGGTGAAGAAGACCCCGCGCAGCAGCAGGTCGATGCACAGCCCGATCCAGAGGCCCCACAGCCCATGCACGAAGAAGTCGTCCGGCATCGGGTTCGCGATGCGAAGCCACGGCCCCTCGCCGTTGCCCGCCCCGAACGCGAGGTCGGCGCCGCTCAGCAGGAACGCCAGCGGCAGGCGCACGAGATAGGTCGACACCCAGGTGATGATCAGCACGACCTTGACATCGCCGGTGCCCCGAAGCGCCGAGCGCAGCACGATCCCCAGCGCGAACGGCACCTGGACCCACCCGCAGATGAACAGCAGCGTCGGCGTGATGCGGAGGTGCTCGGGCTGGGCGCTCAGCAGCCCCACCAGCGACCCCGGAACCGTGATGAACGCGAGCCCGAACGCGAGCATCACCCCCGTCGCAATCAGTGTGCACCGCCAGACCGCCGTCCGCGCCATGTCCGCACGCTGGGCGCCCAGGTATTGCCCGGCGAGCGTCGCCGCGGCCGTCCCCATCGCGAACCCGGGCAGGAAACTCAGCGCCTCGATGCGGATCGCGATCATGTGCGCGCCGAGCAGCCCGTCACCCCCCGCGACGGCCAGCCCGCCGACCATGATGATCACCAGGAAGTTTCCGAACCACATCCCCGCGGTCTCGACGAAGTTGGGCCACCCGAGCGCCACCAGCCGCCTGACGGTGATCCAGTGCGGGCGCAGGCGGCGCTTGATCAGCCTGACCCCCCAGGTCCCGCGTACCGCCATGCGGAGGAGGATCAACGCCCCGACGATGTCACCCGCGACCGTCCCCAGCGCGATCCCGAGAATGCCCAGATCGAGCGAGACGGGGTTGGAGAAGATGACCTCGGTGACCGGCGCCCCGTCGCGGACGACCGTGCGGGTCAGGTCCACCCCGGAGAGCAGGATGCTCACGACGATGTTGACGATGTTCCGCGCCGCCATCGCGTAGAGCGGGCGACGCGAATCCCCCGCGCCCCGCGCGCAGGCCGTCAGGATGAACAGCAGCGACGCGGCCGGCACACCCGCCGCGATGACCACCATGTAGGTCCGGAACGCCTCGCCCGCGCGATCGGTCATGTTGAGCAGCCCCGCGACCGGGCCCGCAAGCACCACCACCACGCCCGCGACCACGGCCCCGGTCACCAGGCTCAGCAGCACGCCCTGCCCCAGCACCGCGTTCGCCACCGCCATGCGGCTCGCCCCGACCGCCCGGCTGATCAGCGCCGTGGCGCCGACGCCCACCGCCATGATCACCAGCCCGATGAACCACATGATGTACGACGCGCCCGCGATCGCGTCCGCCTCGGGAACGCCCAGCCCCGCCGCGAGCACCGTGTCCGTCAGCCCCACCAGCGAGTTGAGGAAGCTCTCGAGCACCACCGGCCAGGAGAGCACCCAGATCGCCGCGCCCATGCCCAGCCCCGCGAGCCGGCCCGACCGGAAGCGCCCGTCCTCGGTCAGCCCGAGGCCCCGTCGAGCCGGCGAACCCGCCCCGGCCTCGCGAGACCCGACCACACCCTCCTCCGTCGGGTCAATCGCCCCGCGTTCGACCTCCGCGGCGAGGCCTCGGTCGTGGGGCGGGCGGTGGGATGGGTCTGGTTCGCGGTCGCTCACGCGGGGTGGTCCTCGATTCGGGCAAAGGTGGAACGCGGGATGGTACGGGGCGGACCCCGTCGGGCCCCGGCGACAGGTCTCCCGGGCCGTGTTCGAATTTCGAGAAAGAAGAGTACGGAAGTTGTCGGGATTGGCGGTCTTTGTTACAGTCTCTCCGGGCGATCCCGGGATTGTCCGCGATGGGGTTTGGCATGGGCGTGGATTCGGCGAAGGTCTGCATCGTCTGCGGGCAGGACTGCTCCGATCGTCCCCGCATCAAGGATGCGCAGGGGAGATACGCCTGCAAGCCCTGCGCCGCGGCGGCGTCCAAGCGGGCGAGGAGCGTGCAGGGTTCTCGAGCCCAGGCCGATCCCGAGCCCGACGCCCCGGAGTTCGACGCGGTCATCGGCGCCCTCGCCTCGGCCGGCCCGCCCGAGGGGGCCATCCGCACCATGAAAGCGTGCCCGAAGTGCGGCGGGCCGATCCTGCCGGGGCAGGTCATCTGCGTCCAGTGCGGCACGAATGTCGCGACCGGCAAATCACACAAGACCCGCATCCGCGACCGGGCGGACGGCGAGGCGCCCCCGCCCCCGTCGGTCGCCCGGCTCGCGCTCGCCCTCGCGGCCTCCGCGGCGGGCGCCGCGGCAGGCCTTGGGCTCTGGCTCGCCGTCAGCGGCGCGACCGGAGACTCGTCGAGGGTGATGGTCTTCCCGCTCGGGGCGCTCGCCGCGGCCGGCGCGTTGGCGGTGCTCCGCGGCGCGGGCACCCGTGCCTCGGGGGGCATCGCCGCGGTGTGCGCCTTCGCCGCCATCGTGGGCGGTCTGGCGTTGACCCCCGCCGATCGGCTCGCTGGTTTCGACTGGGAGTTTGAATACGAAGACTGGGACGGGCGAGAGATCACCGAGACCATCGAAGTCCTCGGGATTGATGAGGGCCAGGCCCTGATCTTCGGCGCGGCGTGGCTCGCCCTCGGCGTCCTGACCGCCTCCGCCCTCGGCGCGAGCAGCCCCTACGACCCGGAGGACGGCGACGATGCATGAGGCACGCCCATGATCCTGATGCCTTACACCGTCGATGTCCCCATGGAGCGGTGGCCCATCGCCAACTGGGCCCTCATGGCCGCGACGGTCGCCGTCAGCGTCCTCGCGTTCCCCGCCATGGCCGACGAGGCGCCGTGGGAGAAGTGGATGTTCTCGGGCGCGGGTGAGTGGTGGTCCGACGCGGGCCTGCTCGGGTCGACGCTCACCCACGGGGACATCGTGCACCTCATCGGAAACATGATCTTCCTGTTCGTCTTCGGCAACGCGATCAACGCCAAACTCGGGCACGGCCTCTTTCTCTCGTCCTACTTCCTGCTCGGCATGCTCGCCTCCATGGCGTTCGCCGCCTACGCGGGCGAGGGCGCGCCTTCGCTCGGCGCCAGCGGGGCGATCTCCGGCATCACGGGCATGTTCATCGTCCTCTACCCGCGGAACAATGTCTCCATCTTCTTCTTCATGTGGATCATCATCCGCCCGGTCGTGCGGACCTTCCAGGTCTCCGCGTGGATCGTCATCGGCGCGTACTTCGCCAAGGACCTGCTCTTCCAGATGCTTCTCGACGCGGGCGTCATGGACTCGGGCGTCGCCCTGATGGCCCACCTCTCCGGCACGGTCGCCGGCGCCGCTCTCGCCTCGCTCCTGCTCCTCACCGACCGCGTGCGGCCGAATCGGCACGAGGAGACCCTGCTCGAGGTTCTGGGGCTTCAGAAGTACTGATACCGTTTCTCGTGCAAACCCGTGCCCGACGAGCCGCGGGCGCAAGCCCACCGACCTTCGTTTCCAGATCACTTCATAGGTTTGCGCCCATGGCTCGCCTTAGTTCGCGACGAATCCGGTAGAAGGCCCGTCGCGTGGCGCAGGCGAGGCCGCCTCAGCCCACAAGCAGATCGAGCAGCTCCGGCACGCCCTGCGCCCGCGTCGCGATCGTCTCCACGATCGGGCGGCGACCCGCGATGTCGCGGAGATCACGCACGAGTTCGTTCTCGCCCGGGTGGTCCGCCTTGTTGCAGACGAACACATCGGCGATCTCCAGGATCCCCGCCTTGTCCATCTGCACCGCGTCGCCCATGCCCGGCGTGAGCACGACCACTGTCCGGTCCACATGCGCCCGGATCTTCGTCTCGTTCTGCCCCGCGCCCACCGTCTCGATGAACAGCGTGTCGAACGCCTCGTCGCCGTCGAACGCCCCGCCGATCAGCTCGACGATCTCGTCGACCGCGTGGTAGTCCTCGCCCCCGATCGCCAGGCTCCGGTAGAAGACCCGCTCGCCGAGGTTGTTGAAGTCCACGCGCAGCCGGTCGCCCAGCAGCGCCCCGCTGGTGATCGGGCTCTTGGGGTCGAACGCCACGACCGCGCACCGCCCCGACGCCGACCCCGCCTCCACGCGCCGGCAGTGCTCGCCCACGAGCTGGGCCACCAGCGTGCTTTTGCCCGCGCCGGGAGAGCCGGTCACGCCGATGACCCGCTTCGGGCGACGCCTCGTCGCCCCCGCCCGGGTCTGCCCCGACTCGTGCAGGCGGGAGATGTCCCGAGCCAGCTGCGCGGTCGCGCTGCCCGGGGCGATCTCCGGCCCCTTTGCCCGCGTCGCCCCGCGCACGGCGTTGACAATGTCCAGCAGCCCCGTCCCCGTCGTGAAACAGGCCGCGATCCCCGCTTCCTTCAGCCTCGGGATGTCCTCTTGCGGCAGGATGCCCCCCATGTAGACCGGGATGTCCGGCCTCCCGACCTTCCCCAGCGCCTCGAGCAACCGGGGGCCGAGCGCGAGGTGGCTGTTGCTCATCATGCTCGCGGCGATGACATCGCAGTCCTCGTCGCGGGCCGAGATCGCCAGGCTCATCGGCGTCTGCCAGAGGCCCGAGTAGATGACATGGGCCCCGCTGTCGCGCAGCGCCCGCGCGATCACCTTCACGCCCCGGTCGTGCCCGTCCAGACCCATCTTGCCGAGCAGCACCCGCGGGCGGTGCGGGAGGTCCGCGCAGCGGTCCTGCTTCTCGAATTCCTGCGTCGCGGCGCCGAGCGTCTTGGCCATTCTGATCCTCGTTCGATCCGGTACTGGAGCGGGAAGCCCCCGGAACCGGAGAATAGGCGCTGTGCGCCCCAGCCCAGACGGGCGGAGGCCGCGGGAAAACGCTCAGAAGCTGAACGGGTTGTCCAGAGGCGAAGGACGCCTCCCGACCGGCTCGGCGACCCCGACCGCCTCGCGGCACGCCCGGGCCAGCGCCTGGTGCAGTTTCTCGTGCTCGGGGGCCGCTTCCAGCGCCTCCATGAACTCGTCCACGCGCCAGTGGGGGTGGAGGGCCGAGTCGACTTTCGCGATCGCGGCGTCGCCCAGCGCCTCGCCGGCGGACTCGAACCACTCGATCGAGATCGGGCCCTCGTAGCGGTCCTTGGTCACCCGGTCCTCGACCCGTTCGAGCGCCGCGGGGGGGGCGATCTGCACACGGACGGAGATCTCGCCGACGCCCACGATCGGCCACCGGCCCGACCGCGTCAGCGGCTCCCGCGCCAGCACCGAAACGGGCACCCGCGCCTTGAACGCCGTCTCACGCAGCACCCGGGCGTCGGCCCCGATCATCGGGGGCTGGATCAGGTAACACCCCGGCACCAGCGGCCGGGGGACATCCGCCGGGTGCGCGATCACGCGGACGCCGCCCGCGTCCGCCGCCTGCTGGCGGATCAGCCGGCGGGACTCCTGCAGCGGCAGGCAGATCCGCGCCATCCGCTCGAAATCGCCCGCCCGCCGCGCGCGCACGAGGGCGTTGTGCGCATCCCGGGCGGCCTCGAAGTACCGGGTCGACGCCAGCGCCTCGGAGGCCCGGTCCATCAACGCGTCGATCGGGTTGTTGACGCCTGTTTCGCCCTTCACCGCTGCTCCCGGGCCGAACACCCCGCCCGTTCCCTGCTCACCCACGCGGGCCCGCCGCGATCCGTTCCATCGACGCCATGAGCTCGCGCCACCGATCGACCTGCTCCGGCATGTCGTAGGCGAGCACATCGGACAGCGCCGAGTAGTCCTGTTCGGTCAGCGCCCGCTTGACCTCGGAGAGGCTGCCCGTAAGCCCGTCGATGACCTGAGAGCCCGTCCGGCCCGAGGCCGGGATCGTGCGCACATCAAGCCCGAGGAGCGCCCCCGATTTCTCCACGACATCACGGATCAACGCCCACGCCTCCAGCGCCGCCCGGAGCGGCTCGATCGCCTCCTCCACGCGCCCGGACAGGAGGGCGTCCGCCGCCTTCGCGTGGGCCGCGGAGGCCTCGTCGAGCACCGCGCCGGCGTCGGAGAGCGTGACCGAGACGAGCAGCCCCGGGTCGGCCGTCACCAGCTTCAATTCCGCGAACCCCGCGCTGTCCGCGGGCGGGTGATCGAGCAACCGCTGATCGACCGAGCGCCCATCGCCCAGCACCTCGATGACCACGCGCCCGTCGGCGTCGGCGGTCCGCCGGGCCACCTCGAGCGCCCTGGCGATGGTGGGGGGGCACACCTCGAGGGGCCGGTCATCCAGCAGCACGCGCATCGCTCTGTCCTTCCCCGACGAGGCCGACCGGGTCGACCGGCCCGCTCCCCGCGGCGGCCCGCTCGGCCGCTCGCCGGTCCCGCCGCTTCTGTTTGGTGATCAGACGCAGGTTGCGCGCATAGATCACGACGCCCGTCGACTGCCCGAGCACGCCGACGAAGTCGACGCGCCACACGAAATAGGTGAACAGGCAGACGCCCCCGCCGAGGCTCAGCCACCAGAACAGCTCGGGCACCACCGATTGCCGGCGGCTCTCGCTGACGACCCACTGCACCAGCATGCGCCCGAAGAACGCGATCTGCCCCCCGAGCCCCACCGCGACCCACAAAAAATTCGTCCAGCTCGTGATGTTGAAAAAGCCCAGCAGCGTGCGCTCGAACGCGGGCCTCGCGTCCCACGCGGCCTTCTGCTCGTCGACCACACGGAGAAGGACCTCGCCCGGCATCGCCCCGCGCTCGGCGAGCCTGGCGGGCGCGACGAAGCGGTAAAGACCATCGTCCGTTCGCTCCGCGAACAACTCCTCGGCCCCGACGCGGACCTCGTAATCGAACTTCTCCCGCGAGATCGTCGGCTGCAGCACGAGCCACACGCCCAGCAGGATCAGCGCGACCATCGCGATGACGGGGCCCGCCTTCACGCGTTCACCTCTTCTGCGCCCTGCACCCCGGCGAACGCCCCGACGGGCTCGCTCGTGACCGGCCGCCTCCGGTTGCCCATCCAGCGGACCGCGAGCGTGTCGATCAGCCCGGGGATCGCCCGCTTGGCGATGCCCATGCCGTACTTGGTCTCGCCGTGGGCGCGCGGGCGGTGGCGCACGGGCAGTTCGACGACCTTGTACCCCAGTTGCCGGGCGAGCGCGGGGATGAACCGGTGCACGCCGCGGAATTCGAGGGGGAGACGCAGGGCGATCTCCCGGCGCATGAGCCGGAGCGAGCACCCGGTGTCGCGGATGGTGTCGCCCAGGAGCCAGAGTCGGAACTTGCGCCCCACGATCGAGCCGACCTGGCGGATCCAGGCGTCCCCCTCGCGGCGGGCCGCGGACCGATCGCCCTGCACGAAGTCCGCCCCGGTCCGCCGCATCTCCTCGAGCAGGCGGGCGAGGTCGGCCGGGTCGTTCTGGAGATCCGCGTCAAGGACCGCGATCAGGTCACCCCGTGCGGCCCGGAAGCCGGCGTGGAACGCGGCGGACTGCCCGTTCCCCTTGCCGGGGGGGGTGCTGGTCATGGCGATGCATCGGAGCCAGGGGCGGCCCGGCATCGCGTCGAGGATCCTGGCGCGGGTGTCGTCGGTGGAGCCGTCGTCGACGATGATGAACTCGAACGGGACGCCGAGGCCTTCGCAGGCGGCGCCGACCTGCTCGACCAGGCCGGGGATGTTCCCCGCCTCGTTGTGCGCGGGGGCCACGACGCTGAGGGCGACCGCGTGGGGGCGTCCGCCGTCGTCCTTGGCGGGACGGGCCCCGCCGGCGCGGGGCGTGGTCTGTCCTTGTTCAAACGCGGCGGCGGTCATTGGTTCAAGGGTAGCGAACTCGGGGGAGTCGAACCGGGTTCGGGGGATGCAGGGGGGGCCGAGGTGGACCCGGGCGGGCATCATTCTAGAATGGTTCCAGTGAGCAAAGGGCCGTGCCGATCGGCCGCGACGAGGACCGCCCCATGCACATGCGTCACAGCGATCACCCGCACGGCCCGAAGGTCATCCCGGTCCGGATCATCCTTGAGGACCCGACGGGCCTGAACGAGGACGGGTCGGACCGGGCCGAGCACGAGGTGATGGCGGCGGTGGGCGAACACCTGCTCGAGGTGGCGATGGAGCACGGGGTGAACATCGAACACGCGTGCGGTGGGGTGTGCGCCTGCTCGACCTGCCATGTGTATGTCGAGCGGGGGATGGACGCTTTGAGCGAGGCGACGGAGATGGAGGAGGACCGGGTGGAGGAGGCCCCCGGGATCCAGCGGAACAGCCGGCTGAGTTGCCAGTGCGACATCGAGCGTGCCCCGAAGGACGGGGGCCCGATCGTGATGCGCGTGCCGGCGTGGAACCGGAACGCGGTGAAGGAAGTGCCTCACTAGATCATCCGCGGCGTGTATGCCAGCGCCGTGGGGGCCATCCGGATCGGGGGCCTTTGCTGCGAGAGCGATGCGGATCACCGCTCACGCGGCCCGCCACGAAAAAGACCCGGCCTGCGCCGGGTCTTTTGTTTCTCGGGAACGGTGCTGCGGGCCCTGGCCGGCAGGGGTTCAATAGTCGTCGTCGTACCCGGGCCTGCGGTCGCGGCGCTGGTTCTGGTCGCCCAGGACCGCGCCACCGAGGCCGCCGACGACCGCCCCGATGGCGGCGCCCTTGCCCATATCGCCGCTGAGCGATCCGATGGCCATGCCGCCGAGCGCGCCGAGGGCCGCCCCGGAGAGGGCACCCTCACCGGCGTTGTTGCAGCCGGCCTGGGCGGCGAGGAGCGCGGCGGCCGCGATGCCCGCGAGGGCCACGCGGGGGTTCCGCGAACGGGAGCTGCTTGCTGACTTGTTCATCGTGTCCTCCTTGCGTCGGGCCCGGTGGTCCAACTCTCTCCGCACCCATTGTATTCGCCGGGGGCGTCGGCGGTTTCAGTTCCAGGAGCACCCCTTGGGCCATTCATCGGCTCGCTGGGCCTCGGCTTTGCGGATAAGCGCGGAGAGGTCATCGAGCGTCGCCCGCACAAGCCAAGCCCGGCGACCGACGCTGCCCTCGGCGAGGAGGGCATAGCGGACACGATCATCCGTGACCAGGGCGAACGAGACGATCTCGAGCAGGACGGGTGAGGGGAGTTCCTCGTTGGCGACGAGTTCGAGCATCTTCTCGGCGGCGACGAGGCGGCGGAGGGGGCCCTCGCGCAGGTTCTCGGACAGGAACTCCCGGAGCGATTCGGCGGGCTGCTGGGGTTCATCCTCGAGCCCGATGGGATTCAGGATCGCGCGGCGGTACTGGTGCTCCTCGTCCGGGAGGTGCTCCTCGGCCACCCTGGCCCGGCAGACGCCCTGGAGGAGGATGTTGTACCGCCCGTCGGGGAGGGCCTCGTGCTGGACGATCTGCCCGATGCAGACGGCGGGGCGGATCGGGGGGTTGCCGTGGTAGGTCAGTTTCCAGGAATCGCCCTGGAACTTGGCCATCGCGATCTGGCCGGCGCCGTCGAGGGCGTGGGAGACCATCTGGAGGTAGCGCGGCTCGAAGATGTGCAGCGGGAGCACCTGCTGGGGGAGCAGGGCGACATGATCCAGCGGGAAGACCGGGATCGGACGCGAGAAGTTCACGCGGATCGAGACTTCCTCCGTCATGCAGAACAATACGGGCGCGGGGGGCCTCCCGTTTCACCCTGCGAAGATGCCGGGCCCTACGGTGCGGGATGCTGACCGCCGACCGGGTGATCGAACTGCTCGGGCTCGAGCGTCTGCCGTACGAGGGCGGCTTCTTCCGCGAGACCTACCGGGCCGGGGGGGCCATCCCCCCGGGGGTGATCCCGGAATTCGCGACCGACCGCCCGCGTGCGCACAGCACGCAGATCTACTACCTGCTGCGGACGGGTGAGACGAGTTCGCTCCACCGCGTCCGGTCCGACGAGGTGTTTCACCACTACCTCGGCGATCCGGTCGTGCAATTGCGGATCAACGACTTCACCCGGACACACGAGCCCTCCGCGGCGAGGGGCGGGCCGGTGGCCGAGATCGTCCGGATCGGGCGGGACCTGGAGGGCGGGGAGCGGCCCCAGGTGGTGGCGCCGGCGGATGTGTGGCAGGGGGCGGAACTGGGGCGGGGCCCGCACGGGTTCGCGCTGCTGGGGTGCAGCGTGGCGCCCGGGTTCGATTGGGAGGATTTCGAGTTGATCGGCGGGCCCCGGGCGGCGGCGCTGGCGGCCCTGCTGCCCGAGCACGCGTCGTTGATCGGTCGGCTGACGCCCGCCGAGGGGCGGACGCGCGCCTGAGCGTTCGCGCTGAGCGCGGCGGCGTTCAGCCGGCTTCGGGGTCGAGCCGCCTGGTCAGGCGTTCGCGGACGGTCGGCCACTCCGGCTCGATGATGCTGAACATGACGGTGTCTCGGCGGTGCCCGTCCGGCATGATGACGAAGGCGCGGAGGACGCCCTCCCTGCGCGCGCCGAGGCGTTCGATCGCCCGCTGGCTTCGCTCGTTGCGGAGGTCGGTCTTGAGGCAGACCCGCACGGCTGGCTGGCCGAAGAGGGCGCCGGAGAACGCGTGCTCGAAGAGCAGGAACTTGCACTCCGGGTTGACCAGCGTGCCTCGGTGGGCTGGGCTGTACCAGGTCCAGCCGACCTCGACGGCGCGGTGTTCCGGTCGGAGGTCGCAGTAGGTGGTCGATCCGACGATCTCGCCGGTCGCCCTGAGGCGGACGGTGTAGGCGAGGATGGCCGGGTTCTCGACGAGGTGGCGGCAGTAGGCGGACATGCCCTCGGCGCTCCATGGGGTGGGGGGGCGTGTGAAGTACCGGAAGGTCTCCGGGCTGGAGGCGGCCCGGAGCAGGGCGGGCGCGTCGGCGGGGTCGAGGGGCTCAAGGCGGACGGTGCGACCTTCGAGCGGGGTGGTCGGGATGGGCATGGCGGAGCGTATGACGGCCGCGACGGGGTCGGTCGCGCGGGGCGTCGTCTATACTCGGGCTCCTTTCGCCGGTGCTGTTCCGCGCCGGGATTTCACCCCAAGAGAACGGCGTGATGAGCACCCAGGCCGACCAGACCCACCGCTACACCGCGAAACTCGCGGGCGAGATCGAGACCGCGTGGCAGGCGCGGTGGGAGGGGGCGGGGGTGTTCCGCCAGCCGAACCCCGGGGAGCCCGGGTGGGATGGTTCGAAGCCCAAGTTCTACTGCCTGGACATGTTCCCGTATCCGTCCGGGGCGGGCCTGCATGTGGGCCATCCGGAGGGGTACACGGCGACGGACATCATCTGCCGGTACAAGAAGATGAAGGGGTTCAATGTCCTGCACCCGATGGGGTGGGACGCGTTCGGGCTCCCCGCCGAGCAATACGCGATCCAGACGGGCGTACATCCGGCGGTGACGACGCGGAAGGCGATCGACAACTTCAGGCGTCAGTTGAAGCGATTCGGGTTCTGCTACGACTGGTCGCGTGAGTTCGGGACGATCGACGAGGACTACTACCGCTGGACGCAGTGGATCTTCCTGAAGATCTACAACGCGTGGTACGACCCGCAGGCCGAGCGTGCCAGGCCGATCGAGGAGCTGGTCGAGGAACTCGAAGGGGGCGTGAGGCCGGCGATCTTCAACCCGGACGCGGCCGAGTACGGGGCGATCGGGTCGCCGGGGCGGGCGATCTTCAAGTGGGGCGAGCTGGACGCGGAGACGCGGCACGCGATCGTAGATTCGTACCGGTTGGCGTATGTCGCCGAGCAGACGGTGAACTGGTGCCCGAAGCTCGGCACGGCGTTGGCGAACGAAGAGGTCATCGACGGCCGGAGCGAGCGGGGGGGCTACCCCGTGTTCCGCAAGCCGCTCCGGCAGTGGCAGTTCCGGATCACGGCGTACGCGGAGCGGCTGCTGCGGGACCTGAAGGAACTGGACTGGCCGGCGTCGACCTTGACCCAGCAGGCCGAGTGGATCGGGCGGAGCGAGGGGGCGCACATCGACTTCGACCTGGTCGAGGCGCCCTCGGCCCACGAGGGGCTCCCGCTGCGGGTGTTCACAACGAGGCCGGACACGCTCTTCGGCGCGACCTTCATGGTCGTGGCGCCGGAGCACCCGCTGGTCGACGCGGTGCTGGAGGACCGGCACGGGCCCGGGGATCGCGAGGCGATCGGGGCGTATGTCCGTGCGGCGCGGAACCGCAGCGATGTCGAGCGGCAGGAGAGCAAGGAGAAGACGGGGGTGCCGCTTGGCGTCGAGGCGATCAACCCGGCGACCGGGGGGCGGATTCCGGTCTGGACGGCGGATTATGTGCTGATGGGCTACGGCACCGGCGCGATCATGGCGGTGCCCGGGCAGGACGAGCGGGACTGGGAATTCGCCGAGGTGTTCGGCCTGCCGATCGTCCGCACGGTGAGGCCTCCTGACGGGTGGGAGGGCAAGGCGTTCACTGGCGAGGGCCCGGCGATGAACTCGGGGTTCCTGGACGGGCTGGGGATGGCCGAGGCGAAGTCGTCGATGATCGACCGGCTGGAGGCCGAGGGGAAGGGCCGGCGGAAGGTCAACTACAAGCTGCGCGACTGGCTGTTCAGCCGGCAGCGTTACTGGGGCGAGCCGTTCCCGATCGTGTACGACGAGCGTGGGTTTCATCACGGGGTGGACGAGTCGGCGCTTCCGGTGTTGCTGCCCCCGATGGAGGACTACCACCCGGTGGAGAGCGAGGACCCGCAGCCGCTGCTCGCGAAGGCCCAGGACTGGGTCTTCACCACGGCGGGCGAGGCGGGTGTGTCGTCGCTTGCCGCGGGGGAGCGGGTGCGGCGTGAGACGAACACCATGCCGGGTTGGGCGGGGTCGTGCTGGTACTACCTGCGTTACTGCGACCCTCGGAACGGCGAGCGGTTCGTGGGTCGGGAGGCCGAGCGGGCGTGGATGCTGACCCCGCGAGAGGGCGTGGACCGCGCGCAGGTGGAGCGGTGGGGGACATTCCCTGAGGACCTGGCGAAGACAGGCGGGGTGGACCTGTATGTGGGCGGATCGGAGCACGCGGTGCTGCACCTGCTGTACGCGCGGTTCTGGCACAAGGTGCTGTTCGACCTGGGGGAGGTCTCGACGCCCGAGCCCTTCCACAAGCTGTTCCACCAGGGGCTGATCCTGAGCCACGCGTACCAGCGGCCCGACCGGAGCCTCGTGCCGATCGACCAGGTCGAGAACCGGGGCACCGAGGAGAAGCCCGAGTTCGTGGAGACCGCCACGGGGCAGGCGGTGGCGCAGATCGTCGCGAAGATGTCCAAGAGCCTGCGGAATGTGGTCAATCCCGACGATGTGATCGACGCCTACGGGGCGGACACCTTCCGGCTCTACGAGATGTACATGGGCCCGCTCGAGGCCAGCAAGCCCTGGGACACGCGGGCGATCGAGGGGATGTTCCGGTTCCTGCGCGATGTCTGGCGGCTCTGCGTCGATGAGCGGACGGGGAAGGTCCGCCTCGCCACGGCGGCCGACGAGAGGCTGGAGAAACTGCTGCACCGCACGATCGCCAAGGTGGGGCAGGACATCGAGCGCCTGGCGTTCAACACCGCGATCGCGGCGATGATCGAGTTCAAGAACGCCGCGATCCCCAAGGGGGGGCTGGAAGCGGGCGGGCCGACGCTGACCGCGGACCAGATGGACCGCTTCATGCGGGTGCTCTCGCCGTTTGCGCCCCACCTCGCCGAGGAGGTGTGGGCCAGGCTCGGGCTGGGCGGGGAGAATGCGCGGCTCGCCTCGGCGTCGTGGCCCGCGTTCGCGGAGGCGATGCTCACCGACGACGAGGTCGAGATCCCCGTGCAGATCCTGGGGAAGGTGCGCGGGAAGATCACCGTGCCGGCCGGGGCGGACGCCGCCGCGACGGAGGAGGCGGCCCTGGCGGACGAGAGGATCCGGGCGTTGCTCGACGGCAAGACGGTTAAGAAGGTGATCGTCGTGCCGGGTCGGCTGGTCAACATCGTGGCGGGCTGAGGGCCGGCCCCGGGGTCAGCGGTCGCGGATCACGCGCGGCTGGGATGACTTTGAGCCGTCGGTCCGTTCGGTCGCGTGCCGGCCCCGGGCGCGTCGGTCCTTCTTCACCCATGACTCGCCCATGGCCCACCAGACCACGGTGAAGACCGCGGTCAGCACGCCGAGAACGAGGGTCAGGACGAGGATGCCCGCCATGCCTGCAGCGTAGGGGGGATTCGTGCCGATGGTGGTGAGAGCGGCCGGGCTGCCGACGGGTGGTCGGCGTGCGTGGGCCGGGTCGTGGGCAACGGAGAGCGGCATGCGGGTGCTCGGATTGGTCACGGCACGCGGGGGCTCCAAGGGATTCCCGCGCAAGAACCTCGCCCCTCTCGCGGGTCGCCCGCTGGTCGCCTGGGCTCACCGGACACTGGATCTGCTCCGCGGCTCGCGCCCGGGGCTTCAACTCTGGCTCTCGACGGACGACGCCGAGATCGCATCGGCCTGGCCGGCCCGGGACCGGCCCGGGACGCTCCGCCCCGCCTCGCTGGCTCGCGACGAGACCCCGTCGCTGGCCGTGGTTGACTATGAAGTTGAGCGGTGCCGGGCTTCGGGGCGGCCCGTGGACGCCGTCCTGCTGCTGCAGCCGACCTCGCCTCTGCTGACCGCGGACGACCTGGGGTCGATGTGGGCGGCCATGGAGTCGGGTGCGGAATCGGTGATCGCGGCCGCCCCGCTCGATCATCCGCTGCGGTGGTCGCTGCATCTCGATTCTGACGGGGTTGTCTCCCCCGCGGCGGAGTGGAGCGACGCGGCGCGGCAGGCCGAGGCGCCGGCGTACCGGCCGGCGGGGGCGTATCTGACGACGGTCGGTTTCCTCGCTCAGCACAGGGCGTTCACGGTGCCGGGTCGGACACGGGCCGTGATCGTGCCCGCGGACCGCGGCGTGGACATCGACACACCGGCGGACCTTGACCGGGCCGAGGCGGCGCTGCGGCGGCGGGGGCGTGGGGCGGTGCTGAACCTGGCGGGGCACGCGATCGGCGAGGGCGCCCCGGCGTTCCTCATCGCCGAGGCGGGTGTGAACCACAACGGCGACGCGGACCTCGCGTTGCGGCTGATCGACGCCGCCGCGGACGCGGGCGCCGACGCCGTGAAGTTCCAGACCTTCCGACCCGAGTCGCTGGTGACCGGGACGGCGTCGATGGCGGCCTACCAGCGGTCGAATCTCGGCGTCGAGGCGACGCAGGCCGAGATGCTTCGGGGTTTGTGCCTCGCGGACGAGCAGTTCGCGACGCTCCGCGACCACGCCGCGGCGCGCGGCCTGGTGTTTCTTTCGTCCCCGTTCGACCTGGAGAGCGCCCGGCTGCTCCGCGACCTGGGCGTGCCCGCGCTCAAGCTCGGTTCCGGGGAGCTGACCAACCACCCGTTCCTCGCGGAGGTGGCCTCGCTGGGCCTTCCGCTCATTGTCTCGACGGGGATGGCGACGCTCGATGAGTGTGAGCAGGCCGAGCGGGTGTTGCGACAGGCCGGGGGACCGCCGGTGTGCTGGCTGCACTGCGTGAGTTCCTACCCCGCCCCGGCGGCGTCGATGAACCTCCGCGCCATGGAGTCGCTGCGGTCGGCCCTGGAGGGGCCCGTGGGGCTCTCCGATCACACGATGGGTTGGGCTGTCGCCCTCGCCGGCGCGGCGTTGGGCGCGCGCGTCATCGAGAAGCACCTGACGCTCTCGCGAGACCTGCCCGGGCCCGATCACGCCGCCTCGCTTGAGCCGCAGGAGTTCGCCGAGATGGTCACGCAGATCCGACGGGTCGAGAGCGCCATGGGGGACGGGGTGAAGCGGCCAGCGGCCTGCGAGGCCGACACGATCCGTGCGGCCCGTCGCTCGATCGTCCTGGTCCGGGACCTCCCCGCCGGGCATGTGCTGCGGCGAGAAGACCTGACCACCAAGCGTCCCGCGACGGGGCTGCCCCCCTCGATGCTCGAGCGGGTGGTGGGCCGCCGGCTCGGGCGGGCCGTCGCGAGCGACCACACGCTCGTCGCCGAGGACCTCGCGGAGAACGCGGACCTCGGCGTCAGAGCCCGGGCGGGGTGAAGGGCTTGCGCATCGCGTCGACGCCGAGCGGCAACTCCGCGAGCGCCTGGGCGATTCGGGGCGACGCCCGCCCGTCGCCGTAGACATTGTCGTAGGCCCGTCTGCCGAGTTCGAGCGCGGCGTGCAGGGCTCGCGCGATCGAGCCCGGGTCGTGCGCACAATCCACGACATTCCCGGACCGCTCCCTCCCCGCCTGGCGGTCGCCGATGTTGACCACGGGAAGGCCGAGCGTCGCCGCCTCGATGATGCCGCTGGAGGAGTTGCCCACCATCGCCGAGGCGTGCGACATCGCGGCGTGGTAGAGCCCCGGGCCGAGCGCTTCGGCGAAGGGCCAGCCCCGATCGCGGCAGGCGGGGCGCAGCACGGCGTTGATCGCGTGCCCGCCCGGGTCCTGGTTGGCGGCGGTCACGAGGCAGGGCATCGCGGCGCCGTCGAGCGCTGTGAGGAGGTCGCGGGCCTGCTCGGCGGGGTCCGCGGCGTCGAGCGTGCACGGGTGGAGCGTGACGAGCAGGAACGGGCCCGACGGGGTCAGGCCGACCGCCCGCGCGAACTCCGCCCGCGGGGGCGGCCTGAAATCGATCAGCGGGTCGAGCCCCGGGGCGCCGACGCGGACGACGCGCGCCGGGGGCTCGCCCATCGCGACAAGCCGACGGCGGGAGAGCTCGGTGGCGACGAGGTGCAGGCTCGCCAGCGCGGTGATGGCGTAGCGGAACTGGTTGTCCGCCGCGCCGAGGCTGATCTCTCCGCCGTGCAGGTGGGCGACGGGGATCCCCGAGGCGAAGGCGGCGACCGCCGCGGCGAGCGTCTCGAAGCGGTCTCCGAGCACGAGCACGACATCGGGCCGGGTTTCTCGGAAGGCCCCGGCGAAGCCGAGGACGCCCCGCCCGATCGCGTCGGCCATGCCGGCGTCCGCGTCGTCGCCAGCGGGGATCGGGACCCGGGCCCCGATGCGGGCGGTCGCGGCGTCAAACGGCGCCGCGGGCCGACCCGGCGACTCGTGCAGGTGGGCGCCGGTCAGGACCCAGAACGGCTCGCAGCCGGGGCGGGAGCCGATCGCGTCGACCACCGGGATGAGGAGCCCGTGGTCGGCCCGACCTGTCGTGACGACCGCGATCGTTCGTGGCGTGTCCATGCCGCGACATGGTAGACGAAGGCTGGGGCCTCCTTCGTTCGGCCCTCGCCTGTGCACCCTCGATACGGAACGCCCGCGTGATGAACCCCAGCCAGTGACCAGTGCAACTGACCAGCGACGATCGGCGCGCGGCTGCACCTCTTAAACAAGCAGCGAGCCGTGAGGACCCGGCGAGCCGATCATCTCGGAGGCGGCTGCCGCTTCGTGCAGCGCCGGGCCACGCCCTACGGCGTGTCGTCGATCAGGTCCACGAGTGAGGCGGCGGCGTTGAGTAAGGTCCGCATGCTGAACGGCGCAACGGTTACACAGGAATACAGATCCCAGGTCTCCGATCCCCCGACGGGGCCGTACGCGCCTCCGCGGGCTGGTCGAGCCGGCTGAAGACTGCCCGTGGTCGTCGGCGCAGCATCGGCTCAGCATATCGCGGATCCGGCACGGGCGGTGCTTCTCTCAGGGGCAGCCGTCCTGGAACGCGGTCACGAAGGTGAGGATGTCCGCGAGGTCCCAGAGGCCGTTCCCGTCGTAGTCCGCGGCGGGATCCTGAGAGGTGAAAGCCTGCACGAACGCGACGATGTCTGCGAGGTCGAGCAGGCCGAACGGAGGGGCGAGGTCCGCGGGGCAGGTGTCGTCGCAGCGGATCGTGAACTCCGCGGAGTAGATGCGACCGTCGAAGCCGAACCCGTTGAGCGGCACTCCGCCTGAGCCGTAGACCTGGTTGACGGCGAGGTTGACCGGCAATGCGTAGTCCCATGGGTCGCTGAAGTTGCCGTACCCGTCGAAATCGATCGTGCCCGGGTGCTGGCCGGTCTGCGTCAGGTCGTCCGGGCCCGGCCCGCCCTCGAAGCTCCGTGTGGTGAACCCCACGGCGTAGCCCTGCCCCGCGCTGAGCGTGTCCGTCCCCGCGATGAGTCCGAACTCGTGCGATTGCACGCCGCTCGCGTTGCTGATGCGGGTCGTGCCCACGCCCACGAGTTCGAGGTGCGTCCCGTGATCGGCGAAGAGCAGGGGGGTGACCCCGTTCTGCGGCGAGTGGGCGTCGTAGAAGGTCCAGGCGGTGACACGCCCGGGGCCCACGGTGGGCCCGGCGCCGCGGTAGATCGCGACCACGCCACTCGAGGCGTCCTCGATCAGGCGGGCCACGGTGGGGCTGCCGAACATCGGATCGCAGGCGTACGAGGGGGTGTAGGCCGCAGCGAAAGCAATCGCGAAAGCCCGGGTCTTCATGGTTTGGTCTCCTCCGGGCACATCGTGGGCCCAGGGTGGGAGCGACGGGGGTGCCCGCACGCTCACGCGCCTCCCCGGGGGAACTCATAGGGCGGCTGGTTTCCTGACACCCCGGTCCGTGTCCACCGCCCGCCCGCGGCGGGGCTCTACACTCGCCCCATGGCCTACACCGTCCTCGCCCGCCGGTACCGTTCCCGCTCCTTCGACGAAGTCGTGGGGCAGGAGACCATCGCCCGGACGCTCCGGGCCGCGATCGAGCAGAACAAGGTGGCGCACGCCTATCTGTTCACGGGGACGCGGGGGGTGGGCAAGACCTCCACCGCCCGCATCTTCGCTGACGCCCTGAACAACCCGGAGGGGAACGAGGAGATCGCCCGGGCGATCTTCACGGGGCAGGACACCGATGTCATCGAGATCGACGGCGCCTCCAATCGGGGTGTCGACGAGGCCCGGGAGGTCATCGCCAACTGCGTCTACCGCCCCCTCCGCGGGCGCTACAAGATCTACATCATCGACGAGGTCCACATGCTCACGAAGGAGGCGTTCAACGCGCTCCTCAAGACCATGGAGGAGCCGCCCGAGCATGTCAAGTTCATCCTGTGCACCACCGAGCCGCAGAAGGTCCCGGCGACGATCCAGAGCCGGTGCCAGCGGTTTGACTTCCGCAACATCCCGCTCCAGCAGATCGAGGCGCACCTCGCCTCGGTGATCGAGGCCGAGGGGATCAAGGCCGAGCCCGAGTTGATCGCCGCGGTGGCGAGGCTCGGCAACGGGTCGATGCGCGACGCGCTGAGCCTGCTCGACCGCCTGATCGCCGCGGGCGAGAATCAGCTGACGCTCGGCCTGCTCGAATCGCTCCTGGGCCTGCCGGACCGCGAGATCACGGGCCGGCTCATCGCCGCCGCCGCGGACGGTGACCCCGCGGGGTGCCTCGAGTACGGGGGCGAACTCCTGAACCGGACCTCTGCCGACCAGGTGCTCGACACCCTGCTCGAGCGGTTCCGCGACCTCATGGTGCTCGCCGCCTGCGGGGCGCAGACCGGGCTGGTCGAGCTGAGCGGGGAGGCGAGGCGGCAGGAAGTCGAGCTCGCGTCCCGGTTCGACGCGGCCGGGCTGGTGCACATGATCGCGCTGACCGAGAGCGTGCAGCGTGCGATCAAGTCGAGCGCCGCGCCGCGGGCGCTCTTTGATGCGTTGCTGGTCCGCCTCGCGCTGACCGAGAAGCTCGCCGATGTCACCGCGCTGGTCTCCGGGCGTGCGACATCGGCGACGAGTCGGGGAACAACGGCAAAAAAACCCTGACGGCCGCCGCCTCGACGCGGGACGCGTCGGCCGTCTCGAAACCCGCCCCGCCCGCCCAGGCGTCCGCGCCCGTCGCGGCTCCGCCCGCGCCCGAAGCGGCGGCGCGGGGTGTCGCCCCCAGCGCGCCGTGGGTGGAGCCGTCTGCGCCGGAGGAGGTCTGGCCCCGAGCCAAGGCCGCTGCCGGCCCGCGTCTCCGCGCGATGCTCGAGACGCTGAGCGTGCGGAGCGCGACCCCGAAACTCCTCACGCTCGCCGTCCCTCCCGCGCGGGCCGCCATGGTCCGCGACCATCTCGCGGAGATCGCGCGGCTTGTCCAGGAGGTGGGCGGGCACGCGATGTCGATCTCGATCGTGGAGCAGGCCCCGGAGCCCGCCCCGCCTCAGAAGGCGAACGCCGCCGCCGACGCGGCGCCCGCCGTGGTCCCGGTGGACGAACTGTCCGAGCACCCCCTCGTCAAAGAGGCGGAGCGGGTGTTCAACGCAAAGATCGTGCATGTTCAGCCGAAACGCTGAGCGGGCGCCGAACGCCCCGGAGGAGGCGAGATGTTCGACCAGTTCAAGGCGATGGGCGCCGTGGCCGGCCTGCTCAAGGACAAGGAGAGACTCCGGGAGACGGCGCAGCGCGTCCGGGATCGCCTCGAGCAGGCGAAGGTCGCGGGTGAATCCGGGGGCGGGGCGGTCCGTGTCACGGCGTCCGGTGCCGGGCGGGTGCTCTCCGTCCAGGTCGAGCCCGCCCTCGCCGCGGGGTTCGGCGATGGGGTCAACCGCGCGATCGCCGAGTCGTTGATCGCCGAGGCGGTCAACGACGCCCTCGCCCGGGCGAAGGAGGCGGCCCAGAAGATCATCGAGGAGGAAGCCGCGGAGCTCGGGCTGGGCGAGCTTCTCCCCGGGATGCGCGGGCTGATGCCGTGAGCCGCCTCCGCCCGCCGCTCTGGACCGGTCTCGAGTCGGCGTGGTCGCTGCGGATCGAGGTTCTGCCGCCCGGCCCGGAGACGCCCGACGCCGCCATCGAGGCCGAGTGGGCGTTCATCCGGGCACGCAATCCCAGGTGCTTCAACGGGCCGATCCTCGCGTTCCTGGACGCGGACCCGAGCCGGGGCCGTCTCCGCGTCCGGCGCGATCGGTACAAGCGGCTCGCCGTCCAGCCCCGGATCGCCACGGGGGTCACGCAGCTCGGCGTCACGGGCGTGCTCGAGGCTTCCGACCTCGCCGGGACATCCCATGTCCTGCTCGGACTTCGGAGCCGGGCGACGCGGATCTTTGGTGGACTCTGGGAGTTCGGCCCCTCGGGCGGGGTCGACGCCCCTCCGATCAACCGGGACTCCCTCGACGCCGCGGATGTCTGGCGAGGGCTCGTCAACGAGATCCGCGAGGAACTCGGGCTGCCGGTCGACCCAGACCCGGCCCCCCCGATCGGGCTGCTCGCCGACCCCGAGGCCAACAGCGTCGATCTGGTTGTGCGCGTCCGCCTGGTCCGCCCGGTCGAGGAGCTTGTCGCGGCCATCGACGACGAGAGTGGCACCAGTCGCTGGGAGTACGAGGCCGTGCGGTGGGTCGCGATCGGCGAGTTGGGGCCGTTCTTTGCGGCTCATCCCACGATCCCGGCGACGGTGGCTGTCGCCCGGGCGATCGGATGGATCGGCGAGGCTTGCTCGACTGGATAACCGACTGCAGAAGTTGGCACGCGAATCCGGTCTGACCCGCCGCCGTGAGCCCGTCGCCGCGGTCGTGCCCGCGGCGCATCGAGCACAATCTCGACGGGGATCCGTGCTACGCCCCGGTCGACGAATCACCGCCCATCGGGGCGAACATGAAGAGCGATTCCGGGTTCACCAGCGCGATCACCTTCGACCCGGGCTCGGCCGTCATCGCCTTGCCGGCGACCGCGATCTGGACATCCCCCTCGCCCGAGATCGCGAACATCGGCACGGCCTCGTCGCCGTAGAGCGTGTGGTACTCCTGCATCGTGAACTCGGCGGAGATGCTTGTCGCCTTGATGACCCATCCCGAGGCGAGCCGTTTCTCGAGCAGCGAGAGGTCGATCGACGAGTTGAAGAGCCGGCGTCCGGTGGTCACGGTCGCCGATCGGCCCGGGTCCGCGTCCACGCTGGGGGAGGGCGCCGGGCCGGTCCGCGCGGGGGCCGACTTGGCGGGGGTGGTCTCCGCCGGGGCGGTCCTGGTCTTCGCCTTCTCTTTCTTCTCGGGGCGGGCGGGCAGGCGGTAGAGGTTCGCCTTGCCCAGCCGGTGCTCGAACCGTTGCAGCGCGAGCGTGTTCACCTCGTCGTTGGGCGTCATCGCGATCACGCGCCCGACGCCCCGGAGGTCGAGTTCCTCGAAGAACAGGTCCTCGAGTACATTGCCGTAGGAAACGCCCAGGTTCGCCATCCTCGCCGCGGTCACATTCCCCCGGTTGGTGTCGACGAGGTGCACCGTCACGCCGTGCCGTTTCAGCACCGCGGAGATCGAGCGGGCCACGGGCGACGCCCCGATCACCAGGAGCCCCTGCGGGTCCTGGTCCGAGACGCCCAGGGCCCTCGCGACGAACGACGCGGTCAGCCCGTAGACGCAGACCGTCCCGACGATCACCGAGAAGGTCAGCGGGACCAGGATCGTCGCCTGCGACTCGGGCTGCGCCTCCGCGAGCGAGAGGGCGAACACGCTCGAGACCGACGCCGCCACGATCCCGCGTGGCGCCATCCAGGACATGAACAGCCGCTCCTTCAGCGACAGCCCCGCGCCGATCGTCGAGATCCAGACCGAGACCGGCCTGGCGATCAGCACCAGCACCGCGAGGAAGCCCGCCGCCCGGCTCCAGTCCACCATCCGCAGGTCGTCGGGCGTGATGCGCGCCCCCAGCACAATGAACAGCGAGGCGATGATCAGCGTCCGGAGGTTCTCCTTGAACTCGAGGATGTGCCGCACATCGACGCGCCGCTGGTTCGCCAGCGCCACGCCCATCACCGTGGTCGCCAGCAGCCCCGACTCGGCCTGGAGCATGTTCGAGACGGTGTACGACGCGACCGCAAGCATCAGGCTCACCGGGTTCTGCAACTGCTCGGGGATCCAGTACCGGTCGAGGAAGACCACCAGCACCCCGGCGCTGAGCAACCCCAGCCCGCCCCCGACCACGACCGTGCGCACGAGCGCGAGGATCACCTCGACCGGCGCCTCGGCCGGGTTGCCGGCGAGCAGTGTCTCGAGCACGAGCACCGCCGCCACCGCCCCGATCGGGTCGATGACGATGCCCTCCCATCGCAGCACCGGCCCCGACTGCCCGGAGGGACGGATGTGCTGGAGCAGCGGGCCGACGACGGTGGGGCCGGTCACGATCAGGATCGCCCCGAGCAGCAGCGACAGTTCCAGGGAGAGATCGAGCAGGAAGTACGCCCCGAGCGCCGCGATCCCCCAGGTCACCAGCGCGCCCACCGAGACGAGCATGAACACGACCCGGCTCACGCCCTTGATCTCTCGGGCCCGCAGCGTCAGCCCGCCCTCGTACAGGATCAGCCCGACGCACAGGCCCACCAGCGGGAAGAGCAGCTCGCCGAACAGCGGATCGGGATCGAGAATGGGATGGCCAAGCGCCAGCGAGGCGCCGGGTCCGACCGCGAACCCGAACGCGAGCAGCAGCAAGATCGAGGGCAGCCCCACCCGCCAGGCTAGGAACTGGGCGCCCACACCCAGCACGGCGATCAGCAGCAGCGCGAGCGCTCCCTCCCCGGCTCCGCCGGCGGCAAGCGTCGCGATCGCGAATTCTCCCAGCATCACGCCCTTTCACCCGCGCGGTGCGGAGCCAGAAACCGGCTCAGGATACCCGAGGTGTGGGTCGCCGCGAAGGCCCCCAGCGAGGCCCCGAAATCGGCGGGGGCGTCCGAATCCGCCCGGTCCGAGATCGTCCGCACCACCGCGAACGGGACCCCGTACTCGCGGCAGACCTGCGCCACGGCCGCTCCCTCCATCTCCACGCAGAGCACCCCGGGCAGCGTTTCTCGGATCCTGTGCCCGAGGACGGGGCCGTGGACGAAGACATCCCCGCTCGCGATCAGCCCGAGGTGCGTTCGGCCCGCGCCGTGCGCACGGCAGAAGTCGTCCGCCGCCGCGACGAGCCTGTTGTTCATCGCCGCGTCCGCCTCGAACTCGGCCAGTTCGAGCAGCGGGACCACATGCCGGGGCCAGAGCGGGCGGGCGTCGAGGTCGTGCTGCACGAGGCGGTCGGCGATCACCACATCGCCGATCTCGACGCCCTCACCCAGGCCGCCCGCGACGCCCGCGCACACCACGCGCCCCACCCCGAATCGCACGATCAGTTCGGTGACGGTCGCGGCGGCCGAGACCTTGCCGCACCGCGAAACCACCACCACGACCGGGACGCCCCACAACTCACCGAGATGAAAGACGCGTTTCCCGTGCTCGATCGTCTCGGCGGGCCGGTCGAACGCGGACAGGAGCGTGGAGGCCTCCTCCGGCATCGCCGTGAGGACACCGAGCCGGCCGGCGTTCATGACCGCACCGGCGCGATGCTCTCCCGCTCGATGAACTTCGCAGAGAGCCTGATCCGCCCCGGGGCGGCGTCGAACCCCTCGATCCGGCCCAGGAGGCGCGTGGCCGCGTGTTCGCAGGTGTCCACCAGCGGGTTGTCGAAGATCGTGATCGCGGGCTCGAAGCTCTGCAGGGCCGAGCTGTCACCCAGGAGGCCCAGCACCGAGCAGGTCTGCGGAATGACGCGACCGGCCGCCTTGGCGCCCAGGGCCGCGCCGAGGGTCATCTGCGGGCCGATGCCGATGATCGCGGTCACCTCGGGGTCGCTCCGCAGGAGTTCCTCCGCCTTGACCTTGGCCCGCCTCCACGCCTGATCGAGGTTCTCCCGCGCCCGTTCCACACGGACCGCGGTGATCCGCTCGGCGGGCATGCCCTGACGGCGGACGGACTCGAGGATCAACTCGTCGATGCCCGAGATCGTGCGCTCGTCCTCGAGCGGCACGAGCATCCCCATCTTTCGGTGCCCGATCGCGAAGAGGTGCTGGATGCCCAGGCGGCTCGTCTCGATCGGGTCGATGAGCACATTGTCGACGCCGTCGATCCGGTCCGCGATGTCGACCACGACGATCGGGAGGGCCGCGCTCCGGGCCGCCGCGATCACGACCTCGCGATCGCCCCGCGCGGGGAGCATGACCAGCACGCCGGCGATCTGGGCGCTGGTGAGGTAGGCGGGGAGTTCGTTGTCCTCGGGGTCGACCTGGGCGTGGATCGAGATCCGGTAGCCCGTGTGCCGCAGGGCCCGGCGGACGCCGGCGAGGGCGAGGTGCAGCCGCTCAACCTCGAGGTGGGGCAGCACGATCAGGATCTCGCGGGCGGCGGGCGAGGTGTCGGCGACATAGACGCCCCGGCGCGGGGAGGAGCGGAGGAAGCCCTGCGCAACGAGGGTGTTGACGGCCTGTTTGACGATCCCGAGCGAGCAATGAAACTCGTTGGCGAGCCGGCGCATGCTCGCGAGTTTCTGACCCGGCGACAACTCCCCCGAGCGGATCCGCTCGCGGAGTACATCCTGGATGCGGCGCACCAGCGGACGGTCGCCGAACGCCCCGGTCGGTCCCTCAACCATGCTTGACCTTGTCAGGAGGGGAACGCGGGCCGAGGGCGCCCGCCTCCAATGACCCCAGGGGGATTCGAACCCCCGTTCCCAGGATGAGAACCTGGTGTCCTGGACCGGGCTAGACGATGGGGCCGTCTGCGGCCCAACACTAAAAAGCGACCGGCGCAAGGTCAAGCCCGCGCGAGGATCTTGTGCAAGAGTGGGGGAGGGGGCGATCCGCTCAGGCGGTCGGCGCCAGGGCCCGGCGGAGGTGCGAAAGGGCGTAGATCGCCGCCTCGTGCTCGGATGCGCCCACCACCGCGCCCGCGGGGGCCCCGCCGAGATCGGCCCAGACCGCGCGGTGGCAATCGAACAACTGCGCGTAGGAAATGGTGATGGTGTAGCCGGACTTGGCGAACTCGCGGCGGACCCGCTCGACCGTGGGCACCCAGCGCCCCGAACTGTGGCGCTCACAGCCCGCCGAGTCGAGGGCGGACCAGCCGGTTGCGTAGAGCTCGTCGATCGCGAAGTCGATACCCATTCCGCCGCTCCTTGCCTTGCCGAGGGGTCGGATCGTCACCCCAACATATCGGATGACCGGGGGCCGAGTCCAGCACCGATCTGGCCCGGGGGATGTCCGATAAACACTTGCACCATCCATCCCCCTGTATTGGGGAATGAGTCTAGGCCTCCACATCGGCCCGGAGCAAGACCAGCACGCACAGGTCGTACACCGCGTGGGCCCCAACCACGATGCCGAACCCCCGCAGCACAAAGACCAGGCCCAGGAAGCACCCCGCGACGAAGTAGAGCAGGCGGCGCGCGATCAGCGTCGCCGGGTCGCCGGGGTGGTGGTAGAAAGTGAAGGCGAGGGCAGCCGCGGCGATCGCAAGCCCGGCGGCGAGCGTGTCCGACAGGCGGAAGATGCTCCGGAGGGCCATCGCCCCGGCGCTGACGAGGAGGAGCCTGAAGAGCAGTTCTTCATAGAGCCCGGCCCCGATCGAGAGGGCGATTCGGGAGAGCAGCGGGAGGCTGGCGAGCGGTTCGGCACTCGAGACCGCGACCGCCGGCGGGGTGCTGAGCAGGGCGGCGATCACCAGCATGGGGATCGCCCAGACCACGGACTCGACGGCCATGAGGGGGAGGGTCCCGAGGCGGATCGACCAGGCGTCCCCGCGGTGGAACTTCATCAGCAGGAGGGTGCCGATCAGGACAATCCCGGGGAGATACAGGGCGAAATCGCCGAAAACGCGGAGGAATCGGTTGATGAGCTCGTGGGCGGCGACGGTGTCCTGCACGCCGCTGAGCCCGGAAAAGAAAATCGTCGCCTCATAGAAGGCGACGAGCGGCGTCAAAAAGAGGAGGATGTGGAGCGGATCGATCGAGCGGGAGGCGTAGCCCTCGCGTGTCCCGGAGCGGGAGTCGGCCGAGCGACGCCCCGGCGGTGGCGTTCGGGCCGACGAGGCAGCCATGGTCAGGCGGTCTGCTTGGCCTTCTTCAGGCGGGCGCTCATCCGGCTCTTGCGGCGGGACGCCTGGTTGCGGTGGATGACGCCCTTCTGGGCGGTCTTGTCCACCACGGCGGAGGCGGTGCGGAACGCGTCGGCGGCCTGGGTCATGTTCCCGTCCGCCAGAGCCTTCTCGAACGCCTTGATGGCGCCACGCATCGTCCGCAGGCGCCAACGGTTGCGGGCGCGGCGGACGAGGTTCTGACGGACGCGCTTCTTTGCCGACTGGGTATTGGCCATCGTCGCTCCTTGAGACCCTTCGCCGGGGAAGGGTTCCGGCCGGTCGGGTGCCGCCGGGTTCTCCCGACCCCGCCGCACCCCCGCACGGGACCGCTATCGTTGCCGCCCCGACGGGCGGAATCAAGCCGCGAACTCGGGGCGGACTTGTCGTCGGCCCGGGTCGGGGGTAGCATCCCGCCGCGACCTGCGGGCGTAGCTCAACTGGATAGAGCACCTGACTACGGATCAGGAGGTTGAGGGTTCGAATCCTTCCGCCCGTGCTTGTGCGACCCCGGGGCTGCCCCGGGGTCGTGTTCATTTTGGGGGAGGGCGTTCCGGATTCTCGCCGGGGCCCGATCCGGGGATCGGCTTGCCGTGCGGGTCCGTGGCGGGGCCCGGGGCCGGGCCCGAGCCGAAGTGCTCCAATCGCTCGGCCGGTTCGTGGACATGGTCCGGGGCGAGCCCGGCCCGGTCGACGTGGTAGTGCTCCCAGAGGCGATGCCGGCGCACGATCTCCGCGCCGGCGTGCAGGCCCGACTCGGTGAGGGAGACGCCGCGGCTGTCCGTGGCCAGCAGGCCGCGTCGGGTGGCGCGGGCGGTCGCGGCCCGGACCGCCCGACCGGGCAGGAGGGTGTGCAGACGACTCGGTGTGAGGCGGGGCTCGCCCGCCTCGGAGGCGCGGAAGAGGGTCGCGAGCAGGTCGTCGTGCGCGATCTCGCAGGCGAGTTGCCGGCGTCGGAGCAGGCGGCGCACCAGCCCGTTCCGGGGGGAGGCGATCACCGCGATCACGAGCAGGCCCCCCAACGCGAGCGTGATCGAGCCGGCGGCGTTGACCGAGTCGACCCCGAATCGGGCCGGGATCCAGGTGGCGCCCAGATACCCCGCGACCGCGCCGGCGACCGCGAGGGCCACGCTGCACCAGATCTGGGAGGCCAGTCGGTCGGTGAGCAGGCGGGCGGTCGCCGCGGGGCAGACGAGCATCGCGATCACGAGGATCGAGCCGACCGCCTCGAACGAGGCGACCGTTGCGGCGGCGACGAACAGCATGAACAGGGCGTTCAGCAGGGTCGCGTTGAACCCCTGCGTCGTCGCCAGGTCGGGGTCGAAGGCGGCGAGGCGGAGTTCCTTGTAGAACAGGGCGACGAAGGCGGCGGTCGCGAGGAGGACGCCCAGGAGCGTCGAGACCTGTCGCGGCGCGGCGCGGAGTGTGTCGAGGCTGAGAAGGCCCGCGAGGGACCCCGGCGGGTCGTACCAGACGAGCGTCTCGAGCTGCCCGTGCAGGACGCAGTCCGCGTCGAGGTCGATGTGCCGCGCCCCGCCCGACTCGATAAGCAGCACCCCCAGCGCAAACAGCACGCTGAAGACCACGCCCATCGCGGCTCCCGGCTCGACCCTCCCGAGGCGTTTGACCAGTTCGACGAGCCCGACCGTCGCGATCCCCGCGGCCGCGGCGCCCAGGAACATCGGGAACGGGCTCCGCGACCCTGTCATGATGAAGGCGACGACGAGCCCCGGGAGCACGCTGTGGCTGATCGCGTCGCCCATGAGGCTGAGCCGGCGGAGGACCAGGAAGTTGCCGAGCAGGCCGCAGGTCGCCGCCGCGAGGGTGGCGGCGAGAAGCGGGAAGAGGTCGAGCCCGGGGTCGAACGGCGTCACGGCGTGCTCCCTGCCCGCGGTGGGAGCGCCACGCCCCGGCGTTCGAGGGCCCGTTCGAGCTCGGCGATCAGGGTATCGGAGAGCACATGCTCGACCTGATCGACCGACCAGTCGACATGGGTGGGCGCGATGTCGGCGTAGGTGATGAGGTACTGCGACCAGAGCGTGTGGTTCCGGCGGACGCGGGCGCCGCGCTCACGCCCGGCCTCGGTGAGCGCGAGCCCCCGCCCGGGCCGGCGGGAGAGCATCCCCCCGTGGGTGAGCGCGTGGACGACCAGCGGGCCGAACCACGGCGGCCAGCCCCGCAGGCGGGCGAGCGAGCGCAGGTCGTCGGGGGTGACGACGCCTTCGCCCGGCGCGAGGTCGGTCTTGGAGGCGGATTCGTGGGCCGCTTCGAGCAGGTGATCCCCCGCCATGCGGAGGCGCAGGTGCAGGCGGCGGGCGGTCGAGGCGACCACGCCCCGCGAAGGCGCCAGCAGCATGCTCAGCGAGAAGATGACGCCCGCGGTCAGCACGATGACCGCGCCTGCGGGCTTGCCGGGGAGGAGCGCAGAGACCACGGCGCCGAGGTACCCGCTGGACGCCCCGAACACCCCCGCGAGCGCAACCAGCACCCAGAGCCGCTCGGACCAGAACCGCGCGGCGACGGGTGGGATGATCAGCATCGCCACCACGAGGACGAGCCCGACGGCCTGGAGCCCCGCGACGGTGACGAGCACGACGAGCGCCATCATCGCCAGGTCGATCAAGGAGACGGGCCATCCCTGGACCCGCGCGAACGCGTCGTTGAAGCAGGCGAGCGAGAACTCCTTGAAGAACAGCAACGCGGCGCCGATTGCAACCAGCGCGATCGACCCCATCAGGGTCGCGTCGCCCACGCTCATCGCCGCGGTCTGCCCGAAGATGAAGTGGCTCAGCCCCGCCGCCCCCGCGGGGGCGTTCTTCTGGATGTACGACAGCCCGACAACGCCCGCGCCGAAGAAGACGCTGAGCACGATGCCGATCGCCGCGTCCTCGCGCAGGCGGGTGTGTCGCAGGATGAGCTGGATGCAGAGCACGCTGAGCGCGGCGCTCGCCGTCGCGCCCAGCAGCAGGAGCGGGAGCGACCGCCCCCCGACCCCCAGCCCGGGCGCGAGCAGGAACGCGAGCGCGATGCCCGGGAGCGTCGCGTGGCTCAACGCGTCGGTCACGAGCGATCGTTTCCGGAGCAGGGCGAAGACGCCGACAATGCCGGCCGCGAGCCCGAGGAGCGTCGTGCCCAGGATCACCGTGCTGGTGTTGAACCCAGCCCGAAGCGTCAGGGTCTTCCAGACCTCTGCGGCGTGCAGTGGAGCGTCTGGAACGATCGCGAGCGACCCGCCCGCGGCCGAGCCAAGTTCGGCGAGCGTGTGGATGGGGGCCCCGCCGGGCACGGCTCAGCCCTCCCCCGACGCGGCGCGGGCCATCGCCTCGGCGGCCTCGGAGAGCAGCGTCAGCCTTCCGCCGTAGGTGCGGTGCAGGTTCTCCTGCGTGAAGACGCGCGAGACCGGGCCCGCCGCGACGACGCGCATGTTGAGCAGGATGACCTCGTCGAAGTACTCGGGCACGGTCTGGATATCGTGGTGGACCGCGATCACGGTCTTGCCCGACTCGCGGAGGGACCGGAGCACCCGCACGATCGCCCGCTCGGTCGCCGCGTCGACCCCGGCGAACGGCTCGTCCATGAAATAGAGGTCCGCCTCCTGGGCAAGGGCGCGCGCCAGGAAGACCCGCTGCTGCTGCCCGCCCGACAACTGGCTGATCTGCCGGTTCGCGAACGGCCGCATGCCGACGCGTTCGAGGCAATCGAGCGCGGCGTTCCGGTGGCGGGCGCCCACGGGGCGGCACCAGCCCGCCATCCTGTACCGTCCCATACAGACGACATCGAGGGCCGACACGGGGAAATCCCAGTCGACGCTCTCCCGCTGCGGGACATATCCGACCCGCGCGCGTGCCCTGCGGTAGGCCCGCCCCCAGAACTCGACCTGCCCCGACGCGAGCGGGATCAGGCCGAGGCACGCCTTGATCAGCGTGCTCTTTCCCGCGCCGTTCGGGCCGACGATCGCGATGAGTTTGTTCGCGGGCGCGTCGTAGTCGACATCCCAGAGGACGGGCTTGCGGTGGTAGGCCACCGTCATCGCGTGGATCGAGACGGGGCTTTCCGGCGAGTGCTCGGGGCGGGCGGCCAGGGGGCCGAGTTCGCCGGGTGCCGCCGTTGTCTTGGCGAACTCGGGGCTCATGGTTCCGCCAGTTTTCCGCTCATACCACGGGCGGGCGTCTGGCCTCCGAGCGCACGGGCGATCGTCGTGGCGTTGTGGTCGATCATCCCGAGGTAGGTTCCCTCGTAGGTCCCCTCGTCGCCCATCGCGTCGCTGAACAGGCTCCCGCCGATCGCCACGGTGTGCCCCTTCGCCCTCGCCCCGGCGATCAACGCGTTGATGTTGCGCTCGGAGACGGTGGACTCGACGAACACGGCCTTGATGTTGCGGCTCACGATCAGGTCAACGAGCCGCTCGATATCCCGGACCCCCGCCTCCGACTCGGTGGAGAGCCCCTGGATGCCGACCACCTCGTAGCCGAACCGCCGGCCGAAGTAGCCGAACGCGTCGTGGGCCGTGATCAGCACCCGCTCGCCTTCCGCGACGGTCGACAGCACCCGCGCGGCGTACGCGTCCAGTTCCAGGATCGCGTTGATCGTGCGTTCGGCGTTGGCGCGGTACGCCTCGGCCCCCGCGGGGTCGAACGCGATCAGCGCGTCGCGGATCACCCCCGCCGCCTTCGCCCAGAGCGTCGGGTCCATCCAGACATGGGGGTCGTGGTGCCCCCCGAGCCCATCGGGGTCCAGAAGGTCGCCCAGGTCGATCCCCTCGGCTACCGCGACGACCGTCTTCCCGGCGTCCGCGGCGCGCGTCAGCGCCTCGGCCAGTTTGCCTTCGAGCAGCAGGCCGTTGGAGAAGATCATCTCCGCCCGCATCAGGCGCTGCAGGTCCGAGCGGGTGGGCCGGTAGAGGTGGGGGTCGACGCCCGAGGCCATCAGCACGACGACCTCCGCCCGCTCTCCCGCGACCGAGCGGACGAGGTCGCCCACCATGCCGACGGTCGCCACGGCCGTGAATCGAGGGGTGCCGGGCTCGGCGTGGGCGGGAAGACCGAACGCGAGCAGAGCCAGCAAGATCATCCAACGCCGGAGCAGAACCCGTCCCGATTGCGAGCCGTTCATGCGAGGAATCTCCAGGAAACGCGTCCAAGACGGTCCCGGGAGAAATTGTAGCCTGGCCTACATTTGGGGTCAACCCTGCCCAGGGGCGCGTGCGGGGCGCTGGAACCCGCGGCCCCCGACGCCCAACAATCAAGGTCCGGCTCGATTGGGGCCCGGGCGTTTCGTCGTGACTCAATACGGAGAGGCTCTGCAATGCTCCAGGAGATCATGGATTCACTCGCCGACCCGCACGCCCGTCACGCGATGATGGTCCATTGGCCGATCGTTCTCATGCCCGTCGCGGTGCTCCTGCTGGGCTGGTTCGCCGCGACGCGGTTCAAGAGCAAGCCGGTCGGGATCGCCGCGGTGCTGGCGTTGCTCGGCGCGATGGCGGGCGCGGGTCTCGCCGCCGGGGCCGGCGAGGAGGCCTACGAGGCGGTCGAGGCCGTCACGCCCGCGCTCACCCCGGCCGAGGAAGCCGCCCTCGAGCGTCACGAGGAACTCGGCGAGGGCGCGTGGCTGTGGCCTGGAGCTTGCGTCCTGCTCGCTGCGGGCGGGTTGCTCCCCAAGCCCAAGAAGGCCGCCGCGTTGCTCGCGAGCGTCGCGCTGATCGCGTCGATCGGCGTTTCCGCCCGCTTCGCGTGGACGGCCCACACCGGGGGCTCGATCGTCTACGACCACGGGCTGGGTGTGCCGCCCAGGGGGCAGTCGTCCGCGCTCCCTCCGGCCACGGGCGGAACGCACCACGCCGAATCGGAGGACGACGACTGATCGCCCCACCCGCCTGCTCGCGATGAGCCGGAACGGGGCCGGGTGTACACTCCCCTCGGCGGCGGCCCGCCCGCCCCGACGGGAGTTTTCTCATGACGACGCAGTCCATGTCGCGCTTCGACGCCCGCACCGACGATGTGCTCGCCATGCTCGAGCGCAAGGGCGAGTACAAGCACCTGCACATGATCGACGGGCCCATGGGCCCGTCCGTCCGCCTGCGGGACGACGACGGGCGCGTGCGCGAGGTCCTCTGCTTCTGCTCCAACAACTACCTGGGCCTCGCCAACGACCCCCGCGTCGTCGAGGCCGGCATCGAAGGCCTGCGGAAGTACGGCGCGGGCACGGCCTCGGTCCGCTTCATCTGCGGCACACTGACCTGCCACGAGCGCATCGAACGGACCATCGCCCAGTACATGGGCACCGAAGCCGCGTACACCTTCGTCTCCTGCTGGGCGGCCAACGAGGCGATCTACCCGACCTTCGCCGAGCCGGGCGACGCGATCATCTCCGACGAGCTCAACCACGCCTGCATCATCGACGGCATCCGCCTCGCCGCGACCATCAAGAAGGGCGTCAAGAAGACCGTCTACAAGCACGCGGACTACGCCGGCCTGCGGGCCAGACTCACCGAGGCCGCCAAGGACCCCGAGGTGACGGGCCAGATCTGGGTCGTCACCGACGGCGTCTTCAGCATGGAGGGCGACATCGCCGACCTCCCCGCGATCCGAGGCCTCTGCGACGAGTTCGGCGCCATGCTCATCGTCGACGACTCCCACGGGCACGGCGTCATGGGGCGCACCGGGCGGGGCACGCACGAGCACTTCGGCATGATCGGCCCCAAGGGCGAAGGCGGCAACGACCTGGGGCAGGTCGACTTCTTCACGGGCACGCTCGGCAAGGGCCTGGGCGGCGGCGCGGGCGGATTTGTCGCGGGGTCGAGCCGGGGGATTGAACTGCTCGTGCAGCGGGGCCGGCCCACGCTCTTCTCCAACGCGCTGCCCGCGACCATCGCGTGCAGCGCCAACAAGGCGATCGAGATCGTCATGGACGAGCCGGAGCGTGTCACGCGTCTCAAGAACAATGTCGAGAACGCCCGCGAGAAGATCACCAGGGCCGGTTTCGAGGTCCTCAACAGCCCGACCGCGATCCTCCCCATCATCGTGGGCGAGACGGCCAAGGCGATCGCGATGAGCAAGCGCCTCCTCGACCTGGGCGTCTTCGTGATCGGCTTCGGCTACCCGGTCGTGCCCGAGGGGCACGCGAGGCTCCGCATCCAGATGTCGGCGGCGCACTCGGATCAGCACATCGATGCGCTGGTGGATGCGCTGAAGCGGCTGTGAAAATTAGCTATGAACTATCAGAGCTGGTCAGTTGACTTCCCCTGCCGCGTTGCGGAGTTGATCCGTACTGATGGTGAAGTTCCAGATCGCGAAATCACGCGTGCACTCGCGTTCTTGTTCCCAGCGGTCCTGATGTCGTTTGAACGAATCACCTGCCTGCATGCATTGCCTACGCTGCGAGAGAATTCGACTGTGTTCAATGCGACGAAGATATTTGAATCGTGGCTGGCTGCTCCACTGTCTTCAGAGATTCAAAACGGGCGGTTTCGATTCTACCCCTCCATTCCGCGATCTGATTTGGAGAATGAAGACCGCTCCTGGCTTGACATTGGCGACAATAACGATGAGGCCGACCCCCGCGTCTGCTGTGTTCAGAAGCTACTTCGCCATGCCTTTGCTCACGGGAATTTGTGGACAAGCCGAGGCAATGACGGACACATCAAATCTATAGGATTCGCAAACGAGCCTCGCAAAGGCGCAGTTGATTGGCAGGCTTTGGTAGTGAATCAGACAGGGTTGAAAGAACTCGCGGAGAAGTGGAGCTGCATAATAATATCTGTGCGAACTGCGTTGAATAGTGATCCCAATACGAGCCTCGCGATCGACCGCCTCATCTTGGCTGAAACTGACTGAACTCGAAATGGTCTCACGCCACGAGAAGGCGTCCCTTCGGCAATCACTGACACCCACCAGTGAACCCACTCACGAACGCGGTGATGTCGCGCAGGTCGAACAGCCCGTCCCCGTTGAAATCCGCGGCCGGGTCCATCCCCGTGAACGCCGACACGAACGCGGTGATATCCGCCAGGTCATGAATCCCGAACGGCTCGGCCAGGTCCGCGTCGCACACGCCGAGCGCCACGCGGTCCAGGTCGACGCGTTCCTCGGCCAGTTCGCCCCCGAATTCCATGCCGATGTAGAGGGCCTCGAGGTCGGCGAGCACCGCGTCGATCTGCGCCCGGGTCGCGGGCGTGCCCGAGCCGTTCGTGCCGAGCGACCACGCGCCCTCGCGCAGCGGCACGACGCGACGCGTCCAGGTGTTCACCACGGGTATCCCCGCGTCGTGCGAGAGCCGCTGCCCGTTGTTCCCGAACATGACGACGAGCCGCCCGTCCGGGTACGAGACCGCGTCGGTCCGTGTCGAATAGCGCAGCACCCTCCCGCTCGCCGACGAGCGATCGCCCAGCCACGCCGTCGGGGCCTTGAAGAACGACCACTGCGCGTCGGGGTCCACCTCGGAGAGGTACCCCCCCGTGTCACCGCCCGAGACCACGAAGTCGGGTGCGTAGTTCGCCACGAACGAGAACGCCCCGTCCGGGTTCGTTCTCGTCTCGATCGTCCACCCCTCGGTGGAGAGACTGAACACCGAGACCAGCGGCTGCGCCTGGGACAGCCCAACCACCCCCGCCACCACGGAGACACACACACGCAGGTTCATCATCACTCCTCCGGAGCATGACCTCCCGGCAACGCCTCGGTCGCCGGTCGGCTTCCTTGTCAGCCTCGCGGGGGAGTCTAACGCGAGGTCGGTCCGGCACCACCATCAATTGCTCGGCAAGGCCGAGTCGTCACCCCCGGCCGCCGGAACGACGGTTATCCTGACCTGATGCCCCTCCGCTTCGCCATCATGGGCACCGGCCGGATCGCCTCGAAAGTGGCCCCCCGCATCGCCGCCGCGGTCGGCTGCGAGGTCGTCGCCGCCGCCTCGCGCGACCCGGCCCGGGCCCGCGAATTCGCCGATCGGCACGCGATCCCCCAGGCCTGCACCTATGACGATCTGCTCACCCGGGGCGACCTCGACGCGGTCTACCTCACCCTCCCCAACCGCGACCATGTCGCCTGGTCCGAACGGCTGCTCCGCGCCGGTAAGCATGTGCTCTGCGAGAAGCCGCTCTGCTGGACGGGCGCTCAGGCCCGCGCCCTCTTCGCCGCTGCCGCGGAGAACGACCGCCTCCTCGTTGAGGCGTTCATGTACCTGCACAGCCCGCTGACGGCGCGGGCGGTCGAGCTCGCCCGGGCCCCAGGTTCGCCCCTCGGCCCGCTCCGCCGCGTCGAGGCCCATTTCGACATCACCATCGCCGACGGGCCCACCGACAATGTCCGCTACAGCCGAGCCCTCGCGGGCGGCGCGGTGATGGACCTGGGCTGCTACCCGATCTCCTTCGCCCGCACCGTCACGGGCGAGGAGCCCGCCTCGCTCGAAGCGAGTTGCGAGCTGGTTGATTTCTTCAACGCCACCCGGGGCGACGGGTCCGACGCCGTCGACGGGTCGGCCCGCATCAGAGGCGCCTTCCCCTCGGGCGTCGAGTTCGACCTCACCTGCACCATGGTGGGGGGCTCGACCCGGGGCGTCGTCGCCCGGCTCATCGGTGAGCACGGCGAAGCGGTCATTCCGGATTTTCCGCGCCCGGAGCGCATCGAGGTCACCGCCAGCGGCGCAACGACACAGATCCGCTCGACGCTCGCGGATTCGATGGCGGTTTACACGCTCCAGGCCGAGTCCTTCGCGCGGGCCGCGGCGGGCGAATCGGGGCCAACGCCATCCCCCGCCTGGTCGATCGCCCAGGCCGAGATGATCGAGGCGGTGTACGCGAGGCTGGGCGTCGGCTTCGGCGCCTGACGCGGCGAGGTTCCGATCAGTCGCCGATCACCCGCTCGAGTCGCCCGCCGGCGTCCGCGAGCAGCCGGTCCGCCTCGTCGTGCTCCACGCCAAGGCGATGCATCACCGCCGCGTGTTTCACCGATCGTCCCGCGCGATCGAGCAGTTGGAAGCACTCGACCCGTTCCAGCCCGGTCAGCGTCCCGACGATCCGCGCTGCGCGGTCCATCAGCTTCGCGTTCGTCGCGCGCAGGTCCACCATGAGATTCCGGTAGACCCGCCCCGTGCGCACCATCAGCGTCGTCGAGATCGTGTTGATCGCGAGTTTCGTCGCCGTCCCCGCCTTCATCCGGGTCGACCCGGTCACGACCTCGGGCCCTGTCGCGAGCACGACGAGGTGGTCCGCCCCCGCCGGCCTCGCGATCGGCGTGCAGCAGACCAGCCCGGTCACAATCCCGGGCTCGATCGCCTTGGCCACCGCCAGCCCGCCCAGCACATAGGGCGTCGTTCCGCCCGCCGCGAGCCCGACCACCGTGTCGTCCGCGGTCAGGTTGAGCCCCTCGAGTTCCTCTGCTGCCCCGTCGGGCTCGTCCTCGCGCGACTCGCTCGAGCGTTTCAACGCCGCGTCCCCGCCCGCGATAACCCCGACGACGCGCCCGACCTCGACCTGAAAGGTCGGCGGCGCCTCCGACGCGTCCAGCACGCCGAGCCGCCCCGAGGTCCCGGCGCCCAGGTAGATCAGCCGCCCCCCCCGCGCGAACCCGGGCTCGGCCGCCTCGATGAGGGCCGCGAGCGCCCCCGCCGCGGCGTCCATCGCGGCGAGCACCGCGCGGTTCTCCGCGTTGATCAGGTCCACGCAGGCGCGCACACCGAGGGCATGCAGCCGCTCCGAACGGGCGTTGCGTTGCTCGGTCAGGATGTCGGAACGGTCTGGCGGCAATTCACCCACGGCGACGAACCTCCCACGATCCATCGGGCGGGAGCGCCCAACTCCCCGCGACCGGCGCGGGCCCATGAACCCCCGTCACGCCGGGGAGCGTGATCGGCACGCCCTCGAGACAGAGCACGCCGAGCACCGCGATCCCGGCCGCCTCCCGCGCCTGGGCCGGCACGCCGAGGTCGTCCGAGCGAACGACCCGTGCGCCGACCGCGGCCTCCTCGATCGCCCGCACAAGGGGCGCGTGCCGAATTCCCCCGCCCGCGAGCACCACCGTGCGCATCACCGACGCGGCCCGCCCGATCGTCGCCCCGATCGCCGACGCGAGCGTCGCCAGCGCGTCCTCGGGGCCGAGGCGGTCGAGCGCGTCGAGCAGGCCGAGCCCCTCGTCGTTCGTGCCGAGCGACCGCCCGAGCGACGCCTGGGACGCGAGGGCCATCTTGAGTTCACCCGCGAGGAAGAGGTCGATCCGCCCGCGGCCCGCCGCGGCCCCCTCCGAGTCGTAGGGCTCCCGCAGCCATCGTCGGGCCGCCGCGTCGAGCAACTGGTTGCAGGCGCACAGATCCTGCCCCCGGACCATCCCCGGTCCGTCCAGCAGCGTGATGTTGCAGAAGCCCCCGAGGTTGACTACCGCGGCCGGGGCGTGCGGGCCATAGAGAACCGAATCGGCCAGCGGCGTGATCGGCGCGCCCTGTCCGCCCGCCGCCAGGTCCGCCGATCGAAGGTCAAAGACGACCGGGGCCCCGAATCGGGCCGCGATCGGCGCCGCCGCGAACATCTGCCAGGACAGCGGGGGCGCGTGGTGCACCGTCTGCCCGTGGCAGGCGATCAGATCGATCGGTTGGGCATCCGCGACCCGGTCGATCGCCGCCGCGTGCGCCGCCGCGAGGTCGATGCGCAGCGCCGCGATCTTCTTCGCGGTGAGCGCCTCCCCGTGAGAAAACCGGCGCAGCGCCTCCCCGGTCGGTCCGAGCGGCTCGGACCCGTGCCCCTCCACCCGGGTCCCGATGCTCCGCTCCTCGATGTCCACCCGCACCAGCGCGGCGTCGACGGCGTCGCAGCTCGTGCCGCTCATGCACCCCACCACCAGCCGGGATGTGCCCGTCATCGCCCTCGCTCCACCGAGACATCGTCCCAGAACGCCAGGCTCTCGTCCAGCCCCCCGGGCCGTGAGCGCTCGGTCCAGAGCGCCCGCTGCTCGGCCTTGATCGCCCCCCTGTCGGCCTCGAGCCGCTCCGGATTGACGCCCCCGCCCCGCCGGGCCAGCGCGACATCGCAGGCCCAGAGCGAGCATTGCACCGCGTGCCTCAATTCCCGCTCGACCAACGGCCCGGCCCCGGTCGGGACGCGTTGGGCAAGGGACGCGATCCGCGCGCGCGCCTCGAGCCACGGCTCTACCCGCGGGGGCAGGGCGAGGCGAATCGGCGGCGGATGCAACTCCGTGAACAGCGCCGAGGCGTTGAGCAGCCGGGTCGGCTCCCCCCCGGGACCGGGCCGACCCGAGACCGCCCGCAGCGGCTCGTCCGCATCGCCCAGTTCCTCCAGCCAGCCCGCGATCGCGAGCGATTGATCTCCGAAGACCTGCAACGAAACGGCCTCGAGAAACCCCGGCGACCGGGCCGCGCCGGTCCAGGCCGCGTCGAGCCCCTCGGCGATCCCGAGCAGCGCGACCGGCCAGGCCTGTCGGTGGCCGAGGTCGCCCCAATCGGCAATCAGCATGCCATCGGCGCCTCCGGCGACCGCCTCGTGCGCGCAGCGGCGGATGTTCGCGCGCCGCTCCGCAGGGCGGCCCGCGAACGAACGCCACGAGCTCGAGCCGCAGCAGGCCCACCACCGCATGCCGTGTTCGCGGAACGCGGCGCCCTCGCGGGCGAACTCGTGCGATGGCTCGTATCCCCACGGCAGCCCGATCGCCTGGCGTGGCAGGCGATCGAGGACCCCGGGGTGGTCTCCGGCGATATCGCCCCAGAACATGGGCGTTCGGTCGCGCGAGAGCACCGCCCGGCAGACACGGGCGACGAAATCCCCGTACACCGCTGCCTTGCCCTCGCGTTCGACCATGCCTCTTGAGCGCCCCTGCCCGATGTCGTAGGTCTCGTCGCACCCGATGTTGACCAGCGGGGAGGCGAAGCAGGGCAGCAACTCATCGAGGAGCGACTCGACGAACGGTATCGCCCCGGGGTCGAACGGGCACAGGCTGAACGGGCCCGATCGGGGCATACCGGCGAAGACCCAGTCTCCGTGGGTCTCGGCGAGATGGTCGTAGCCCGGGGTGCGGAGCCAGCGTGTGAGGTGCCCGAAGCAATTCTGGTTCGCCGCGAGTTCGACGCCGCGCGCGGCGCCGCGCGCGTCGAGAATGCGCGCGTCCTCGGGCGTGATCGGGTCGCACCCGGCCCACACCCGCTCGTGCCGGCGGTACGCGAAGGCGTGCTCGGTGTAGCACTGCAGGTGGTCCGCCTTGAGGCCCGCCAGCGTGTCAACGATACGGCGGAATTCGGGCATCGTGGGGACGCGGCATCGGGAGACATCGAGCATCACCCCGCGGCGGTGCAGCGCCGGGGCGTCCTCGATCTCGACCGCCGGCAGGCCTTGGGGCGGCAGCCTGCGGATCTGCTCAAGCGTCGCCCGCGCGTGCCGCTCGCCGGGGTCGTCCCCGCAGGAGATCCGGACACCATCGCCGTCGAGGCGAAGCCGGTACCCGCCGCTCGGCAGTCCCGCGTCCCGCACCACCTCGGGCTCGCGGCTCATCACCCCCGCCGGGATCATCCCGCTGAGCCTCCGGACCACGCGGGGGTGGGGGATCAGAAGCCTGAAGGGGTCGGGGTCCCGCACGCCGCTCCTCTCCGCGTGCGGCGCCGGGCGCACGCGACGGACATCGACACACTATCCTCGATCCATGCCCGCCGCCTCGCCCGCGCTCGGCTTGCTCGATTGGATCGTCATCGCGGTCTATTTCGGGTTGATCGTGATCTCGGGCATCTGGCTGAGCCGGCGAGAGACCCGAACGACCGGCGATTACTTTCTCGGGGGAGGCCGCATCCCGGCGTGGGCCGCCGCGGTCTCGCTGGTTGCCACCTCCATGTCGGCGGCGTCGTTCATCGGTGTGCCGCAGCAGGGCTACCTGGGCGATCTGACCTACCTCTCCACGAACCTCGGCATGCTGCTCGCCGCGGTCGTCATCGCGGTCTGGTTCATCCCCGCGTTCTACCGGGCCCGGGTGCAGACGATCTACGAGTATCTCGGCGCCCGGATGGGCCCCGGCGCGGGGCGCGCGGCGAGCCTGACCTTCATGGTGGGGCGGGTCTTTGCGTCGGGCGCGAGGATCTACATCGGGGCGATCCCCGCGTCGCTCATCCTCTTCGGCGATCGGGGGATGGAGCCCCAACACCTGGTGATCGCGATCGCGATTCTCTCGTTCGTCGGCGTGACCTACACGCTGGTCGGGGGCGTTGCGAGCGTGATCTGGTCCGATGTCATCCAGATGGCGGTCCTGCTCGGGGCGTGCGTCGCGGCGATCGTGGTGATTGCCCTGCGGCTCGACGCGGGCTTCGGCGAGGCGGCGGCGGCCCTCGCCACGGGCGGGCCGGGCGGGGGCTCGAAGCTCACACTCTTCGATTTCTCGCTCGATCCGCACGCGGCGTTCTCGTTCCCGGCCGCGGTCATCGGCTTCGCGGTGATGGGGCTGGGTTCTTACGGGACCGATCAGGACCTCGTGCAGCGGCTTCTGACCTGCCGCGACGCCAAGGCGGGGGCGAGGTCCATCCTCATCGGTATTTTCATGGGGATCCCCTCGGTCGCGCTGTTTCTTCTCGTTGGTTTGCTGCTCTGGCTCTTCTATCAGCAGCCCACCCTGATCGCGGGCGAGCCCCCCGCGCCGCCGAGCGACAGCCGGCAGGTCTTTCTCTCGTTCATCATGGAGCAGATGCCCCAGGGGCTCGCGGGTCTCATGATGGCCGGGCTCTTCGCCGCGGGGCTCTCGAGCCTGAACAGCGCGATCAACGCGATGAGTTCGACTTTCATCAACGACTTCTACCGCAAGGCGAGGCCCGCGGCGACGGAGCGGTCGCTTGTCTTTGCCGGGCGGGTCGCGGTGGTGGGGTGGGGGGTCGTGCTGGGGGTGTTCGCGTCGCTGTGCGTCTGGCTCGAGCGGGCCCACGCGAGCGTTGGCGGGACACTGCTCACCTTCGCGCTGACCGTGATGACCTTCGCCTACGCGGGGCTCGTCGGCGTGTTCCTCGCGGCCCTGTTCACCCGCACCCGCGGGAACACCTGCACCGCGGTCGCGGCCCTGGTCCTGGGCTTCGTCGCCGTTGGGTTGATGCAGCCCATGTTCTGGTCGATCTTCGTGGACCTCGAGGCGCGGCGGGGGGCCGACCCCGGCGATTGGCTCATCTGGGTGCTCGACCTCGCCTTTGTCTGGAAGCTCGCGGTTTCCGCCGGCGTCTGTACGGGGGTCTGCCTGCTGGGCCGCTCGCCGACGAGGGGGCCAACGCCGGGGCCTCATGCCGACGACGCGGCCCCGAACGCGGCGAGATAGGGGTCGTCCATCGCTTCGAGACGCCAGCCGGGCCGCGCGACGCGGGTGAGCCCGTCGGTCGTCAGCCCGTGCAGCAGCGGGACGATCGGGGTGAACAGCGCCCCGACCCCCCCGAGGAGCCGGACGACATCGGGCTTGTAGAGCGCGTGGCAGACCCGCAGGGCGCGGACCAGGGCCCGCACCACGGGGTCATCCGCGGAGAGGGTGGCGACCGACGCGGCGGCGTCGGCCTCTCCGAAGCGTGCCACCAGCGCGGGCCAGCCGACATAGGCCTCGAGCGAGCCGCGCCCGCCGTCCGGCCCGATCGGCGGGCTGGCCTCCCCATACGACACATCCATCTGGCCGAGATGTCCGATCGTCGCGCCGTCGAGCGTGAGCGGGCGGCCGTGCTCGAGCAGGGCCGCACCGACGCCCGTTCCCATCGCGAGCGTGAGGAGCCTGCCCTCAACAGGGCGCTGGTCGAACGAGCCGAGCGCGGTCGCGATCGCGTCGGTCATGACGGCGGAGGGCGTGCGTTCGCCGAGGGCGTCGCGGACGAGGCCGCGGAGGCAGACCCCGGCGAGGCAGGGCAGGTTCGCGGCGTAGCGCACCACGCCGCGGTCGACATCGAGCACCCCGGGCGCGCAGACGCCGATCTTGTCGTCCGGCAGTACGACCAGTTCACGCGCCGCCTGCCGGATCGCCGCGAGAAGCGTCTCGAGCGTGGGCGCGAGGTAGCCAACGCGTGCGCGCGTGGCCTGCCCGCCGTTCCCGAGCCGGACCGCTTTGAGCGCACTGCCCCCGATGTCGAAACCGATCCGGCCCGTCTGGGTGGTCATGCCCGAAGCGTACGGGATCGCGGGGAAAAAGAACGCCCCCGGCGAGGGGCCGGGGGCGTCGAAGGAGAACCGCCAACAGGCAGGCGGATTACGGGCAGCCGCCCAGGAACGCGGTCACGAACAGGTTGATGTCCGTGAGGTCGAACAGCCCGTTGTTGTCGATGTCGGAGATGGGGTTCTGCCCGATGAATCCGCTGACGAACGCGTTGATGTCGGCGAGGTCGAGCAGGTTGTAGGGCTCGGCGAGGTCGGCGTCGTTGCAGCCGGCGGGGCCGCCGCAGGACGGGGTCAGGACATACACGATGCCGGTGGAGAACTCGCAGATAAAGAGGAGCTGGTCGCCGCTGTCCCAGAACATGCTGTAGTAGCAGTTGCGGGCGGTGAAGGGCACTGGATCCCCGTTCGCGTCAACGATCGAATAGGTCGCGGGGGTTCCGTCAACGCCGGTGAGCTGCATCACATCGGTGAGCGACCCGGAGCACGCGGCGGGGCGGTCGTTCCACATGATGTAGGTGTCGCCGCACTGCTGGTTGTCGATGATCGCGACATTCTGACCGGCCTCGAAGGGGTGGCTGCCGGCGTCAACGCGGATGGGCTCGCCGACCGTGGCGTTGTTCGCGTCGCGCTCGGAGATGACCAGGTCGTTGTCGGCGCGGGCCGCGGCGTAGGCGCCCTTCATATCAAGGGCGCGCCAGAGGGTCCCGGTCGCGTCGCCGTTGCTCGGAATCAGCCGGGGCGCGGTCAGGATCCCGGGCGGGGGGCTCTGGAACGCGGCGTAGACCGGGGCGAGGTTGTTGGTCGAGTCGAGCCCGATCGGGCCGGCCTGCCCCAGCGAGGAGGCGCCAAAGCCCGAGGGGGTGAACTCGTCGTTGTCGAGCACCGCGGCGACGGCGCCCGTGCCGCCCAGGATGCTGAACCCGTTGCCGTCGAAGCCGCGGTCCCAGGCGCAGTCCGCACGCCCGCGGCCGCCGGCCGAGCCGACCGCGAAGTCAAGCGTCACGCCCGAGAGATCACGCTCGAAGACCATGAACTGCGGCTGCCCGCCGCCGAAGTCGTTCCACGACGCGAGCAGGCCTCGGTCGTCGTCCCAGTCAAGCCCGGCCCAGTACCAGAACGCGGGGGAGGACTTGGCGCTGCCGTCGACCGTGGCGAACGAGCGGATGCCGGGGCCGTCGAGGAAGTCGATGACCTGGACGATGTTGAGGGTCCGCGTGTCCAGCGAGTTGTTGAACCCGGCCACGAAGAGGCTGTTGCCGTCCCAGGCGATCGCGGCGGGGTTGGTGCCGATGTACAGCTCGGGGTTGTCTGGGTTGAGGGTGTTCAGCGCGGTGATGTCCTCGACCTGGAGCAGTTCGAGCACCAGGTCCTGGGCCGTCGCGGCCCCGCCGCAGGTCAACCCGGCCAACATCGCGAGCAAAGCGGTGTGACGCATGACTCCTCCTCAGTTCATCTCTTGCGGCCCGAGATGGGCCTGTGCAGGGCTGTGATTCCGCACCCGGGTCTCCGTTGTTCCGGGGTGCGATCGTAATTCTATAACCTTCCGCCGCCCGACGCAAGCGTTGGGGTACCACACGGCGCAGTTCGTGCGCAGATCTCTCCATACTCGCAATATGATAGGGTATTGGCCGGGCTGGGTCGGCCGGGGGTCAGGGGCATCCCGCCGTGAACCCGGTCACAAATGCGTTGATGTCCGACAGATCGAACACCCCCTGGGGCGGGGCGAGGTCGGCCACGGCGCTCTGGCTGATGAACCCGAAGATGAAGGTGTTGATGTCCGCGAGGTCGAGGACGCCGAAGGGGGGGGCGAGGTCCACCGCGCAGGGCTCGCCGAGCGACTCGTCCGCGATCGAGATCAGCCGGGCCCGGTCCGCGTCGTCGACCTTGCCGTCCCCGGTGAGATCGAACAGGTTGTCGCGGAACGGGGTGCCCGCCGCGTTCTGCGAGTAGTTTGCGCTCAGCGCGTTGAGGTCTTTCAGGTCCACCCATCCGTCGGCGCCGAACCGGAACGCCTTGAACTGCGAGAGGAACCGCGCCTCGTCCTCCGCGTCGATCACCCCGTCGCCGTTGATGTCGGCCGGCGAGCCCCCCGCCGCGACGGGCGAGCCGGGGTAGGCCGCGTAGAACGCGTCCCAATCGTCCGCGTCGACATCGTGGTCCTCGTCGAAGTCGGCGGTCTGGAAGGGGCCGTTCAGGTCGAGGAACCCGTCGAGCTCGGTCTGCCTCGAGGCGGAGCTCGAGATCACGGTGGCCTCGAAGAAGATGAAGTCGCGAATCCCACGGCCGTAGGCCGTGCTCAACTGCTGGGTAATTGTCGGCCGCGAGATGTTGGTGAGGATCGCAAGCCCCGCGACGACGCGGGCCGGGCCGGCCTGGTTGAGTGCGGCGTCGAGGTCGCTGGCGATCGAGGATGTGCTCTGCCCGTACGCCATCGGGACGACGAGGGGGAGCCACCCGTTGGCGGCCATGGTGGGCCAGTCCTGCATCTTGACGAGTTGCGACGGATCGGTCATCGCCTTGGCGAAGACCGCGCCGGAGAACTGCATGCCCGGGTCCTCGAGCGCGATGCGGTTCTGCATGACCCCCGCGCACTGCGCGATCCCGTCGCGGCGGAAGGCGGTGAACTGGTCCCAGAGGCTGCCGCTGGGGTTGGGCCCGAAGTTGATCGGGTCAAACCCGGTGAGGATCTGGAAGAGCGACCGCGACCATGAATCGAAGGAGTAGGGCGCCCGCTGCGTGTCGCCCGTGTTGTTGTCGAGCGGGAAGCGGTGATAGTCCGTCTGGATGCCCCAGAGCCCGGGGTACCCCGACGCGAGCTCGGCGCAGTAATCCCCGATCTTCGCCTGAACGCCGGGGTGCCCGAGGTTGACGAACACCTGCCCGGCGATGTCGCCGATGTTCGTGTTCCCGAGGTAGTCGACGACTTTCCAGTCCGGGTTCGCGTTGAGGATGTAGTTTCCCGTTCCGCTGAACGACCAGTAGGCCGTCTCCATCCACGCGTGCAGGCGTATGCCGTACCTGGCGCCGAGGTCGATCGCGTCGGCGAGATAGTCGTAGGCGAAGCGGTCCTGGAAGACATCCGAGTCGTTGGTGGCCAAGCCCCAGTAGAAAGTCTCGAGGAAGAGGTCCTGCACGCCCGCCTCGGCGAGTTCGAGCAGGATGCTCTCGAGCGACGCGAGCGAGGTGGGGGGGCGGAGCCACACCCCGCGGATGCGCCTGCGGTCCACTTCCGGGATCATCGACTCGTCGCGCTTGATCCGAACGCCGAGGTGGTTCGCCACTGCTCGGTGGGCCCCGTCGCTCGGCCTGTTTTCATAGGTCGTCTCCCCGTCGTCGTAGAGGAATGAACTCGAACCGCCCCCGTCCAGGTTGATCGCGTTGTGGGCCCCGAACTCGATCATCAGGTCCGCCAGTTCCGGCAGCGTCACCCCGTCCGACCACGAGGGCTGCCGCCCGTCGATGACCATCACGATCAGGGTGTCCCCGTCCGCGTCCACCCCCGCGGCCGTGCGCGGGGTGGGCACCGAGGGCTGCACCCGCGCCGTCGCCCCCGTGTTTGTCCCGTTGGTCACCAGCAGCGTTCCCGGGTCGGTGTCCGTGTCCGATCGGCCGACGCCAGCGATCGCGTCGACCACGCCCGCGAGGTCGCCCGCGCCGAAGCGCCCCACCGAGGCCGTGCCGTCGCCGCGAACGACGAGCGAGGGATCCGGCTGCCCCAGGTAGGTCCGCACCGGGGAGACCAGGGTCCCGTCGGTCATGCTCAGCCCCACGATGTCCGCGTTTCCGCCGCTGAGTGTCCCGAAGAAGTTCGCGTTGACCGCCAGCACGGCGCCGACCCGCTCTCTCCAGGTGTCGGTCCGGAGCAGTTTTGCCTCGACGCCCTCTGGTGCCGGCCTTGGTTGTGTGACCACGATCTCGACCCGCGGGTCCGACAGGTCGATCTGGGCGACGAAGCCGCGGACGCGGGTGCCCCCGTTCTGACGGTTGATCTCGGTCACCGAGATCGGAAAGTCGGCGAGGGCCGAAAGGGCGGCCACCGCAATCGAGACCATGAGGACGATCTTCTTGAGCATCTCCGCGTCTCCCAAGCCCGCTCCCGCGGGACTGTTCGTCAGCCTCCGGTGATCGGATCGGCCATTTCGGGCCGGCGATCGACGAGCAACTCCACCGCCTCGACCGGCTCCCCCTCCGCCACGGACGCCGGGGGTCTGTCCGAAACCGCCCCGAATCGCGACGGGGTGATCAGGTCTTCCTCGCGCCACACGCCGCCCCGCTTGACGATGACCCTGTAGGCGCCCCGGGGGATTTCACGCACCGGCCTGTAGATCCTCCCCTCCTTCCACACGCTGGAAGAAGCCGGGTCGTCCGCGCACGGGATCGGCGGCGGGCGCCAGTTCTCGGGCCTTCTCGGGTTCGCCGCTCGGCCGCTCTCACCTACCCCGTAGAACGAGGCCATCTCCTCGGGATACTCGTCGAGCACGCCGCGGCTGAACCACCAAACATGCCCCCCGCCCCCCGTCGAGCGGACATGCTCGACCGACCGGCGCAGGTCGTCCCAGGGCACGGGCTCGGGCTTGCTCCCCGTCGTCAGGATCCCGGCGAGCATGTCCCGGACGCGGCCCGGCGCGCCCGCGTCTCGCAGGTTGCCCACCTGCTGGTCCCATGTTCCCTTGAAGGCCGCGAAGTCGTACCGGTAGCACTGCGGGATGAACTCGTCCCACCATTGCATCGACTCGTTGCCCGGCGTCCAGGTCGCCCAGGTCGGCCATTCCAGCAGGTAGTTCTCGAAGCACCATGGGTACGGGGCCGGGCTCAGGCTGATCAGCAGACCCGGGCGGGCCCGGCGCACTTCCTCGACGAACTGGCGGCTGTACTCGTTGACCTTGTCCGCCCGCCAGCGCATCCATTCCGGGTCGCGGGGGTCGTTGGGGGGCGCTTCCCCGCCGTGCTCGTTTCGGTACCACGCCACGGTGAAATCGTCGTACCCCATCGTGTAGTAGGGCCACACGATACGGTCATCCAGTTGGATGCCGTCGAGGTCGTACTTGTCCACCGCCTCGAGCACGAGATCCAGCAGGAAACGCCTGGCCTCCGGGTGCAGCGGGTTCATCCAGACGAACCCGTTCGGCGCGACGGTGTTCCCGTTGATGTCGCGGCTGAGCCACTCGGGCTTCATCCGCCGGAGGTGGTTGTCGGTGTCCTTGTGCGCGGCCATGAACCCGTATTCGAACCAAGCGATGAAGAGCAGGCCGTTGCGGTGCGCCTCGATGAGGGTTTCCCCCAGAAGGTCCCTCGCCGGGACGGCGCCGTCCGGGTCGCCCGGGTCCTGCTTGACCAGGTCGGGCCTGCGGTCCACCCCGATCACCCGTTCGAGCGCGGCGGAGGGGTACTGGGTGTATCCGTTCTTCCAGGTCTCGACATAGACGGTGTTGAGCCCGATCTCCGCGAGCCTCCGCATGGTCTCGGCGGTGCGTTCCGGCGAAGCGATGTGGGTGTTCGCGGTCGTCGTGACCCAGGTCCCCCGCACTTCGGAGGGGGCGGCCGCGCCGATGGGCGTCGCCCCGGCGAGGCAGGCAAGCAGAACCAACAACGGCACGGGGGTGATTGACATTCGTTTCATGGCGCTACGCTCATTGTGTCCCGGGATGAACCCGGAGACCATGGACCATCGTGTACCGACGGAGCAAAGCCGTGATCAACCTCGCGTTCATCGGAGCCGGCTCGATCGCCGGAACCCACGCCAAGGCCGCCAACCCCGATGTCATCAAGATCGTCGCCGCCGTGGATGTGAACGCGGCGTCGGCCGAGGCGCTGGTCGCCCCGCACGGGGGCCGGGCGTTCCGGTCGCTCGATGATCTCTTCCGCGCGATGGACGGGGGGCTCCGGGTCGATGCCGTTGCGCTCTGCACGCCCCCGTCGGTCCGCCGCGAGGTGCTGGCCCGGGTCGCCGAGCGTCGCCTGCACGCGCTGGTTGAGAAGCCGCTCGCCGCGACCGCCGATGAAGCCGGGATGATCGCGTCGATCGCGCACGATCATCCCGGGCTGGTATTCGCCGTCGGGTTCTGCCACCGCTTCACCCCGGCGATCGAGCAGATGCGGGCGCTGCTCGGCAAGGGGAAGATCGGGCACCTCGTCCGTTTCGAGAACACCTTCGCGTTCCACTACCCCCCGATGCGCGAGAAGTGGTTCAGCGACCCTGCGATCAGCGGCGGCGGCGCGCTGCTCGACGCGGGCTGCCACAGCGTCGACCTCTTCCACTTCCTTGTCGGGCCGTCCAAGTCCGTCGGTACCGTGCTCGACAAGCCCTGGCCGGGACGCGGTGAATGCGGCGGCACCGCGCTGCTCCGCTGCGCCCAGGGCCCCCACGCGGGCGCCGCCGGGGTCATCGTTTCCGGGTGGATGGAGGGCGAGCGGTTCGAGGTGCGTCTGATCGGAGACGCGGGCACGCTCACCTACGACTACATGAAGCCCGAAGAACTCGTCTTCGCGCCGGTGACCGGCAATCCCGAGGTGATCAAGGTTGAGTCGCATGAGGTCCGCTTCGCCCGCCAACTGACCCACTTCGCCAAGGCCTGCGCCTCGGCCACCGACCCGGCGGTCCGCCCTCCCATGGCGGGGGTTGCCGAGGGTCTGGCCGCCGCCAGAACACTCGGAGGCGCCCTTTCAAATACCTAAAGCCACTTGCCGCCGTCCGGGAAACTGCGGATGAAGGGGTTGGCCTGTGCCATACAGCCGAATATTCTATAATCTTCCGGCCCCGGATGGAAGCCCTCTCGGGTGATTCCTTCCGGGGCGAAGCAGTCGATTCGGAGTAGCGCACAGGGCGAACCCATGACACAGCAGACCAGCGTTCCGGTCCCGGAGTGGACCACCAGGCGAGAGATGGAGCGGGCCCCGGTGCTCGTCTACGGGTCCAGCGCCGAGGCGAGCCGGGCCGTGGCCCACGAAATCGCTGACCTCGTCCGCGCCAAGGCCGCGCGGGGAGAAAGGGCCGTGCTCGGGCTCGCGACCGGATCAACCCCGCAGGCGGTGTACGAGGAGCTGGTCCGGCTGCACCGCGAAGAGGGGCTCAGCTTCGCGAATGTGGTCTCGTTCAACCTCGACGAGTATTGGCCCATGCCGCCCGAGTCGCTCCAGAGTTACCGGCGGTTCATGAACGAGTACCTGTTCGACCATGTCGACATCGACCCGTCGAACATCCATGTGCCGGACGGGCGGGTTTCGCAGGATCGGCTCGCCGCGTACGGCTCCGAGTACGAGGAAGCGATCCGTGCCGCGGGCGGGATCGACTACCAGATCCTCGGCATCGGTCGGACGGGGCACATCGGGTTCAACGAGCCCGGCTCGGGGCGTGAGAGCCGCACCCGGCTCATCACACTCGACCGCGTGACGCGGATGGACGCCGCGAGTGATTTCTTCGGCGAGTGGAATGTGCCCCGCCAGGCGATCACGATGGGCGTGGGCACGATCCTCGACGCGCGCCGGATCGTGCTCATGGCGTTCGGCGAGCACAAGGCGCCGGTGATCCGGCGCGCCGTCGAGGGCGAGGTCACCAACACCGTCGCTGCCTCGTTCCTCCAGGGGCACGCGGGCGCCAAGTTCGTGCTCGACGGGGCCGCCGCCGCCGAGTTGACCCGGTTCCGCGCCCCGTGGCTGCTCGGGCACGACGGGGGCGCCGACCTCGACTGGTCCGACCAGCGGCTCGTCCGCAAGGCGGTGATCTGGCTCGCTCGCGAGACCGGCAAGCCGATCCTCAAGCTGACCAACGAGGACTACAACACCCACGGGCTCCAGTCCCTCGTGTCGGCCTCGGGCGGGGCGTACGAACTCAACATCTCGGTGTTCAAGTCGCTTCAGCGGACGATCACCGGCTGGCCCGGCGGGAAGGCGGGCCGGCCGAGGTTCGTCGTCGGGCGGGGCGTCGACTCGGCGAACGGCCCGGATGTCTTCCCCAAGCGCGTCGTCGTCTTCAGCCCCCATCCCGACGACGATGTCATCTCCATGGGCGGCACCTTCATCCGGCTCTGCGACCAGGGGCACGAGGTCCATGTCGCCTACCAGACCAGCGGCAACATCGCGGTCTTCGACGACGAGGCCTCGAAGTTCGCCGACTTCGTCACCGAGCTCAGCCACGCGATGGGGTTCGCCGAGGAGCAGGCCGCCTCGCTCGCCGCACGCGTGCAGGGCTTCATCGGCGCCAAGAACCCGGGCGAGGTGGACAGCGCCGAGCTCCAGACCATCAAGGCCCTCATCCGCCGCGCCGAGGCCCGCGCGGCCGCGAAGTACTCGGGCGTCCGGCCCGAGCGCATCCACTTCCTCGACATGCCCTTCTACGAGACCGGCAAGGTCCGCAAGAAGCCCCTGGGCGAGGACGATGTCGCGATCGTCGTCGACCTGCTCCGGACCGTCCGCCCGCACCAGATCTACGCCGCGGGCGACCTGTCCGACCCGCACGGCACCCACCGCGTCTGCCTCGCCGCCGTGATGGAGGCCGTGCGCCGCCTCGCCGGCGAGCCCTGGATGCGAGAATGCCAGGTCTGGCTCTACCGCGGCGCCTGGCAGGAGTGGGGGCCCGAGGAGATCGAGATGGCCGTCCCGCTCTCGCCCGACGAGGTCGAGCGCAAGCGCATGGCGATCTTCAAGCACCAGAGCCAGAAGGACCGGGCGCTCTTCCCGGGCCCGAGCGACACCCGCGAGTTCTGGCAGCGTGCCGAGGACCGCAACCGGCAGACCGCCGAGCTCTACGACCGCCTCGGGCTGCCCGAGTACCAGGCGATCGAGGGGTTCGTCTCGTGGGATTTCCGCGCCGTCGAATGCCGTGATCCCGAGGGCGGGGGCAACCCGTGAGCGCCGTCCTGGGGGTCTGTTCGTGGTCGCTCCGGCCCGGCTCGCCCGAGGACCTGGTCGCGAAGATCTGCGCCACCGGGTGCCGCGCGGTCCAGCTCGCCCTCGACCCGATCCGAACGGGGCAGTGGAACGAAGAAGAGACCTTTGAACGGCTCGACAACGCCGGCATCGCGGTCCGCAGCGCGATGATGGCCACCCTGGGCGAGGACTACTCCACCATCGAGTCGATCGAGCGGACCGGGGGCATCCGCCCGGACGAGACCTGGGACGCGAATCTCGAAGCGGCCCGCGACCTCGCCGAGATCACCGGTCGCCGGGGCATCGGCCTCGTGACCTTCCACGCCGGATTCCTCCCCGCCGACGAACGCCACCCCGAGCGGCGGCGCATGCTCGACCGCCTCCGCGAGCTCGCCGCGATTTTCTACGACACCGGCACCCGCATCGGGCTCGAGACCGGGCAGGAATCCGCCACCACGCTGCTCGGCGTTCTCGAAGACCTCAAGGGCCGTGGGGTCGGCGTCAACTTCGACCCGGCCAACATGCTCCTCTACGGCAGCGGAGACCCGATCGACGCTCTCCGCCGACTCGCCCCGCATGTCTCCCAGATCCACATCAAGGACGCCACCCCGAGCCCCGCGCCCGGCGCATGGGGCGAGGAAGTCCCGGCCGGCGCGGGCGAGGTCGACTGGCACGCCTTCTTCGGTGTCATCGGTACCATGCTCCCCACGATCGATCTGATGATCGAGCGCGAGGCCGGCGACGACCGCGTCGCGGACATCCGCCTCGCCCGGGACCTCGTCTCCCGTTTCAGGGGCATCGAATGACCCTCGGCATCGGCGTGATCGGGCTTGGGTTCATGGGGCAGACGCACATCCGCGCCTATGGGCTCGCCCACGACCAATGCCGGCTCGCGGGCGTCTTCGATCTCGACCCCTCCCGCCTCTCCGGCCGCGCGGGCCCCGCGGGGAACATCGACACGGGCGCGGACGCCGGGGTGCTTTTCGATCCCGCGGAGGTCTTCGCGACCGATTCGCTCGACGCCCTGCTCGCCCGGCCCGACATCGAGGCCGTGAGCGTCTGCACGCCCACCGACACGCACACGGCCATCGCCGCCGCGGCGCTCCGCGCCGGCAAGCATGTGCTCGTCGAGAAGCCCGTCTCGCTGCACCGGGCTGAGATCGAGTCCCTCGCCGCCGAGGCGGAGCGGGCCGGACGCCTCTGCATGCCCGCGATGTGCATCCGTTTCTGGCCCGCCTGGGCCTGGCTCGCCCATCGCGTCCGCGACCGCGCGCTGGGCGCTGTGCGGTCGCTCTGGTTCGAACGCCTCGGCACCGCCCCCGGGTGGAGCAAGGGGTTCTACGACGATCCGGGCCGGTCCGGCGGCGCGCTCCACGATCTTCATATCCACGACACCGACTTCGTCTGCTCCCTCCTGGGCCCGCCGGACGCCGTCACCAGCGTCGGCGACCGGGGTCGGCTGACCACCATCTACCACTTCAGGGAGGGCCCGACCCATGTCGCCGCGTCCGGGGGTTGGCTCCGGGGAGGCGTCTCATTCCGGATGCGCTATGTCGCCGAGTTCGAGCGGGGCTCGGCCGACTTTGACCTCACCCGCGATCCCGCTCTGGTTCTGACCACCATCGATCACAGCGAGGCGGAGCCGGTACGGGTCTCCGAGGAGTCCGGGTACGATGCCGAGATCCGCGCGTTCCTGGGTGCGATCGCCGCCGGCGGGCCGCTCCCCGTGACGCTCGCGGACGCCGCGGCGACGCTCGCCGTGCTCGACGCCGAGTCCCGCTCGCTGACCAGCGGCCGGCGTGAACGAGTCACCTGACAACCCCGCGCCGCGGGGAGAAGAGGCCATGCCATGCGTATCGGCGCCATCGGGATCGACAGCAGCCACCTTCCGGAGTTCTCACGACGGATCAAAGCGCTCCACGACGCGGGCGAGACCGCGTGCCGCGTCACGAAGTTCTGGACCGACGGCCGGCACGACTGGCCCGTCGCGGCGGATGTCGAGAAGTGGCGGGCCCAGGCCGTCGACCTCGGCGTCGAGCCCGCCGCCTCGCTCGAGGAACTCCTCGAGTCCGTCGACGGCGTGATGGTGCTCGCCGTCAGCGGATTCCGCCACCTCGAACTCGCCCGTCCCTCGCTCGAGCGCGGCATGCCGACCTATGTCGATAAGCCCCTCGCCTGCACGCTCGAGGACGCGGTCGAGATCCGAGAACTCGCCGAGCGTTACAACGCCCGCTGCTACTCGGCCTCGAGTCTCCGCTTCGCGACCGAGCACGCCGCCATCAAGGCCGCCGATCTCGGCGATATCGTCGCGATCGACGCCTTCGGCCCGGGCGAACTCAGCCCGGGAGCGCCCGGTCTGCTCCATTACGGCGTCCACACCATCGAGATGGTCGACGCCATCTGGGGCCCGGGCGTCAAGCGTGTGAGCGCCATCGAGTTGCCCGACCGGCACCTCCTCGACATGGAGTACCACGACGGCCGCTACGCCCGCCTGCGCCTGGAGCGAAAAGGGGCGTACGACTTCGGCGGCACCGTTCACGGCACCAAGGCCCTTCACCAGTTCAGGGTGGATTTTGGGCCCGTCTACGGGAATCTCGTGCGCGGCATGGTCACCTTCTTCGAGGGTGGCCCCGCCCCCGCCTCGCTCGACGCGATTGTCGAGAACATGGCCGTCATGATCGCCGGCAACCGATCCATCGCCGAGGGGGGAGCCTGGATCGAGGTCAAGTCAGGGAGATGATCGGTTGCTGTGCCGAATTTTGGGGTGGAAATGGGCGAATCTGGGGTTTCACAGCCGGGTGGATTGTTATAGAATCTTCTTCGGTACCCGGGTCAATGGCCCCGGGTTCGGCGGCGGGTCGGTCCGCCGCGATTCGTGTTCACGAGTGAGAGAACTGCAGAACGGAGGGATCGAGACATGAACAAGACCGCATTGAACCTTCTTCTGGTCGCCGGCATGACCGCGGCCGCCAGCGCCGGGACGATCAGCATGCGTCAGCTCGGCCGGGTCGAGATGACCGCGGCGATGTTCGGCGGCGACGCCGCCGCCGGGCAGACCGCCGGCGCGATCGCCTGGAACGGCACGAGCCTGTTCGTCGCGGGTTACCAGAACGGCCCGAGCACGACCGGCACGGCCGGCATCATCCGGATCGACGATGTCCTCGGCACGAACACGGTCGGCGCGACCTTCGGCGTGCTGGCGACCCCCGCCAGCCGCGGGTATTCGGGCCTGGACATCAAGGGTGGCCTGCTCGCCGCCGCCTATGACGACGGCGCCGCCGACCCCATGGGCATCAGCGCCTGGGACCTCAACGGCAACATGCAGTGGGCCAAGAACGCCCGCGGCGGGTCGGGCGTCGGGTTCGACCCCGGCTTCGGCGGGGCGGACTCGGGCGTCGCCTGGACCACCTTCGGCTCGGGTCGCCGCGCGCTGCAGGACTCTGTCACCGGCGCCGACATCTACACGACCGCCAACGGCATGATCATCACGCCCGACTTCCAGGGCTCGTTCTGGCGCGACATGGACTTCGCCGAAAACGGGGACATGGTCGCCCGCCGCTCCAACGATGTTGTTCTCCTCAGCCGAACCGGGGGCAACTCGGGCGTCGCGTCTCTGCTCGTTGAGAACAACGAGAACGGCGCGTTCGTCAACGGGCAGAATGTCGCCTATGTCAACAGCAGCGAGTTCGGCGATTTCGTGATCTACAACGACCGCGCCACGACCGCGATCGGGCAGTCGGCCGCGAATGTGCTCAAGGTCATCGGGCTCGACGGGACCGAGCTCACGCTGAACACCTTCGGCGGCCCGGCGTTCGACCTGGGCAACGGGTACTACGACTTCTCGTGGGATGCCGCGACCCAGACGCTCGCGATCCTCGATTTCATCAACCGCCAGGTGTACATCTTCGAGGTGCCCGCGCCCGGCGCGTTGGCGCTGCTCGGCCTGGGCGGTCTCGCCGCGGCCCGCCGCCGCCGCTGATCTGATCTCCCCCGCGTCGGGGGCCGGAAGGCCCCCGGGCGGTTTTCGATGCCTGACCTCGTCGACCACAAGCCTGTGCGTCCCGTGCCGGGCCAGCCGATCTGGGCCGCGGTGCGGGACGCCGTCCGCGATGCCATCGACGCGGGCCGCGTCGCGCCGGGCGAGCAACTCCCGAGCACCAAGGCGCTGAGCGAATCGATGTCGGTCTCGCTCGTGACCGTGCACCGGGCCCTGCAGGAGCTCGTCGCCGCCGGCGTGCTCCGCCGGGGGCAGGGCCGGGGCACTTTCGTGCACGAGGATTATCTCTCGCCCGACCGCAAGACCACCGACCTGCGGTTCGGGCTCGTCGTTCACGCGGAGGCGTCGCTCGCCAATCCCTACTACAGCCCCATCATGGACGGGATCCGCCGGGCGACGCACGAGCAGGGCATCGATATCGTCTTCCTCCGCTACGGCGAGGACTGGCGCAACGAGTGCGACGCGGTGCTCTATCTCAACCCGAGCCGCGAGCAGCTCGCCCAGCCCCCGCGGTTCGGCGCCAGCAACGGTCGGGTCAGGGCGGCCTCGCGTGGCGGGGGGGCGCCGCTGATCCAGATCGGGGCCTCGTTCGAGATCGACGGGTTCGGGTGGATCGACACCGACAACACCGAGATCGGCCGGCGTGCCGCCCGCGAACTCTTCGACGCCGGGCACCGCCGCGTCGGCCTTGTCGGCGAACGGCCCACCCTCTCGAACTCGGTCGACCGCGAGCGTGGCTTCCGCGAGCAGGCGTCGGCCCTGGGCATTGCGCCCCCCAACGCGTTGGTCGTCCATGTCGAGGATTGGCGCCTCGATGAGGGCGGGCGGGCGGCGTTGCGGGCCCTGTTGACCTCCAAGAAGCCTCCCACGGCCCTGTTCGCCTCGGGCTATTACTTCGCGCTCGATGTCTACGACGCCGCCCGCGATCTCGGGCTGCGGATCCCGGACGACATCGCCGTGCTGGGCGTGGACGACCCGCCCAGCGCCACGCACCTGGCGCCCGCGCTGAGCACCTTCCGCCAGCCCCTCGCCGCCATGGGCTCGCTCGCGATCGCGCAGACGGTCGCGGTGCTCCGAGGCGAGCTCGAAGGGCCGCCGCGCCACACGCTCTCTGCCGAATTCATCCCCCGGGCCTCGCACGCGGCCTCCGGGGTCAACGCCGAAAGGGAACGCCGATGACCCGCAAGAGCCCCCTTCAAGCCCCCACAGGCACGAGGGCATTCACGCTGATCGAGCTGCTGGTCGTGATCGCGATCATCGCCCTGCTCATCGGCATCCTCCTGCCTGCGCTCGGCAAGGCCCGTGATGCCGCGCGAGACCTGATCTGCCAGACCAACCTGCGGAGCATCGGGCAGGCTTTGATGCTCTACGCCAACGACAACAAGGACTACTTCCCGCCCGATCAATACACCGAGCCCTTCGACGCCTCCTACGCGGACCAGGACTCCAACAACACCCCCGGGCAGAATGTCTTCGCGTATTGGTACGACATCAAGCGTCTGGGCGAGTACATCCCCCAGTGGGCCCCGGGCGACGACCCGGCCAACGGGTACGAGACCCTCGGCGGCGAGATCATGGTCTGCCCCATGCACCCCGAGGGCGGTCGCTCCTACAGCATGAACGCCTGGGCCTCCAGCGCGGGCTCCAGCCCACTCGGCGAGAACACCTACGGCAGGCGTTTCCGGGCCGACACCAGCGAGTCGACCTCGATCATGCTCGTTGGCGAGGCGTGGGGGCAGTGGCGCACCACGATCAGATCGACAACACCGACATGTACATGACCTCTTCCGCCATCGGGCAAAAGCCCGGGCAGCAGACCACCACCAACCCCATCGGCGGCCGCTTCGGCGGGGGCACGGGCGTCAACGACTGGCCCGGCAACGCCTTCGGCGGCGGTTCGTTCGGCGGCGCCGCCAGCCGGGCTCCCGAATTCGGTGCGGGCACCACCCGGCCGACCTCGTACATCCCCTGGTACCGCCACCCCAACCGCAACGACCAGCCCCTCGAAGTCCGCGGCGGCGCCAACTTCGTCTATGTCGGCAACAATGTCTCTCGCGAGCGTGTCGACGACCTGATCGACCGCGAGACGGGCCGGAGCACCTTCCGCGTGCTCTGGTCACCTTTCGACCGAGACGCCGAGCCGGACGACGACACGCCGTGACCGCCCCTCGCCGGCGCCTCTGACGGGGGAGGACCCATGCCACGACGCATCGGCCCGATGGGGTTGCTGCTGGTGGTGCTTTCGCTTTGCTCCTGCGGGCGTGACGACGCCACGCGTATCGAGTTCTGGACCATCTCTCTCCGCCCCACATTCACCGGGTACATCGAGGCCCGCCTGGACGAGTTCGAGGCCGCGCACCCGGGCGTCGAGGTCATCTGGGTCGATGTCCCCTTCATGGCGATCGAGCGGAAATTCATCGCCGCCGCCGCCGCCGGCCGAGCCCCCGATGTCATCAACCTCTCCGACCTGATGTTCGCCCGCTTCGCCGGGGCGGGCGCCTTTGCCGATCTCGGGTCGCTGCTCCCCGGCGAGACGCTCGAGGAGTATCACGCCGGGGCCCTCGGGCTCGGCCGTCTCGGCAGGGGTCTCGACGCCGTCCCCTGGTATCTCACCACCCAGGCGACCATGAGCAACCGGGCCCTGCTCGCCCGCGGGGGATTGACCCCCGCCGACCTGGGCCCGACCTGGCAGGACCTCATGGCCAGGGCCGAGCGTTTCCACGCCGACACGGGGTTGTTCCTCTTCACCCAGCCTCTCGGCCAGGACTCCCAGCTCCCCATGATGCTCATCGCCGACGCCCGCCCCCCGTTCCGCGCCGGGCCCGCGGGCGAGCTCATCCCCGACCTGCTCCGCCAGGATGTCGTGGCGTATCTCGACGCCTGGGTCCGGCTCTACAAGGCCGGGGCCCTCCCCCGCGAGTGCGCCACGCGTGGGTTCGAGCACCTTATCGATGTCTACCAGGACGAACGCGTCGCGTCGCTCGTCACCGGCGTGAACTTTCTGGGCCGCGTCCGCGATGTCGCGCGCTCCGTGTACGACCAGACCGCGGTCACCCCGGCGATCACCGGGGCGCTGGGGCGGGCCCACATCGCGGTCATGCCCGTCGGCGTGAGCGCGCAGAGCCGCCGCCCCGCGCTCGCCGCCGCGCTGGCCGCGCACATCACCAGCCCCCGGAGCCAGGCCCTGTTCTGCCGGGAGGCGACGATCCTGCCGAGCACGCCGGCCGCGCTGCTCGACCCCTATTTCGACGGGCCCACCGTTGAGGAGGCCGCGGAGGGGCGCTCGATCGAGGGCGACGCGAGGCGGCTCGTCGCGACCACGATGGCCTCGGCGGTCCCCTTCACCCCGGCGATGGAGTGCTGGCCCGAGATGCGACGCGTCTTCGAGGGCGGCATGAAACGGGCGTTGCTCGAGGACATCCCGCTCGAGGAGGTCCTCGCCCGCGTGCAGACCGAGTGGACGCGGATCCTTGCCGAGATGAACACCCGCCGCGCCGCCGCCGGCGTGGCGCCCGCGACCTTCGAGGTCATCCCCACGCCCCCCCGCGTTGAATCGGGCCCTCACGCTTCGGGAGCGATGCCGTGATTCGCCTCCGCCCCTCCCCCGCGCCCTGGCTGTTCATGGCCCCCGCGCTGCTCGTGCTGGGCGTCTTCTTCTTCGGATCGTTCATCGAGGTCGTGCGGTACTCGTTCACCACCTACAACGCCTTCGCCCCGCCCGAGTGGGCGGGCCTGGCCAACTACCGCCTCCTCCTCGCCGACGAGCGCTTCTGGACATGCCTGGGCAACTCGTTCCTCTACCTGCTCGTCACGCCCGTCCTCGTGGTGCTCAGCCTGGTCTGCGCCATGGTTGTCGACGCGGGCATCCGCGGGGCCAAGCTCTGGAGGCTGCTGTTTTTTCTCCCCGTTGTCACGCCCACCATCGTCGCCGCGGTGGCGTGGCGGATCGTCCTTCACGAGGAGAACGGGCTGCTCAACGCGATCCTCGCGGGCGTCGGGCTCGACCCCGTCAACTGGCTCACCGAACGCCCCTTCTCCCTCGTCAGCGCCATGATGGTCACGCTCTGGAAGGGCTTCGGCTTCTACATGATGATCTTCCTCGCCGCCCTGCTCACCGTCCCCCGGGAGCTCAAGGAGGCGATGGCGCTCGACGGCGGGGGCCGCTGGCTCACCTTCCGCCACATCATCCTCCCGACGATCTGGCCCGTGATGACCCTCGTGCTCATCATCTCATCTGTCTCGGCGCTCAAGGTCTTCGACGAGCTCTTCGTCACCATCGGCGGGGCGCCCGTCGAGCACAAGACCATCGTCCCCCTCGTCTACCAGACCGCGTTTGAGGAGAACGCCTTCGGCGCCGCGTCGGCCGTCGGTGTCGCGGCCTTCCTCGTGATCCTCGCGTTCAGCATGCTGAATCTCTGGGTCACCAGCCGAGCGGGGGGAAAACGCTGATGCTCGGCCGGCGCCCCATCCCGCTCTCCGTGCTGGCCTACGCCGCCGCCCTCGTGCTCGCCGCCCTCGCGATCGGGCCCGCGCTCTGGCTTGTTCTCGGCGCCTTCCAGTCGCCGGGCGCCGATCTCCGCTCCCTCTCCGGGCCTTTCACGCTCGCCAACTTCTCCGAGGCATGGACCGAGGGCGACCTCGCCCGCCCATTCGTGAATTCCGTCCTCGTCACCTTCGCACGCACCTCGCTCAATGTGCTCTTCGCCGCGATGGCCGCCTATCCGCTCGCGCGGATCCCCTTCGCCGGCCGCCGCGTCATCTTCCTGCTTGTCCTTGCCACCACCATGATCCCCGAGCAGGTCATCGTCGTGCCCATGTTCCGCATCACCGCCGGGCTCGGGCTCTACGACACCCTCGCGGGGGTGGTCGTTCCCTTCAGCGTCTCGGCGTTCGGCGTGTTCATGTGCCGCCAGGCGTTCCTCTCCATTCCCGATGAGATCGAGGAGGCCGCCCGGATGGACGGCGCGGGCAGCTTCCGGATCTGGTGGAGCATCATGCTCCCCCTGGCCGCGCCGACGCTCGCAACACTCGCCCTGTTCAACATCATCTTCGCCTGGTCCGATCTGCTCTGGCCGCTGGTCGTCCTCCAGAGCGACCACATGCTCACCCTCCCGGTTGCCATCAACCGCCTCATGGGGCTGTTCGCCACCAACCCCCGCGTCGCCTACGCCGCCAGCGTGCTCGCCCTCGCCCCGATCGTGCTGTTCTTCTTCGCCATCCAGCGGTTCCTCACGCCGCAGCTCTTCGCAGGAGCCGTCAAATGAACGCCGATCTCCGCGCCGAGGTCTGTATCGCCGGGGGCGGGTGCGGCGGTGTCGCCGCCGCGATGACCCTCGCCGCCGCCGGCCGCACCGCCGTGCTCATCGAGCCCACGCCCCTCCTCGGCGGGCAACTCTCAAGCCAAGGCGTCCCCCCCGACGAGCACCGCTGGATCGAGGGAGACGGGCCCGGCGCCCCGCGCGACGGCTCGTTCACCGGGTCGACCGCTCGATACGCCGAATTCCGCCGACGCGTCCGCGCCCAGTACTGGGACCGCGAGTCGCTCACCGACGCGGCCCGGGCCAACCCCCGCCTCGACCCCGGCGGCGGCTGGGTCAGCCGCCTCTGCTTCGCCCCGCGTCTCGCCGACCCGATCATCCGGGCCATGATCCGCGAGGCGGAGCGCATCGGCGGGGGCCGCGTCACCATCATCGACCGCGCCGAGATCACCGGGCTGCACGCCGATGGCGACCGCGTCGGCCCGCTCACCGCCCGCGATCGCGACGGCGACACCATCATCATTCACGCGGACCTCTTCCTCGACGCCACCGAAACGGGAGACCTGCTCGAACTCGGCGGCGTCGAGCACGCCATCGGCGCCGAGTCCGCGCGCGTCTACGGCGAGATCCACGCGAGACGCGACCTGCCCCCGGGCGTCGATCACGACCCGCTCGACCAGCAGGCCTGCACATGGTGCTTCGCCGTCGAGCACCGCCCCGGCGAGGACCACACCGTCGAACGCCCCGCCGCCTACGACTACTGGCGCTGCGCCATCCCGGAGATGACCCCCGCCTGGACCGGGCCGCTCTTCTCCTGGGTCGTCCCGAGCCACAACGAGGCCGGGCAACGGACATTCGGGCTCGTGCCCTGGCCCGATGAGCCGCCCCCCGGCGTCTGGGAACTCTGGCGCTACCGCCGCATCGTTGACGCCGCCGTCCACGCCGACGCCCGCCCCGATGTCAGCCTCTTCAATGTCGTCCAGATGGACCATTGGCGTGCCCCCCTGCTCGGCGTCTCCTCGGCCGACCGGGCCCGCGCCCTTGCCGCCGCCCGAGAGCAGTCCCTCTGCTTCCTCCACTGGATGCAGACCGAGGCCCCACGGCACGACGGCCGGGGCGTGGGCTACCCGGGGCTCAAGCTCCGAGGCGACGAACTCGCCTCCCCCGACGGGTTCGCGCTCGCGCCCTACATCAGAGAGCCGAGGCGCCTCCTCGCCCGCACCGTGCTCACCGAGCAGCATGTCGGCTCGGAGCAGCGCCGCGGTCTCCCAGGACAGGACGCAACCCCCGACGGCGTCGGCGAGCCTTTCCCCGACGCGATCGCCATCGGGCATTATCCCATCGACCTCCACCCTTCCTGCGCGGGACGCAACAGTGTCTATGTCCCCGCCTGCCCCTTCCGCGTCCCGCTCGGGGCCGTCGTCCCGGTCCGCGTCCACAATCTCCTCGCGGCGGGCAAGTGCCTCGGCGTCAGCCATGTCGCCAACGGGAGCACGCGGCTCCACCCCGTCGAGTGGGGCGTCGGTGAGGCCGCGGGTGTCGTCGCCGCGCTCTGCCTCGAGCAGCGAACCGAGCCCCACGCGTTGCACGCGGCGCGGGGCGGGTGGCCTGACCTGCGTGCCCGTCTGCACGCCGCCGGTTGCCCCACGGCCTGGCCATGGGAAGCAGATTGATCCCGGCCGGCCCTGTTCGGTGCCCGCCGTCATCTCGAAGAGTCACGGCGGATCGGGACCGCCCGCGCCGCCCCCTCGTGGTTCACTCTTCGAGATGAAACCACGGTACCGACGCCCAGGGACGATCGGGAATCCGTATCAGGCCCGTGACGCGGCATGCAACCACGATCCAAAGCGGCCAAAAGCAAACACCGGCCCGCGAGGGGCCGGTGCCTGGAAGCGATCTTGTCAACGCCGGCCCGGCTTTCGCCGGTTCACCGACGCCGATTCAGCGGCGCCGGCGGGCGGCGGCCAGCCCGGCCAGGCCGAGCACCGCGACCCCACCCGGGGCCGGGATGATGCTCAGCGAAACGAACTGGGTCTGGACATTCGGATCGGGGAAGGTGCCCAGCTGGTACAGCGTGGTGTACGCGCCGGTTAGCACATTCACCGTGCCGATCTCGTAGAACCCGGTCGTCAGGTTCTGGTTGGCCAGGTACAGCGTCCCGCCGAAGAACTCGGCCCCGCCGTTCTGGATATCAACGCCAAGGCTGCCGACCAGCGACGCGGTCGCGTTGTGGTAGTCGACCGCCCAGAGCTCATCGGTCGAGCGGTTGATCGCGTAGATCGTGTCGCTGCCCGAGTCGTACCCGATCCCCACCGAGCCCGGGAACCCGAGGTTCCCGAAGTTGTTGATCTGGTCCAGCGTCACCGGGTCCAGCTCGACGAAGTCCGCCGTCAGGTTGTCGAACCCGAAGGCCCGATTCCCCACGAAGGTCAGCGAGTTCACCGGGTTCATCGTCTGCCCGGTCGTCACCAGCGAGGGCGACCCCAGCGGGTCGTTCAGCCGGTAGGTGTTGTGCGGACGCTGCCCGCGCCCCTCGACACCCACGATCTCGCCCGCGGAGTTCACCGCCGACGAGATCATCGTCCCGCTCAGCGTGAACACATCCACGCTCGTGTCCGCGTTCACGCGGTGCAGCGTGTTCTCCTGGAACGCGTAGAAGGTCGGCCCTGCCACCGCGGTTCCAGCGAGCATCAACACCGTCGCAACAACAGTCTTCATCTGTAGTCTCCTCTCGAGTCTCTTCTCTTCATTCCCGCGGAGGCCCGAACGGTTCGGACCGACCGCTTCCGATAAGCGTCCCTAGTATAGGGCCGGGTGGCCCATTTGCCAGCCCCGATCTCAGGGAGCCCGGCCGATCGGTGGAATCGGGCTCCACGCCAGCGCCAACCCCGACCCCCGCATCGAGGGGTCTTCGAAAGGACCGTGCCATGGGACAGACTCGTCGCGCGAAGATCAGCATCATCGGTGCGGGCAATGTTGGGGCCACCTGCGCCCACTGGGCCGCCGCAAAGGAACTCGGCGACATCGTCGTCCTCGACATCCCCGACCGCGAGGGCGTCGCCAAGGGCAAGATGATCGACCTCGCATGCTGCGGGCCCATCGAGGGCTTCGACTCGGCCATCACCGGCACCAGCGACTACAAGGACATCGCCGGCTCCGATGTCGTCGTCGTCACCGCGGGTCTCCCCCGCAAGCCCGGCATGAGCCGCGACGACCTCATCGAGACCAATGTCAAGATCGTCAAGAGCGTCAGCGAGAACATCCGCGAGTACGCCCCCAATTCCATCGTCATCGTCGTCTCCAACCCCCTCGACGCGATGGTCTACACCGCCTGGAAGGCCACCGGCTTCCCCGCCAGCCGCATCCTGGGCCAGGCCGGCGCCCTCGATGTCGCCCGCTTCCGAACCTTCATCGCCTGGGAGATCGGCTGCTCCATCGAGGATGTCCAGGCCCTCCTCCTCGGCGGGCACGGCGACGACATGGTCCCCCTCCCCCGCCTCACCAGCGTCCACGGCATCCCCGTCACCGACCACCACCCCGCCGACAAGATCGCCGCCTGCGTCGAACGCGCCAAGGTCGGCGGCGGCGAGATCGTCAAGCTGATGGGCACCAGCGCCTACTACGCCCCCGCCTCCGGCACCGTCCAGATGGTCGAGGCGATCGTCAAGGACAAGAAGCGCATCATCCCCAGCGCCGCCTACCTCAACGGCGAGTTCGGCAAGAAGGGCCTCTTCGTCGGCGTCCCCGCCCTCCTCGGCAAGAACGGCGTCGAGAAGATCGTCGAGTTCAAGCTCACCGCCGACGAGCAGAAGCTCTTCAACGAGTCCGCCAGCCATGTCGAGGAGTTGGTGGGCGTAGTCAAGAAGATGTTCCCCGAGCTGGCGTGAGCGCAGCTCATTGATGCAGGGCGTCACGGCTTGCTTGGCGAGCCGTGTTCCTGCGTGGTCGGACGGGTCCAGAGTGTCGGCAATCCGGGGCCCTGACGAAGGCACTGGCGGGCGAGCCGCAAGTGGCACCCGGCACCGGACGCCTTCGCCGCCCCATTGGCAGGACCGGTCGCCAGAGCTGATCGCCGGCTCTTCGCGCGCTCGCTGATGGCAGGACACAGGTCGGATGGCAACGGTGCTCGGGCTACACACTCATGGCCGCCGCCCACAGGAACGCGAGCCCACCGACGGCGTGGAGCAAGAACCCGGCGACGCCCAGGGTGATCGCCGAGGCCATCACCCTCCCGGACCGCTCCCGTCCCGAAGCGAGGGCGAAGCCGTTGAGGACCGCACTGCCAAACCAGATCATCGGGATGGCCTTGACCCCGCCGGCCTGCCAGAGCCACGGCAGGTGGTCCGCCTGCCACAGAACGCCGAGCACGACCGCCGCGATCAGCGATCCGATGAGGCCGAAGCCGGCGCGACTGCGCAGACCCGAAGCGAACGCGAAGACGAGCCACGCCGCAAAGAGGGCGATAAACCCAAGGCAAGGGATCATGAAGAGCAGGTCGAAGCGGGTGCCCATCGAAGGCCTTTCGTAAGATCCCAAGCCCCGGTGGAATGGTCATCCGCGCCCTGCACGCCCGAGCCCGGCAACCGCTCGAGGGTCCACCCAACATGACAGGGTAACCGCCGGGTCGCCCCGGCGGCCCACCCGCCAGCGTCCGTGGCGACCTCGCCGGTCACCGGCCCCAGCCTCCGCACGCCGCGCCAACCCACCCCACAACCATCCCACCGTGCGTCCCACCCGCATACAGGTCATCGTCATCGGGGGTGGCCCCGCCGGCCTCGACGCCGCGTGGGCCGCCGCGAATCT
>JRYH01000672.1_pt1 | contig 108652 bp, 97 predicted proteins | sample 235351 | NCBI WGS metagenome assembly JRYH01 (sample SAMN03074221, study PRJNA261480) | activated sludge metagenome | biome: Wastewater Treatment Plant; feature: Wastewater; material: Activated sludge; isolation source: activated biomass of a wastewater treatment plant treating wastewater... ... | reverse complement strand
AGACGGTGCGCATCTGGCCCGGCCAGCTGTCGAGCAGCACCAGATTGCCCTGCGCCGTACCTTCCAGCGTCTGACCCTTATCGTCGACAAGCGCCGGCTGGATACCGAAGAACGGTCGCGTGGCCGAGCCTGGCTTCAAGTCGGTGGCGCCAGGCAGCGGCGAGATGAGAATGCCGCCGGTCTCCGTCTGCCACCAAGTATCCACGATCGGACAGCGGGCATCGCCAACAACGTTGTAGTACCACTCCCAGGCCTCGGGATTGATCGGCTCGCCGACCGAACCCAGCAGACGCAGTGATGAGCGATCGGTGCGTTTGACGAGATCTTCACCCGCACCCATGAGAGCGCGGATGGCGGTCGGTGCGGTGTAGAATGTATTCACGCCCCACTTGTCGACGACGTGCCAGAAGCGCGAGGCCGTGGGATAGTTGGGGACGCCCTCGAACATCAGCGTCGTAGCGCCATTGGCCAGCGGCCCGTAGACGATATAGCTATGGCCCGTGACCCAACCGACGTCCGCGGTGCACCAGTAAATGTCGCCGTCGTGATAGTCGAAAATGTACTGGTGGGTCATGGAAACAAAGACGAGATAGCCGGCGGTGGTGTGTACCACACCCTTTGGCTTGCCGGTCGAACCCGACGTATAGAGGATGAACAGCGGGTCTTCGGCATTCATCGGCTCGGGCGGGCAATCGGCGGAAACCTTCACGATCTCCTCATGCAGCCAGAAATCGCGCCCTGGTGTCCAGGGAACCGGATTACCGGTTCGGCGCACGACGAGCACCTTCTCGTCGCCCGCGCACTTCTTCAGAGCTTCGTCGGTGTTCTTCTTCAACGGTACGGTCTTGCCGCCGCGATAGCCCTCGTCGGAGGTGATGATGAATTTTGAATCGGCGTCTGCGATGCGGTTCTGCAAGCTGTCAGGCGAAAATCCGCCGAACACGATCGAGTGGATTGCGCCGATACGCGCGCATGCCAGCATTGCGTATGTGGCCTCGGGGATCATCGGCAAATAGATCGTGACGCGATCGCCCTTCTTGACGCCATGCGCTTTCATCACGTTGGCGAACTTGCAGACGCGCTCGTACAGCTGGCGGTAGGTGATCTTGTCATCCTGCGTGGGGTCGTCACCCTCCCAGATGATCGCGACCTGGTCGCCGCGCTTTTCGAGATGACGATCAATGCAATTGGCCGACACATTGAGGACGCCGTCCTCGTACCACTTGATCGAAACATTGTGCGGATCAAAAGAGGTGTTCTTCACTTTCGTGAAGGGCTTTATCCAGTCGAGGCGCTTGCCCATTTCGCCCCAGAAGCCTACCGGGTCCTTGATCGAACGGTCGTACATTTCGAGGTACTTGTCGCTGTCGACCCAGGCGCGCTTCTTCCATTCGGCAGGGACCGGGTGAACCTTCTCCGACATGGTATTTCCTCCCACAATTGGCTTGCGATTTGGCGGCATTATATGGAGCGCGCGTGGACCCACAACCCTCCCCTTGGTCGAATGATAGGGTGGTGGCGAAGGTTTCGCCGGCGCCGGATCGCGCCACGGACCGTCGCGGAGACCGACGCGCTCGAAACCTCAAGGGGGCGCTTGCACCTGCCAGGCACGGGGGGCGCACGGCTCCATTTCAGTGCAGCCCCAGCCAGCCCAACACCGCTCCCTGAACCAGCACCACGCCCAGCCAATGGCCTCCATCGATGAAGGTCAGGATCTTCTTGGCTCCCTGGAACGCGTGGTTAACGACAAGAGAGCTCATAATGAAGCCAAGCCACATCATGGCGCCCGTAACCATGCCATGCCAGACCGTCATGCGGCCATCTTCAGCTAAATTACCCATGACGCCGGCCAGTATGAAGGCCATCACGAGCTCGGCGAGGAACGCATTGATGTAGGGCGCCAAAATGGGGCCGTCGCTTGGCGTGACGTCATCGATCGTCATGCCGGCAGCCTCCATCCATTGCTGCGATAGGATGCCATACCAGATGCCGCCGAAAAGGAAGCTCGCGGCGGCGGCAAGCATCACCGCAACGTAATTGATGTTGGCGAACTCCATGTCGCGGGTCTCCCCAAATGCGAAATGGTCACTCCGAGAGCCGAGATTGTCGCTTCGATCGCCCCACCGAGATACATACCGCAGGCTTCCCGATCACCACACTAGCACGGCTTCATGAGATGGTTCACGCTGCACTGCGGTGGGTCGCATCAGCCGGCTCCAGTCGCGCGCCAAACCGCGGTGCGCTTTATCTCGGCATCCTCCAGTTCGCGCGTTACCGGCACCTCATAGCGGGAAACGGCGTCGAAGCGGCCCTTGGGGAAGTAATTGCGCTGAGGATCACCGATCAGAACGACGCTTTTGCGCACAATGGCCCGCTCGATCAGGGCCAGAACTTTGTCTGCAAGCTGGCGCTCATAGAATAGATCGCCGACAAGGATGACGTCGAAATCCTCATTCAATGGAGCGGCCAGCAAATCCTCACCGGTGGTTTTGCCCGTCACTGTGTTGACCTCGAAATTAAGCTGGCACGCCGCCAGCGCCAAGGCATCTATGTCCGCGGCGAGCACATCTCGCGCGCCGGCCTGCGCCGCAGCGATAGCCTGCAGGCCCGAACCGGCGCCCAGATCGAGCACGGTGCGCCCCGCCACCAACGCCTTGTTGTCGAGCAGATAGCGCGCCAGTGCCTGCCCGCCGGCCCATGCGAACGCCCAATACGGCGGCGGCACATTGATCTCACCCAGTTCCTCTTCGGTCTTCTGCCAGATCGGCAGGCTCTCCTCGGCGAGATGCAGGCGGATTTCAGGTACCAGCGGCGGGCTCAACAGCTTCGTGTTGGTGCGTATGAAGGCCTTGCGCGCGTCGTCGTCTTTCAAGCTCAAGCCCTTTCATTGACGCCTTGAACTTTATCGAGTGTGACGGCCCGGCGTCTGGTCGCAATACGTCCGGAGGATGCATCGGCTGCACTGGCGCACCGGGGATCAGCGCCGCCTCGGGCGCGGCACAGCATCCAGGCCACCCCTATGACAGATCTCGTCCCATTCCTCTTTTGTCACCGGCTGCACGGAGAGCCGCATCGACGTTACAAGGCTCATGTTCGCCAACTTGGGGTTTGCTTTCACATCCTTCAGCGAAACCGTCCGGGGCATGTCACGGACCGCACGCACGTCGACGCATTCCCATTTCGGATCGTCGGCAGTCGAATCTGGGTGTGCCGACGCGCAAATTTCGCAAATGCCGACGATCTCAAGGCCAATGTTGGAGTGATAGAAGAACGCCAGATCCCCAAGTTGCATGGCACGCATGTTGTTGCGCGCAAGATAGTTCCTGACGCCGCTCCACTCCTCGCCTCCCTTGCCCTTGGCCTTCAGCTCATCCCAGGAAAAGGCATCGGGCTCGGACTTCAAGAGCCAATAGCCGCTCGACACGATCGGAGCTGGGGCTTTGCGCTTGGGTTGCGGCTTGCGCGGTCTGGCCGCCTTCGATTTGGCTGGCGTCCGCGACTTTCCGGTTGCGGGCGTCCTGCCGGCCTGATTGGACTTCGACTTCAATTTGGCGGCGGACGTTGCTTTTTTTGTTTCGGGCATTCGGGGAAACTCATCTAGTGCAGCGCACGCGCGCTCTTGAGCGGCTCGATGGCGGAGATACCGATGCGCGGGCATGGAAACAGCAATCTCAGGCATCCGACTGCCGGACTGTAGTGCAGGTCTGGGCAAGGTGGAATCTTTTTGGCGGCCGATGTTTGTTCAAGATCTTGGTTCGCGCATCTGTTTCACGACTTTAAGGGCAAGCCAAGCGCCACGGCACACAACCAAGACTTACGGCAGAAGTACTGCAGCCCCCGTCAGCCTGCCATCGCGCAGCGCACCCAGAGCATCATTCGCTTGCTCGAGTCGATAAGGCTCCACCGTGATCTTGAGCGGCACGCGGGCGGCAACGTCCATGAACTCGATGCCATCGCGCCGCGTCAGATTGGCGACGGAGCGGACGACGCGCTCCCCCCAGAGCAGCGCATAAGGCATCGCAGGGATGGGACTCATATGAATGCCGCCCAGCACAAGCGTTCCGCCTTTCACCAGCGATTGCAGAGCGGCGGGTACCAACTCGCCCACCGGAGCGAAGATGATCGATGCATCGAGCGGCTCGGGCGGCGGCTCGTCGGCACCCTGCGCCGACACGCATCCCAGCGAGCGGGCGAAGTCCTGCGCCTGAAGGTCGCCGGGGCGCGTGAAGGCGAAAACCTCGCGACCCTCGTGGCCGGCGACTTGCGCGACGATATGTGCCGCAGCACCGAAGCCGTAGAGGCCGAGTCGCTTGGCAGGTCCCGCGGCCTTGAGAGCGCGATGGCCGATCAAACCGGCGCACAGCAAGGGAGCCGCATGAAGGTCATCATAGCGTTCAGGAATCGGAAAACAATAGCGCGCGTCTGCCACCGTGTGCGTGGCAAAGCCGCCATCGATCTGGTAGCCGGTGAAGCGCGGGTTGTCGCACAGGTTTTCGCGACCGCCACGACAGAACGCGCAAATTCCGCAGGTATATCCGAGCCAGGGGACGCCGACCCGCTGACCGACACTCAAACCGGCGACGCGTGGTCCCAGTTCGAGGACGCGTCCAACGATTTCATGCCCCGGGACGAGAAACGGCTTAGGACTTGGCAGATCCCCGTCGATGACGTGCAGATCGGTGCGGCAGACGGCGCACGCGGTGACTTCAATGAGGATTTCACCCTGGCGCGGGCGCGGCGTGGCGCGCTCCACGAGTTCCAGCGGCTTGCCCACCTTTTCCAACACCATCGCCTTCATGGTGCAAATGCTCCGTGCTCGGCCTGCTCTTGTGCGACCTTGTCAATCACGGCGGACAATGCCGACGTCGATGGCACGCGAGAAGGCTAGAGCCTGATCGGTTGAGATGGAAGCACGACTGCTTCAATCGAGGCCGTGATTGAGGCTCTCAAACAAAGAGATAGAGCAGGCCAAAACGGCCAGACCTGATTCAATCAAAGCCTGACCTGCTCTAGCGCAATATGCGTTAGGCTGCGAGCGCATGAGGGCGGATTCGTTAGCGATCCTGCGCTTCCACAACGCACATCGGTTGCAACGCTAGTGAACGGAATGACAGGAGCTGCCAGGTGACGTCAGATCCCGGTCAAGACACAGATGCAGCGCGTTGCATTGTCGTGGGCCATGCCGCGCTCGATCATGTCTACAGAATTGAGCGTTTCCCTGATGCCCCGGTCAAAATGCCGGCGCTGGAGCACATCGATAGCGGCGGGGGCATGGCGGCCAATGCAGCGGCCGCGATTGGGCGTCTCGGCGGGCGGGTACAGTTGTGGAGCCGGATCGGCAACGATGCTGCCGGGCAGACGATCCGGCAGCATCTCGAAGACGCGGGCGTGGACATCACCCATCTCAAGACAATACAGAACGCGCGCTCTTCAACTGCGGCGATCCTTGTCGATGCACGAGGCGAGCGCCTGATCGTGAGCGAGCGCGATCATGCAATGCCGATGGAAGCCGACTGGCTGCCCATCGGGCAAATCAAGGATGCGGGCGCGGTCGTCAGCGATCTCAACTGGAGGGAGGCGACGCTCATCAGCTTCGATGCCGCACGGCGATACGGCGTACCGACCTTGGTCGACATCGACCTCGGCTGTGGCGTCATTCCCGAGGATATCCTGGCACGCACCGACTATGCCGTGATTTCCGCGGGTGCCCTTGAGAGGTTCAGTCCAGGCGACACGCTCAAAGCGCGTCTCGGCGGCGTAGCGGCACGGGGCGTGCGACACGTCGGTGTAACGCTTGGAGCGGAGGGCTACCGCTGGCTTGCGGAAAATGGAGAGCTGCGAGAGCAGTCGTCGTTTATTGTCGATGTCATCGATACGACTGGCGCCGGCGATGCCTTTCATGGCGGCTTCGCCTGGGCCCTGGCGCAACGATTGCCAATTGAAGAATGTGTGCGCGTCGCTGCCGCAGTGGCGGCACTCAGTTGCCGCAGGCTGGGCGCCCGTGACGGATTGCCGTCCCGTGAAGAACTCGATGCGTTCCTGCTTGCCGCCTCTGGCCGTGGCATTGGTGGGCGATCTGCCTGACGGAAGCGCAGAGCGGAATGGCAAGCATCGATCAAGCCATGCACTCTCAATTCAAAGGCAGATTGAACTTCAGTCTGCCGCCGTAGGCTTCGGTATCTCTGGCTCCGATACCGTCATAGAAGCCTTCACCCTGAAGTGACATTCCATTGGGCAACGAGACCGTGATACCGCCTTCGATACGCCCGCGAATATCTGCATTCGAACCTGCGGGCAGACCGGTTGCGAGATCGACGACTTCAGCCTTGTCGAAATCCCAGATTCCCATGATCCCGACGTGCGGCGTGATCACCGACCCGTCCGAGCCGTGGATCATATAGCCAATCTTCGGTCCGAACGTCAGGCGCCCCAAGGATATCGTTTGGCTCGGGATCGCGATGTTCAGGCTATCGGTATAAGCCTTCTGGGTTTCGTGGAAATAGATCATGCCGATGTGTGGCTGCAGCATGACATTGCCGAACCGATAGTCACCCGTCAGCCGGGCGCGCGCCAGCCATCTATCCGTCTCGAAGTCATCTTCGTAAAAGCCCGATGGATCGACCTTGTTGTTGGACTGTCCCCAGGCAAGTCGTCCGTCGAAAATCAGGGTGTCTGTCAGACGGGCCGCGATGTAGGGCCCGACGAGCCAGCCATTACCCCGGACAGAAAAGCCCTCAAGACCATCGGTTTCTTCGGAGTGGTCGAACTGGGCAAGGAGCCCCACCACCAGCGACGGCGACAAGTGATAATCGACGCCAAGGTAGAACAATCCGAGCTCGTTCGACGTTTGGTCCACACGATTTCTCGACCATTGCCCCGATGCCCAGATATCGAAGCCGGCGCATGTCTGTCTATCCTGCGATCCGGATTCGGAAGACCGCGCGTTCGGTTCCCGATCCGGCTTCTTGTTTGCTGCCAACATTTGGCGGAGGCTTGTCGCGAAAGAAAACCTCTCGGTTTCCGTACGGCCGTCGCCACTAACCGTGAACGGTGCGCCCATCGAGCCGCAGCCCGTGAGCCGGCTCACGAGCTCAGGATCGCTCGCCGTGATCTGGTCGGCGCGGCGGCTCATGAAGTTCGCGATGACGCGGCTGGTACGGTCGCGTATCTGGGATGGATCGAACTTGATCGTTACCGTGTTGGTCGCTTGCGGAGTCGTCTGACCGCTATCCACAGTTGCGGTATTCGACACCGACCCGTTGGTGATGTCGGCCTGCGTCACCGTATAAGTCGCCGTGCACGTCATCGCGTCGTTGGGTGCCAGCGTCGTCGTCGGGCACGCTTCGTCTGTCGTCAGCGGATCGTCGATCACCAGGCCCGTCAGTTCCACATTGCCGGTGTTGGTCACGACGATAGTGTAATCAAGAACGTCGCCCACGGCGCTGTAGGTCGTGTCCGGCGAACTCTTAACCGCCGTCAAAGCAGCATTATCCTTGGTGAACGTCGCCTGCACCGTCTCGTTGCCGCCCGACACCGTCTGCGTGCAAACGTTGCCCGCGACGCTGTCGCAGCCGCTCCAGCCGGTGAACGTCGAACCCAAAGTTGCCGTCGCCGTCAGCGTCCGCACCGTGCCCTCGCTGACCGTCTCCGAACAGGTACCCGTGTCGGTGCCCGCCGTGCTGGTGCACGAGATCGTGCTCGGTGAGGTGCCCGCAACCGAGCCGTTACCGGTGCCAAGCCCATCGACCGTCAACGTCCGCGTCGCTGTACTGCTACCTGTACACGTCGCAGTCCATGTCACCTCACGCCCCGCGGTAGCAGAGTTGGAAATGCCGTAGGTAAAACTGGCCGAACCAGCGGTTGGGACTGTGAAGATATAGGTATCGGTCGGGCTGGGGTTCGAGACACTAAAGATATGACTGGTCGGAGTAGCTCCAGTTGCATTTATTGTAATTTCAGTATTGCTGTTGCTCATCAACGTTGAAGAAAAAGTAATGGTTTGTCCGGCCGAAGCATTGGTGACATTGATCGTGTCGGAAATGCCTCCGGCGTTAACCAAATCGTTGACGGAATTCGAAGCTACGGAACAATTGAGGTTGAATGTTCCCGCTTGGGCGGATGTGCTCCAGCACAGGATCAAGAGGACCGCCAGCAGCGCTTCGAATACGCGCCTTGACGACGGTACCTTGGAAGACTGGTTGTCTTTGCCTACCCAGTTTCCTGCAACGTCCATGACGTCGCTTGCGACTCTGCGCCAACCGAAAGGATTGGCCTTGACCGTCGGGTCGATGGTGCCGCGCGCACTCGAACCTGGATTCTTATAGCCAGCGCTGAAGGTATTGCTGCGCCCCGCACGCGTGGTGCGTTCAGCTATCCTGCGTCGCCAGCCTGCTAGCATGCGCCGAGCCGGAAGCGCCTGAAAGTCCCACGCAATCATTGCGTGCCCTCGTCAACATACGCACGCACAATCGAACCGGAATTTCGTGGCGGAAGAGAACCGAGCGCCTGCGATGCCTCACCGCGATGCGCTATTTGGTGTCGAAGACGGACTTCTGCCGATTACATTGACACCGCATCTGAGCGCGAACTGGGCCTTAACGACCAGTCGCTCCGAAATCACTATAGTTTGAATAATACATAAGCTCGGAAGGCGAACAAGGTGGGCAGCCGCATCGCCGCCACAAGACTGGAAATTGTTGCGCACAAGGCACAGACGTCAGATATTCCCCTAGGGAATATTCTGTAAAATTTAATAATTACAGCGTGTTACATTCTTCTTTGTGCGTTGAGCGATTTATACCCTGGGGAAATTTGAACCCGGCAAGGTAGCTTTTGACGCCTGTTCAACTCAGTTTCTGCTTCAGCTGGCGGGCGAATCGCGATTACGGCGCGCCGTTCGCGGGCAAGCGCTTGGGAGGCATGCTGCGCACTCCGACGTTTGCCCGCTCAGTGTCATCCGGGCGATCCGCTCTCGACCCAGGGACGATCGGCAGCGCGTGTACTGCGAGAGCGGTGATCACACCCGCTTGCGGCCCGTCATCATCGCGCGGACCAGGTTCTCGCCGTGCACCGCACTCATGATCACGACGGCCAGGACATGCAGGCCGACGAGCGCCAGCGTGGCCGAAGCGATGCCCTCATGCAGTTCCTCCAGCCACTTCGCGGAGCGGTAGGCTTCCAGCGTCGTCATCCAGCCGCTGGCTCCCGTCGCAATGAGCAGGGCCAGCAGGGCCAGGATCATGACGGCGGCCAGCGGATTGTGACCGTGGACGTGCTGAGCCCTGCCCGCCAGGAGGTCGCGGGCATAGGTAAGCGTTTCCGTGGGCGACCGCACGAAGTCCGTGAAGCGGGCATGCTTCGATCCCAGCACGCCCCAGACGATGCGCAGGAGAACAAGTGCCAGGATCGCATAGCCTACCGGTTGGTGAAGCGACTGGTAATCCTCGCTCACCCACGCAGCGGCGAAGAGAGCGACGAGTGACCAGTGAAAGATGCGGACGAAGGGGTCCCAAACCTTGACGGTTGCCGGCCGCTCAGTGCGACCGGCTTCCATCTCTCGCTCTGCTACCACAGGCATCAGCTGCGTCCTTCGCGGCTGACGATCTCGGCCGTGGCCGGGTCGACGTAGATCTCGACGCGGACACCCTTGGCGTCGGTGCCCTTGATCTCGTAACAGCCATGACTCCGTTCGACCTCGCGGACGATATATCCCTGATCCTTGAGCTTCTGGCTCAATTGCTCGACCGGCATCCATTCGGAATCGGGACGGGCGGTGCAGCGGACGTCATCATCCGAAGCCATCTCGTAGCGCCCATTTGAACCGATAGGGCCGTCACCCGCGGCGAAGGCCGGGCCGGCCAGAAGGGTGAGGGCAGCGGCGATAATCGTGGTGTTCTTCAGCATGGTGTGCTCCTCTCGTGTATGAACGTCACGAAGACACAATTACGGACTGCGACCTGAGGTCCGGCTGAAGGGTGGTGTCAGCTGTTTGTCACGTGCGCCCGGCGATAGTTCTTGAAATGTCCTTTGCACACTGAACCTCCATGATCCGCACCGTTTCCGCCATTGCCGTCCTTGCCTTCTTGGCCGCCAGCTCCGCACGGGCAGAAGACATCAGCGCCGAACGGGTTCGGGAGCTTGTCGAGCGTGGGGAAATTCTGACGCTGGAGGAGGTCCTCAAACGCAACGAAGCAAGCCTCGGCGGGCACATCATCGAGATCGAGATCGAGCAGAAGCACGGCGCCTATATGTACGAGATCAAGGTGCTGCGGCCCGATGGCCGATACCGCGAACTCAAGATCGATGCCCGGACCGGGGCATTGGTGGACGAGGAGTGAGCGGACGAGCATGCGCATCCTGGTGGTCGAGGACGAACGGAAGCTTGCGGCGGACCTGGCGAAGGCTCTGAGCGGCGCGGGCCATGTTGTCGATGAGGCGCGGGACGGTGAGCAGGCCTGGTTCCTCGGCGATACGGAGGACTACGATCTTGCCGTGCTCGATCTTGGGTTGCCGAAGCTCGATGGCGTGCAGGTTCTCAAACGCTGGCGCGCGAACCAGCGCACCATGCCGGTGCTGGTACTGACGGCGCGCGATAGCTGGTCGGAGAAGGTCGAGGCCATTGATATCGGTGCCGATGACTACCTGACCAAGCCGTTTCGCATGGAGGAACTTCTCGCGCGTGTCCGTGCCCTGCTGAGGCGGCAGACCAAGCATACAAGTGCCGTACTGGAAGTCGGTGACATCCTTCTCGATACGCGCCATAGCCGTGTCACCAGAGCCGGCGTTCCGATAGATCTTTCGCCTTTGGAATACCGCCTCCTCCACTATCTCATGCATCACGCGGGCCGGGCGGTCTCACAGATCGAGCTGACCGAGCACGTGTACAGCCAGGATTTCGAGCGTGAGAGCAATGCCATCGAGGTGCTTGTCGGACGGCTGCGGCGGAAGCTCGGCGCCGATGCTGTCAAGACCCGGCGGGGCTACGGGTACTACGCAGGCGGCCTTGACGAGGGGGCATCATGAGGTCACTGCGCCTTCGTCTCCTACTGGGCGCAGTCCTTGGCGTCAGTGCGGCACTTACGATTGCCGGCGTGTTTCTGGTTGCGATTTTCGATGCGCATGTTCGCCAGCGCTACGTGAAGGAGCTCGATGACCATCTCCTGCAGCTGGCAGCCGTCGTCCAGATCGATGCATCCGGCTCCCTTTCGATCCGGAATCAGCTTTCCGATCCTGAATTCCAGCGCCCACTGTCCGGTTTTTATTGGCAAGTCATGGAAGCGGGGCGCATCGCCCTGAGATCTCGATCGCTGTGGGACGGCAACCTGGCGCTTGCGCCCGCGTCATCGGCGCCAGGGGAACTCGTGGTGAACGATGCGGCGGGGCCAGCGCAACAGAAGCTGGTTCTAGTCGAACGCACGGTCGTGCTTCAGAATCGCCCGTTGCGCCTGGCAGTTGCCGGCGATCGCACGATCATAGATGAGGCACGAAGCGAGTTCGCACGGGTCGTTGCCCTCTCGCTCGCTGTCATCGCCATCCTGTTAGCCGCAGCATCGTGGTTCCAGGTTGGCGCGGGCCTGGCACCGCTTGGCACGTTGCGGGCCCAGCTGGGGCGGTTACGGCAGGGACGGACACAGCGCCTTGAGGGTGTCAATCTGACGGAGCTTTCCGGACTGGTTGAAGACCTCAACGGGCTGCTGGCGACACAGGCGAGCGAGCTTGAGCGCGCCCGGAAGAATGCCGGCAAGCTGGGGCACGGGCTGAAGACGCCACTGGCCATTCTGGGTGCCGAAGCCCGCGCGCTCAGAGATGGCGGCAATGCCGCATCAGCGGAGGCCATTGAGCACGAGATCGACTCCATGAATGCGCAGGTCGCCCGTATTCTCGCGGCAGTGCGGGCTGTCGGACCGCGTAAGGCGGTCGGGACGACCACAGCACTCAAGCCATTGCTCGAACGCCTCATCGGCGTGATGAAGCGGTTGCCGCGTGGTGCCGCGCTTGAGTGGATCCTTATCGTGCAGGAGGACAACGTTGAGACGCCGATCGATGCGCGCGATTTGGAAGACCTGTTCGGCAACCTGCTCGATAACGCCCGGAAGTGGGCGCGAAGCCGGGTGCGCGTCACCGTTGCCGGTACGGCCGATATAATCGTCGTTTCCATCGACGACGATGGGCCGGGCATTCCTGCTGACCGTAGACGTGATGTGCTGGATGCCGGCATGAGATTGGACAGAACCGTCTCGGGAACGGGTATTGGGCTCGCGATTGCTAAAGATCTCGCAGAATTGCACGGCGGCACGCTGGAGCTCGATGGATGCGATCTTGGCGGCGTTCGCGCAACGGTGCACATCCCCGTTCAAAAGAAGGCTTGGAGCCATCCGTAGGGATCAATGTGACACCACGAAAGCCGGACCTGCGCCGGACCACAAGCTTTGCGATAATGGTACATCGCTCGGGCAATGCGACGAGCAGCGCGGATCTCACTCAGATGGCGAACCGGTCTACAGATCGAGCCATCCGCGTTTCGCAGCGTGATAGCCGAGAACGCCGAAGACAACGGCAAGACCGACGTTGAAGACGGCGAGCGCGGCGGTTGCGAGTACGATGAAGCGATCGACCTTGTCGGGACCCGGCTCTTTGCTGCCCATCGCAAGCTCGGCGCCGGCCAGGAACAGGATGACGCCGAGCACGCTCTCAGGAAACACACGCAGCAAGAGGCCGATCGAGTCGCCGAGCAGCAGCGCCGTCGCCGTGAGCAGGATGCCGAGCATCACCGAGGCGCCGCCCGTCGCCGCGCCGAAGCGAATGTGACCGGCCATGCCGCCGGCGCCATGACAGAGTGGTATGCCGCCGATGGCACTCGACCACAGGTTCATCAGCCCGGTGGACACCGCAACCTTATCCTCGCTCACCGGCCGCTTTGGAAACAGTCGGTTGTTTTCCTCAGTGATAGCGATCAGCGCATTACCGAACGTGAGCGGCAACTGCGGCAGCGCCAGCAGGATGGCGCCGAGCCAGAGATCGTTCCACGTCAGGGCCGGCCATGCGAGGCTTGGCAGCTTCATCGATGGGCGGATCGCCGCAAGCTCTGCGGCGAGTCCGGGCTGCTCGATGAGGGCCAATGCTGTGCCGAGCAGCAAAAGCACGAGCATGGCCGGGACGCGGGAGCGGCCGAGCATGGCGAGTGTCAGGGCGAACAGGCCGGCCGCGATCCAGGGGCTGGCGGACATCATACGCAGCCCTTCAAGCATGAACGTAAAGCCGAGCCCTAAGATCACGCCGAGAAGTGCCGGCCGTGGGATGAGATCTGCGGCGCGCCGGGCTAGGCCCGTAACGCCGAGCGCGAGCCAGATGAGGCCCGTTATAAGACCCGCGCCGACGACGGCGGAGGCGGTCAATCCGGCTGTCGCCGCCTGACCGATGGCGACAGCGCCAATCGCCTTCATCGGCTGCACCGGGAAAGGTGTGCGATAGAAGGCGCCGGCCACGATCAGCGCTACGCCGGCGCCGAGCAGAATGGCAGCCGCATCCATCTTGAGAATGGCGATATAGGCGGCCACAAACGGCACAAGCGTGCCGAGGTCGCCGAAGGCACCGGCCAGTTCGCGCAGATCATAGCGGTTCCCTATTGCGGGAGTATCTTCAGCATTGCTCATATGGCCGTGATCATATGCGAGCGGCTTTCCTTCGGTCTATTGCGTTATCGTTGTCGAAATAGCCAGCAGTCTTCAGAGAGACGTGAAAAACGCATGAGAGCGAACGCAAACGCCTCTTGCTGGGGTTGCTCCTGTCTTCGCCCCTGTCTCCGACGCGATCCTGTGACGCAATCAGCGGCAATCAGGATCAGCTCGTTTCCATGCTTCATCGAAACATGCATACGATCCGGATCGACGGGGCAAGGCAATTCAATCCACACTCAAGCGATGGCTGCACCGATGTGAACCGATTGACATCAATCGTTCGAACTTACTGGAAGTGATAAAATTCATCATTGAGGTACTTGATCATGTTCTGTGTCTCTGCCGCCGAGAATTTCTTGTTTGCCACATGACCGCAGTTGCTCATTTGCTGTTCCAGTCCATCCAATGATTGAACCATGCGGTCCTTGCGCGTGTAGACGCTGGTATCGTGACATCCTGTGCAGTTCGCATCATGCAGGCGCTTACCGTCTGTGCTATCACCCGACAAGGCGGCAGCGTGAGCGCCCGGGATCAGCAGGACCCACAGCAATGCGCAGAGAATGCTTTTCATGGCGAGCCTCCATGGTTGGCGTTCAGCGTAACATACAATGTAGCAACGACCCACACACGCGCGCGAGAGTTGTTTATTTTGTCGTGTCTTCCGACTATTCAAAACATCGGCACGCGGTGCATTCTGGCATTCGTATTGGAAATATCTGCCTGTGCCGCTGACTGGAGGGGTCGATGTTCTTGCTGCCGCGTCGACGAAGCCTCCGGGCAGTTGTGATTGTCGTGGCAATTGGACTTGCCCTACCGCTCTTGGCTGCGGCGTCGCTGGTCGCCCTGCTGCACAACACAGTGCCGAACTACTCGGGCGCACTTGCCATTGCCGGTCTTCACGATCGCGTTGACATCATTCGCGACCGCGAGGGCGTCCCCCATATATTTGCCGCCAACATCGCAGACGTCGGAATTGCGCTTGGCTTCGTCCATGCACAAGATCGTCTATGGCAGATGGAGCTGATGCGCCGGGCCGGGCAGGGACGGCTTTCGGAGATCTTCGGCGAGCGAACGCTGCAGAGCGACGTCTTCTTGCGCACGATCGAACTCAGCGGCCACGCCGAACGCTCATTAGAAGCCCTTCCGCCTCCTACCAGAGCGATACTGGAGGCCTACGCGAAGGGGGTCAATGCATTCATCGGGCAGGCTACCAATTCCGTGTTGCCGCGCCTGCCGCCAGAATTTGTCATGCTTCGCCATCGTCCAGAACCCTGGCGCGCCGCCGACAGCATACTCGCCGTCAAGATGATGGCGCTGACTTTGGGCACCAATCTCGGTGACGAAATCGCACGCCTTAGCTACGCCGCAAGGGGATTGAGCTCAGCGGAAATATCAGACCTTTTGCCGGGCCTCGATGGCGGAAAAGCTCCGGCGCTGCCGGAACTCAACGAACTCTACCCGTTGCAACGTCTGGCGCGCCTGCCTGGGCCATCCCTGGCCGGGCCCGAGACGTTCATGAGTGGCGGAGCGTCAAATAATTGGGTCGTTTCAGGAGCGCGCACACAGTCCGGCAAGCCGCTTCTCGCCAACGATCCCCATCTCCGTCTCAGCGCGCCGTCAATTTGGTATCTCGCCCACTGCGCTCTTTCTCAACCCGGCGAGAAACCCCTCAATCTGGTTGGTGCCAGTCTGCCGGGAACACCGTTGATCGTGCTTGGCCGCAGCGACGCGATCGCCTGGGGTTTCACGACGACAGTTGCCGATGTCCAGGATCTCTACATCGAGAAAGTCAATCCTGATAATCCCACTGAGTATCTCACACCGCAGGGATGGCAGCGATTTCAAACCTCCAAGATGGAGATCCACGTAAGGGGAGATGCCACGCGGTTCATCGAGCGGCGATTGACGCGTCACGGGCCAGTCCTGCCAGACTCGTACGGCAATCTGGGAGCGATGCTGCACAAGGGTTATGTCGCGGCGCTGCAATGGACCGCTTTCAGCGACGACGACACAACCATTTCAGCCGGCATCTTTCACCCGCGTGTGCGAACCGTCGCTGACTACATCGAAACCATGCGCGCCTACGTGGTGCCGATGCAAAATATGGTTGTGGCCGACACCAGCGGCCACATCGGCTTTATTGCGCCGGGACGTGTGCCAGTGCGAGCGAAATCCAATGCCGTTGCGGGCCGTGCGCCGGTGCCAGGATGGAATGCCGATTATGACTGGGAGCGCTACCTGCATTTTGAAGAACTGCCGCGCGTCGAAGACCCACCCGAAGGCGCGATCGGCACCGCCAATACGCGGATCGTCGGAGCCGACTATGCGCACCACCTGACCCACGATTGGGAGGCACCCTTTCGCCAGCAGCGCCTAGCCGAACTCGTGCTTGATCGGGGCGACCATGATCTTGACAGCATGCGTACTGCCCAATTGGATGTGCGATCGCTCGCTTTTGCTCGACTGAAGCCGCTGATGATCGAACGTGCGAAAACGGCTGGTGGCGCTGACACATCGATTCTTGCTCGCCTCGAAGCTTGGAATGCCGAGTTACGCGCTGACGCAGCAGAGCCGCTGATTTTCATGGCGTGGGTGCGCGAAACGATCAAGGGTATATGGAGCGACGATCTCGGGCCCGCCTTCGATCGCTTCTTCGATTCTCAGGCGACCGCATTGATCCGCTTACTTGAGGGCCGAGCCAATTCCCGTGACTGGTGCGACAACCAAGCAACGGCGGAGCCTGTGAGTTGCGGCAAGGTCATTGTTGACGCTCTTGGATCAGCTCTTGCAGATCTCGAACAGCGATACGGCAAGAATCGCTCGCAATGGACGTGGGGCTCGGCGCACTTCGCTTATGGTGAGCATCGACCCTTTGGCCTTCTACCGGTAATCGGTTCGTTCTTTAACATCACCGTGCCGAGTGCGGGTGGGGATTACACGCTCAATCGCGGCAAGGTTGATTTCAGCGCGGACGCCCCATTTGTAAACAGATATGGCTCGAGCTATCGCGCCATCTATGATTTTTCAGACCTTGATCGTTCGCTTTACATTCAATCCACGGGTCAATCCGGGAACCCGTTCTCGCCGCTCTATCGCACCTTCGCCGACCGGTGGGCCAAAGGTGAATATATTCAAATCTCAACAAGGCACGCTGAGATCAACGCGACGGCGCTAGGTGTTTGGCGGCTTACGCCCAATTAGAGCAGACCCGGTTTTGATCGAACCACGTCAGGCCGTTTTGGCGTTTGGCTTCGGCGATTGTGGGAGACGGAACCGGAGCTGTATAATTAGCAGGCGTCAGGAGCCCTATTTCACACTGCCCTTGATGGCGCCACTCGCTGCAAGGGAGTCAGCCGAATATGCTGAATAAGGCTGCTGGGCTTCTGACGTACCTATCATCGACCCATAAATGGATCGCTCTGGCACCGGACCTGACTTGCAGGTCGGTGATGTCCATAGAAGGTTTGCGAGACAGCTGTCATTCTTCCATCTCAGCCGATCAGGCTCTAGCTGAACGGATCGTCGATCGTGGGTGAGGGTTGTGCCAACTTCCGCAGGGCTCGAATATCTTCAAGCACAACAGCCGATCCGCTGATCGATACCCCATAAGAGGTCAGCGCCGAGAATGAACGCGACAGCACCTCGGGTGCCATACCCAACTTGGCGGCCAGGATCTTTTTGTCGAATGGCAGATCGAAGCGGCCCTTGCCGCCGGTCACGATATCGCGAGCCAGAAGCCAGTTGGCGAGGCGCTCCAGGCCGGACCGGAGCTTCTGGTTCTTGAGGTCCTTCACGACGTCGCGATAGTCGTCGGCGAGTTCGCTCGCGAGCATGCGGGCAAAGGCGGCATCCCCGTTGAAGTGTTGGCGCACAGTATCGGCTGGAATCATCAATATTCGTGCCGATGAAAGCGTACGGGCCGAATTCAGGCAGATGCGATCGAGCGCCACTGCCGCGACAATGAAGCTGTGCCCCGGCCCGATCACGGCGACCGTCGTTTTACGATCGCGATAGCCCGCAAACACCTCGACTTGACCATCGACGATGACGTTCAGGAAATCTGCAGGATCGCCTTCGCGCACCAGTTCGACATGGGCCGGGAAACGCTGCAGGAACGAGAACCTCAGCAGATGATCGATGTTATCGACATCGACGCCCGCGAACAACGGCAAGGCACGCATTTCGTTCTGGTCGTCGAGACGCACAACACATCTCCAAGCCCAACGTCCGTACCAAGAATGGATCGAGAGCCGACAATGATCAAGTCATAATTTGCCGTGAGCACGCCGATTGCATGACGATCACCTGCATCGGTCATGACGATCATCGGCTACGAGTTTGAATCGCTCCCGGCGTGCGCGCCTTTTGATTTTTGTTAGCTGTATCAGGCCGCCGCAGCGTCAACTCTAGCTAATCTAAATTGAAATCCATCCGCATCGCTTGGGAGGTGGCAATGATAGATTTGGCGCGCGTCGAGAGATGCGATCAGGACCGTGCGCTGTGGTTTTTCACGATCGCATCTTGCTCCGCTACAAGACCCGGTTGGTATCTGCGATCTCGATACCGCAATCGCTGAGATGATCGCCGCCGCCAGGCTCTCCCATTTTTCAGAACCAAAGTCGCTAGTGAGGATACGCTGGCATGAGCCACTTTCTCGATCGTCTCACCTTCTTCAACAAGGCATCGGAGACCTTTTCCGAGGGCCATGGCATCACAACCAACGAGGATCGGCGCTGGGAGGACGGTTATCGCAAGCGCTGGCAGCACGACAAGATCGTACGCTCGACCCATGGCGCCAACTGCACGGGTTCGTGCTCGTGGAAGATCTACGTCAAGGGCGGCATCGTCACGTGGGAGACGCAGCAGACCGACTACCCGCGAACCCGGCCCGATCTGCCCAACCACGAGCCACGCGGTTGCGCGCGCGGCGCGTCCTATAGCTGGTATCTCTACTCCGGTAACCGGGTGAAATATCCGCTGGTGCGTGCCCGGCTCGTCAGATTGTGGCGCGAAACGCGCGCCACGATGACACCGGTTGCGGCCTGGAAGTCGATTGTCGAAAGCCCTGAAAAGCGCGCCAGCTATACCAAGATGCGCGGCCACGGCGGCTTCGTGCGTTCCAGTTGGGACGAAGTCACGGAAATCATCGCCGCTGCCAATGCCTATACCGCCAAGACCCACGGCCCCGACCGCATTTTCGGCTTTTCGCCGATCCCAGCGATGTCGATGGTGAGTTACGCGGCCGGCTCGCGCTACCTATCGCTGATCGGCGGCGTGTGCATGTCGTTTTACGATTGGTATTGCGATTTGCCGCCGGCCTCCCCGCAGACCTGGGGCGAGCAGACCGACGTCCCTGAAAGCGCCGATTGGTACAATGCCGGCTTCATCATCCTGTGGGGCTCCAATGTCCCGCAGACGCGCACGCCCGACGCCCACTTCTATACCGAGGCGCGCTATCGGGGCATGAAGAGCGCGGTGATCTGCCCCGACTATTCGGAAGCCTCGAAATTCAGCGACATCTGGCTCAGCGTCAAGCAAGGCACAGATTCAGCCCTCGCCATGGCGATGGGCCACGTGATCCTCAAGGAGTATCACGTCGATCGTCAGGTGCCCTATTTCCAAGACTACGTGCGCCGCTATACCGACATGCCGATGCTCGTGCGCATCGTGAAGCAAGATGGACATTTCCTCGCCGATCGCTTCGTGCGCGCCTCCGATTTCGATCAGTCGCTGGGTGAAAACAACAATCCGCAGTGGAAGACTGTCGCCTACGACGAAGCGACCGGCCATATCGTGGCGCCGCTAGGCTCCATCGGCTTCCGTTGGGGCGAAAGCGGCAAGTGGAACCTGGAAGAAAAGGCGAGCAACGGCGCGGAAACGAAGTTGCGGCTGTCGCTCAAGGACATCAAGGATGACGTCGTCGACGTCGCCTTCCCCTACTTCGGCAATATAGAGCACAAGCATTTCACGTCCGACAAGCACGCCAGCATTTCGCTGCGCCGCGTCCCCGTGAAGAAACTGAAGCTTGACGACGGCGAGACGCTGGTTGCCTCGGTCTACGATTTGATGCTGGCAAACTACGGCGTCGACAATGGGCTGGGTGGCGCCAACGTCGCAAAATCGCTCGATGACGACATGCCCTATACGCCTGCCTGGGCGGAAAAAATTACCGGCGTATCGCGCGACAAGATCATACAGGTGGCGCGCGAGTTCGCGACAAATGCCGAGAAGACCAAGGGCCGCTCGATGATCATCATCGGCGCCGCCATGAACCACTGGTACCACGCCGACATGAATTACCGCGGCGCCATCAACATGCTGGCCATGTGCGGTTGTGTCGGCCAGTCGGGTGGTGGCTGGGCACATTATGTCGGTCAGGAGAAACTGCGACCGCAGGCAGGCTGGGCGCCGCTGGCGTTTGCGCTCGATTGGAGCCGGCCGCCGCGCCAGCAGAATTCGACGTCCGCCTTCTATGCCCACACCGACCAGTGGCGCTATGAGACCATCAAGGTTAGCGACCTGCTGTCACCGACCGCACCCGCCGGACCGTGGGATGGCGCTGTCATGGATTTCAATATCCGCGCCGAGCGCATGGGCTGGCTGCCTTCAGCGCCACAGTTGGAAACGAACCCGCTGCAAGTGGCCAAGGACGCCAAGTCGGCCGGCATGGAACCGGCCGCCTACGTGGCACAGTCGCTTAAGAGCGGCGCCTTGAAAATGAGCTGCGAGGATCCTGACAATCCGAAGAACTGGCCACGCAACATGTTCGTTTGGCGCTCGAACCTGCTCGGCTCGTCGGGCAAGGGGCACGAGTATTTCCTCAAGCACCTGCTTGGCACCACGCACGGCGTGCTCGGCAAAGATCTGGGCGCGGAAGGCAAAGCGCGCGCCAAGGAAGCCGTCTGGCACGACAAGGCACCGGAAGGAAAGCTCGACCTGCTGGTGACGCTCGACTTTCGCATGTCGACCACATGCGTTTACTCGGACATCGTTCTTCCCACCGCCACATGGTATGAGAAAAGCGATCTCAATACGTCCGATATGCACCCGTTCATCCACCCGCTCACCGGCGCGGTCGATCCGGTCTGGGAAGCGCGCTCGGACTGGGAGATCTACAAGGCGATCGCCAAAGCGTTCTCCACCGTCGCGCCCGAAGTTCTGGGTGTTGAGACCGATGTGGTGCTGAACCCGATCAAGCACGACACCGCAAACGAGATCGCCCAGCCCTTCGATCCCAAGGACTGGAAGACCGGCGCGTGTGAACCGATCCCCGGCAAGACCATGCCGGTCGTCGTCGCCGTCGAGCGGGATTATCCCCACATCTACGAGCGCTATACCGCGCTGGGGCCTCTGATTGAAGAGATCGGCAACGGCATCAAGGGTATGGCCTGGAAGACGGAGCACGAGGTTGCCCATCTGAAGGCGCTCAATGGCGTCCATCTCTCAGGCGCCAATAAAGGCCTCGCGCGGATCGTCAGCGACGTCGACGCCGCCGAAATGATCCTGATGATGGCGCCCGAGACCAATGGCGAGGTCGCCGTCAAGGCATGGAATGCGCTTGGCAGGTCCACCGGACGCGACCATGCCTATCTGGCGTTGCCGAAAGAAGACGAGAAAGTTCGCTTCAGGGACATCGTCGCGCAGCCGCGCAAGATCATTTCGTCGCCAACCTGGTCCGGGCTCGAAAGCGAGAAGGTCTGTTACAACGCCGGCTATACCAACGTTCACGAGTTGATCCCCTGGCGCACGCTCACCGGCCGCCAGCAGCTCTACCAGGATCACTTGTGGATGCGCGCGTTCGGGGCTGCACTTTGCGTCTACCGCGCGCCGCTCAATCTCAGGGCGACAAGGCCGGTGATGGATCTCAAGTCAAACGGTGAAAAGCAGATCGTTCTCAATTTCATCACGCCGCACCAGAAGTGGGGCATCCACTCGACCTACACCGACAACCTCTTGATGCTGACGCTGTCGCGCGGCGGGCCGATCGTGTGGATGTGTGAAACCGATGCGGCCAAGATCGGCGTCGTCGATAACGATTGGATCGAAGCCTACAACGCCAACGGCGCGCTGGTTGCCCGTGCGGTTGTTTCGCAGCGCATAAAGGAAGGCACGCTGTTCATGTATCACGCGCAGGAGAAAATCGTGAACGTACCGGGCTCGGAGATGACCGGCAATCGCGGCGGCATCCATAACTCGGTCACGCGCGTGGTGTTGAACCCGACACACATGATCGGTGGCTACGTCCAGCTTGCCTATGACTTCAACTACTACGGCACCATCGGCACCAATCGCGACGAATTCGTCATCATCCGCAAGCTCAAAACCGTCGATTGGCTCGAAGCACCCTACGCGCAAGATGCCAATCACATAACCGCGGCCGAGTGAGGAGGACAACAGCATGAAGATCCGCGCGCAGATTGCGATGGTCCTGAACCTCGACAAATGCATCGGCTGTCACACCTGCTCGGTCACCTGCAAGAACGTGTGGACGAGCCGCGAAGGCATGGAATACGCTTGGTTCAATAACGTCGAGACGAAACCGGGCATCGGCTACCCCAAGGAGTGGGAAAACCAGAAGAAGTGGAACGGCGGCTGGCAACGCACCGCCTCGGGTAAGATCAAACCGAAAATCGGAGGCAAGTGGAGAATCCTCGCGCAAATCTTTGCCAATCCGAACCTGCCGGAGATCGACGACTACTACGAGCCGTTCACATTCGACTACGAGCACCTGCAAAAGGCACCCGAGCTCGCAGCCTTCCCGACCGCCCGCCCACGTTCGCTGATTTCGGGCGAACGCATGGAGAAGATTGAATGGGGGCCGAATTGGGAAGAGATTCTCGGCGGAGAATTCGCCAAGCGCTCGGCCGATTACAACTTCGACGGCATCCAGAAGGAGATGTACGGCCAGTTTGAAAACACGTTTATGATGTACCTACCGCGCCTATGCGAGCATTGCCTCAACCCTGCATGCGCGGCAGCCTGCCCCTCGGGCGCGATCTATAAGCGCGAGGAAGATGGCATCGTTCTGATTGACCAGGACAAGTGTCGCGGCTGGCGCATGTGCGTGTCTGCCTGCCCCTACAAGAAGATCTACTTCAACTGGTCGAGCGGCAAATCCGAAAAGTGCATCTTGTGTTATCCGCGCATCGAGGTCGGCCAGCCGACAGTGTGCTCGGAAACGTGCGTGGGACGAATCCGCTACCTTGGCGTCATGCTCTATGATGCCGACCAGATCGAAGCGGCCGCCAGCGTGCCCGAAGAAACGGATCTCTACGACGCGCAGTGCAAGATCTTTCTCGACCCCAGTGATCCAGCGGTGATCGCGCAGGCGCGCAAGGACGGTGTGCCGGAAGCCTGGATCGAGGGCGCGCGACATTCGCCGATCTACAAGATGGCGATCGAGTGGAAGGTTGCCTTCCCACTGCACCCCGAGTATCGCACGCTGCCAATGGTCTGGTACGTGCCGCCGCTGTCGCCGATCACAGCAGCCGCGGAGGCCGGCAAGATGGGCATGGACGGCGCCATGCCGGACGTGAAGTCGCTGCGCATCCCGCTCAAGTATTTGGCAAACCTTTTGACCTGCGGTGACGAGAAGCCGGTTGCTCTCGGCCTCGAACGGATGCTCGCCATGCGCGCCTACATGCGCGCGAAAACCGTGGATGGTGTGATCGACGAATCAATTGCCATGCGTGTCGGTCTTACGCGGGCGCAGATCGAACAGATGTACCAGATCATGGCGATTGCCAATTACGAGGATCGCTTTGTCATTCCGACCACGCATCGCGAGGTGACGGAAGACGCCTACGAGCTGCGCGGCCAGTGCGGTTTCACCTTCGGCGACGGCTGCCTGCCAAGCGATACCAATGTCAATCTGTTCGGCGGCGTGAAGCTCAAGAACGAGCGGCGGAAAGCGAAGGTGGAGTGATGAAGATACTGAAGGTCCTTTCCGCCCTGCTTAGCTATCCGAGCGAGGATCTGATTGCAGCGAATGATGAGCTGCGCGACGCGATCGATCGTGAGGTCATGCTCGATGCGCCGGTCCGCGCAAGCCTTGTGCGGCTGGTCGATGATCTTTCGCGCGGTAACCTGCTCGATCTTCAAGAGCGTTACATCCTGCTCTTCGACCGCACGCGGTCGCTGTCGCTGCATCTGTTTGAGCACGTACATGGCGAAAGTCGCGATCGCGGCCAGGCGATGGTCGACTTGATCAAACTCTACGAGGACGGCGGCTATTCGCCGACCACGAAAGAGCTGCCCGACTTTGTTCCGTTGTTCTTGGAGTTCGCATCGACACGAACGCCGGCTGATGCAATCGAACTTATCGGCCAGCCAGCCCACGTCTTCACCGCATTGGCCGAGCGATTGAGCAAGCGCACGTCACCTTATTGCGCAATCTTCACCGCACTCGTGGCCCTGAGCAAGGTGACACCCGATGCCGAGACGGTCGCGCGGCTGCTCGCCGAGCCCGATCCCGAACCCGACGATTTCGAAGCGCTCGATGCGGCCTGGGTGGAAGAAGAAGTGCTGTTTGGACCGGGGGCGGCGAGTGACGCCTGCGGCAAGGATAGTTTATCGGCCAAGCTGCGCCAGGCACGTCGCCCGGCGGTGGAGATTGAAACGGTGCGGGCCGATCGCCCGCGCACCATCGTCACCCACGCTGGAAAATCCATAATACCGGGAGCCTAGGGCTATGCGCGACAGCATCTATCACATTCTATTTGTCTGGTACCCCTATTTCTGCCTCACCGTGTTCCTGGTCGGCAGCTTGATCCGCTTCGACCAGGAGCAGTATTCCTGGCGGGCGAGTTCCAGTCAGCTTTTGCGCCGCAAACAGCTGATCTGGGGCTCGAACCTGTTTCACTTCGGCATTCTCTTCTTGTTGCTGGGTCATGGCGTCGGCCTGCTGACGCCGGAAGCGATCTATACGATTTTCGTGAGCGTCCACCAAAAGCAGATGTTGGCGATCATCTCGGGTGGCATTGCCGGCACGGCGTGCTTCATCGGCCTGACGATGCTGCTGCATCGCCGTTTGTTCGATCCGCGCATCCGGGCGACCAGCACCCGCATGGATCTGATCATTCTTTTCATGCTGTGGGGACAGTTGACGCTCGGGCTGATCACGTTGCCATTCTCGTTGTCGCATTCGGACGGCTCAGTGATGGTGACGCTTGCGCAGTGGGCGCAGGGCATCGTGACGCTGCAGCCCGTCGATCCGACCACGTTGGAAACCGTCACCTGGCCTTACAAGCTTCATCTCGTGCTGGGCTTGACGATCTTTCTTGTCTTTCCGTTCTCCAGGCTCGTTCACATCTGGTCGGCGCCTGTCTGGTATCTGGGACGTCGCGGCTATCAGGTGGTGCGCACGCGACGTGATCTGTCACGGCCTTCTCAACAGCCGGCGGAGTGAGCCATCATGGATGTGACAGTCGCAGCCGGACTTAAGCCGGTCACTTCGGTGAAGCCGAGTTCTATTCTGATCAACGGCATTGAAATCACCCGCGAGATGATTGGCCAGGAGGCGCAGAATCATCCAGCCGGCACCGCGGCCGAAGCCTGGGCCGCAGCGGCTCGAGCGCTTGCGATTCGCGAATTGTTGCGACAGGAGGCGCTGCACCTCAATCTGCAGCCGATCCCGCTCGTCGATGAAGACGGCCGTCGGGAGACTGATGAAGATGCGTTGGTTCGCGCTGTCGTCGCGCATGAGGTGCTGACACCAGAGCCCGACGAAGCTGCTTGTCGCCGCTACTATGAGCAGAACCTGCGCCGGTTCCGTTCCGCCAATCTCTACGAGGTATCGCATATTCTTCTGGCCGCCGATCCGCGCGACGAGGCGGCGCGCGCAAGAGCCAGAGAGCAGGCGGAAATGCTGATCGAGATCATTGCCAACGCGCCGCATGAATTCGCCGCTTTGGCGCAGCAGCACTCGGCGTGTCCCTCGCGCGAGGTCGGCGGCAATCTCGGACAGATCGGCCCTGGCCAGACCGTGCCGGAATTCGAGCGTGCGCTGGCCACGGTCGCGGTTGGCGACATGCGTGGCACTCTCGTCGAGAGCCGCTACGGCTGCCACATCGTCCGCGTCAACCGGCACGAAGAGGGCCGGCAATTGCCGTTCGAGTTGGTGGCCACCCGCATCGCCCAATACCTGGCGGAGCATGTGCGGCGCAGCGCCATCCGCCATTATATTTTGGTTCTTGCCGGGCGGGCGGAGATCACCGGTATAGACCTGGCAGCGTCAAACTCTCCACGGGTGCAATGAGGCTGCCAGATCAGGTGACGAGGCGATGACGATCGTAGGCTGCAGTTCGGATCCGGTGCGGCAGGAATCTGTGCTTGCCAATTTGTCGCCCGCCTATTTCGGGCTTGTGATGGCCACTGGCATCATCTCGCTGGGGGCCTTCATGATGGAGCATCGCGCACTTGCGATAGTCCTGTTCTACCTCAATATCGTTCAATATGCCGTGTTGTGCGTGCTGTACGGCCTGCGCGCCTGGCGCTATCCGCGCCGCTTCTTCGGTGATATGGTCGGCCACCTGACGGGGCCTGGCTATTTCACCGTGGTGGCGGGTACCGGCATCCTTGCCAGCCAATTCCTTATTCTGCGCGAGGACATGCGCGCCGGTGGCATTTTGTGGCTGCTCGCCGTCGTATTGTGGATAGGTGTGACCTACACGGTCTTCACCGCGCTCACCATTCGCAGCCAGAAACCCACCCTCGACAAGGGTATCAATGGCGGCTGGCTGTTGGCGGTGGTGGCCACTCAGTCCCTGTCGGTGTCCAGCGCGCTGCTGGGCGCGCGCATCGACCAGCCCTACCGGCTCGAGCTCAACTTGATGGCGCTGTCAATGTGGCTGTGGGGCGGCATGCTCTACATCTGGATGATGTCGCTCATCTTCTACCGCTACGCCTTCTTCCGCTTATCTCCCGATGATCTGACACCCCCCTACTGGATCAACATGGGGGCGATGGCCATCTCTACTCTGGCCGGCTCGCTGCTGATCCTGAACGCGCCACACGCGCCCTATCTGACGTCACTTCTGCCATTCCTGAAGGGGTTCACCCTGTTCTACTGGGCGACGGGCACCTGGTGGATTCCCATGCTGGTGCTGCTGGGTATCTGGCGCTACGGCTTCGAGCGCTTTCCGTTTCGCTATGATCCGCTCTACTGGGGTGCGGTGTTTCCGCTGGGCATGTATGCCGCTTGCACTTGGCAATTGGTTCAGGCCATGGAATTCGGCTTTCTCGCCCCCTTGCCGCGCGCCTTCTTCTACATTGCGCTGGCGGCGTGGATCATAACCTTCCTGGGCATGCTGCACACCCTTGCGTGCAGCTTGAGCAAGGCGAATTCGATAGCTTAGCAGAGACGGCAGCCACTTTGGGCCCGAAATCGGCGATCTCAGACATCTCTTTGACGGGCGAAGGAAGTGCTGTCGCCGCTAAGTCGCGGAAAGTAGGGCGGAACTTGGCGCGGGCGCAAAGCAAGCCCCAGCGTCTCTACACCCGTAAAGTAGACTGGCGCGCCCGAAAGGATTCGAACCTCTGACCCCCAGATTCGTAGTCTGGTGCTCTATCCAGCTGAGCTACGGGCGCTTGCCGGGTACTTGCACTGGCCAATGACAGCTTTCAGCGCAAGCACCAAAAAAGGGCGGCCGGCTGAGCCGCCCGCTCGGAGGCGCAACCTCTAACCGCTCCGGATCGCAAGCGCAAGCCTTTGTGTGCGCTCTTGCGTGGGAACGCGGCGGGGGCCGGAAATCGGGGCGAAAAAACTCGTCCGAGGTCGGCGGCCTGACGCATCAGACCGCCGCAGCGGGTTCAGCCATGCGAACTTGCTCACTCGCTCGCGTTCGAATGGCATTGTCGGTCGGCATCGCTGCCGGCATCCTGCGCATCCCTGCCCCTGCGTCGTCATCGAAGGGATGCCGACGGGCGCTCACGCCACTGTCGAGCGATCCGGCACCTCGATGAGGAAGGCGGCGCCTGCCTGGATGTCGAGCAATTGGAGACGGCCGCCGTGCGCGGCAATCAGCTCGGCGGCAATGGCCAGACCCAGACCAGTACCGCCCTTGCGCGTGCCGCCCTGGAATGCACGGAAGAGGTACTCCCGCGCCTTGGCTGGCACCCCGGGGCCGTTATCGCGCACCTCCACCGATACGCGGCGCCCATCCCGCCACGCGCGAATAATAATGCGGCCCGCATCCTTGCGCTCGTCGGGTTCCTGACCCTCTATCGCCTGGACGGCGTTGCGAACGAGGTTGGACAACACGCGGAACAGATGATCGCGATCGGCATCGATACGCAATGTATCCTCGATGTCGACCAACCACTCGATGGCGCCTTCGCGCGGCAGACCGAGACCATCGCCCACCTCATCGACCATTGGCCGCAGGCGCATCAGCTCGCGGCGTGGTGTCGCTTCTTCGGCACGGCCGAATTTCAGCGAATCGTTGCAGAAGTTGATTGCGCGATCCAGCGAGGCAATGAGCTTGGGCGCGAAACGCTGCACGGTGGGGTCGGGGATGTCGGTCAGGCGATCGGAGATCAACTGCGCGTTCGCCAGCATGTTGCGCAGGTCGTGGTTGATCTTCGACACAGCAAGTCCCAACTGAGCGAGCCGGCTTTTCTGCAGGAAGAGCTGAGAAAGCTCGTGCTGCATATGGGCAAGCTCGCGCTCGGCAACGCCGATCTCGTCACTGCGGCCGGAGGGCGCGATGATGCGCTCGGGGTCCTCCGGGTCCTGGGAGAACCGCACCATGTTGCGTGTGATGCGCATCATCGGCTGAACGAGGAGGTAGGACAGCGCAAGGTAGACGAGGGCCGCCGTAATGAGCGAGATCATGATCGACAGGCCGAGAATATTGAGGCCGTAGCGAACCATCACCTTTTTCAACGGCATCTCGGGGATGACGATCTCTATGAAATCCTCGGGACTGTCGCCGATCGGGCCGATGACGCGGATGGTGCGCGTGTCGCCATATATGAAGGTGGCAAAGGCATCACCGATCAGGGAGAGGCGCTCGGCGATTCCTCCCAGGAAACCTTCGTCACGGGGACGTAGATCGTAGTGCGCGTCGATCATCAACGGCTCGCCCGCCGGCAATACGAGGCGCCGGCGGCCATCGCGCCGCACCGCGACGGCTTTGACCTGTGCGGTGCGCAAAAGCTCGGCGCGCACCTTGGGGGGGACGTCGCCGCCGGGGACGGCTTCGGCCGCGAGCGAGGCGACCTGTGCGGCGGTCAGGCGATCGGTGAGCCAGGATACGCGGTAATTGGCAACGGAAGGCACGAAGATGAGCACTTCCGCGAGCATGACGAAGCCGGCCGTCAGCAGCAGGAGCTTGGCGGGCAGGCCGAGACCGAGCCAGTGCCGCCGCGAAGCATCGAGAACGCGCGACATCGAGCGGCGCGCCCGCGTGGCCGCGGGAGCCTCACTCAACAGCGCGTCTTCGGTCTTCTTGTCCAAACGGGGCCTCGTCGACCAGGCCGGATCGCGCTCATGTCTTGTGGATCCACGAGCATGAACCCGGCATTCGGCATGTTTTATGAGCTGAACCGCCACAGACTTCAGCCAGACATGCTCCAGCCCCGCAATCCTTACCCCAGTTTCGCGAGGAAGCCGACCACCTTGCGCACCAATGGATTACCAGGAGCTGATGCGTAATGCTTAATCGCCGCACGCTTGTTTACCTCAGACAAGGTGGGATAGGGCGATATGAAACCGGTCATCGCCTTGATCTTCAACTTCTGCGATATGGCGAGCGACCACATCTGAATCAACTCGCCGGCCTGCGCACCGACGATGGTAGCGCCGAGGATATGCCCTGATCTGCCGACCACGACCTTGACGTGGCCATGTGTGACGCGCTCGGCCTGGGCGCGGTCGTTCTCGTGGTAGGGCCAGCGCAGAACCGACACTCTGCCGTGCCTGGCGCGCGCCTGCTCCTCGCTCATGCCGACATGCGCCAACTCGGGATCGGTGTAGGTAACCCACGGCACGACGCGCGTATCGACCTTTGCGGGAAGCCTGAACAAGGCGCGCCGGATGACAATACCAGCGTGGTAGTTGGCAACGTGCGTGAACTGAAGTCCGCCCGTCACGTCACCGATCGCGAAGACCTTTTTGTTGGACGTAACGAGGCCGGGTGACACCTTGATGCCCGTGCGCTCGTAAGCGATGCCCGCGGCTTCAAGGCCGAGGTCGGAGAGATTTGGTCGCCGCCCGGTAGCGATGAGAAGATGCGTGCCCGCGATTGTCTCGGCGGAATCACCTTTGCTGACGGTGATGCGGATGGCGCCGGCCTCGCCTTCGACGCGCTGCACCATTGCGCCCTCGCGGATATCGAGACCTTCTCGACGCAAACTATCCAGCACTACGGCGGTCATCTCCGGATCGTCCTTGCCCAGCGCCTTCAAGCCCTCCAGGACTGTGACTTTCGCACCGAGACGATGATGCGCCTGCGCCAGCTCCATTCCAATCGGTCCGCCACCGACGACGATGAGATGAGCAATCGGCTCGGCATTGTCGAAGATCGTCTCATTGGTGAAATAGGGTGCCTCGGCAAGCCCCGGAATCGAAGGAACGAGCGGCGATGAGCCAGTGGCGATCACAAAGTGGCGTGCCTTGATTTCGTAATCGCCTGCCGCCACCGTCTCCTTGTCGATGAACCGGCCTGACGCTTGAATCACTTTCACGCCAAGCCCCTCGAAACGCTCCACGCTGTCATTCGGGGCGATTGCAGCAATCACGGCATGGACATGGTCATGCACGGCCCGCGCATCGATCTCTGGCTCGACGGGGCGGATGCCAAAGGGGCCGGATGAACGCATGACATGAGCGCGGTCGGCCGCTGCGATCAGCGCCTTGGATGGAACGCAACCGTAATTCAAGCAGTCGCCGCCCATCTTGCCCTTCTCGATCAAGACAACGCGCTGACCAAAGGCTGCGGCCGCAGCAGCGACCGAGAGGCCACCCGATCCAGCACCGATGACGCACAGATCCACGCTCAGTGAGGTATCGTCAGGCATTGACATTGCGCTTGCTCCACTTCTTGAGCGCCACGGGAATCAGAGCAACGACACCGAGCAGAGCGAACGCTGCGAGCAACTCCGGCGTAACGAGTGCCTTGGTGTCGATGGAATACGTGCACACGGAAGCTGCTTGGCTACCATGCTTGGCCAGGCAAGCGTTGTAGATCGCATTCTGACTTTCCACCGCACTGCCGAGACCGGCGCCCAGCACGGAGAAAGCCGTCGTGCCGGGGATGATGCCGAAAAACGTACCCAGCACGTAGGTGCGCAGCGGCACGCCGAGCAAGGCGGGCGCAAGGTTGACGACAAAGAACGGGAATGCCGGAACGAGGCGCAGGAAGAGCAGATAGCTCAACGCGTTCTCCTGGAAACCGGCGCGTAGCTTGCCGAGCCAAGGCCCCGCCCGTGCCGCAAGCGTCTCACCGAAAGACGTTTTGGCGATGAGGAAGAGGATGGTTGCGCCTATGGTTGCGCCGAAGACGGCTGCAATTGCTGTGGCGAGCCAACCGAATAACAGCCCGCCAGACAGCGTCATGACGAGACCACCCGGCAACGAAAGCGCAACGACAAGAATGTAGAGCAACACGTAGGCGAAGATCGCGATGACGAAGTTGTCCGCGATGAAGTTCTTCAGCACCTCGTAATTGAGACCAATGGTCTTGAAGCTCAGATACTCGTGCCAGCCCATGGCGAAGGACAGCGCCATCAGGCCGGCGAGAACGGCAACCGGCGCCCAGCGCCTCAACGGGCTGGGGACGGAGGTCCCGGGCACGGGCGCAAGGGGTTCTTCGGGATCGGGGCTCATCGTGGCATCCTCATCAAGGGCAGCGGCAGCGGCAAGCTTGCAATGACCATGCGCTGTTATTGTCCTGTGGTTTTTTTTCCTCGGATCTCTCACAAAAGTACCGGATGGGGTCAGTGCGCGATGTCGTTCAAGCGCCAGTCGTAGTCGAACGCGTCGATGCTTGTCTTGCCCTCGAGCGCCGACTTGAGATTGGCATTCGCATAGCGACGCGCATGATCCAGGACGCCCGCCGCCGAGCCGCCGAAATCAGACTGGAACCAATTGTAGATGGAGGACGCCATGACACGCCCACCTTCAGCCTTCAATCCGCGCGGGTGATTGATGAACGCACGGGCGCCCTGGTCGAGCCGCTGGTCCATGGTGGCGCCGGTGAAAGCTGCAGTCTGCAGATTGGGGCAACCGTAGGAGGCGCAGTTCACTGCGTAATGAACGCGCGGGTCCTTGTAGAGAGGGCGGAGGATATCATGCTCGATGTTGTCGAGGCTCAGAGCGTGGCCATTGACTGTGACCACCTCGGCCTTCCACGGACCGCCGGCGCCAACGCTCGTCTTCAGGAACGAGAGCAGGCTCGTTTCGAGAGAAATTTCGCGGATGGATCTGACCGGGTAGTGGCCGAGAATGATATCGATCGTCTTGGCATTATAGAGGTTGATCCAGAATGCCATCTGCTCGGGACGATCGAGGTTGGTCGGATCAATCTTTTCCAGCCTCGCAACGTAGTGCTGCAGCGCCTCATGGTCCTTGGACCTGAAGGCCCTGTAGTCGACGCGGTTGACGCCATCGGGGGCGGGCCTGACGTAAGTTTTCAGCAGTGTGTCCCAAGCGCCGTGGTCAATCGTTATCGACGAGCCCGTCTTGTGCGGGCGAAACGCCTCCGTAATCTCGCTGGCGCTGGCGCCCGGCATCGCCGTAATGGTGCCTGAGACGACGCCGAACAGCGCCAGAGCTGCTGCCGCCATCAGGTGCGACGCTCGGCGCGTCGGCCTGGACCGCAGCATGCTGCCAGACATGCCGCTCGCGGGAGGAGCCATTATAGACCCGTTTCGGTGGTGCATTTGCACATTGTTCCGTATCTATGCTTTATAATTCTTGATCTTTTATCCCGTTTGACCAAGCCGTATTTCCTTATTTCAAGCTAATCCAAAATGAATCCTAATAAAACCCAACGTCAAGCGTCCGTTATTTCTTATTTTTACTTGTTGTTGAGCGTGATGGTGGAACCGCAGGTCGTGCGGATTGTTCGTCTAGTTCGTGATCGCATGACCTGATGTTACATGCTTGGTCGCTTTGGCACCCCAATCAAGGCCGGGCATGAGGTCAGGCTCAATTGCGGCGGGCTGCTGCGACGGGTTCGGCTGCGTGCCCACTCCAGTCCGACCGGCACTTGCGATGATCGATAAGACGCCGATTGCATGGGGTCTCGATTGACTTCGCGTGGGGCCGCCCCTATAAGCGGCGAACTTCCATTCCATGCCAATGTTGGCAGGTGCGGGGCCCGGAAAACCGGGCCGGCGCGCAATGTGACAAAGTTTTTCCGGAGCCGCGCCAAGCGCAGAGCTTTCGCAGAGATACGGAGTTAGACCAGTGAAACGCACCTATCAGCCAAGCCGCCTCGTGCGCAAGCGCCGGCACGGATTCCGCGCCCGCATGCAGACCAAAGGCGGCATGAAAGTTCTTGCCCGTCGCCGCGCCAAAGGCCGTAAGCGTCTGAGCGCTTGATCTTTTCCGGCAGCCCCGCCGGGGTGCCGGGAGGCGAGGAGCCCTTGCCGCTCGCAACGCTCAAAAAGCGCGCTGATTTTCTGAGAGTGCGCGGCGGTTCCAGATGGTCGTGCGCAAGCTTCACCTTGGAATGCAAGCCACGTCAGCGAGATCCAAAGGGTGAAGAGGGGACTGAAGGGCCGCGTTTTGGCTTCACCGTCACCAAGAAGCTAGGCGGTGCCGTCGTCCGCAACCGGATCAGGCGGCGACTGAAGGCTGCGGTTCTCGAACTTGCACCCGAACATGCACGTTCTGGCTTCGATTATGTTCTGGTTGCCAGACAGGCGGCGCTCGATCGACCGTTCGCCGCACTGAAAAAGGAACTTGAAGACGCGCTTCATCGCGTGCATCACCCCAGGCGGGCGCGACGCCCACCATCGTCCGGCGGCAGAGCGTAATCCTCGTCGTCCCCGCGTGAAGCGAACTGCCGCCAGGTTGCCGAGACCGCCACAGATCTGTTGCCGGTCAAGATGCTGCCCTTCATTTGGTAAGAGCCATCCGAGACGCCGATGAGCACCCGCGACCCCGATAATTCCCAGAACGTATTGATCGCCCTTGTGCTGTCGATGCTCGTCTTGTTCGCCTGGCAGTATTTCTACGCTGGCCCGAAGATGGATGCGGACAAGGAACAGATCGCGCAAAAATCGCCGGCTCAGAAACCGGCCGACGGGACTAAGCCGCAGCCGACGGCAGATGCGCCCAAAGGAGCCCCCGGCGAAGCGAGTCCCACCGGAGCACCAGCAACTGCGCCGACGGGGGCACCGGTCGCGCCGCCCGTCGCGACGGCAAAAACCAGCCGCCAAGCCGCAATTGCCGGCGGTCCGCGCGTGGCGATCGATACACCATCGATCAAGGGCTCGATCCCACTGAAGGGCGCGCGCATCGACGACATCGTTCTTGCAAAATATCATGAGACGGCGAAACCGACCTCGCCCAACGTGGTGCTGTTCTCGCCCGTCGGCGCTCCGGCGCCCTACTTCGCCGAGTTCGGCTGGGTGGCCGATGGCAGCGCCAGCGTCAAGCTTCCCGACCGCGACACGGAGTGGACGCAGGAGGGCAGCGGCGCCCTGACGCCCGACAATCCCGTAACGCTCGCCTGGAATAACGGCGCCGGCCTGACCTTCAAGCGCACCATCTCGGTGGATAAGAATTATCTCTTCACGGTCAGTGACAAGGTGGAGAACACCACAGGCGCCGACGTTACGCTTTATCCTTATGGCCGTGTCTATCGTTTTGGCACGCCTCTGGTTCAGGGCTATTACATCCTGCACGAGGGCCTGATCGGCGTGGCTGGCGAACATGGTCTGCAGGAGATCACCTACAAGAACGTGATCAAGCAGGACGGCGCGAAATCATTCAAAGACGTCGTCGGCGGCTGGCTCGGCATCACCGACAAATACTGGGCGGCAGCCCTGATCCCCGATCAGAAGACGCCTTATCGTGCGAATTTCTCTGCAAACGCCAAAGCCACCACGGGCAATACGGACGACAGCTACCAGACCGACTACCTGCTTGAAGCCGTCAAGATCCCCACGGGGCAGAGTCATACGGTCGAACAGCGGCTCTACGCGGGCGCCAAGCAGGTCGGCATGGTCGAAGATTATCAGGCCCGCTATGGCATCAAGCAGTTCGACCTCATGATCGACTGGGGCTGGTTCTACTTCATCACCAAGCCGCTCTTCTATCTGATCGACTGGCTTTACAAGCTGCTCGGCAACTTCGGACTCGCGATCCTGGCAACGACCGTGCTCGTCAAGGCCGCGTTCTTCCCGCTCGCCAACAAGAGCTACGAGTCGATGGCGAAGATGAAGAAGCTGCAGCCGGAGATGGAGAATCTGCGCGAACGCTTCAAGGACGACAAGGCGCGCCAGCAACAGGAACTGATGAAGCTCTATCAAGAGCAGAAGATCAATCCGCTAGCCGGGTGTCTGCCAATTCTGTTGCAGATCCCGGTCTTCTTCGCGCTCTACAAGGTGCTGTTCGTGACGATCGATATGCGTCACGCGCCCTTCTATGGCTGGATCCACGATCTCTCGGCGCCCGACCCCACGTCCCTGTTCAACCTGTTCGGGCTTCTGCCCTATCACGTGCCCGAGTTCCTGCACATCGGCATATGGCCGGTGCTGATGGGAATCACGATGTGGATCCAGATGCAGCTCAACCCGAAGCAGCCTGATCCCACCCAGCAGATGATCTTCAACTGGATGCCGGTGCTGTTCACCTTCCTGCTGGCGACGTTCCCGGCCGGCCTCGTGATCTACTGGGCCTGGAACAACGTGCTGTCGATCGCGCAGCAGTGGACGATCATGAAGCGCCAGGGTGCTGAGATCCCGCTCAAGGACAACATCAAGGCGACGTTCGCGCCAATCGGACGCCTGATGGGCAGCGGCAAAGAGAAAAAATGACGGATTGCCACGGGGGCCGGTGTTGTCACCGGCCCCCGTGGCTTCACGAGAGCGAAGGCCGCTGCATGTCTTCCCAGTTCACCGACGAAGAGATGTTGGCCGGACGGCGGCTGTTCGAGCGGCCGTGGACGTTCCTGATGGGCGTACCGTCACTTGAGTTCCTGCCGCCGGCCGGTCCGGTCGAGATTGCGTTCGCCGGCCGGTCCAATGTCGGCAAGTCGAGCCTCATCAACGCCCTGGTCCGGCAGAACGGACTGGCACGCACTTCAAACACGCCGGGGCGTACACAAGAGCTCAACTTCTTCATCACGGATGGTGTGCCACTGGCCATCGTCGACATGCCGGGATACGGCTTTGCCAAAGCGCCGAAGGAGAAGGTCGAGGTTTGGACCGACCTAGTGTTCGCCTATCTGCAAGGGCGCGCGACACTCGCCCGCGTCTACCTGCTTATCGATGCGCGGCACGGTATCAAGCCGGTGGACGAGACGATACTGGCCATGCTCGACGCGGCGGCGGTCTCCTATCAGATCGTGCTGACGAAACTCGACAAGATACCGGAGACCGCACGACCGAAAATGATCGCCGCTACACAGGCCATGCTCGCCAAACATCCGGCGGCTTTCCCGCAGCTGATCGGCACGTCGTCGGAGAAGGGCATTGGCATCGACGCGTTGCGGGCAGCCATCGCTGCGCTGCTGGCGGAGCGCGCTGCACCGTGACCGCGGTCAGAGCAGGTCTTGATTGAATCACTTCTGGCCGTTGCGGCCTGCTCTATCTCTTTGTTTGAGAGCCTCAATCACGGCCTCGATGGATGCAGTCGTGCTTCCATCTCAGACGATCAGGCTCTAGCGGATCAACCAGCTCATAAGCTTGACCGGAAGGTCCTCACCGAAACGCGCCAGCACGCCACCGACAATTGCCGCAAGTGCCCAGCCGGCGATCTTGCGTGCGGTCCTGGCATAATTGACGCGCACCTTCACACTGACGATCTGATCCGGCAGCGCCGTTTCGGCCGCCAGGCCATCGGTGCCGACCGTTCGCGCGGAGATGATCAGCTGGAGGCGCTTCGTCCCACGCTCGTTCGGCGTCACGGACCAGCGCCAGCTCGCATAATCGTCGGTGATGAGGCCCAGCGTGTTTTCGATCCACTGTGTCTCGGGTGAGCTGGTTTCGATGAAGAAGCCTCCGTCGGGCGCACGCAGACGTACCGACATCGCCTTGGTCACGGTCAGCTCGTGGCGCCACACCGCAGCACCGCCCTGCAGACCATCCGCCAACGCCTTCACCTCGGCGCGAGCGATGCGGGCTTCGACCAGAACCGGGAGCCCGACTCGCATGACACGCGGGATGTTCTCCACCATCTCGCCGAGTGACAGCCCGGGCGAGCGCTGACGCCCGGCAGCCTCGGCCGATGGCAAAGGTGCACCCGTCGGCGGGCCGGGCCGAGCTGAAACCGGAGGTGCAGCCGGTGCGCGCACCGGCGGCGCCTGAAGCGGCGGCTGGTGCCTCGGTGCGGCTGCCGGATACGCGGGTGCGGGCGTCCCATGTGTCGGCGGCAGTCCCGGCAGTGGTGCGCGCGGCGGCCCGGCGTAGTGGCCCGGAGGCGGTGGTGGAGGTGGAGGCAACTGAGGAGCCGGGGCTACAGCATTGCCTCTGGACGGCCGCTGTCCTGGCGTTCCGGGCCCGAAGAAGTCTCGATCGGATGGCCGTGCCGAGGCCGGTGGCGCACCGGCCGGATGCGCGGCGGAGGGGACGGGCGGCGGGGGCTGTGGCGATGTCCGCACGGCTGCTCGTTGCGGTGCCGGCGGCGGCAGATTGTCTGACGAGGGCTGATGATCGGCCGGGGCTCTTCCAACTTTGCGGATCGATGCCAGCACTTCGTCGATGGCGCCTTCGTCGATATGGCTTTGTCGTTCGGCCAACGGCTCGGTGGGTGAGGCCTCAGGAAAGTGCTCGGGCTCCGCGGGACGGATCGCGCCCGGGAGGCGCGGACGTTTTGCAAGCGGCGCGGGGCGAGGACCGGGTGTTGTGACCTCATGCTCCATTGCGGGATAAGAATTGGTGTCCGGCGGAGCAGCCTCGGCCTGCCGGTCAGGACCTTCTGTTCCCGGCACGGCCGCCGTCTGCCACTCGACTGGTTCAGCCGGCAGCGTCTCCTGTGCGGTCTGCGAGATTTCGCTTTGCGCCGCTTCCTCGCTGGGTGCTGCGTCGTCTGCCTGCGGCAGGCCCTGTGCGAATCGGCCCTGAACGCGCTGGCGCGCAGTGGCGAGGATCTCGTCGGCCGTTGCACCCGCCGCGTGACGCCCCGGCGCCGCAAGAGGATGCTCGGCGAGTTGCGGCGCTTCTCCGGGGGCCGCCGTAGGCGCGGCGGCATCGTAGGATGGCGCAGCCGTTTCGATGGCGGATGTGTCCGCATTCGCCGCTTCGGCATTGGCCTCGGCCTCAGCCGTCTCAGCGGCCTGCTGAAGCGCCTTGATCGCTTCCTCGAACGTGAGCCCGTGCGCGCGTAGCAGGTGAGCCGCCGTTGAGCGACCATCGCCGACGATCGCGGCCAGCACGATGGCGCCGTCGATGGCGCTGCGGCGGCCGCGCGCGGCGGCTGCGGCGGCCTCGAGAATCTGGCGAAGATTGGCGGAGATTCCCACGGCTCCAGCGGTCGCACTACGGTCCTCGAGCCGCCCCAGGTGCGTCGAGACATCGCCTTTCAGCTGCTCGATCTCGACCTTGCTGAGCGTCAGGATCAAGGCGGCGTCAGGGTCCTCCGTCAACGCCAGCAGCAAGTGCTCAAGGGTGACTTCCGGATGCGCCTGCTGGGCAGCATAATCGGCCGCCCGCGCAAGCGTTTCCGCGAGATTCCGCGATGGTGGAAGAATCTGTCCGATCTCCTCGATGATCGATTGCGCCATCGGCGCGCTCCCTCCGCTTCGCAACGACGCGCACTCACCGGCGCGCAATGGCGGCGTGCCTTCCCCCGATGCGGAACGCGCCGCGAATCTCGATAAATCCGCCCTAGGTTAGCCCATGAGCCGCGCCCTAGCACGCGCCCCGTGAGACAGACCACCCCGAGCTTTCGTCTGCTTGATGCCTAACTGCAAATTATGGGCGAAATCCGTTGTGGCGACCGGGCAACTGGCTATAAGTGCGCCGTCAGCCGGAATGCAGTCCGGCCATGCCGGCGCATCGCCGGCAACCGATGTTCCTGCATCATGACGTGAACCCTGAACTCCGGGATCGGCGAACATGACGACAAAAGCGTGGTCACAAGCGGTACAAACGGAAGGCGCGGCACAAACCTCCGACATCAGCGCCCTTGCCAAGGCGCGCATCCTGGCGGAGGCACTGCCCCACATGATCCGCTATGACGAGGAAACGGTCGTCATCAAGTTTGGTGGGCATGCGATGGGCGATCAGGCGCTCGCGGATGCTTTCGCCAAGGACGTGATCTATCTCAAGCAGTCGGGCATCAACCCGGTGGTGGTGCACGGCGGCGGACCGCAAATTGCCGATATGCTCAAAAAGCTCGCCATCCAGAGCGAGTTCCGGCACGGGCTGCGCGTCACTGACAAGCCGACCGTCGAGATCGTCGAGATGGTGCTTGCCGGAAAGATCAACAAGGAGATCGTTTCGGCCATCAACCGCCAAGGCGGCAAGGCCGTCGGCATTTCCGGCAAAGACGCCAACCTCATGATCGCCAAGAAGATTACCGAGATGCCAGATCCGGAATCAAATCTCATGCAGGCGGTCGACATCGGCTATGTCGGCGAACCTGTGGAGGTCAATCCGCACATCATCGATGTCATCTCACGGTCGGATCTCATTCCGGTCGTCGCGCCGATCGGACTCGACCGCAACGGACAGACGCTCAACATCAACGCCGACACGTTTGCATCCGCACTCGCCGCGCGCATGAAAGCCAAGCGCCTGCTGCTGCTCACCGATGTGAAGGGCGTGCTCGACAAGCAGGGCAGCCTGATCGAGGAGCTTTCGATCGAGCAGGCGCGCTCGCTCATTCGCGACGGCACGATCTCGGGCGGCATGATCCCCAAAATTGAGGGTTGCATTGAAGTCGTCGAAGCGGGTGTGGAGGCCGTCGTCATCCTCGACGGACGTGTGCCGCACTGCGTGCTGCTCGAGCTGCTCACCGAGCATGGCGTCGGAACGCTGCTCGGTACCGCCCGCAAGCTGCCCAGCAAGGTCGCACAAACGGGTTGAGACACCTCGGCCAGCGTTTGCCCAAACACCGACGGTGCGCGCCGACCTCTGAGATTTCCACCGGCAGCTATGCCGGCGCCGCATCGGACTCTATGCGTCGGCCTTTTGCGTCTGTTGTTTCCTGCGGCGGCGACGCCACCACAATGCGCACAAGCCGGCCGCACCTGCCGATTGCCCCAGAAGGGTGGCGCCGAGCACCGGGAGCGGTCCACCCCCGCCACCCCCGCCACCGCCGCCACCACCGTTCTTACCGAGGCCCCATGCGTTGCCGTTGCCATTTCCACCGGGCGCCGCATTAACCGACCCCGGCATAGACACTGTAAACATCGCCGCGATGCCCAATGCCGCGGCTGTCGCACAAATTTTTGAATACAAAATCGTCTTCACGGGTAAAACTCCACCGTTAACGATTGCCGGATTATAGAGACTAGCGAGTCCAGATTAATGCCCGCTGAAGATCTCTGCACATCGCGCCCGGACCGATACCCGCCGCGTGCCAAAGTTCGGTTCCAACCCTGACTATCCAACCCTACTGGCGCCATGCGGAAGCCGGGGGCCCGGCGCATTGCGTTGCCGCAGCACCTGGAGCCGGTGCGATGGCGAGGACGGGAAGCGGCTCCCTACTCGCAAATCCCAAAATCCGGCCGATGCCGCGCACGATGCCGATAAGTTGGCGCTGCATCCCGCTTGGATGATCGACCACGTTGCCCTGAATGAAGGCTGCGTCGCCACCGTGCTGGAGCCGGAAAAACGAAGCGCCTTCGGCATTACCACCAAGAACGGCCACAAAAATCGGGTCTTTGCAGTCAGGCCGCCGGAATGCCTTCTGCGCGTATATCGAATCGGTATTAGCAGATGGAAGATCCGTCTCAGACCAGCCGTGCGCGGCCATGATCTGCGCGACATGCGCCTTGGCCGTTTGTGAGGCCGCATCGCCCCGCTCGGCATATCGGCCGACTTTCAGTGCGACACCGACGACCAGCGCCAACACGACCATGAGGGACATGACGGTCTGTCTGCTCATGCCTCGCTCGCCCAGTTGCCGAGACCCAGGACCAGCAAAACCTGAAACAGATCGAAGACGTTTGCACCGATCGGACCGTGCACGAGTCCATATGCCTCAGCCGACCACGCCATGCCGGCCAAGCGCAACAGATTGGCCACGACATAGAGGCCGCACAGCGCCAACAAGGCCCGCTTGAGCTTTCTCTGATTCACGTCGCCCATGAGATAGGCCACTGCTGCAAGCGCTACCGCGGCGAGTGGCAACGCATCTGCGGTCGTGCATTTCGTCATCAAAATGAGGCTATGCGTATCAGGGTTTCCGACGACATTGGCAACCTGAAGGATGTCGGGACGCAGCAGCGAAAGCGCCTGCGTGAGCACGTACGCCTCGGCTGTGGTCACGGGCAGGGCTATCCATTTCAGGATCACCGACGACCAGAGCGAGGCCAATCCTACCGCCAAAAATATCAGCGCACCGGTGCGGCGTCCGCCGTTCGAATGGTATGTTTGGTACCCCGCGTAGATTGCGAGCGCGAGCCAGGATACGGCGCTGCTCGGCACCAGGATCATTGCGACGATGAGCGACTCCAGCCACAGCGTGCCTGCTGCTGCCGGCCCGGTTTCGTCCGGGCTCAAACTCAGCTTGGCGGCGACAAAAAGCGCGACGAGCTGGAATGGGCTGATGCCGAACGTCAAACCCCCGCCACCTTCGGCGACGCCTGCAACGATTGTGACGATGAGCCCATTGAGGGCCGCGCCGATCATGATGACGGCGGGGAGAGCAACCTCGCGTGAGGTGAGCGGCACTGAAACGGATCTGGCCGGCACGTGTGGAGGGTCTCCAAAAAAGGGTTTGGGCCAAGTTCAGCGAAAAACAGTAAACGATCACTTAACCGCGCGCCCGCGCAGGCCGTTCAGCCTGCCCCTCCAGGGCTGCGAGCGGCGCTGGTGGGCGGCAGCGCACGCGGCAATGAAATCGCTATCGCCTCGCTGCAGGCTTCCGGTTATGCAGGCGGGATGACGGAAAACGACGAATTCGAAATATTCCTGGTGGCCACGCCCGGCCTGGAAGACGCGCTTCTCGCGGAAGCTCGAGAGAGGGGGTTCCGCGATACGAAAGCCGTGAAAGGCGGCGTCACGCTGGCTGGCGGCTGGCGCGAGGTATGGCGCGCGAATCTTGAACTTCGCGGCGCGACGCGCATTCTGGCGCGTATCGGCGCCTTTCGCGCCTTCCATCTAGCGCAGCTCGACAAGCGCGCACGAAAACTTCCCTGGAAAGTGGTGCTGCGGCCTGACGTGGCGTTCAACGTCGAAGCCTCGTGCAAGAGTTCGCGTATCTACCATTCCGGTGCGACGGCGCAACGCATCGTGCGGGCCATTCGCGAGGAACTGGGCGCACCCGCATCGATGGAAGCGGAGATCACGGTGATGGCGCGGATCGAGGACGATCTTTGCACCGTCAGCGTCGATACCTCCGGTGTGCTGCTGCATAAGCGCGGACACAAGGAGGCGGTCAACAAAGCTCCCATGCGCGAGACAATGGCTGCGATGCTTCTCAGACAGTGCGGCTACGAGGGAACGGAGCCCGTGGTCGATCCCATGTGCGGGTCGGGCACATTCGTCATCGAGGCTGCAGAGATCGCGGCGGGGCTGCAGCCAGGACGCGCGCGGCATTTCACCTTCGAGCTGCTCGCGACATTCGATGCGCACGCCTGGGCACGCATGCGGACCGAATCAGCCACGACACGCGCGAGGACGCCTGCCTTCAAGCTCTACGGCAGCGACAGAGATGCGGGCGCCATTGCAATGAGCCGCGCCAACGCGGAGCGCGCCGGCGTTTCCAGTCTGACCGAATTCCGCCAGCTGGCGATCAGCGAGCTCACCGCACCGGAGGGTTCGCCGGGGCTGGTTATCGTCAATCCGCCCTATGGTGCGCGGCTTGGTGAGGCATCGCATCTCAAACCGCTCTACAAGGCCCTGGGTCGAACGCTACTCGATCGGTTCAAGGGCTGGCGCGTGGGCCTCATCACGACCGACCCATCGCTCGCCAGGGCGACCGGCCTGCCATTCAAGCCTCCGGGAGCGCCGGTGTCACATGGGGGCCTGCGCGTGCGGTTATTTCAGACTGCGGGGCTTCGCTAGAGCATGTTGAGCTGAAGTGTGCAGCGGTTCAGCGTGAAAAACATGCTCCAAACAAGGTCCTGGATCGCATTCATGTTTGACGGAAACATGAATGCAGTCTCGAGCATCGCCGCCAGCGCAGCACGCGGCCGGGTCCCGAGTCGCATCACTGGTGGGTCGAGGAAAACATGATTGCGCGAAACGATCCCGATGCAACGCTGAAGCGCCTATCGGCGTCGGCATTCCGCCGACGCTTCCACCTCGATCGGCGCGAGCGCACCTATCTCCACACCAAGGGCCGGACGGAGATCTTGCAGCATGCGCGCAGTTTCATCGCCGAGAGGCTGGCACCCGCGCACCCGCCAAACGATGGCAAACAGACACCGATGCGCGGACATCCTGTATTCGTCGCCCAGCATGCAACCGCGACCTGCTGCAGGGACTGCATTGCCAAGTGGCATGGAATCGCAACCGGACGTTCACTCACCCAGGCCGAACAGGACTTCGCAGTGGCGCTCATCGCGCGGTGGATCGATGGTGAGTCCCAGCGTCCGATGCCCAGTGACTTAGAAGCTTCGCAGCAGCAGGCCAAGAGGCGTCACGCAACCCCGGCCAAGACTGACGACGATGCCCAGCACGACCTGTTCGCGGTGCGTTCAGACATCGGCAAGACGACAAACTGAGGCGCGCTGCCATGAACCATCATAAAAGCCGCAGGGCGCGGAAGCTGGCGTGCCCCTCGCGGCCGACGACGATGTGATCGTGGACCGCGATGTTGAAAGGCCGCGCAGCCTCGACGATCAACTTCGTCATGTCGATGTCGGCACGCGACGGCGTCGGGTCGCCAGAGGGATGATTGTGCACCAGGATCAGCGCAGTAGCGCCGACTTCGAGCGCCCGCTTGACCACTTCGCGTACATACACGGGCGTGTGGTCGACAGTGCCCTGGCCCTGCACCTCATCGGTGATGATCTTGTTCTTCTTGTCCAGGAAGAGAATGCGGAACAGTTCACGCTGCTCGTAGCCTTGCGCGGCGTGTACATAATCCAGCACTTCGGAGGTGGAGGACAGGGACGGCCGGCGGACCAGCTCGTCGCGCTTCAGTCGCAAGGCCACCGCGCGAATGAGTTTCAGCTCGGAGGCGACCGATTCACCGGCGCCTTTTACCTCCTTGATGCGCTCGGGGGCGGCGTTGATCACCTCTGCGAATGAGCCAAAGCGAGCCAGCAAGCGTTTCGCCAAATCCTTCGTGTCGCGTCTGGGAATGGCGCGAAAAAGCAGCAGCTCAAGCAGCTCGTAGTCGGGCATGGCGTCGGCGCCGCCGACCGAAAAGCGTTGACGCAAACGCTCGCGATGGCCGATGTGCAGCGGCAGCGGCTGCTCAAGGAATGAGCCCTGAGCGGGCGCATTGGTGCCGCTTGGATAGTCCACCTCGTCCGCTCGCGGCGGGCCCGGCACCAACGGAGATCTGGGGGCGGACCGATCGGACGGCGACATGAACCCCCCAATATTTAATTCTCTAGAGCATGTTTAGCTGAAGTGTGCAGCACTTCAACGTGAAAAACATGCTCGAAACAATGTACTGGATCGCGTTCATGTTTCCGTCAAACATGTACGCGATCTAGCTGACCTAAGCAGGACTCAAAGTGCGATCGGCTCGGCATGATAGGGCGGCTTATGGAAACCGCCAGGCGACAGCGTGAAGATCTCGCAGCCGTCCTCCGTCACGCCGACTGTATGTTCGAACTGGGCGGAGAGTTCGCGATCGCGGGTCACTGCAGTCCAGCCGTCCGGCAGAACCTTCACGTGCGGACGGCCGAGGTTGATCATCGGCTCGATGGTAAAGAACATGCCGGGCTTCAGCTCCGGGCCATCACCCGCCTCGCCATAGTGCAGGATGTTCGGACGGTCATGGAAAAGCCGGCCGAGACCGTGTCCACAAAAATCGCGCACGACACTGCAGCGCTCCGCTTCCGCGAATTGTTGAATGGCCGCGCCAATGTGGCCGGTGGTGTTGCCGGGCTTCACGGCCGCAATGCCGCGCATCAATGCTTCGTATGTGACCTCGATCAGCCGCTCAGCGCGACGTGAGATCTCGCCGACGGCAAACATGCGGCTTGTATCACCATGCCAGCCGTCAACGATCAGTGTCACGTCTATGTTGACAATATCGCCTTCTTTCAAAGGCTTCGGTCCTGGAATCCCGTGACATACGACGTGATTTACGGACGTACAGATGGAGCGGGGAAAGCCGCGGTAATTGAGTGGCGCGGGCACGGCGCCATTGGAGAGCGCGAACTCGAAGACGATGTCGTCGAGTTCTTCAGTGCGAACACCGGGGCGCACGTGCGGTACCAGCAGGTCCAGTGCAGCAGACGCGAGCTGCCCTGCTTTTCTCATTCCCTCGAAGTCGGCAGGCCCGTGCAGGCGTATGCCGTTGTCACTCAGCGGTTCGTGGAGGCGGTCCAGTGTTGTCATTATTGGTTTTCAGCGCGCATGTAGGTTTCAATTCTCTGAAATCTAGTGCAAAATTTCAAAATCGCAAATGGACGACGCAACAAGTCCGCGCAACCAGAAAAATTGTGCAGGGAGGAGAATAGCGATGCAGGACGGGTCTGTTGGCAAGACCGTGACGGTATTGGCGGTGTCCCTGTTCGCTGCTGGGGGGGTAGCCGCGGCTGTGACCGGAGCAAGGCCTGATCTCAATCGCAACGGTTCAACTCTGACATCGGCCACTCTACCCAACTGGAATATCGCAGAGATCTGTGCATCCGACAGCGCCAGCGGGCAGTGCCGTATTCTGGAATCGGAAGCCCGCAGAACACTTTCGGGTGGCTGGGCGGAAGTGTCTGAAGATTTCCGCGACGCATGCCTTGGGTCGATCACGAGTCCGTACGACAAATCCTACCGCCTGTTGTCACAATGCCTCGAAAGACAAGTGCTGAAGAGACTTGACGGCGCAACCACCCGGACCGCGGGGATAGCCAATCCGCTGGTGAACACAGCGCACGCCGCCGAGGCGAAGGCCGCCGGTGGCGACGCCGTACTGCCGACGACCAGCACCGCCGATCTCATTGCCGCACGTGAGGCATGGGGCGAGGGTGGCGAGCCGAAACCGGTTGATGCTCCACTTGCCGCAGGAGCCGTCTCACCGCTTCCGGCCGATGCTGCTGCAGCGCCGAAGGGCTTTGAGGGTGAGCCGACGGTTCATCCACTGGAAGCCACACCGGCAGCTCAGCTCACTCCGATGCCACTCGACCAGATCGCGGATGCCCTAAAAAAGCTGCTTGCCGAGCGCGAGGGCTGGCTCAAAGCGCCGCCGGCCATGCCGACAGCTCCCAAGGCCAGCAGAGCGAGCAACGGATATGCGGTCTTGCCGACGACCAGCACCGCCGATCTCATCGCGCAACGCGAAACCTGGGGCAGTTCGCCGTCCACCGGCTCCCCGTCAGGCAACGCAACTGCAGCCGCGGCGCCGGCCGCCGACGCTTCGAGCGGCTATGCCATGCTGCCGACGACGAGTACGGCGGACCTGATTGCCGCGCGCGAAGCTTGGGGCGAGGGTCCGCAACCCAAAGACGTACCAGCGCCGTTGGCGACCGGTACCTATTCGCCCCTACCATCCAACAAGGTCGAACTGCCCAAGGGCTTCGAGGGCGAGCCGACGGTACATGCGCTCCAGGCCACTCCGGCACCGCAAATGACGCCGGTACCGCAAGGCCAGATCGACGATGCTTTGAAGAAGCTTTTCGCTGAGCGCGAGGGCTGGCTGGCGGCACCGTCCAAAGACGCCGCGGTGCCGGCGGCCGGTGCGCCGGGGACTTCGGGTGGCTTCGCCCTACTTCCGACGACCAGTACCTCTGATCTGATCGCCGCGCGTGAAGCATGGGGCAAGGGCGGGCCTGCCAAGAAGGTGGCCGCACCTCTGGCGGCCGGCACCAAGTCACCACTGCCCGCCGACAAGGCCGCGCCGCTCAAAGGCTTCTCGGGCGAGCCCAAAGTGCATGCATTGCAGGCCACGCCAGTTGCGCAGCCGACACCGATACCGCAGAGCCAGATCGACGACGCGATGAAGAAGCTGCTCGCGGAGCGCGAGAGCTGGGGCAAAGCACCCTCGAAGGGCACCGCTGCGGCTGCTCCTGCGGCGACATCGCGTTCCGCCGAAGCGTCCGACTGCGAGGCCAAGCTGCGCCAAGCAGCGGCGTCCGGAGTGATCCTGTTCGAATCGTCAAGCGCGAGCATCAGTGCGGCGAGCAACAAGACGCTCGACCAGCTGGCGAGCGTGGCAAAGGGTTGCAAGACGGGCCGTATCAGGGTCGAAGGTCACACCGATTCGACGGGCCGGGCCTCGTTTAACAAGACGCTCTCGGAGCAGCGCGCCAAGGCAGTGGTCGGCTATCTCACCAAATCTGGCGTCGCAGCTGACCGTATCGAGGCAGTGGGCTTTGGCCAGGAGAAGCCCGTCGCCAGCAACAACACGGCAGAAGGGCGCGCGAAAAACCGCCGCATCGAGTTCACGGTCGTGGAATGAACCCCGTGTGACGTCGACGATGCTCTTGGAGCAGGTCTGGTCCAGGTGAAGCCGCCTCGACGAATGCTGCGCAGACACTGGGCGCAGGATCGTGGTCGGCGCTGACAATTTATCGCTTCGCCACGGGCTGCGCTGTATGCACTGTGATGGAAGCGCACCATATGTCGGAATGAAAAACGGCGGGCATTGGCCCGCCGTTTCGATATTCGTCACGGATCGAGAAGGCCTCAGCCTTTCGCCTCGCCCTCAGCTTCCGCTGCAGCAGCATCGGCCTCGGCCTTGGCCAGAGCGGCGGAGGCTTCCGCGATGACACGCTGTGCCTGGCCGACCCAATCGTCCCTTTCGATCTTGCCATCGAGCTGGAGGTTCTCGTCGACGTTGGCGATGTCCTCGTCGGAGAAGTTGGCGATCTGCTCAAGCTTGATGCAGTTGAGCTGCTTCAGGCGTGCCATCAGATCGGCGTCGATGCCGTTGATCTGTGTCAGGTCCTCGGCCTCGCCCTTCGGCTTCTTGAAGCCTTTCCAGGCGGCATTCAAGCGGCGGGCGCGGGCGTCGGTGCGCTCGGCGATGCGGGCAGACTTGCCGCGGCGGCCACGCAGGTAATAGAGCTTGGCGCGGCGGACCTTACCGCGACGGAGCACCTCAATAGAGGTGATGAAGGGCGAGTAGATCGGGAAGACGCGCTCCACGCCCTCGCCATAAGAGATCTTGCGGACGGTGAAGCTCTCGTTAAGGCCGGCACCTGAGCGGGCAATGCAGACGCCCTCGTAAGCCTGGTTACGCGTGTTGTTGCCCTCAATGACCTTGACCATGACCTTCAGCGTGTCGCCGGGGCCGAACTCGGGGACGGCGCGCTTGGCGGTGATCGCCTTGATCTGCTCCTGCTCGAGCTGCTTGATGATGTCCATGTTCTTAAATCCTTGATTTTGTTCATCAATGCAGAGGAGCCACAAATCCCTGACCCGGCCCTTCCGGACGGGTGGGAGCGGCTCGTGCGGCCCGGTTTTCCGGGCGTCCCAGCTAAAGGGGAATTCTTGTTGGCCGGGTGATATCCGAAGTTGCGGGCTTTGTCGAGCACAGAGCGGGCAATACGGGGCGCTTCGCTTGACCCGCCCTGCACCGTTCTGCGCATGCCTGCCCATCCACACCGGCACGGCATCCGCGACCTTCTCCGGCATTGACCGGGCCGGGCCGGGCCCCCAAGTTAACCGCTCCGAATTGAACAGGTTTCGGGCTTGCCAGCCAGCTGGCCGCGTCATGGCGGCATTCGCAGCCCGGCCGCCGAAGGAGATTACGCATGTCGAGCCCCCGCCACGCCAAAGTCCTGATCCTCGGCTCGGGGCCCGCCGGTTACACGGCCGCCATCTATGCCGCGCGCGCGATGTTGAAGCCGCTTTTGATCCAAGGCATCCAGCCGGGCGGGCAGCTCACCATCACGACGGACGTCGAGAACTATCCGGGCTTCGCCGAAGCGATCCAGGGGCCGTGGCTGATGGAGCAGATGGAAGCGCAGGCGCGCCACGTCGGCACCGAGATCGTGATGGACCACATCGCGAAGGTCGATCTCAAAGCACGGCCGTACCGGCTCGAAGCCGATTCGGGGGATGCCTATACGTGCGATGTGCTGATCATCTGCACCGGCGCACAAGCGCGGTGGCTCGGCATACCCTCGGAGGAATTCTTCAAGGGTTACGGCGTGTCCGCTTGCGCGACGTGCGACGGCTTCTTCTATCGCGGCAAGGAGGTGATCGTGGTGGGCGGCGGCAATACCGCAGTCGAGGAAGCAATCTTTCTCACCAACTTCGCCTCGAAGGTAACGGTGGTACATCGCCGCAACGAGTTCCGCGCTGAGCGCATCATGCAGGATCGCCTGTTCAAGAACCCGAAGATCGAGGTCGTCTGGGATTCGGTGATTGAGGAGATCACCGGTGACAAGGATCCGAAATCGGTAACGGGCGTGACGCTGAAGAACGTCAAGACCGGCGAGGTCTGTGAGCGCAAGGCGGACGGCGTGTTTATCGCCATTGGACATGCCCCGGCGACCGAACTCTTCAAGGGGCAGCTTGAGATGAAGGACTCGGGCTACCTTCTCGTCAAGCCCGGCACGGCCTCGACCAGCGTACCCGGCGTGTTCGCTGCCGGAGACGTGACCGACGATATCTATCGCCAGGCGGTGACGGCAGCGGGCATGGGTTGCATGGCGGCACTCGAAGCCGAGAAATACATTCACACGCTGGAAAGTGAGGCGAGCAAGGCGGCGGAGTGAGCTTTCGGCATCACACCAGCAACAGTGTTCTCAATCTGGAGGTTGAGACTTCGGTGAAATTGTTGTCGCTGTGATCGGATTCTACTGGGTCATCACGTCGGCCCACTCGGGATGTTTGCGATACTGCGCTCTCACGTAAGGGCAGATCGGGATGATCTTGAAGTCATTGCTACGGGCATCCGCAATCATGTACTCGACGAGCGCCAAGGCAGCGCCCGTGCCCTTCATGTTGTCGGGAGCGCCCGTGTGATCGGCGCTGATGAGCTTGGGGCCACGACGCGTAAAGGTGATCTCGGCCTCACCTTCGATCCCTTCAATACGTGCAACGTATCGTCCCTTGCCTTCGCCGTCCTCGCGCTCGATCGTGATGTCGGGCATTACATTGCTCCTGTTGGATTGGCTCAGCCCAACTTTCAGCCCGGCAGCGGGATGAATTCGGCACGATCGTCAGGCGGAAGGTCGAAGAGACCATTGCCCCAATCTCCGCGCCGCCACTGTTCTTTTGCCTCATCGAGACGTTCCTTGCTCGACGAGACGAAATTCCAGAAGATGTAGCGTGGGCCGTTCAGGGTCTCACCGCCAAGGATCATCAAGCGGGCGCCCCTGTCACCGGCCGCAACCGTAATCTTGTCACCTGGCCGGAACACCATCATGCGGCCTGCTTCGAACTCTTGACCAGCGATGCTGACCGACCCCTCGACGATGTAGAGACCACGATCTTCGTGATCATCTGGCATTGGCAGGCGCGTTCCCGGCTGCATCGTGACATCTGCGTAGAATGTCTCCGAGAACATTCTTGCCGGCGCCGCTTTCCCATACGCGCGACCAAGAATAAGTTTCAGCTTGACGCCCGCATCGTCGAACTCCGGCAGCACGTCCTTGCCGTGGTGTTCGAAACTGGGCGCAACATCCTCGTCCTTTTCCGGCAAGGCAACCCAGGTTTGGATACCAAACAGGGAATGCGGCGCCTTACGTGTCGCTTCGCTAGTGCGTTCCGAATGGGTGACGCCGCGGCCGGCGACCATCCAGTTCACCGCGCCCGGCAAGATCATCTGGTTCGAACCGAGGCTGTCGCGATGCTGGAACTCTCCGCGATACAGGTAGGTGACCGTGCCGAGGCCGATGTGCGGATGCGGTCGCACGTCGACCCCCATGCCGGTGACGAATTCGGCCGGCCCTGCCTGATCGAAGAAGATGAAGGGGCCAACCATCTGGCGCTTTGGAGCCGGCAAGGCGCGGCGGACCTCGAAACTGCCGAGATCACGCGCGCGTGGAATGATCAGTGTCTCGATCGCGTCGATGCCGATGGCGTCGGGGCAACCAGGCTCCAGAGATGGATTCCAACTCATATCATAGCTCCTTTCGCTCCGACGCCATTCGTTCGGCCGATACTACTTCGCAGCCAGCTTGCTTGCGACCTCGGCAACATGCCGGCCCTGATAACGCGCACCGGCCAGATCGTTTTCGGTCGGCTGTCGCGAGCCGTCGCCATCGGCGATCGTACTGGCACCATAGGGCGAACCGCCGACGATTTCCTTCACGCCCATCTGACCCTGATATGAATAGGGCAGGCCGACGATGACCAGGCCGTGATGCAACATAACGATATGGGTGGACAGGATCGTGCTTTCCTGGCCGCCGTGTTGTGTTGCGGAGGACGTAAAGACGCTGCCGACCTTTCCGATCAGCTTGCCCTGGAACCACAGCCCACCGGTCTGGTCGAGGAAGTTTTTCATCTGCGCCGGCATGTTGCCGAAGCGGGTCGGCACTCCGATGATGATGGCGTCGTATTCGGGCAGCTCGGCGACAGTCGCGATCGGCGCGGCCTGATCGAGCTTGAAACCGGAATTCTTCGCGATCTCCTCGGGCACCAATTCCGGCACACGCTTGATTACCGCCTCGCTGCCGGCTTCGCGCACGCCTTCCGCCACAGCTTCAGCCATCTTTTCGATGTGACCATAGCTCGAGTAGTAGAGAACCAGTACCTTGCTCATGATGAACTCCTTTTTTTGATGTGTTCCGTGAGAACGCTGCGATGCAGATGCGCCGCCCGTTCTCGATTGCGTTTTGTCGCGAGATTGCGACGACCGTGAAAAATTGGCTCACGTGACGGCCATCCGACCGGGCCATCACGTCAGGATGTGTTGACGAATTCACAGCGGTGCTCGTAGCGCCGACCGCGCCAATGACGTCCGGCGCGACACCCGACAAGCGGGTACCGCGCCGGACCCGGTCAATTGGCCACCTCAGTTATCTGGCCAAACGTCCCGCTCTGGAAATCAAGTATGGCCTGCTTGATCTCACCAACCGTGTTCATGACGAACGGGCCGTGCGCCACGACCGGCTCGTTGATCGGCTCACCGGACAGCACCAAAAGCTTGGCGTCATTGTTGGCTTCCAGTGTGATCTCGCCGCCGTCACGCTCCAGCACGACGAGCTGGCCCGAGCGCACGATTTCAGCTCCGTTGACCTCGACAGTGCCGGCAAGCACGACGATGGCGAGCGAGTGGCCCTCAGGGAGCGCGAGCTTTGCGGTCTTGTCGCGACGCAGGCGCACGTCCCAGATATTGATGGGCGTGAATGTCCGTGCCGGTCCTTTGGCGCCGTCATAGCCACCGGCGATGACACGCACGCTACCCGCCTTGCCCGGCAGCTCGACTGAGGGAATATCCTTGTCGAGCAGGGTCTGATACCCGGGCGCCGCATTCTTGTATTTCGCCGGCAGGTTTACCCAGAGCTGCACCATCTCCATGTTGCCGCCTTTCTCGGCAAACGCCTTGGAGTGGAACTCCTCATGGAGGATGCCCGCGGCTGCAGTCATCCACTGCACGTCACCCGGACCAATGGTGCCACCGGCGCCCGTCGAGTCGCGGTGCTCCAATTCACCGTCATAAACGATCGTGACGGTCTCGAAGCCGCGATGCGGGTGCTGGCCGACGCCACGGCGCTGCGTGGTCGCTTCAAATGTCTCGGGCGCCGCATAGTCGAGCAGCACGAACGGGCTGAGGTGGGCACCATGTGTCTGCGGCGAGATCATCGAACGGACATGGAAGCCGTCGCCGACCCAATGTGCGCGTGGCGCGCTGTAAGTACCGAGAATCTTTCTCATTCTTACCTCCGTGTAGCGGGCCTCATATGGCCGTCGCTGTTGGAGGGAAGCTAATCATGGAACGACGTTGGCAGAAGCCGCCAATACTCATACAGTTCGTCCTAAAAATAGGACGCTGAGCAATCATGCATGATCTCAACGATTTGTACCTGTTCGCGCAAGTCGTCGAACACGGCGGCTTTGCTGCCGCTGGTCGCGCGATCGGTGTGCCGAAATCCAAGCTCAGCCGGCGGGTGGGAGAATTGGAAGCGCGGCTCGGTGTCCGCCTCATTCAGCGTTCGACCCGCCGGTTCGCGGTCACCGAGATCGGCGAAGAGTATTATCGGCACTGCGTCGCAATGCTGGTCGAGGCGGAGGCCGCCCAGGAGGCCATTGACCGTTCGCGCTCCGAGCCACAGGGCATTGTCCGCGTCAGCTGTCCGCCGACACTCGTTAGCTTTCAGGTCGGCGACATGATCGCGCGATTCATGGCGGCCAATCCGCGCGTCACCGTACAACTCGAAAGCACCAGCCGGCGCGTTGATCTGATCGGCGAGGGCATCGATATTGCCATCCGTGTCCGCTTCCCGCCGATCGAGGAATCGGATCACGTCATGCGCATCCTTGGCGACAGTGGACAACGACTCGTGGCGAGCCCCAGTTGCCTGGCCCAATTGAATGGGCCTGCGGTGCCGGCTTCGCTTGGCGCACTGCCGAGTGTCGGGTTCGGGCCTGCGCATCGCAAACACGTCTGGGACCTTGAAGGACCGGACGGCGCGACGGCGCATGTTTCCTATACGCCGCGCCTCATTACTGACGATATCTCGCAACAGAGGAGCGCGGCGCTGCTCGGCGTTGGCGTCGCGCAACTGCCAACAATGGTGGTCGCCAAGGACATCGAGGACGGTGCACTCGTGGACATCCTGCCTGAATGGCGTCCCAGATCGGGCATCGTCCATGCAGTGTTCCCGACGAGGCGTGGACTCTTACCTTCCGTGCGAAGCCTCGTTGATCATCTTGCCGTCGAGTTTTCAAAGAAAGACCAAGGTTAGATAGCGTTCATGTTTGACGGAGTTGCAAACGCAGCTCTCACCTGCTGCGCACAACAGCTACGACCACAGTCAGCAGCATCATGAGTTCGAGCGCGGCCGGCAGAAACAACCCGGTGAACACAATGGCGGCAGCGCCGATCAGCAATACGTGGCGTCTTCGACCGCCAGCGAGGAAACGGTCTCGAATGAACCACAAGCCCGCCAGATAGAGTGCGAGCGGTATGGCGACGGCAATGGCGCCCGTCCGCAGGCCGACCTCGGCGTGTTCCGTCAGCACATCGATCAGTACGGCAAAGCCGCCTCCGAGAGCGGCACCTGAACCGAATACAAGGAAATGCCCGTATCCCCAAAGGATCGCCCTGTGGCGCTCCTGCGATCCAAGATGTTCGTCGCCTGAAAAATAGACCCACCACAGGGCGCAAGTAATCACGGTCGCGCCGAGGACGAGGTGAAGCAGCGGATTTGCGAAAGTGATCTCATCGGCCGATTTACGCAGCGCCGTCACCACCGCAAGGAGAACCTCGCCCAACACGATGATGTTGAGCAGGCCGTACCGTTCGATGATGTGATGGCGATGCCATGTGGTTTGCCTCGCCTTCTCTGCAACAACCGGCACCGCCAGCTCGATCAACATGCCGAGCACGAACGCGGCCCTGAAGAGGCTTGTACCGGTCGGCAACCAGAAATAGAGAAACAACCAGTAAACCTGCGCTGCGGCGATGCCGAACGCATAGACCAACGAGGTTCTACGATGGTTGGGATCTCCGCGCGCCGCCATAAGCCAGAGCGTAACCTGCGCAAGACGCATCACAACGAAACCAAACCATATGAAGAAGATCGGCCGGTTCTCGAACAGCTCGGAAATGCCAGCCGCCACGATGAGTGCGCCGAATATGATGATCATCGTGATGATGCGAAACAGCGGCCGGCTATTGTCATAGGCTGAGGCGAACCACGTGTAGTTCATCCATGCCCACCAGATGGCAAAGAAGGAGAAGATGAAGGCGATCACGCCGTCCGCGGCATGATTGGACGAGATCGCGTGGGCCAGGCCGTGCGCCGCAGTTGCGATTGCAACAACGCTCGCCAGATCGAAAAACAGCTCCAGCGGAGTCGCGACGCGATGGTGTTCCTGGCGATCACGCGGCGACAATCCGAAACGAACTTCCTTCATGTATGCTCTCCAGACGTACCTTGGCGGTGGTAGGCACTGCGAACCGGGCGGCCACCTATCTATCATCCGGTCTCGGAAATGGAGAAGATTGTCCGCAGTGATGCCTGCATCGATGTTGCCAACGCACCTCAACGGGACGGTCGCAACCGGCCGCCCGTAGACCGCTGCCACCGCTGCGGTCGTGGCCCGCCTTCACGCCTCCTCAACCCAAACCGGCTACACTCACAGTCAGTTGTCGATCGCGTCCCAAGGCAGTCCTTACGGGTGTGCCGGGATGAAACGTGCGTGAGTGTGTCCGTCATGTCCCAAGCCGACGCCGTCCCGGCGCTTGCCGTTCGCGGCCTGAAGAAGTGCTTCGACCAACCCGCCGTCGACAATCTGTCGCTCACCATCAGGTCTGGTGAATTCTATGCACTGTTGGGCCCCAACGGAGCCGGCAAGACGACGACGCTGCGGATGGTTGCCGGTCTGCTCGATCCCGACGCCGGGGCAATCGAGATCTGCGGCATCGATGTGAGGAAGGACCCGGTCGCAGCCAAGCGCGTGCTCGCCTGGGTGCCCGACGAGCCGATGATCTACGACAAGCTGACGCCGATGGAATATCTCGCGTTCGTTGCGGGACTGTGGAACATGGATGCGCAGGTCGCGCGCGCCAAGGCAGATCAGCTCATCGACGTGTTCGGACTGTCGGCCAAGGCCAACGAGCGCTGCCAGGGCTTTTCCAAGGGCATGCGTCAGAAAGTTGCGCTGGCAGGGGCACTCATACACGCACCCAGACTTATCATCCTCGACGAGCCGCTGACGGGCCTCGATGCGGGTTCGGCACGACAGGTGAAGGCGGTCTTGCGCCACCTCGTCGCACATGGCGTCACTGTCATCATGACCACGCACATACTGGACGTGGCCGAGCGTATGGCCGACCGAATCGGTGTCATCGACAAAGGCAGACTGGTGGCGGAAGGCACGCTCAATGCCCTGCGCACCTCCAGTCGCGGCCAGGGTGCCAGCCTTGAGGAGATCTTTCTTGATCTGGTCAGCGAGGACCATATCGGTGGGACCGACGTCCCGCGCGTGATGGTCACGGGCACCTCGGCATGAGCACCAATACCGCGACACTCTCCTGGTTCGCCCTCCATGAGGCCCGGCTCGCCTGGCGCGACTGGACGATGCTGATGTCGGGCGGGCGCAAGCTCAAGGATCGCGCCATCGCGATCGGCATGGCGGTGTTCGCACTCGCACTGCACGGCATCGCCTATCTGGTGCTGCGTCCTTATCTGCCTGCGGCGGGTGGCATCGACGTGCCAATTTTGGCCGGCATCGCGATGAGCCTCATTCTCACGTTCACGATGATGCTCTCGCAAGCGCTCGAACAGGTGACGCGCGCATTCTACACGCGCGATGACCTCGATCTGATCCTCTCCTCTCCGGCTCCTGCACGCCATCTCTTTTCGGTGCGGATCTCATCCATCGTGCTCACAACGGCGATGATGTCAGGCCTCATTGTTGCACCGTTCATCAATATGGCGGCGTGGCTCGACGGGCCACGCTGGCTCTCGGCCTATGCCTTGATTCTTGCTACGGCTGCGCTCGCGGCGGGGATCGCCGTGCAGGCAACATTGATGTTGTTCCGACTTATCGGACCGAAGCGGACGCGCATCGTCGCGCAGATCACTGCGGCCGTGGTGGGCGCATCATTCCTCATCGGTATCCAGACTGTCGCGATCCTTTCCTACGGATCGATGTCGCGATTCGCGCTCATCAACGAGGAAAGAGTTCTTGCAAGCCTGCCCGATGCCACGAGCCCATTCTGGCTTCCTGCACGGGCCGTAATTGGGGCACCAATCCCGCTTGCCTGCATACTCTTGCTTGCCGCGCTCTACATCTCACTGGTTGTTTGGCGCAGCTCATACGAGTTCCGCGAACATGTGATTGCGACAATGGGAATCCCTGAGACGCGCTGCACCCACGGTCTCTCGGAGAGGCGCGGATTCCGCCAGATATCGACGTTCTCTGCGCTCATCCAAAAGGAATGGATGCTGCTTGCACGCGACCCCTGGCTGGTGTCGCAGACGATGATGCAGATCCTCTATCTCATCCCGCCCGGTCTCATGCTGTGGGTGAGCTTTGGAGCGCAGTCCAACGTCGAGACGATTCTCGCTCCCGTGCTGGTAATGGCCGCCGGGCAGCTTGCCGGCGCACTGGCGTGGCTGGCGATCTCTGGCGAAGATGCTCCCGATCTGATCGCCACGGCGCCGCTCAAACCGCACTCGCTCATGTGGGCCAAGATCGTTTCGGTGCTGGCTCTCATTGCCGCCGTCATCGCGCCCTTCGTCATTGCAATGGCATTCGTCTCGCCGCGGGGTGCGTTCGTGATACTCACCGGAGCGATGGCTGGTGCGACATGCGCCGTTCTGATACAGCTCTGGTTCCGCGCGCAAGCCCGCCGCACCAATTTCCGCCGGCGACAGGTCGCGTCACGCGTCTCAACAATCCTGGAAGCATTCGCCTCGATCCTTACCGCCGCTACTGCTTCGGTTGCTGCCGCAGGCTCATGGATGGCGCTCGGCCCCGCACTACTGGTGGGCCTCGTCATGCTCGTTGCATGGCTTATGAGGCCGCACGGGCAATAGATCGCGTGCATGTTTTTCACGCTGAACCGCTGCACACTTCAGTTGAACATGCTTTAGCAGTTGCTCTCGACTTGCCTGACGCTTCGCCTACATCACCTCAGGAATGACCCCTCAATACCGCAAGCGCCTCTTTCGGATCGATACGGCCGTCGTAAAGTGCGCGCCCGGTTATGGCGCCTTGGAGAATCGCATATTCGGGCTGCATCAGCGCCTTCACGTCTTCGATCGAAGCGAGACCACCGGAGGCGATCACGGGAATGCTCACGGCGCGCGCAAGCTCGGCGGTGGCGGGCAGGTTCAGGCCTTTCAACACGCCGTCGCGCTCGATGTCGGTGTAGATAATGGCCGCGACACCAGCATCCTCGAAACGGCGGGCGAGCGCGATAGCCGTAAGCTCGCTTGTCTCGGCCCAGCCTTCTACCGCCACCTTGCCGCCCTTGGCGTCGATGCCGACCGCGATGCGACCGGGAAACGCTGCGCAAGCGTCGCGCACGAGATCGGGATCGCGTACGGCTATCGTGCCGAGGATGACGCGGCGGATGCCCTTGTTCAACCACATCTCGATCGTTTTGAGGTCGCGAATGCCACCGCCGAACTGCGCGGGCATCGTAATGGCGGCGAGAATTGCCTCGACGGCGGCAGCGTTGACCGGCTTACCCGCGAAGGCGCCGTTGAGGTCAACGATGTGCAAGTATTCGAAGCCCTGATCCTCAAAAATGCGCGCCTGCGCAGCGGGGTCATCGTTGAAGACGGTGGCTTGGCTCATCTCGCCCAGCTTCAAGCGCACGCACTGGCCGTCCTTCAGATCGATCGCGGGAAAGAGAATCAATTCGCACCACCAGATGTTTGAGTTGCAGCGCGAACGCGGCACCAGATGTACCACCGCAAAACGCCGCCTTGAGATTGCTGCCTTTCGACGCGACAAATGTCATTCTTCGCCAAGCGTCAAGTGATGAGTTCAAAGGCCGATATGCCGTACCGCGCCGACCCCAACCTGCTGACTTCCATGGCCGGTGAGATAACCGCGAACCGCGAGCCGACACGTCTGCGGGAAGCTGACGCCATCGCAATCTGGATCGCGCGCTGGCTGCGGGTTCCCTTGAAGGTGCTCACCGGCCGGTATCAATGCGATTCCCGACGGCTCTATGAAATCTGGTGGGGCGAGCGGTTTCCCGGCAGCCGGGCGAAGGCCGAAGCAGAATTCCGCGCGCGCTATCCGAGCCTCGCCGACCGGACCAGCTACGGATATAGGCGCATTCCGAGGGACCGGCCGGGCGAAGGCCAATTGGGCTTCTTCGAATAGCCGTCCACTGCCGCCCGGCCGGATGCTCCATCCGCACGACCAACGCAATCCGTCCTGCCTTGTGAGGCGCGCCATCCGAAGTTCCAAGCCTGGACCTAATGTTCTGCCCTGCCGAGAACTGAAAAAGAACAAAATTAGAACTGATGCTGGACAAGCCCTCTGATTCATGGCATGTTCTTCCTACGTTCTGCTGAACAGCAGCTCACCCCCCGGGAGTTCGTACCGCGTCACTCTCCCAAGCCCGCAGCCCTGAGAGAGCCCCCAATGCGCACGTTCCTGATCTCCTACGATCTCGCCAATCCACTCCAGAACAAGCACGCCATTGCCCAGTCGATCATGTCGGCGGGCGAGCGTTGGGCGCGTCCGCTGGAAAGCACTTGGTACCTCGCCTGCGATGAGGACGAGGCCAGCCTCGCAGACCGCCTCGGACCGCTGCTCGACACGGACGACGGCCTTCTGATCCAGTCCGTCGACGATCAGGCGGTGCTCACCAACACGTCGCTGCGCTGGTTCCGTCAGCGCCGCCAGCCGGCTGCCGAGGCTTCAGCGATCCGCGAGAACAACGTCGTCGTCTTCCCGGCTCCGGTGAAACCGGCTGGCGAAGATGAGCCGGAGCTGCCGTTCGCCAAGGCGAGCTGATCGCCAAGGACAGCCCGAGCGGCCCCGGGCCGAAGGTGTCAACCGCCGCCTGCTCTTCGTTTCCCTTGCCGATGAGCAGGCGTGCAGAAGCATCGACGGGTGCCCGCTCGTGGCCTTGGCATACCGGCCGCCAACCACTCCGTCATTTGTGTGTCCGCACATTATTTCGCGTTCCCCAGCCCCTGCCGGCGCCGCCCCAACCCTGAACCGCCGGCAGGGGACCCCAGTTTGCAGATCGATTGTACCGCGCCCCCTCTTCCCGTTTTTCCGCGTTCCCTGCGTCTCGTCCCCTGCGTTCCCCCAGCCGATCGACCGTCGTTTTGGTCTCGTGCCTTCTCGCGAAACCGCATCGCGGTCTTGCCGGAGGCACGCCAGCCCCCGGAGTAGTCCCATGACCACCTATACGAATTCCGCATCACCTGCCGCGACGAAGACCTACGTCGTCACCCATACGCAAAAGGACCCGGCACAGACCTATGGCCTCGTTGCCGAAGGTCTGCGTCTCATCTCCGCCGAGTACACCAAGCTCGACCGGAACGTCTGGTTGGTGCGTTCCGCCGCCACAGCTGACGGCATCGCCAATGCGGTGATGCCAGGCGTCGGGCGGCGCGACGAGATCCGCGTGATGGAGGTGGGCGCCGAGATGGTGCACTATCGGGCGTCGCGCGTGTGGAGCATGGCGCGGCTTGATGCCGACGAGCTTCTCGCCATGCGCCATTGACGGCTGCGGTCGAGACACGACATTGACCAATCCGACGGTTGTGCGCGCCTCTCTCTCCCTCGAACGCTTTGCAGCCCGGATGAAGAAGGAGCGGCACCCTGCCCCGTGCCGCTCCTTTTCACATTACGTCATTCATTTCTAATTTCTGCTCGTCTGGGACCAGCCGATGCACAACGCCAACCCCGAGAGACCCCGCCCCAATCGTGGCGATGCGCCAAGTGATTATTGGATCATCTCGTTGGTGCTGCCCTGTTGCGTAGTCCGTGTCGAGCTATCGCGGCAGCAACTTGAAGCAACCGTTGCGCGGCACCGCAGCCCGGCCATGGCAGAGCCATCGCCGCGCGCGGCTGCCCGCACCTCCGGCGGCCGACGTCCGTCGGCGGCGAACGGCTGGCGGCCTTTCACAAGCACAACATAGCACGATTTCGTCGACCCATTGGTTGGCGCGCGTAGGACGTCAGATATCAAGATCGCCGATGCCGAGGTCGTCTATGCCCCAACCCTGGTCCGAGTCATCGTGTGCCGAGGTCTCCTCGTGCGTGGCGTCCTGGTTGGCGGTGCTTTCCTGCCGAGCTGCGGAATCTGCGGTGTTGTGCTGCGTGTCCGCAGCCGCGCTCGAGCCACCGAACAGGCTGCGCAGGCCGTCGGCGGCCAGCATGCCTCCGGCGACGCCGGCAGCCGTTGCCATCGCCGAGCGGAAAAAGCCTCCGCCGCCGGCGCGCGGTGGTTCAGCGTTAGCCGCGGCTGGTGCGGCTGCCGGGCCTTGACGTACCCATACTCCGGAGCCACCTGCACGAGGCACGGATGTTGCTTCTTTGCGATATTCGAATGAGCTGCGTACGGCGGCGGGGCGGCCGCCCTGACCTGTGCCGAAATGGTCGGGCAGAAAGCTGCCGCCGGCGGCATCGGACGATGTGCGATCGTCGCGTTCAGCTTGCAAAGCCTGGATGCGCCCGGCGGCTTCGCGCAGCTGATGCTCGTAAACGAGAACCGTTTGGACGAGCATGTAAGCGGCGTCGGGAACATCCCGGACCAGATCATGAATGAGAGCTTCGGCTTGCCGGTCCATACCCTGGGCACGTTGTGCCGAAAGCCGTTCGAACAGATCCTCGATCAAACGTCGTTCGTCAGGCGTCATTGCGGTGTCCTCTGCTTGTCAAACACAAGCTCGATATGGGTGAGGTCATCAGCTGCTGACAAGTGAGGCAGACTATTTTTTTCTCGCGACCGCTCGGCAGCCAGCCGTTGACCGCGAGCCGCACCAGCGGCGCTTGCATCGCAGCCGATCAGGCTTTGGATCGTATTCCTGTTCGGTGGAAAAAACGTAGACGATCCAGTGTTCTGTCTTGAGCCATGTTTTTCACGCTGAACTGCTGCACACTTCAGCTCAACATGCGCTATGGCCGCCAAGCCAAGAAGTTCGCGATCAACTTCAGGCCAAGGGTCTGGCTCTTTTCCGGGTGGAACTGCGTGCCGGCGATGTTGTCCTTCGCCACCATCGCCGTGATTGGTCCGCCGTAGTCGGTGCGCGCGACAACGTTGGTCTCGTCTTTTGCGACGAAGTGGTAGGAATGCACGAAATAGGCATGCAGGCCGTCGCTGCCAGTGGGGATGCCATCGAGCAAAACATGCGGCGTCACCACGTCGAGCGTATTCCAGCCCATGTGCGGGATTTTCAACGACGGATCGGAGGGCGCAATGTGCGAAACCTCGCCTGCAATCCAGTCGAGACCTTGCGTCACGCGATGCTCCAATCCGCGCGTTGCCATCAATTGCATGCCAACGCAGATCCCGAGAAACGGGCGGCCTTTGACGCGCACCACGTCCTGCAGCGTTTCGCGCATGCCCGACACGGCTTCCAGCCCGCGCATGCAGTCCGCGTAAGCGCCAACACCGGGCAGGACGACACGGTCCGCTTTGGCAACGACGTTCGGATCTGAGGTCAGCACGGGCACAAGCTTGCTGCCGCTCTCACGAGCGGCGCGCTCGAAAGCCTTCAAGGCGGAATGGAGATTGCCCGACCCGTAGTCGATAATCGTGACAGTCTGCATGGAGCGGGCTCAGCCCTCCCGGGAACGGCGGAAGAACGCGAAACGACGCTTCGGCTTTGCGTCGGGCGCAGCGTGTGCGGCTGGTCCGGCAGTTGGCTGAACCTGGGACGTCTGCTCTGTCGACTGCGATGAGGACGGTACGGTCGTCCGGTTATCTCGGCGCAGCAGCGACTGTGCGGGTAACCAGCCTTCGAAGAAGCGGCGCTCACAATCTGCGAGGCTATGACCGCTCACCGATCCGATCATGCTCCATCCCTTCGACCCGAGCTTTGCCGATTTCAGCCAGTGTCCCTCAAAGCCGACAATCGCGTTCAGCGCCACCAGGAACGGGCCGAACAACGCTTCGCTCACGCCCATCGTCTCGAACAAGACATAAGCGAACGCGGCAACCGCGATATAGCCCAGCGTGGCGAGCCACAGACGGTTGGCCAACAGCCAGATCGGGCCGAATAGGAAGGCGCTCCAGGTGAAGCCATCCTTCAGGAACACCATCGTTTCGGCCCTGTCGACCCGATCGACGGGCGGCGAGGGCGGCTCGTGGATAGTGAATACGGTCATGTGCTTATGAGTCGGAAACGGCCAAACAGTTACGATCATCCGGTGAGCGTTCCTTTCGTCGAGGGAACCCGGCCCGCTTGACGCGGATCGAGACTTACAGCCTGACGCAAGGCGCGCGCCAAACCTTTATAGCAGGTCTCGGCGATGTGGTGGTTGTTCTCGCCGTAAAGGTTCTGGATATGTAGTGTGATCCCCGCATTCTGGGCGAATGCCTGAAACCACTCGCGGAACAACTCGGTGTCCATCTCGCCGACCTTCGGGCGGGTGAATTCCACGTTCCAAATGAGATAAGGGCGGCCAGAGACGTCTATCGCGACGCGCGTCATCGTCTCATCCATGGGCAGATGGACATCCGCGTAGCGCGTGATGCCGACCTTGTCGCCGAGCGCTTTGGCAACCGCCTGCCCCAAAACAATGCCTGAATCCTCCGCCGTGTGGTGAAAATCGATGTGCAGGTCGCCTTTGGCCTTCAGCTTGATGTCGATGAGTCCGTGACGCGCCAGCTGCTCCAGCATGTGGTCGAGGAAGCCGATGCCGGTGGAGATGTCATAGGCTCCCGTACCGTCGAGATCGATCTCGGCAGTGATGTCGGTTTCCTTGGTCTTGCGTTCGATTTTTGCTTTACGGCTCACGGGCGGTCCCTCGCTCAGTTTCTTGCCCTCGTAGTCCCAAGCGTTTATCAGCTCGGGCAACCGCCTGCCAGCCTATCGAAGGTCGCCGACTGGGCATTGCGCCTTGAAAGTGCGCGCCGCAAATCCTTAATTCAATCTCGATTCGGACCAGACGAGGCCATGACCGACACAACTCATTCCACCACCAGCGTTCCGCAATGGCACGGCACAACCATCGTAACCGTCCGCAAGGGCGGCCAAGTGGTCATTGCCGGAGACGGCCAGGTCAGCCTGGGACAGACCGTCATCAAGGCCAACGCGCGCAAAGTCCGCCGTATTGGCAAAGGCGATGTCATCGGGGGATTTGCCGGCGCGACCGCCGACGCATTCACCCTGTTCGAACGTCTCGAAGCGAAACTGGAGCAATATCCGGGCCAGTTGATGCGGGCGGCGGTGGAACTGGCCAAGGACTGGCGAACCGACCGATACTTGAGGCGGCTCGAGGCGATGATGATCGTTGCAGATGCGACGACGACACTGGTGCTGACCGGCACCGGCGACGTGCTGGAGCCGGAAGGACAGATCATGGGGATCGGCTCGGGCGGCAATTACGCGCTGGCCGCGGCAAAGGCGCTCGCCGACCAACCACTTTCAGCCGAGGAGATCGCACGGCGCGCAATGGCCATTGCAGCGGAGATCTGTGTCTATACCAACGATAACGTTGTGATCGAAACACTGGTATCGAGCCGATGAGCAACCTGACAATCTCCTGGGCTATCCTGTTCGTCGCCGGAATGCTCGAAGTCGCCACCACGACGGTGTTTCGCTACACCGACGGCCTCACCCGGGTGATGCCGACCGTCACCTTCTTTGCGCTCGGCACGGCAAGCTTCTACCTTCTCTTCAAATCGCTCGCTGGAATTCCGCTCGGAACCGCTTACGCCGTCTGGACCGGCATCGGCGCGGCGGGCACGGCGATCATTGGAATTGTCTTCTATGCGGAGCCGGCCACCACAGTACGCCTCGTCCTGTTGAGCCTTCTGATCGGCTCGATCATGGGACTGAAGCTCGTATCAAACAGCTAGAATCGCGAAATGACCAACTTCTCTCCCCGCGAAATCGTCTCGGAGCTCGACCGCTTCATCGTCGGCCAGGCCGATGCAAAGCGCGCAGTCGCCATAGCATTGCGTAACCGCTGGCGGCGGCAGCAGCTCGCCGAGGATCTCAAGGACGAGGTCCTGCCCAAGAACATCTTGATGATCGGGCCTACCGGCGTCGGCAAAACGGAAATCTCACGGCGCCTTGCCAGGCTTGCCGGCGCGCCTTTCCTGAAGGTCGAGGCAACCAAGTTCACTGAAGTGGGATATGTGGGCCGCGACGTGGAGCAGATATTGCGCGACCTCGTCGAGGTGGCGATCGGGCTCGTGCGCGAGACGAAACGCAAGGAAGTGCGCGCCAAAGCGGAGAAGGCCGCGGAGGAACGGGTGATCGATGCGCTGGTGGGGCCAACTGCGTCACCCGCGACACGCGAAGCATTCCGCAAGCGGCTACGCGCTGGAGAACTGAACGAGAAGGAAATCGAGATCCAAGTGTCCGATGCGGGCGGCGGCATGCCGATGTTCGAGATTCCCGGTATGCCCGGAGCGTCCATGGGCGCGATCAACATCTCCGACATGCTGGGCAAAGCGTTCGGCGGTCGCACAAAGGCGCGCAAGGTGACGGTTGCAGACAGCTACGACGTCCTGATCCAGGAAGAGAGCGACAAGCTGATCGACTCAGACCAGATCACCACGGAGGCGATCCGGACAGTCGAAAACGATGGCATCGTGTTCCTCGATGAGATCGACAAGATCTGCTCACGCTCCGACAACGTGCGCGGCGGCGCGGACGTTTCTCGTGAGGGTGTGCAGCGAGATCTTCTGCCGCTGATCGAGGGGACGACGGTGGCAACCAAGCACGGACCGGTGAAGACGGATCACGTGCTGTTCATTGCCTCAGGCGCATTCCATGTCGCCAAGCCCTCCGACCTGCTGCCTGAACTGCAAGGCCGGTTGCCGATCCGCGTGGAGCTGACAGCCCTCTCGCGGGACGACTTCCGTCGCATTCTGACAGAGCCAGAGGCCAATCTCATCAAGCAGTCGATTGCTCTCATGGCAACTGAAGGCGTCACGCTCGAATTCACCGACGATGCGGTCGATGCGTTGGCTGATATGGCTGTATCCGTCAACGCATCAGTTGAAAACATCGGTGCGCGGCGTCTGCAGACGGTGATCGAGCGGGTGCTGGAAGAAATCTCGTTCGAGGCCTCCGACAAATCGGGCCAGACCGTGCGGGTGGACAAGGCTTATGTCGAGGCCCGTATCGGCGACCTCGCGAGGAACGCGGACCTGTCGAAGTTCATCCTGTGAATTCTTACGGATGGCCGTCGGCACTGCGGGGCTTGGCGTAAGGGTCTGATTCACGCCTGTGATGGAAGCTTGAGCGCTTCCATCTCAGCCGATCAGGCTCTAGGCTTAACCGGCCTGTTGCCAGGTTGCCAGATCGCTCAGTCCCCAGTCCCATGTCAGCCGACACCCTTGAAGGCCTATTCGACCGCCTCGAAATCTTTTCGCACCTCGCGCCGGGACAGCGACGTGAAATCGCTGCCGAGTTCCTCCCCGAAAGCGTGCCGCGGGGCGACCTGCTGCTGCGCCAGGGCGACGCTGCGGATGCCATGTTCATCGTCGTATCCGGGCGCTTCGCAGTCCTTCTCAACGGCCGCTCGACGCCCATCTCGGAGATCGGACCGGGCCAGCCGATCGGCGAGATCGCTTTTCTGTCCGGCGGCACACGGACGGCGACCGTCGCGGCGCTGCGCGACAGCCTTGTTCTGCGGCTCGACCGCCAACGGTTCGAACGGCTGACGGAGAACAACCCGGCGCTGTGGCGGCTGATTACAGTGGCGCTGGCCCGGCGCGTGACCGACCTCAACGCGGCGCGCCCGGTGCCGCCCGATCCGCGGCCGCGCACGCTGGCGCTGATCCGGGCCGGTGGCGCGGCGATACCGCAGCGTTTCATCTCAGGGCTTGCCGAAATGCTGGCGCAACCCTCGCAGAAGCGAAAGGTGCGCGGGCGGCGCGTGCGCGTGATCGATCCGCAAAGTGCGCGCGCGTTGATCGCAAACGACGGCTCATTCGATACGGCGGATGCGACCGCCGCCTTCAACGATCTGGAGCGGACATCCGATTTCGTCATGTATGTGGCCGGGGACACGCTCGACGCATGGTCCGATAAGGCGATCCGGCAGGCCGACATCGTTCTGGAGGTTGGCGTCTTCGACGCGGACGTGAGCGTCAATCCGCTCGAAGCGCGCGCCGCCGCTCTGCTGCCTGCCTCGTCGCGCCGTCTCGTCCTGCTGCACGAGACACGGCGTGCGATCAGCGGCACGAAACGGTGGTTCAACGGACGCTCGCTTGCCATGCACCATCAGGTCGCGCTCGACAACCGCGAAGACTTCGCGCGGCTCGCGCGATTTCTCAAGGGGACGGCGATCGGCCTCATCGCTTGTGGAGGTGGAGCCCTCTGCACTGCGCAGATCGGTCTTTATCGTGCGTTCCTGGAATCCGGCATCCGGTTCGATATCATGGGTGGAACGTCGGGTGGCAGCGCTTATACGGCCGCCTTTGCACTGGGCCGCATGCCCGATGAGATCGAAGCGGCAACACACGAGATGTTCGTGAAAAACCGCGCTATGCGACGGCTGACCTGGCCGCGCTACAGCCTCGTCGACCACAAGCACTTCGACGCCGAACTCCGACGGCACTACGGCGGCTATGATATCGAGGACCTGTGGATCCCGTTCTTTGCGGTCTCCACCAACCTGTCGCAGAACAACCTCCATCGCCATAATGCGGGCGACTTGTGGAGCGCGGTGCGCGCGTCAGCCTCAATTCCGGTCGTACTGCCGCCCTACTACACGAGCGACGGCGAGATGCTCGTCGACGGTTGCCTCATCGACAACGTGCCGATCAAGGCGATGCACGAGATGAAGAGCGGCCCCAATGTCGTGATGAGCTTCGAGGTACCGGAGCTGAAACGCTTCGATGTCGCATACGATGCGCTACCCTCGCGCAATGCGCTGCTGGCGGCGGCGATGAATCCCTTTCATCGCGATGCGCTGCCCGCAGCGCCGGGTCTGCTAACCGTGTTACTACGCAGCCTCATGGCCAATCGGCAGGATTTCACGCGGCACATGACGGAGGAGGACCTGCTGGTTATTCCGCCGGTTCCAGCGGACATGGGTTTTCTCGACTGGCACCGGCACGGTGAACTGGTCAATCTCGCGTATCGCTGGGCAAAAGGCGAACTCGCGCGCGAAGGCTCTGCGATGCGCGACTGGCTCGACGGCGTGATGATGGATGCGCCGGAAGGCTGAGATACTTTTTCAAGAGGACACACGTGCGCGTCACTTGAGCGGTGCCGTCTCGGGTACGTCTCGCAACGACAGAATGTAAAAGGCAATTGCCTCCATCTCGTCCTGACTCAGATGATGGTCCGGCATCATCGGCGGAACCGACCGCAGCCACGCGATGATACCCTCCAGCGTCTGGTCGGGTCGCTTGGCGACAGCGACGAAACCCGGAACGGTGGCGGGACCGGTCTTCTCGCCCTGTCCGGGGTTGAGATGACAGACCGCGCACAGTCGCTGCGCGAGTTCCTCGCCGCGCGCAATCTCGTCGGCGAGAACCCCGCCGGGCGCCAGTAGCCAGAGCAGGCAGGTCACCACCGTAAATACTGCCAGCGGCCGCATCACGAGCCGCTGATGGCGTCGCGGCAGGCGGGATGTGACGGTCTTGCGCGGCGTGAATGCCATCCGAATTCTTCCGAACATTGCGTCGATCGCCATTTCCCGTTGCGGTCCTGAGAGGGCGGCGGTGCGTCGCCATTCGGGTTCATGTTTCATGGAAACAGGTACATAAACCAGTCCATTTTTCTGGGCATGTTTTTCACGCTGAACCACGACACGCTTCAGCCGACCATGTATTAGCCCAAATGAAGGTTGCCTTCCAACCCTTCCCCTTGGCCTCAATGGCCGCTAGATAAGGGCCAGCGCATGCAAAATTCAGCCCTATGAGGCACGACGTCAGGTCATGGCCATCGTTCTCGACACCACCGAAACACCGGCAGCCGTTGCCGAGCGTCCGCAGGCGAAGCCTTCGCTTGCGGGGCTCGACCGGACACGTCTTGCTGGCGCGCTCGCTGCCGCCGGGGTGCCGGAAAAGCAGCTCAGGATGCGCGTCAACCAGCTCTGGAGCTGGATCTATGTTCGCGGCGCGACCTCGTTCGACGACATGACTGACGTGTCGAAGGCGCTGCGCACCAGCCTGGCTGCTGCCTACTCCCTCGACAGGCTCGAGATCGTCACCGAGCAGGTGTCCATCGACGGGACTCGCAAATGGCTGTTGCGTCTGCCGCGGCGCGGGCACGAGGCACAGGCGCCCGAGATCGAATGCGTCTATATTCCTGAAGAGGACCGCGGCACACTGTGCATCTCGAGCCAGGTCGGCTGCACCTTGACCTGCACGTTCTGCCACACTGGCACCCAGCGCCTCGTGCGCAACCTGGAGGCGGAGGAGATCGTCGGGCAAATCCTCATCGCGCGCGACCGCATCGGCGACTGGCCGGAGGCGGTGCCGCCGGGCGACGGGCGGCTGTTGCCGACGACTGAACGCAAGATCACAAATGTCGTCCTGATGGGCATGGGAGAACCGCTTTACAATTTCGACAACGTGAAGACAGCGATGGAGGTTGCTGCGGACGGCGAGGGCCTTTCGCTTTCCAGACGCCGCATCACGCTTTCAACATCGGGTGTCGTGCCGGAGATTGCGCGGTGGGGCGAGGAAGCCGGAACAATGCTCGCCATTTCCCTGCACGCCGTAACTGACGAATTGCGCAACGTTCTGGTACCGATCAACAAGCGCTATCCGATCGCCGAACTTCTGGGTGCGTGCCGCGATTATCCGGGACTTTCCAATGCGCGACGCATCACCTTCGAGTACGTAATGCTGAAGGGCGTCAATGACTCCATCAACGACGCCAAAACCCTCGTCCGGCTGCTCAAGGGCATTCCTGCGAAGATCAACCTCATTCCGTTCAACCCGTGGCCGGGCAGCGCTTATGAATGCTCGGATTGGGAGACGATCGAAGCGTTCGCCGACGTCGTCAACCGCGCCGGCTACGCGAGCCCTGTACGCACGCCGCGCGGCCGCGACATCCTGGCGGCATGCGGGCAGCTCAAATCGGAGAGCGAAAAGTTGCGCGCTTCGGCACGTCGTGACCCAGTTGTCAGCCAGACGACAGAAGCCGCCTCGCTCGCCACCGTTTCCGGCGAGGGCGGGGAGGGCTAGGACGCATGGTCTGGCGCACGCTGGGGCGGCTCATTCTCATTCCCGTCGCGGTGGTGATTGCCGGCCTGGTCGGCGGTCTCGTGCTTGTAACGCTCGGGCTGGAGCGGTTTACACAGGCGATCCAGGGCCACTGGCAGGATGGAGACACCGTCGGCGGGATCTACGACCTGCTCGTTCAAGGACATCTACTCGTCTCGGGCCTGACGCTGATCCCGGCGCTCGCCGTCGTGATCATCGGCGAGGTCGCGCGCATCCGGTCGATGCTTTATTACGTGCTGGGCGGTGGGCTGTCGCTGGTCGCGGTGCCGCTGTTGGCGCGTTATGGAGAGGTTGGCGCCAGCTCTACGCTGCCCATGGCTGCTTGGCAGGTGTTCGCCACGGCCGGGTTCGCCGGGGGCTGGATCTACTGGCTGATCGCCGGCCGGAATGCGTGAGATGCTCTCCTGCACGGGTTGAAGACGGCCGATCCGCCAATTGGGCACGGTGCGCCGAAGTCCTCAGGGCAGAGCGCGTACAGCAACGACGACCATGCCATGGATGCTTCTTCTGAACGTCATTTTGCAATGCAGCATCATTGCTGCGGCGCAATAATTGTGCTATAGTGTGTTGCAGTTTTTCTCGGATTTGTAGCCACCCCACGCCAGAGTGAGGCCCGTCATGACCAGCCAGACCGATCTGACGCAGCGCTTTGCAATGTCGTCGGCCGAAGCGGCGGCGGGATATGCCACGGCCGCGGTGGCGGCCTATGTCGATCTCACCAGCCAGGTCATGGGGTTCTGGGCCAATGCGTTCGATTCGATGCTGGGCAATGCTGAGCCGCGCTCTTGGTACCGTCACCCCGATGCATCGGAGCGTTCGCAAGCGTTCGGGACTATCGGCCTCAGTTGGGTGCCGATGATCGCGCCGAATTTCGCCAGCCCGAGCCGTGCGGGCGCAGCCGGTTATACGCCGATGTTCGATCCCTTCAGCCTATGGATGAAGGCCTGGCCGCTGCAGGGGAACCCCGCCGCTTGGCCCATGGCATTCATGATGATGGGGATGGGCGTGTCGCGCTCGGTTGCCTATCCCCTGGCTGAAGCCAATACCGCGGCGATGGATGCGGCCGAAGCTGCCGGTAGAGCCGTGGATGAAACCTTTTCGCGTTACCGGTCGGACGGCGGGCACGCCAGCGCGCAATTGCGGATCCAATCGAGCAAGGCGATCGCGGCGGCAATGATGCCGCTCGGGCTGCAGGCCGTGGCACCTTGGCTCACTGCGTTCGCGTCGATGCCACGGACCTTTTGACATCGTAACGACGCTTTGAAACGCGGTGCCGCCGCAAGTTCCCATAGTGGTGAGAACGAACAAATAGGAATGGGCCGCATTTTGTGGACGCGGCCCAGTTCATTTTTCGATTTCGCGTCAGACGACGATCAATTTGCGGGTAGGGCCGGCGGCTTCACGGTTTCTTCGTCGCATCGGCGGCAGGCTGAGCGGGCGTTGCAGCTTTGGCTGGGTTTGCCTTCTTCGCAGCGAACCCCGCCTTCTTTCTGCAATATGCCTTCACCGCCTTGCCGTCCTTGCGGGTCGTGGCAGCAATCCAGGAGCAGGTTTCGCTCAATTTCATACAAGCGGCCTCTTGCAGGCCCTTGCACGGCGATACCGTCTTGGCCGGCTTCGCTGCAGGCTTAGTCGTCTTGGCGGGGGTCGCCGGCGTAGCCGGCGCGGCAGGACTTGCTGGCGTCGCGGTGGCGGGTGCCTTCTGCGCCATGGCTACAGGCGCCAGGCTGGCAAGCGCGAGACCGGCGATCGCCACCAGCTCGATCATAGGTTTGGAAATTCTCACGGCAATCACCTCCATGTGCTGATGCCGATGCGGATTCGTAGCGGTTTGGCCGCATGTTAGACAGTCGACGGACTCACAGATACTCCCACTCCAATCCGGAATTATGGCGGACTTCGCGGTGCGGACACTTTCAGTTTCTTCGCGTCTTCCGTTGCGGGCCAGTTGGCAACAACGGCGCCTGCAACACCATCCTCCCTGGTTAGGACGGACCATGGATCGATGTGAAAACGGGGGATCCAACCTCTTGCGATCAAGGCCGGTCTGCCTATAGTGCCGAGCCGTTTTAAAGACCTATCGCCAAAACCCCCTCGAAAGCCGAAGGCACTTCCATGTCAATGAACACGTCTGCCATCAAAAAGGTCGTGCTCGCCTACTCAGGCGGCCTGGACACCTCGATCATTTTGAAATGGCTGCAGGAGACCTACGGCTGCGAGGTCGTCACCTTTACCGCCGATCTCGGGCAAGGCGAGGAGCTGGAGCCGGCGCGCAAGAAGGCGGAGATGCTCGGCATCAAGCCCGAGCACATCTTCATTGAGGATCTGCGCGAGGAGTTTGTGCGGGGTTATGTGTTCCCGATGATCCGCGGCAACGCTCTTTATGAAGGCGTTTACCTGCTCGGTACGTCGATCGCGCGGCCACTGATCGCCAAACGCCAGATCGAAATCGCCCGCGAAACGGGAGCCGATGCGGTGTGCCATGGCGCTACCGGCAAAGGCAACGACCAGGTGCGTTTCGAACTCGGCTACTATGCTCTGGAGCCTTCGATCAAGATCATCGCACCCTGGCGGGAATGGAGCTTCAAGAGCCGCGAGGATCTGATCTCATTCGCCGAGAAGCATCAAATTCCAGTGGCGAAGGACAAGCGCGGAGAGGCACCGTTCTCGGTCGATGCTAACCTGCTGCATTCTTCCTCTGAGGGTAAGGTTCTGGAAGACCCGAACGAAGAGCCGCCACCCTACGTCTACATGCGAACGATCGCGCCGGAGGATGCCCCCGACGCGGCAACCATCATCACCATCGGCTTTAAGAAAGGCGATGCCGTCTCGCTCAATGGCAAGGCCATGAGCCCTGCAACGCTACTCGCCATGCTCAACGATCTGGGGCGCGACAACGGCATTGGCCGGGTCGATCTGGTCGAGAACCGTTTTGTCGGTATGAAGAGCCGCGGCGTCTATGAAACGCCCGGTGGCACGATCCTGCTCGCCGCGCACCGGGCGATGGAAAGCCTGACTCTCGACCGTGGCGCCGCGCACCTCAAGGACGAGCTGATGCCGCGCTATGCCGAGCTCATCTACAACGGCTTCTGGTTCTCGCCAGAGCGCGAGATGTTGCAGGCACTGATCGACAAGAGCCAGGAAAACGTCGAAGGCGAGGTGCGACTGAAGCTCTACAAGGGCAACGTCATCGTCATCGGTCGCAAGAGCGACAAGTCGCTTTACAATATGAACCTCGTCACCTTCGAGGATGACCGCGGCGCCTATGACCAGAAAGACGCAGAAGGCTTCATCCGCCTGAATGCGCTGCGTTTGAGGACGCTTGGTATGCGGGACAAGGGGTAGCGCCTGCACGACAATCGTGCCGGCAACAGGTGCCCGTCACCTTCACCGCTGCCGCTGGTGCATGCGCGGGCTTGTGGTTATGCTGCACGACGCATGACCAAGAGCCTCGATTTACGTGAGAGCACCGCGAGCGACTTGCCGGCCATCGTGGTGCTCTATTGCGCTAGCTTTCCGGACGAAGACCTGTCGCCACTGCTCGAAGATCTGCTGGCAGATCGAAGCGGTGTCCTGTCGCTTGTTTGGGACCATAGCGGGACAGTCGTCGGACATGTGGCGTTCAGTATGTGCGGCATCGACGAGCGGCCCGGACACGCGGCGCTTCTCGGCCCGCTCGCGGTCCTGCCCGAATGGCAGCGAAAGGGCCTCGGCGCCGCACTCGTTCGTGAGGGTTTGAACAGAATGGCGCATGCCGGCGTGACGCTTGTGCTCGTTTTGGGGGACCCCGCGTACTACGGACCATTGGGCTTTGCGAGGGAAGCGAACGTCGCACCTCCCTATCCACTGGCTGCGGAATGGCGCACGGCTTGGCAATCGTTGCGACTTCACGGGGGCGACGCCAGATCCCACGGTCAACTCATCGTACCCGAGCCGTGGCGGCGGCCGGCGTTATGGAGGCCCTGACAACGCACGCTCGCCGAGCGGTCAGGCCATCTTCATTGTGCAGAAAAGTACATCAGCCAAAATCAAGGCGATGCCAAAGAGGCGCACGGGTCTCGAAAAGCGCAATCCCCGTGGGCGGCACGGATGACGCCGTGGTGGACGTGGCGCTAAGCTCCGGGCGGTTTTCAGTGTGCCCTGGTATCCATGACGCATTTCAAGCTCAGCAGGACGCTCAGGCGTTCGTATTTCATTCTCGGTTTCACGCTGGTCGTTGCATTCATCGCGCGCCTGTCCGAGCACATTCCAGGATTGGCCGGAAGCGGCCTGGAGCAGATCCTCAAGGACGTCTACGACTATCTCAAGGACATGGCGCTGGTGCTCGTCACCGTGATCGCGGCCTACCTTGCAAACGTGTTCCAGAAGCGCTCCAAGTTCGTCGAAAATCTCGAACAGGAATGGCGCGGGATCGTCGCAACGAAGACAGCGCTGCTGTGCTACCTCGACCGTCCGTATCCGTCGATGGACGACTACGTCGCCGCCTATAGCCGCATTTCCGAGACGATCGACAACATGAGGATTGTCTATCGGAATGCAGGCGAAACGGACAAGCTCGTCGGACTTTATCCATATGCGCCCCTGCACGATATGCGGCGCGCGCTGCAGTGGCTCGACCCGCGCAAAAAGCCGAATACGGCGGCGGCCGAGCGAAAGCTCGCGCAGGAGGCGATCCAGCAAGCGTTCGAGGCGTTGCGGGAAAACTTCCTGGAAGAGCTCGACCTGGAGGAACCGCGCCACCCGCTGCTCATTTCGGGAGGGCGCCGGCTCAAGCGCTCTGGTGCAACGCGCGGCGTCAAGGGCGAGCAGGACCGGCAGCGCAAGAAGCACGATCGCGAGCCACAACCGCGACCCGATATCGATACGCTTCTAGCGCACCTCTACTACGACGAGCAGCAAGCCAATGGCCGCAACGCAAGCGACCCTGGCAATGGCGGCCCGGCTCAGGCGCGCGGCGTCGATGTGTAGAGCAGCCCCCAATTGATCCGGCGTGGCTATACGGCGGCACGGTTTACCTGCTACAGCCCCCGGAAGGCGAGGTTGATGGGCGAGCCATAGTGGCGAGGTAACCGCACGTCTCATCAGGCAGATCAGCGGCTACAGTGGGCTGATCGGTCTCGGCCAGCGTCACACGGGACTTTTTTTCAGGGTTGGCCGTCCGCAACTTCGCGCAATGCCTCGTTTGCGCAAGATGCGTGCAAGTTGCTCCCGATGTTGCCAATTCCATGCCGCAGGCGGATGGGACCGTACAAGCTTGGCAGCGCGTCCTTTATCAGGGCCTTGGCAGGATGTGACAGAGGCGCTGCTAGCCGGGACATGCCGGATGTGTTACCTCCTCGGCCGATTTTGCGCCGCACAAGCAGTAAGCAACATTGCGGCCGGCGCCCCATATAAGCTCCCAGACGGGCCGAACCCAGGACACCCATGCAGCTCCGCAACATCGCCATCATCGCCCACGTCGACCATGGCAAAACCACGCTGGTCGACCAGCTCCTGAAGCAGTCGGGCGCCTTCCGCGACAACCAGAAGGTCGCCGAGCGCGCCATGGATTCCAACGACATAGAGCGCGAGCGCGGCATCACGATCCTCGCCAAATGTACCTCGGTCGTGTGGAACGACATCCGCATCAACATCGTCGATACGCCAGGGCATGCGGATTTCGGCGGCGAGGTCGAGCGGATCCTCAACATGGTCGACGGCGTGATCGTGCTTGTCGATGCCTCGGAGGGGCCACTGCCACAGACCAAGTTCGTTGTCTCCAAGGCGTTGAAGCTCGGCATGCGGCCGATCGTGGCGATCAACAAGATCGACCGGCCCGACGAGCGACACCTGGACGTTCTCAACGAGATCTTCGATTTGTTCGCCAACCTCGACGCCAACGACGAGCAGCTCGACTTCCCCGTGCTCTACGGCTCAGGCCGCAATGGCTGGATGGCGCTGGACCCGGCGGGTCCGCAGGAAAACCTGGCGCCGATGTTCGATCTCATCGTCAATCACGTGCCGCCGCCGAAGGTGGAGCCGGGGCCGCTGCGCATGCTTGCCACGACGCTGGAAGCAGACCCCTTCTTAGGCCGTATCCTTACGGGGCGCATCACCTCGGGCACCATCAAGCCGAACCAGCAGATCAAGGCGCTTTCGCGCGACGGACGTGTGATTGAGACATTCCGCGCGCAAAAGGTACTGGCGTTCCGGGGATTGGAGCGCACCGCCGTTGACCAGGCCGAGGCAGGCGACATCGTCGCCATCGCGGGTATGGCGGAAGCAACGGTCGCCGACACGCTGTGCGATCCTTCCGTTACCGAGCCGCTCGCCGCGCAGCCGATCGATCCGCCGACGTTGTCGATGACCTTCCGCATCAATGACGGCCCATTCGCCGGTCAGGAGGGCGACAAGGTGCAGAGCCGCGTAATCCGCGAGCGCCTTCTGAAGGAGGCAGAACGCAACATCGCCATCCGCATTACGGAGAATCCGGACAAAGATTCCTTCGACGTTTCTGGCCGCGGCGAGCTGCAGCTTGCCATTCTCATCGAGAACATGCGCCGCGAAGGCTTCGAACTCACCGTGTCGCGACCGCGCGTCGTCTACCAGACGGATGAAGCGACCGGCGAGCGGATGGAGCCGATCGAGGAAGTGATTATCGACGTCGACGAGGATCACTCCGGGATCGTCGTGCAGAAGCTTTCCGAGCGTCGTGCGGACCTGATGGAAATGCGGCCTTCGGGCGGCGGTCGCCAGCGACTCGTTTTCTACGCCCCGACGCGCGGGCTGCTTGGCTATCAAAGCGAGCTCTTGTCGGATACCCGCGGTACTGCCGTCATGAACCGCCTTTTCCACGAATACGCTCCTTACAAAGGCGAGATCCAGGGGCGGCGGACCGGTGTGCTGATTTCCAATGGCGTCGGCGAGGCAACGGCCTATTCGCTGTTCTATCTGCAGGAGCGCGGGCCGATCATGATCACACCGCAGACGCGGGTCTATGAGGGCATGATCGTCGGCCAGCACACGCGCGACAACGACCTCATTGTCAACGTCATCGAAAACAAGAAGCTGACCAACATCCGGGCTGCCGGCAAGGATGAGGCATTGACGCTGACACCGCCGATGCGGCTGTCTCTCGAGCGAGCGCTTTCCTACATCAATGACGACGAGCTGGTGGAGATCACGCCGGATTCGATCCGTCTGCGCAAACGCTGGCTCGATCCCAACGAGCGCAAGAAGCAGGAGCGCAAGCGCGAGGCTTCCGCCGCCTGAGGGCATCGCACGTCAGTTGCCGATTGCGTTGGCCACCATCCAGGCGGGTTTTTCCGCGTTTGGTGGGACCGCACACCTGTCGCGCGGCCGCTCAAAACTGAACCAAATCTTAACGCCGCACAGGCGAGGACCGGAGCAGCGTAAACTATAAACAAATGCGCAACGGCCCGGTAACCATGTCTGGCAAGCTTCTGTTGACCTTTTGCACCCCTAATTATCGCTAGTTTCTCGTTAATTTTTGGGGGCTCGCGATGCACTCCGCAATCGCAGATCAGTCACAATACGTCGTACAACACTCCGAACTTCCAGATCTCATTGCGAAGCGCTACTCCGGCTGGCACGCAAGCGCGCCGGTGCTGACGGCGCTTGCGTTCGCCGCCATCATCGGCAGCATCTTGGCCGCCATTTTACATTCCGCTGCTTTGGGCCTGATGGTATCGGTGATGGCTGTCTTGATGATTGGCGCGGCGGGTTTCACCTTATTCAGCTTTTATGCGACCGGCGAACTCATCGAGGTGCGATTTGAAAAGTCGAGCCGGGTCGCGCGGCTGCTTTTTCGCGGGCCTGTCGCGCATACTGCACGGGTCGTGCCCATCAGCCACATAAGCGGCGTTCGCATGGCCATGCGCTATGACAACCGCGGTCAGAAGGTTTCAGAACCGACGCTGGATCTTGCCAATGGACGCCGGATCGCCCTGCCGCAGTCCACAACCTGGTCTGATATCGAAGCAATCCGCGCAATCATCACCGACGACGTCGATGAAGTCGCGGAGGCCTGGGCGCGCAAATCAAGCAGCGCGGCCTTAGCCTACGGCCGCGCGCGACGCCAGGCACCAAAATAGCACCTTGTTTCGAGGTGCCTTTTATTGGTCGTCCGAGCTGCTTTTGCGGCAGCCCGGCGTGCCGGCCAGCGGGTGAGCACAGGACGCGATCTAGAGCCTGATCGGCTGAGATGGAAGCGCGACTGCTTCCATAGAGGGCGTGATTGAGGCTCTCAAACAAAGAGATAGAGCAGGGTCAAGACGGCCAGACGTAATTCAATTGATTCAATCAAAACCTGACCGGCTCTAGCACCTTGTTTCGAGCGTGTTTTTCACGCTGAACCGCTGCACACTTCAACTCAACATGCTCTATAGACGGTTCCATTTCTGAATCGCAACGTTATACTATTTCTATCTGGTGCACCTGCAGGGATGCGCCTTGCATGCAATTCCTGAAACTGGCGCAACTCCAAGGCCTGAAATAGGAGGAGTCAATGTTGAAACTTGCCGCCGCATTCGCGATTGCCGTCTTCGTTGCGACACCGGCCTTTGCCGACGAAAAGCCGTCCGACGACGAAGCAAAGACGATCAGCGAAGCTCTGAACGCCATGGGCTGCACAGAGTATGAAGAGGTCGAGAAGGAGAAGAGGTCGGACGGCGGGTACCATTTCGAGATCGACGACGCCAAGTGCGACGATGGCGAATACGACATCAAGCTCGATCAGAACTTCAAGCTCATCACCAAAGACCGCGAGTGACGCGCTGGCGAACCGAAATATGAATGTCCAGAGCCAGCCGCCGGATCTTATCCGGCGGCTTTTCTGCGTCGTCCACGGCACTAGATCGCGTTCATGTTTGACGGAAAATGGACGCGATCCAGCACCTTGTTTCGAGCATGTTTTTCACGCTGAACCACTGCACACTTCAGCTAAACATGCTCTATGCACGTCCTGCGACGTGAGACCTATCCTTGCCCGATGCCCCGAAGCCCTTTTGGAGACCAACGCTTGACCAACAACCTGCCCGTGTCCTCCCGGACGGCAGCCAGCGCGGCGGCGGCTGTCTGCGGGTGGCCATCCGATGTCACGCCCACGAGCGAATACGAGGCAGCACTCGATTTTGCGCGTTCCAGCGAGGGCAGTTTGTTCGTTACCGGACGGGCGGGGACGGGCAAATCCACGCTGCTGCGCTGCCTGCGCGATGGCCTGACGGCCGAGACAGTGGTGGTAGCGCCAACAGGACTTGCAGCCGTCAATGTGGGTGGACAGACGATTCACTCGTTCTTCGGCCTGCCACCGCGCCTCATTCGTTCCGACGACGTACGCCGCAGTCGTAATGGGAGGGTCATGCGACGGCTGGAAATCCTGATCATTGACGAGATCTCGATGGTGCGTTCGGATCTGATGGCGGCGATGGATCTCTCGCTGCGGCTCAATAGGGGACGGCCGCGCGAACCTTTCGGCGGTGTGCGCTTGATGATGTTCGGGGATCTCCATCAGCTACCTCCCGTCGTGACCGACCATGAAGTCGCCGAGCATCTGGAAAGCGTGCACGGCGGCCCGTTCTTCTTCTCGGTCGCAGCCCTGCAGGAGGGCGCGGGTACCAGCCTCCTGGAGTTGGGTCAGGTCTTCCGGCAAAGCGACGAGGCGCTGCTTCATGTGCTCAACCGTGTTCGCGACGGCGAAGCCGACGAAAACGACCTTGAGGTGCTCAATGCTCGCGTAAATCCCATCCGCACGCTGGGCGAGGGAGATCCCTACGTCATCCTGACGCCGACGAATGCGGCGGCCCAGCGCATTAACATGGCCTACCTCGATGCGCTTCCTGACCGGGCCCGAACGTATGAGGCGGGCGTGACCGGGGAATTCAACGCCGCCTCACAGCCGACCGACCAGCTTTTGGTTCTGAAGCCCGGTGCGAAGGTGATTTTGCTGCGCAACGATCCCGACCGCCGCTGGGTCAACGGTACGATCGCGCGAATTTCGAGGCTCAGCGAGCGCCAAGTGTTCGTCGAAGTCGGCGGGCGGGAATACGAGATCGAGCAGGTATCGTGGGAGAGCCGGCGCTATGCCTTCGACCAAAGCACAGAGAAGGTCGTGGAGACGGTCGCTGGCACGTTCAAACAGTTTCCACTGCGACTCGCCTGGGCGCTCACCATCCACAAATCACAAGGGCTGACGCTCGACCGGGTGTACATCGATCTGGGCCGCGGCACTTTCGCGCATGGGCAGGCCTACGTCGCGCTATCGCGTTGCCGTGCGCTGGAGGGTCTGGCGCTGGCGCGGCCGCTGAAGCCGAGCGATATTCTGTTCGATCCTGGCGCAATGGGCTATCGCGACGTGTTCCCGCGCCTTCTGTGACGGTTGGAACTTTCTGTTTTTGCGATGCAAATTATAATCTTGACGACAAATTGTGCGACGCACAATTGCAAGTGAATATTTCCCGAGAGGCTTGACCCTTACGTAAGTCCGAAAATCCGAGACCCGTGGCTGGAAAAATCAGTGCTTTCGATGAATCTTTGTCGCAAAGCAATAATCTTGATGTTGCGGCGCACAATAAACTGCGATATAAGAATGGTGAGCGGCGCCCCAGAGGGGCCGCCAGCCGAGAATTCGAACCCGAACCCGCAATCGTCAGATCATGAGGAGCAGAATCATGAACGACCAATTCGCCCGCCAAGCGCAGGACATGTTTGCCGCAGCCAAGGACGCCCGCATCCCCGAGAACCTGCAGGCTCTCGCCGAGGAAGGCGTGCAGAAGACCCGCGAGGCCTATTACAAGATGAGCACCGTTGCGAAAGACAACGCCAAGGTCGTCGAAGAGGTCGTGCTCGCTTCGCAGGCCGGTGCAAAGGCGATCGGCGAGAAGCTCCTGCACAACACGGTCGTCAACACCGAGGCAGCGTTCGACGCCGCACAGGCCATCGCCCGCGCCAAGACGCTCCCCGAGGTCGTTCGCCTTCAGGCCGACTTCCTGCAGCAGCAGTTCGCCGTTGCCGGCGCCCAGAGCAAGGAGCTTTTCGAGCTCTCCGCACGGGTGACCAAGCAGACCATCGACACGGTCAACGCGGCCGCCACCAAGAGCTTCGAGCAGCTGAAGAAGGCCGGTTAATTACCGCCTCCTGATCCCGACGGTCAGACAGCGGGGCTGCCACCGTCGCGCTCGAAACACGAAACGCCTGGAAGCTCACGCTTCCAGGCGTTTTGCATCATGGCGTTATTATCGGCCGGCACGCCGCATCTTTCAGGTTGCCTGTCGCACGACGACGCCGATGTCGGCGGCGCTTCCCGCCGCACGCCGTCAAGTCGCAGCGACAACGAAAAAATGCTGCTGCCGGCAACACAATCAGCCGAGACAAACCCATTTTTCGCGCTATAGTTAGCGCATGCTTGGTTCGAGTTCTCATGTACGCGTGCGTTGTGGTCAGCTTTCCGATGCGAAAGCCCTGGCTGACGTTTTCGAGCGTTCCTGGCGGCATGCCTATGTCGGCATCCTGCCGCGTGCTCATCTCGATTCCCTCATCCTCAGACGTGGACGCCGGTGGTGGACGAGCGCCATCCGCTCAGGCGATCGCATTCTCGTCCTCGAGGTGTCGGGCGAGATCTGCGGATATGCTTCATGCGGCCCGGCGCGCCATCGCGGGCGATACGAGGGCGAAATCTACGAGCTCTACCTCGCTCCCGAATATCAAGGGTTGGGGTTCGGCGAACTGCTGTTCGAGGCATGCCGCAACGAACTTGACCGGCGCAAGCTCAATGGCCTGATCGTGTGGGCTCTCGCCGACAATGATATCGCCGCCGATTTCTATTGGCGGCGCGGCGGACGGCCGGTGCAGCAGGTAACCGACCGCGTCGGCACGGTCGACATGGCTAAGATCGGCTTCGCTTGGCCATAACGCTGCGCTTTTTGCGTCGCGGATCGGACGCCCATTTGCAAAACTCCTACGACGCCGGCGTGAAGAGCGCCGGCGCGTTCATGTCGGTGCGTTCATGTCGGTTCCAGGCCGCGGCCGGTGCCTGAGCGGCGCGTGCAGCCGGGAGCATCGAACAAAAGGGGGGATTGCACGCAGCGCCCGCCTCAGGCAGCTAGAGCAGGTCAGATTTTGATTGAAATCACATCTGGCCGTTGTGACCTGCTCCATCTCTTTGTTTGAGAGCTCAATCACGGCTTCGACGGATGCAATTGTGCATCCATCTCAGCCGATCAGGCTCCAGGGCGCAGCGACACCAGATCGTGTTTCATAGAAACACGTACGCAACCCAGTTCCCGGTCTTGAGCATGTTTTTCACGCTGAACCGCTGCATACGTCAACGGAACATGCTTGAGGCTTCGGCCATAATTCACAAACCGACTTAGGAGACCCCGCACATGCGCATCGACGCTATCTCCATCGGCAAGCATCCCCCGGACGACGTCAACGTCATCATCGAGGTGCCTGTCGGCGGCGAGCCCATCAAGTATGAGCTGGACAAGGACGCCGGCGCACTGGTGGTCGATCGCTTCCTCTACACGCCTATGCGCTATCCGGGAAACTACGGCTTCATTCCGCATACGCTTTCACCCGACGGCGATCCACTCGACGTGCTCGTTTGCAATAGCCGGACCATCGTGCCTGGCGGCGTCATCAACTGCCGGCCGATCGGTGTGATGATGATGGAGGACGACGGCGGCGGCGACGAGAAGCTGATTGCAGTCCCGAGTTCCAAAATCTCTGCGCGCTACGACCGTGTTCGCACGGTTGCCGACCTGCCGCCGATCACGAAGGCACAGATCGAGCATTTCTTCCAGCATTACAAAGACCTGGAACCCGGAAAGTGGGTTAAGATCGTGAGCTGGGGCGATGTTGACGACGCCAAGCGGGTGATCCGCGAGTCAATTGAGCGGGCGCAGGCGGCAAAGTCCGCCAAGGGCGCATAACTGCAATTGATCATGCGCACTTTCGAACCCGGCCGGGCGTTGCTATACCCCGCGCCGGGACATTGGCGCATGCACGGCTGGTGCATGACCTCCAGAAGCGAGGACCGGCATGAGCGATATGAGAATTGCCGTGATGGGCGCAGGCGGACGCATGGGGCGCGAGCTTGTGCGCTCGGTCCACGCGCTCGAGGGATGCGTCGTGGCGGGCGGGGTCGAGCGCCCAGGCTCGCCTTTTCTCGGAAAGGACGTCGGCGCAGTCGCCGGTATTGGTGACGTGGGCGCGGCGATCCTTGAGGATCCGCTGGACGTCTGCGCAAAAGTCGATGCCATTCTCGACTTTACGTCGCCGAAGGCCACCGTCGAGTTCGCTGGCATTGCTGCCAATGCGCGCATCGTCCACGTCATCGGTACAACCGGCCTAAGCGCCGACGACGAGGCGGCCATTGCTGCGGCCGCGCGTCATGCCACGATCATCAAGGCCGGCAACATGAGCCTCGGAGTGAACCTGCTCATGGCCATCACGCGGCGTGTTGCCGAGGCGCTCGATGCCGATTTCGACATCGAGGTCGTGGAGATGCACCACAGGCACAAGGTCGATGCCCCCTCCGGCACCGCATTGATGCTCGGGCAAGCCGCAGCCGACGGCCGCAATGTCTCGCTCGAAAACGTCTCCGTGCGTTGCCGGGATGGTCACACCGGCGCGCGCCGCCGGGGCGATATCGGCTTCCAATCGCTGCGCGGCGGCAGCGTGGTCGGTGACCACACGGTCATCTTCGCAGGCGAAGGCGAGCGCGTGGAACTGACACACATTGCCAGCGATCGCGGGATCTTCGCGCGCGGCGCTGTCAAAGCGGCCTTGTGGGGACGCGGGCAGGGACCCGGGCTTTTTGCGATGTCCGACGTTCTCGGACTTTGAACTTGCGAAAGCGGGCGGCGCGCGAGACGCCAGACAGCCGAGCAGGCCCGACCCGACTGTTTTTGAGAGGATCGATCGAGACATGGACAACGTTCTTGTGCTGGTGCGGCACGGCCAAAGTGAATGGAACCTCAAGAACCTGTTCACAGGCTGGCGGGATCCCGACCTGACCGAGAAGGGTGTGGCGGAGGCGAAGCGGGCTGGAGAATTGCTGAAAGCGCGGGGATTCCATTTCGACATTGCCTTCACCAGCGCCTTGCACCGGGCGCAGCGGACACTCAACCTGATTCTCGCGGAACTCGGGCAGAATGAGCTTGAGACCATTCGGGACAAGGCGCTCAATGAGCGTGACTACGGCGATCTGTCCGGGCTCAACAAGGATGACGCGCGCAAGAAGTGGGGAGAGGAGCAAGTCCTGATCTGGCGACGCAGTTACGACGTCGCTCCACCCGGCGGCGAGAGCCTGAAGGATACTGCTCAGCGCGTGCTGCCGTTCTACAAGACCCACATCTGGCCGAAGTTGCAGGCGGGGCAGAATGTCATCGTCGCCGCCCATGGCAACTCGATCCGTGCGCTCATCATGTATCTGGAGGAGTTGTCGGCAAAGCAGATCCTGGAGCGCGAGGTGGCGACGGGCCAACCCATCATCTACCGCCTTACCGAGGTTGGGCAGGTGGCCAACCGGCACGATCTGGTCGCCTGAAGCGGGTGGAGCAATTCCATGGCGATCGACGATCTTGTACCGGCATCCGATGAGAAAGCTGGCGGCCACGAGCGCGACCGGTGGATTGGCGTCTATATCGGGGTGCTCGCTGTCATCCTCGCGATCTCGGCTATGGGTGGGGACAATGCCGCAAAAGAGGCGACGCTGAAGAACATTGCCGCAGCGAATACCTGGGCGTTCTTCCAGGCCAAGAACGTGCGCCGCCAGCTGATCCGCTCGCATATCGAGGATCTGGAACTACTCCTGGAGACCTCGACAGGGCTTTCACCCGGACAGCGAGCGCGTATCGCCGAGAAGATCGCTGCCAACAAGACCACCGATGCAAAGCTGACGAGCGATCCGGAGTTCAAGGAAGGACTCGACGAACTGTTCCAGCAAGGCAAGGCGCTTGAAGCGGAACGGGATCGGGCGATGTCGCAGGACCCCTATTTCGATTATGCCCAGGCGTGCCTGCAGATCGCTATCGTCCTGGCATCTATCGCGATCATCTCCGGCGCCTTGCCACTCCTCGTGCTCAGCATGGTCCTCGGGTTCGCCGGCACGCTGCTGACGTTCAACGGCTTCACGATGCTGGTGAACGTGCCAGGATTCGGCTGACTTCGCGGGACACGTCGCATGCGGAATTCCGGAATGGCGCATCCGTGCTGCGCAATCACCGTGACTGGGCGAATGGCGAGAGCGCCGTCATCGATTCGGCTTTGAGGCCATCGCGTGGCTGGCTAAACTGTGATTGCGCGGAGGGCACGGCTGCGGTCGTTACCGGCGCGCCATCCGCGCCGTTTGTCTTGGCGGCATTCATCGGCGCCAGATCGAACGCCATGATGCGTGCGTCCACATCGATCGCACGACATTCTCGGGCACCGAGATGTTCATTCAAAGCCCGCACCCGCTGCTCTGACTTGCGATAGTTCTCTGCGTTTTTCAGCCCGCCCTCGGGGCCGCCAAACATGCGGCCGTAGACGCTGACGAGCGTCGTGGGCAATGCATCCCGCTCGGCGTCGATACGCGCCTTTGCCGTTTCCATCTCCTTCAGACCGAGCTCCACCTCGTTGGCAAGCCGCCGGCAATCCAGATCGCGTTCGGAAGCCAGCAGCACATAGCCGCCATCGGGCTGATGACCGGGGTGAGGGATGCCTGCGAGGTCTGTCATAGTCGAACAGCCTCCGGCGAGCCCGACCAGAATGGCCAGCCAACCCGTCAGCATCCAATTTGACGAACCCTGCACCCGGTCCCCCGAAATCCCCAAATCTTCGCCCCCGCCCCTCGCCACACGTCTGGCGCCTCCTCCTGGGCGGGTGAACTGGTCAGTTTGGCCTTGCGGCTCGCGGCCACTGCCAAATCAGTTCGCGGGAGATTAAAGGCGGCCCTTGCCCGGGCTGCAAGACGCGTTACGGACACAAGTCCGGGTTTTCGGAAGAGATCATCGCTGGTTGGAGCTGCAACAGGCGAGCGCAGGCCGTCTCAAGGCAAGCTAAGCCGTACGGGAGCACTGCGCGCAACAGCCTCGCCGCCGCGAATGATCTCTGCGCGACCTTCATAGGTGCCCGATGGCCACCGGGCGGCGCGCAGGCGGCGGCCGGCAAAGGCAACATACGTCGCCTTATTGCGATCGAGCGGTTCGGTTGCGTGCTTGACCGCAAAGCCGCCCGGGCCGCTCACCGAGAGGCCGATGCGATCACCGGCCCGCAGATTGGCGAGGCGCGCGAAGAAAAGAAGCGACTTGCTGGACGAATCCGGTAGCGCAACATGGTGGTCGACCTCGAGCTCATCGACGCCGACCTGGCGTGCTGAAAATCCCACTCCCAGGAACTCGCCATTGCGATAGGCGAATGCCTTTGCCGCGGGACCGTCCCACAACGTTGCCGGCGGTCGTATTGCATCGGTAGCCAAGCACGCGTCGCCGACGTGCAGGCCACTCATCGGATCGACGACGGCGCCATGGTGCATCACCATCAGATGCACGTGCGCGAACGCTGCCAATCCCGAATAGCCGACGTCGCCAATGCGCTGGCCGCGTCTCACGGCTTCGCCAATCCGAACGGCGAGCGAACCCTTGCGCATATGGCAGTAGATCGTCTGCCAACCGCCGCCGTGATCGATGATTACGCTGTTGCCGCAGCCGCGCCGCGTCACCTCGGCCCGGGTGGCCACGGTCACGAAGGCATCGTCCATGCCGTCGCGCATGCGTTTGACCACGCCGTCCGCGGCGGCGATCACGGCGACACCCTGCCGCGCCGCGGCCGCCGAGCGCAAGCGGAAGTCCACGCCTTTGTGGCCATCGTAAGTTGCTGATCCACATCGATAGTCGCTTGCGCCAGGGCCTTGATCGAGATCGACATGACTCTGGATGAAGCAGGTCTCGCCCGGGGCGCAGACAATGGGCAAAGACAACCTGGGCGGTGGTCTGCGTGGTGTCGATGCGGGTCTTTGAGATCCGTGAAGCCCCGTTGCTGGAGGGGTTGCCGCTGCCGGCTTAAAGCCGGCAGCGGCTGCAAGAAGAATGAGCACAGCCGCCCATGACATGGCATGCGACCGCAGCTCGGCCATCATTGTCGCGTCCCCCCTACAAAGGCGACGTCACGCAACATCGTCTGCTCGCCGGCAAGAATTGCGCGGAGCGCGGAAATCCTGCCGTTCAAGGTTTGATGTAGGTGTAACCTTGCTCTTGAAGATAGGACAGCTCCGCGACGCCCGACGGGACGATGTCCTCCTTGAAGACTTCGAAAAGATCATTGTCAGGATCAAGTTTGCGTCCCTTCAAAGTATTGGCGCATACGTTGAAAATGACTTTCTGCGTCTTCAAGTTGCTGATTTCGCCCTGGACTTTAAGGTCTTTTACCGCATCGCGCAGCAGGTATACGCCATCGCCGTGAAGTACGACTTTGACCTCGATGTTGTCCTTGCCGACCGCGTTGATATGATTCTGGATGTTCTTCAAGGCAACGATGTACGCCTTGTCATTTTCGCCGCCATCGAAATTGATGTGGTAGACGACCTTCTGCTTACCGTAGCGGCCTTCGGCCTCTGCCGGGTGCGGAGCCAGGAACGAGAATACCGCTATGATCGTGGCAAAGAGTGCAATTGCTCGTGACATGCGGGCCTTCCTCCAAGTTTTTGATCCAGTTTTGAATGGTGCGGCCGCTTTGGACCGCACTGGGCCTTTTTGTTGCTGCCGGTGCCGACGCAGAAATTCGGCCGGCACGATATGCCCTTGACCCGTACCGTTATCGCCAACGGAAACAGCGGGCGGGTGCGCTACTCCATCAGTACTTCAAGATTTTCGCAACTCTTCATGACAGGCGCATCAATCGGCCACCGGAATTATGTCTATTCCTGGTTGCAGGATCTCGTGTGAACGGCTAGCAGAAGGCTCCCGGCTGACCTCCGGAGTGGTTCCCGCTCCACCCCCGAAAAAACGACAGAACGACGGACCCGACAACGCATGTCCACTTATTCCCTGCTTCTTCTTCCCGGCGACGGCATCGGCGTCGAGATCATGGCCGAGGTTGAGCGCATCATCGCCTTCCTCAACTCCCGCTCGAATGCTGCAAAATTCGAAACGACCTCGGATTTGGTCGGCGGCGCCGCCTATGACGCACACGGCGTGTCGATCACGGATGAGGCAATGAGCAAGGCGATGGCGGCGGATGCCATCATCTTCGGCGCGGTGGGCGGGCCGAAGTGGGATGCGGTACCTTATGAGCATCGCCCGGAGGCTGGCCTCCTGCGCCTCAGGAAGGATCTCGACCTTTATGCCAACCTGCGCCCGGCGATCTGCTATCCGGCACTCGCCGACGCCTCGGCGCTGAAGCGCGAGCTGGTCGAAGGTCTCGACATTCTCATTCTGCGTGAGTTGACGGGCGGCACCTACTTCGGAGAACCCAAGGAGATCGTGACGCTGGAGAACGGCGAAAAGCGGGCTGTCGACACCACGCTCTACACGACACACGAGGTGGACCGCATCGTCCGCATGGCGTTCGATCTCGCCCGCAAGCGCTCCAACAAGGTGCATATGGCGGCAAAGTGGAACGTGATGCGCTCAGGCGTGCTGTGGCGCCAGGTGACGGCCGCCGTCCACAAGAGCCATGCGCCGGACGTGGAGTATCATGAGATCCTCGCCGACAACTGTGCGATGCAGCTCATTCGCAACCCGAAGCAGTTCGACGTCGTCGTCACCGACAACCTGTTCGGCGACATTCTTTCCGACGAAGCAGCCATGATGACCGGCTCGCTCGGCATGTTGCCTTCGGCCTCGCTGGGCGGCATCGACGAGAAAACCGGCAAACGCCGGGCACTTTACGAGCCCGTTCACGGCTCGGCGCCCGATATCGCGGGGCAGGGGCTTGCCAACCCGATCGCCATGATCTCGTCGTTCGCAATGGCGCTGCGCTACTCTTTCGATCTCGGCAATGAAGCGGACCTCGTCGAGGGCGCGATCGCCAAGGTGCTGGAAAAGGGCCTGCGTACCGGCGACATCATGCAGCCGGGCATGACCAAGGTGGGTACCGCAGAGATGGGCAGCGCCGTGCTCAAAGAAATGGAGGCGGTGGCGGCCTGATCGGGCGCACGGTCCCTCAATGGCGAGCAACCTGTCCAGCATCGGCTTTGTGTTCGGCGACGCGGAAGATTTTCATGCGCGGATGCTGGTGCTCGCCGAAGAAACGCGCGAGCGGCTCCGCTGCGACGCGGGTGAATATGCCATCTGGCGTTCGCGCACGGGAGCCGAGGTCTGGTTCCATCTCTCAGCGGACAAGGAGGCCGACGGGCCGGCGACCATCGTCGGCCTTGCGCCGTTCTTCGAGGGACAGTCGAGTGTTCCCGTTCTCGTGACGCAGGTCCACAAGCGGCCCGACGATACGCCACTCGAGGGTCTGTTGCACGGTTGGGTGGCGCCCGACGGAAGCGGCGCCGGTGCCTATCCCCTCGCTTTCGATGCCATCGATTTCGCCGCGCATGCGGGGCGCCCCTTGCCGGCGGTCTGGAACTGCCGCGTCACCGGCTTTTGCCGCAATCTCAATGTTCATGCGGATCCCAGCACGCTGCCGGAGATCGGCGAGGGGCAGCGGATTGCGGCACAGGCACTCATTCCGATCGGTCTTTTCAACGATGCGGACGAGGATGCCGCACCGACCGCCGCATCGGCGCCCGAGCCGACCGCGTGGCTTACGGGGATCGTGCGTGCGCATCGGCTGCTGGAGAACGAGGCGACGGGGCGCTCGTTCCACTGGCTGAGCGTGGAAAGCCTTGCTGCGACCTATGATCTCGTTGCAGACCCTGACATCGTCACAGGAGTGATCACAGAGGGCCGGATCGTCGAGGTGATGGCCTGGATGTTCGCGCGGGTGATGGATTGAGCGCACAAGTGGCACAAGAGGGCCGTCACCGGCTCGCAAGTCGCACCTGACGCGGAAATCCCTTCGAGCATCCTTCGGGCACCTGCACTCCCACCAGAGCGAAGGCTGGAGCGGGCAAGCGTTCAATCCGGCGTGCTACACGTTGTGTTGTTCAGCGCAGATGCCTGGCTTACCGACGATAGAGCCGCGCGCGGTCCATGACGGGCGCTTCGGTTCGGAGTGCGCCTGCTGCTCGGTACGGGCGACGAAATAGAACTCGTAGCAGTTGCCGCCGACCTTTTTGACCCGATAGCAGCCACCGCTCGGATCATTGTCGTAGATGGTGCAGAACGTGTCTGCTTGCACCGACCACCTACCAGAAAAGACGTGCGCTGCTTCGCGATACTCAAGGCTCCCGTCATTCCGATAAGCCTCGCTGAAGGGCCGGCCGCTACCGTACTTGCCTTCCAGCGTGCCGCCGGCGAACGCGGTGCGCATGTCGTCCTCGCTCATCCAGTTGCCATCAGCGGCCAAGACCGGGGCAGCGCACGCCATTGCCAAGCCACAGGCCAGGGTGCGCCAATCCCGGATTGGTCTCATCTGGTGATGGTACATGGGCTCGCCTTCCTGGAGCAGGTTGAGCTGAAGTGTCCAGCAATTCAGCGTGAAAAACATGCTCGAAACAAGGTGCTGGATCGCGCTCATGTTTGCCTCAAACATGAACGCGGTCTAGAGCCGGCCTGGTCTTGATTGAATCACTATCCCCTTAATTTGAGAGCCTTAATCACGGCCTCGATGGAAGCAGTCGTGCTTCCATCGAGGCCGATCAGGCTCTGGGGGATCAGACTTTCGATTGCTCGCCGACCGGACGCCCCAGCATGCGCGCAAGTGTGCCATCCTTGTCGATCAGGAGATGCTTCAATGCCCCCACCACATGCAGCACGATCGCCGCGATAAGCAAATTGGCACCGAGCCCATGAACGACGTGGCCGGTCTGATCCATCCATGCGATCTTGCCGATCGGAGGGATGACGATGAGGCCCAGCACGTCAATTTCGTGACCACCGCCCAATGACATCATCATCCCGGAAACGGGCATAAACAGCGTTCCGAGCAGCAAGAACCAATGGGTGAAGAAGGCTCCCCGCTCCTGCCAGGCGGGGGTGTGGGACAGCGCGGACGGAAAACCCTGCGCCAAGCGCCAAGCCAGGCGCCATAGGGCGAACCCGAGAACCGCGACGCCAAGCCCTTTGTGCCACCACATCAGGGCCGATTTCCCATCACCACGCGGCATGTCCTCGAGAATGAGACCGAAGACCAACATGGCAACCATGGCAAAGGCCAGCAGCCAGTGCAGGCCGATGGTTTGAATGCTCAATCTATCTCTATGATCTGTCATCTTTTTTTCCGTAAATGCGTTGTTGCATCTGCCGTGAACACTAGCTTTAACGTTGCATGGCAGTTTAATCCGTCGCGGGACTATGGTGAGGCCCGCCAGCGCCCCATATTGGTCAGGAGAATGAGATGACATCACCGCATGCCACGGTTTCGGCCTGGCGGGTCGTGAGCGTCGCCTTGCCAAGAGACCACCTTGAATCCGGTTGCAAGCACGCGTATGGGATCGCGCTGTCAAGTATTGCCGCCAATCAATGCGGAGGCCGCCAGAGCCTGCGCCTCTCTCAAAGCTAAGGACGCAAAAGTCATGGGCTACAAGGTCGCTGTCGTCGGAGCCACCGGCAACGTGGGCCGCGAGATGTTGAACGTGCTCAACGAGCGCAATTTTCCGGCGGACGAAGTGATTGCTCTCGCCTCGCGCCGGTCGATCGGCACGGAGGTCTCCTACGGCGATAGGACGCTCAAATGCCGAGACCTGGAGAGCTTCGATTTCCGCGGCGTCGATTTCTGCCTGATGTCGGCTGGCTCGGGCGTTTCCAAGGAATGGGCACCCAGGATCGGCCAGCAGGGTTGCATCGTCATCGATAATTCTTCGTGTTGGCGTTACGACCAGGATGTGCCGTTGATCGTGCCGGAGGTGAACCCGGACGCAATCGCGGGCTATCGCAAGAAGAACATTATCGCCAACCCGAACTGCTCGACGGCGCAGCTGGTCGTTGCACTGAAGCCAATCCACGACGCAGCAAACATCAAGCGCATCGTCGTCTCCACGTACCAGTCCGTATCCGGCGCGGGTAAGGAGGCCATGGACGAGCTGTGGCAGCAGACTAAGGCAAAGTACGTCCCGGGCACCGAGGTGGCACCGAAGAAGTTCACCAAGGAGATTGCGTTCAACTGCATTCCTCACATCGACGTCTTCATGGAGGACGGCTACACGAAAGAGGAATGGAAGATGATGGCGGAAACCAAGAAGATCATGGACCCGCGCATCAAGCTGACCGCGACATGCGTGCGCGTGCCGGTGTTCGTCGGACACTCCGAATCCGTCAATATCGAGCTGGAAAAGCCGCTGATGCCGGACGAAGCGCGCGAGATCCTGCGCCATGCTCCGGGGATTTCCGTGCTCGACAAGCGCGAGCCCGGCGGCTACGCGACGCCGGTGGAATGCGCCGGAGAGTTCGATACCTACGTATCCCGCATCCGTGAGGACACGACGGTCGAGAACGGGCTTGCGATGTGGATCGTCTCCGACAATCTCCTGAAAGGTGCGGCACTCAACACGATCCAGATTGCCGAGACGATGATCTCGCGCAACATGCTGGAAAGGGCCGCGTAACTGCTGAGCGCCGTAACACTGCGCTTTCGCGCGTCACGCCAAACGCCCGCTCCAAGCCGAGCGGGCGTTTTTCATTGTGGGGCTTTGCATACGACGAACCGCCGCACACCTTTTCACGCTGAACCGCACTTCAGCTAAGCATGCTTCAGTTCAGCGGAATGTTGAGCCAGAGCGATCCTCCATAGCTGCGGAAGTCATCTCCGCCGATGCCATCGAAATTGCCAGCAGCCCTGAGACCCCATCCCCTCGGCGTCATGATAATCACGCCGCCCTCGACCTTGGCCCTGCTCTCGTCGGACTGCACCATCACGCCGTTGATCACTAGGTCGTCGGTATCGAAATTGTAGATGCCGGTTATGGAAACGTGCGGCTCGATCGTTGTGCCGTAAGCGGTTCTGAACTGGTATCCAACCTCGATCGCACCCGTGAACCGCCCGATCGATGCATCGCCGCCTTTGACGATCTGGTTCAGGCTGTTCCAGTAGGTGTCATATTCCTCGTGACCGTAGGCAAGGCCGATCTGTGGCGAAATACGCCAGGGGCCATAGCGCTCGTTGCCGGTCAGGGTGGCGGTGGTGAGCCACCGTGTCGTGTCGAAGCTGCCGCTCCGCGGTCCGTTCACGTCATCCTTCAGATAGATATCGTTGTTGGACGTGCCCCAAGCAGCGCGTGCGTCGAAGAAGAGCTTGTCGGTGAGGCGCACGCCAATGTAGGGCCCGGCCATCCAGCCCGTGCCGTCGATCTTGCCTCGCTCGCCGGACACAAGCGGATTGATCTTGATGTCCTCGGTCGTATCGTCGATCTGAACCAGCGCGCCGATCAAGATGCCGGGAGCAAGGACGTAATCCGCGCCCACATACAGGATGCGGAAGTCGCCGTCGCGATTGACGCCACCGACATCGTCGCTGTAGCGGCTGATGTGACCTTCCATCCAGATATCGAAGCCTGTGCGCGGCACGACGAACGGATTGGCCATGTGCTGCCCAGCAAAGCTGAGGCCCGCATTGGCCAGCTTCGACCTCTGCTTGGCTTCCTCGTGTTCTGCCGCCATCTCGCGCAACTGGCTGAGGCTGGTGCCGAACTTGAAGCCGCTTTGCGCCATGCCCAGTTGTGAGGCCTGTCCCGCTATCGTATCGAAGAAGGTGTTGCCACGGAGTGCGTCGCCGTTCGGGTTGGTGACATCGCGCGGCGCGTCCTCGTTGGCGAAGTACGGGTTGGTTCCGTTGGACGGTTGTCCGAAAGCACTGCTACCCAGCAGCATCATCGTGCCGCGTTGCGATCCGGCTGCGCTGATGCCCGTGCTGGAGAATTTCAGCGGGCCGTCCTTGATGCTGCCGGTATCCTTCATGCTCGGCGGCTGATCTTCCTGGAGCCGGCGCAGCAGACGGGCGCGGTCAGGACCGTGAGTCAGAAGGTTGTCGACGCGGCGATGGATGAAGCGCTTGGTTTCTTCCTCCATGCGTTCATCCCTCGGATCGAACTTGTTCACGAAGACGCAGGTCACGTCCATGTCCTCGGAAATTTTGAAGCCATTGGTAGCGTCGTAACCGTTGCATGTCAGGCTCGTGAGGTTGTAGGCCTGAACGCTGGATTCACTGAACGTATAGTCGCCGGCAGGCACGGATACATCGGTCACGCTCCCTTGTCCTGTGGTGCCGCTACCTGAAACACCGGGCCCATTGTAGCTGAGCGTGAAGTCTGTTGGACTTGCGGTCCCGCCACCATCGTTCATCACGATCTTTTTCAGGGTCAATTGTGCCTGTTTCGGGCTTCCCTTTCGTCTGTTTGTGATCGTGCAGGCAGCAGGACTAGTGCTCGTATTGCTTGTAGACACCGTGACCTTGTCATCTTCATTACCGTCGCCGCCGCAATTGATGCTCACGAGTTCCCAGCCATCGGGCGGCGTCTCGGTGATGGTGTAGTCGCCCACCGGCACGTCTTTTATTTCTGTGTAGCTGTTCGCAGGAGCCAACATGTAGGACGTTACCGCTTCACCCTTTGTGGCGTTCACTGTGAAGGTGTCACCTCCCTCGCCATCAATCACTTTGATGATCTTGAGTTTTCCGGTCTGGACCTTCGGTGTGCATTTGACGCGATATTGCACAACGCCGACTCTGTTCTGATTCTGCGGTGTTGAAATGGATATGTTCGCTGGTGGTGGTGTGCCGGAATTCAACATGGTGTACGTGTGCGGAAACGTACTACCCGGGTTTGTGTCGTTAATATCTTCGGGAGTCCCAGGCGTAGTCACTGCATCGAATTCAACTGTTACGACATCGGCACCACTGGTGGGATTGCCTTGATTATCATTGTAAGTGACGTCCAACTGCCGAACTTCCCACGTCACATCGACTGCGGTGTTTTGCGGGTTGAAGCAAATATTGTCTTGGCTCGTATTTGCGGCTGGGGCGGGCGCAATTTCTGTTGTCGTGATGTCCTTACAGGACTGCCCGCCCGAACATAAAGTGCGAACCTCGGAAAATTCTCCGGTGCAGTTGATGGTGACGTTGTTTCCTTGGCAAGCGGATTGCGCCATCGCGTCGACTGAGCCGACGAGCATCAGGGAAATGGCAGCAACCAAACGCGCGATGGAGAGGCGATGCGCTAATGCGCGCTGAGACCGCCAGCCAGGATGTTCGGAACGACAGGTGGCTCGGTACACACCTTCTGTTCCAACATGCGCGGGAAATTTCTCAAGACCGCGACTGAAACACCCAAACATGACGAGACTCCACAAACGCAACAAGACGCAAACTCCCGTTCCCGCTGCGCGCATGCGCAGCAGGCTGCGCCAGCCGCACGGCGGCTGACGTCACAGAATTTCAATTGAGAGTCCGACCTCTCCCCGATTCACACTTCACTGCGCGACCGGCATCTGGAGGCATTCGTATGCCTCACACAGGTGACGACAACCGCGCGGACACCGGACACACACCGTCCGATGCAATGCGCTCAGGCGTTGCTTGAGATAAGCTGCAGGCTTCCCTGGCAACGCATGACCGTTGCCCCGCTTTGATAGCCGCAAATTCAGGTGGCCCTTGGTGCACCGGCAAAACTTGCGCACACCACCCCGGATCACTGGCGAACCACAATCACCAGCACCCCATCTGCAATTCACTTCGGTTGGCTTTTGCCAACGCGGCTGCCGCGCCCGATGCGTCTTCCCTACGCCACGGCAACGCTCTTGTTCAAAGCTGCCCTCCGCCTGTCGCCCGGCACCTCTGGAGAGCGTGAGAAGCCATGATCGTGCGACGATCATAGTTAGGTCTATGGATCGACCGACGCCTACTTATTCACAGGTCATCCACAATCCATCCTCCACGACGACTGCCGATGGGCAATAGTAAATCAATAAATAACATTGTTCTGATAATCAGTGTCGCATTGTAGCCACAAGTGACTGAATTTCAGGACACAGTTCAAAAACTGTTCGGAAGAAGTTTGACTGGACTCTCAGGAGAGTACGTCTGCTGAATGTTGTCAGACCAAAGCTTTTTCGCATCTATGAATTTGCAACGTCCAATCACTGAACATCGGTCTCGATGGACCGCAAACAGCACGAACGCGGAGGATCAATCCTCCGCGTTCAGGCGTGGGTGCGATGTTCCAGCAGCGTTATCGCGTCAAATAGAGCGTCGAGATCTGCAGTGCGATATCACGGAACGCCTGCCGCAACGCATCACCGTCATTGGCATTGTAGAAGGAACCCTCGTTCGTCGCGCACTGGCGGAGCGTCGCCACCGATTCACCGGACTCGGGCAGCTGAAAACCCACGGTATAAACGGTGATACCGGCTGCCTTCATATTCGTGCACAGTGCCCGGGCCTGCGTGGCCGATGTGTCATTGGGCGATGAGCCGGCAATGCCGTTATCGTATTGCTGGTTGTATTCACCATCCGTCATCAGGATCGCGATCTTGCGAAGATCCTTTTGACCATAGGAGCCAGGCCGACTTGCAGCCGGTACGTACTGCTGCCAGTTGGGAGAGAGCATGTACCAGGCCCACGCCGTACCCAGGTGACCGGCGGTGTTACCACTCGCCTGATAGGCATCAATGGCGTTCTTCAAAGCCGCTTTGTCGTATGACAGCGGGATCACCGTGCCCGACTTCGGCATACATTGGCCATCCCTCGCATAGAATCTGCCGAGCATGTTCTGTCCACTGGGTGCGGCGTCGGTGAAAGCTTCAGCGCCAGTGCGCTCTGTGGCGCATTGCGGATCGGCATAGTACCTCTTTGCTTTCCTGCCTCTGCCTACGTCGACATACTGCGGACCGCTTGCGATTACCTGGCTGGCCCAATTGGGGTCAATGTTAATCGCCTCGGAGAACGGCACGAGCGAAACGCGGGATTTGCCGTTCTCGTTCAGGAGAACAATGTCGATCAAATCTTTGGAGGCAAGCTTGAGATCCTCAAGCTTCTGGCCCTGCATGGATCCAGTAATGTCGAGCATCATCGAGACCTCAACCTCGCCGTCCCCATTGCCGCCGCTGGCAACAACCGCCTCCGAGAATGCACCATCGACCGCCTTGATGAGCGGCATGCGGGGGATGCCGATCAAGCTGAGAAATGGCGTCAGGACGTAGGACTGCCCGGTCGCTTGCATTGCCATGTTGTTGGCTGACGTCATGAACGCGATCGTGTCGTCGACCACACTCAAGTTCTTCGTGTTTTCCTTATAATACCGCGTTGCCGCAGCGATCGCGGCATTGATGTTGGCATTGTCGACCTGCAGCGAACGTGCGCCGGCGAGGACCGCAGCATCGACCGCAGACTTGGTGGTCGAGCGCGCACTGTTCCAGCGGCTCAAATCAAGTGCCGCGGCAACAAACAGGAGCATGACAAAAAGCATCAAGCCGAACATGAGGCCGATGCCCCCGCTCTTGTCGCGACATGAGCGGATAATTGCAAATACGATCTGCCTTACAACGGGTGGTGGTAATTTCTCAAAATTCCCAAACATAACGCACCTCAAATTCTATTGGAACCCGAACTAATTTATCAACGTATTACCTGAATTTCCGTACTACGATCGGGTTAATAGCGGGAATTTATTCAGTGGGCTGGGAAACAAATTGCATACGCAAAAGAGCGCTATTTAATTAAAAATAAATCTACTCCGATCACTTGCCCGAAGCAGCTTCCAGTGCGAATCTTTTGTCAAAGTGTGGCGATCGGGAGCAAGACGCCGTGTTCAATGCCAAAAAAAACGCCCGCATTCAAATGCGGGCGACGTCTTAATCGACCGGTGCCGATCAGCTATGGGACGAGCTTATAGCCTCCCGTTTCGGTTACAAGAAGCTCGGCATTGGACGGGTCTTTCTCGATCTTTTGGCGAAGGCGATAAATATGCGTCTCCAAGGTGTGTGTCGTCACACCGGCATTATAGCCCCATACCTCGTGAAGCAGCACCTCACGGGTAACCACCTTCTCGCCGGCGCGATAGAGGTATTTCAGGATCGACGTTTCCTTTTCGGTCAGGCGGATCTTGCTGCCCTGATCATCGACCAGCAATTTCGAAGCCGGCTTGAACGTGTAGTGCCCAATTGCGAACACGGCGTCTTCGCTCTGCTCGTGCTGCCTCAGTTGGGCCCGAATACGGGCTAAGAGGACGGCGAACTTGAAGGGCTTGGTCACATAGTCATTAGCGCCCGCGTCAAGACCGAGGATCTGATCGGCATCGCTATCGTTGCCGGTAAGCATGACGACCGGCCCCTTGAAGCCCGACTTGCGCAGTAACTTGACTGCTTCGCGTCCGTCCATATCGGGCAGGCCAACATCGAAGAGGATCAGATCGAAGTGATCGCCCCTGGCTGCCTCAACGCCTTTGGATGCGGTGCCCGCAACTGTCACCTCGAATTCGTCGTGCAGTGCGAGCTGGTCTCGCAACGTGGAGCGCAGATCCTCATCGTCGTCGACAATCAGAATCTTTCGGGCAGTGCTCATTTCCGGTGGGCTCCGTTCTGAGGTAGGCGGGAAGGAGGACTTTAGCATCAGGGTTAGAGCAGGTCAGGTTTTGATCGAATCACGTCTAGCGGTTGTGGCCTGCTCCATCTCTTTGCTCAAGAGCCCTCAATCACAGCTTCGACGGAAGCACGAAGGCTTCCGTCTCGGCCGATCCGGCTCTAGGCTGATGTAGTATAGGCTGGCGCTGTATACCAGCGCTACCGGTGCGCCGAAGGCCGTCATAATGCCGATTAAACCTCAAAAACTACGTGTGACTGCCTTATCCTATCGTAGCGATCGGGGGTGGCTTGCGGACGGCACGCGGCGCTACCCGGTGGCACTCGGGCGTAGCGGCCGGCGGGCCCGCAAGCGCGAGGGCGATGGCGCAACACCGAGGGGCCTGTGGCGGCTGCTCGAGGTATTCTACAGGCCGGATCGCGGACTGCGACCTCGGAGCGGGCTGCCGATACGCCGGATCTCGCAGGGGGACGGCTGGTGCGATGCGCCAAACGACCGGAACTACAATCGGCCGGTCCGGCTGCCTTACCCCGCCAGTGCGGAAGACCTCTGGCGGACCGATCATCTCTACGACCTCGTCGTCGTTTTGGATCACAACCGCCGGCCACGCGTGCGCGGCGGCGGCAGCGCCATCTTCCTGCACATCGCGCGCGCGGGCTATCGGCCAACCGAAGGCTGTATCGCACTCTCAGCCAAAGACCTCACACAGTTGATAGGACGGCTTCGACCCGGCGCACAGATCCTCGTTGATTGACATGCCGGAAGGCCATTCAACAGGCACCTGGCAGAGCGGCGCCCGGCTCTGACGACCAGACGCTGGAAGCATTCGGGACCGGCTGCGACGTGCTCGCAGCTGGTCCCGCATGGGTCGGTCCAGAGATGTGGGGCGGGGCGGAGAGGAGGACTGCCCGCCTGCTCAGTGGACCGACTCGCCGTGCAGCCGGTAATCGAGACCCTCGATCTCAGTCGCCTCGTCGACGCGAAGTCCGACGAACATCTTGACGATCAAGAGAATTACCAGGGTTGCAACGGCGCACCAGGCGATGGTCACGCCGATCCCGAAAAGCTGCAACGTGACACTTGCGTCCTTGCCCAGCTCGTTGATCGCTGGAGATGCGAACACGGCCGTCAAGACGGCGCCGACAATGCCGCACATGCCGTGCACGCCGAACGCATCGAGGCTGTCGTCGTAGCCAAGCCAGTGCTTGACGTAGACCGCGAAGAGGAAGCCCGTGATGCCACCGGCGATGCCGATCCAGAACGATCCCATGGGCGCAACGAAACCTGCGGCCGGCGTGATGGCAACGAGCCCGGCAACGGCCCCCGAGACGATACCGAGGACCGACGGCTTGCCACGCAACGCCCATTCCGCGAACATCCAGGTGAGCGCTGCTGTCGCCGTCGCAATCTGCGTGTTAGCCATTGCTACGCCGGCCAGCGCGTTGGCGGCGACTGCCGAACCGGCGTTGAAGCCGAACCAGCCGACCCATAGAAGCGAAGCGCCAATCAACGAGAGAACGAGGTTATGCGGCGCCATGTTCTCGGTGCCGTAACCCTTGCGCTTGCCAAGAACGAGCGCGGTCATGAGACCGGCGACACCGGCGTTTATGTGCACAACGGTGCCGCCGGCAAAATCGAGAACGCCCGCAGAGCCGAGCATGCCACCGCCCCAAACCCAATGCGCGATCGGAGCGTAAACGATCAGCGACCAAAGCGTCATGAAGAGCAACATCGCGGAGAACTTCATGCGTTCCGCGAAAGCACCGGCGATCAGAGCAGGTGTGATGATTGCGAATGTCATCTGGAACATCATGAAGACGTATTCGGGTATGGTCGCAGCAAGTGCATTGGTGCTGTCCATGCCGACTGCGGCGAGGAACATGTTGGCGGTACCGCCAACATAGGCGTTAAACTCGCCACCATCAGAGAATGCGAGGCTGTAGCCGATCACGAACCAGAGAACGGTTGCGAGAGCGCAGACGGCAAAGCTCTGCATCACGGTCGCCAGAACGTTCTTCTTGCGCACCATGCCGCCGTAAAAGAGTGCGAGGCCGGGAATCGTCATCATCAGCACGAGGGCGGTCGAAACGAGCATCCATGCGGTGTCACCCGTATCGAGCTTGGGTGCGGCTGCCGCCTCTTGCGCAAATGCAGCGGAAGAAAGCGCACTGAATGCGATATACGCGGCGGATGCAGAAACTGCGATGCGCCTGAATGATTGCATTATCATTGGTTTTGAACTCCGAGCGAGGTTGTTTTCGAGCGAAGGGACCGGCGCGTCAGAGCGCGTCGTCGTCGGTCTCGCCGGTGCGGATGCGGATCGTGTTCTCGATGCTGGAGACGAAAATCTTGCCGTCGCCGATCTGGCCGGTTTTGGCGGCTGCCTGGATCGCCGCGAGCGCCTTGGGCACGTTGTCGGAGGAGACGACGACCTCGATCTTCACTTTCGGCAGGAAGCTGACGGCGTACTCCGCGCCGCGGTAGATCTCGGTGTGGCCCTTCTGTCGGCCGTACCCCTTGACCTCTGTTACGGTCATACCTTGCAGGCCGAGGTCGGTGAGCGCGGAGCGCACCTCCTCGAGCTTGAAGGGTTTGATGATGGCTGTAATGAGCTTCATCCCCTTGATCCCCTATTATGAAAACGATGCGTCAGGCGCCCCTGGTGGAATTCGCCACGGACTTCGCCGTGGGCGAGGGCCTGAGAACGTCGACGGTCACAATAAGATCAAGCCCCGTGCCAACTCGGGGTATGGAAGCTATCTGACTGTAATAGCGTGAGATTTTTATGAAATCGTAGAAGCCTTGAACGCACGGTGCGCAGCTTGCTGCCTGAAATATGGGCAATAAACGTGGTTTGCTCGCTATTTCATCAAATCTGTTGCCATACGCTGGCGCATCAAGCCTTCCTGCACTGTCGAGGCGATCAGCGTGCCGTCGCGGGCGTAAAGCGAACCACGACAGAAGCCGCGTGAGCCGGACGCACTCGGACTGTCCTGGGCATAAAGCACCCAATCGTCCCAACGGAACGGCCTATGGAACCAGAGTGCGTGATCCAGGCTCGCCAACTGCATATCCGGGTCGAACAGTAGCTTGGCGTGCGCAATGAGTGCTGTGTCGAGCAGCGTGAAATCCGAAGCGTAGGCCAGCATGCCCTGATGCACCGCTGGATCGTCAGGCAATTGGCCATTCGGTTTCAACCAAATGTATTGCACCGGATCGCGCATCTCGCGCTTCATGTAGCGAGAAAGATCGACAGGACGCATGTCGATCGGGCGTTCGCGGCTCCAATAGGCGCGCATGTTCTCCGGCAGCTTGTCGAGCAGCGCCGCAAACACCTCGTTTGCGGATTTCAGCTCCTCAGGCGCGGGGACATCCGGTATGGGCGCCGCATGTTCCAGTCCCGGCTCGGGATCGTGGAACGACACGCCCATGACGAAGATCATCCGGCCGTGCTGGATGGCCTTGACCCGGCGCGTGGAGAAGCTGCCGCCGTCGCGTGTACGCTCGACCTCGTAAAGGATCGGGTGCTTGGGGTCGCCGCCGAGCAGGAAATATGCATGCAGCGAATGTGCAACGCGCGAGGGAGCGACAAGTCGGATCGCGGCCATTAGCGCTTGGCCCAGCACCTGACCGCCGTAGACACGCTGCCATCCATCCTGGGGGCTCGTACCCCGGAAGATGTTATCGTCGAGCCGCTCCAGGTCGAGGATCTTCAGCAGGTTGTTCAGTGCGCTCAATTGGCAGGCTCCCGGCAGACGGAGGGGCTGCGGCGGCCCTTCAGGAAGCCGCAATCGCGGTCGAAGGGACGCGACATGACGTGTAATGTCAAGGCAACGCCATCGGAACCGTGTTATTGGACGCGTCTACGGCTGACGCCTTTGTTTTGCACGACTCTACCGTGGCAGCGCTGGCCATGCCAACCGCGGACACGGCGCAGATCCCAACTGGCGCCAGTCATTGTTCCAGACGCCGAGAGACGCCATGAGCCCTCAATCCGACCGATCCGATATCATCATCTCCGGCGGCAGCTATGCGGGGCTGGCCCTGGCGCTCGCGCTTGCCCAAGGACTGGAGGGGATATCGATCACGGTGGTCGATCCCAAGCCGCGTGGTAGCGGCGATCAGCTACTCGACGACCCACGCGCATTCGCGCTTTCAGCGTCCTCACAGCGACTCCTCGAAACCATCGGCATCTGGCCGGCGATTGCGCAGACCGCGCAAGCCGTGAGCGCGATCGACATCACGGATTCGTCTCTCGACGCGGGCGTGAGGCCGACCCTGCTCACCTACACCAACGAGATCGAAGACGGCTCTGCGGCCTCCTTCATCGTACCTGGGGGACCTCTGCTGGTGGCGCTCGATGCAGCGGCGCGTGCGACACCGGCCATTCAGTTCGTCACGGGTAGCGTGACGGGGTACGAGGCCGGCGAGCACGACGCGCGGATTATGCTTGCCGACGGACGCACGCTATCGGCACCGCTTGCAGTGGCGGCGGAGGGACGGCGCTCAACCTTACGCGAGGCAGCCGGCATAAAACTCGTCGGCTGGGACTACGACCAGATCGGCATCGTGGTGACAGTCGCGCACGAACGAGACCATGAGGGGCGCGCGGTGCAGCACTTCTTGCCGTCGGGCCCATTCGCGATCCTGCCGCTGCCGGGTAACCATGCCTGCATCACATGGTCGGAAGCGACGAGCGAGGCGCGCCGCATTCTGGCGCTCGACGATGCAGCATTCCTGGCGGAGGTCGACAAGCGCTTCGGCGGTGAGCTTGGCCCGCTGCGACTTGCCGGGCCGCGCGCCTCCTGGCCGCTGTCGATGCATCTGGCGCGCGGCTACGTGGCGCCGCGGCTTGCGCTCATCGGCGACACCGCGCATGGCGTACATCCAATTGCGGGGCAAGGACTGAACCTCGGGCTTCGCGACGTGGCTGCGCTGGCGGAAGTCATTGCGGAGGCTATGCGCGTCGGTCTTGATCCGGGCAACGCGGAAACGCTGCGCCAGTATCAGCGCTGGCGGCGTTTCGACAGCACGCTTTCGACACTCGCATTCGACGGGCTCAACCGGCTGTTCTCCAACGACTGGACGCTGGTACGCGCCGCCCGCGATGTGGGGCTTGGGCTGGTTGATCGGCTGCCGTTCGTGAAGCGCATGCTCGTGTCGGAAGCAGCCGGCGTCACCGGCGACCTGCCGCGGCTGCTGCGGGGCGAGGCGTTGTAGAGGAGGGCAGGCGCGAGCGGAAACGACAGTGGCGCTCACACCGAATATGCCGGTCGCTTGTCGCTTATGTCGGCTCGCCGGCGGGGTTGTCGGGCGGCGTACCTTCGACCATCTCCGGCATCACAATCGTAACGCGGCGGGCAGCAAGGTCGATCCTGGGCACGCACAGTTTGGTGAAGGGAACGAGCTCGGTCTTTCCCGTTGCCGCCAGGCGAATCTCCAGGAGATCGCCCGCGCCGTAGTTCTGCACGGCGACGACTTCGCCCAGCGCATTGGCGCGCTCATCGACGACGGTGAGGCCGATCAGGTCAGCGTAGTAGAAATCGTCCTCATCGTCCGGCTCCGGCATGGCTGCGCGCACAATGCAGAGCTTGCGGCCCTTCAAGGCCTCGGCACCGTTGCGATCCGCCACGCCTTTGACCCGGGCGACGATTGCGCCCTTGGGCGTCATGCGCAACACCTTGAGCGTCAACGGGCTTGCGCCCCTTTCATCCGTCAGCGCGCCGTAATCGGCAATCGCTTGCGGATCGCCCGTGTAGGAACGCACGAGCACTTCACCGCGGATGCCGTGCGCGCCGGTGATCTCACCCAACAGGATTCGCTTACCGTTCAAGCCTGCGCTCTCAATTCAGCGGTTTCAATTCGGCAAGGCGCCGAGATACGTCATCGTCACCTCGATCGGCCGGCCTGCAACGTCTGCGATCGTGCGCGAGACCGGCGCGGCGCGTTCGAACTGGCCTGCGACCTCGATGATGGCGCCTTCGGGACCGGCGGCAAAGCCCGTGACAAGCTCACCCTGCGGCGGCACGTGAAGACGCAGATGAACGGCATTGGTCTCGCTCACGGAATCAAACTCGTAAGAGCCCATGAATACAGCGCCCCACCGGTCCGAGCCCAGGATCTTGCCATTGCGCAGCACGGCCAACGCGCTGCCGCTGGCCGAATCGTCCGCCTTGCCGCCACGTGGCCCCGCGGAGCGGTACTCCACATTATAGAGGCCCTCGTCAATCATCTTCGATCTCCTTTGAACACGCCGCAACTCCTCGGCACGGGCGTCGGTCGGCAAAAGCTGGAGCAGCCGCAGATATGCGGCGACAGGTCCGGGTAGCGGGCTTTCACCCGTTGCCCAAAGGCTGACGGAACGCGGGCTCATGTCGATGAGCCGCGCAAACTCGGCCTGCTTCAGGCCAAGTCGATCCAGAATTTCCTTGAGGCTCAAACTCATCATGCCAACATTATAGAATATATTTCGTAATTCGCAATATCTTCTATCATAGCTTCGTGCAGCCGATGCCGGTCACGGTTGATGGGGGCAGCGGCGACCCGCGGTTTCCAATCTGGAGGTACGGGCGTCCAGGGGACGCACAGAAAAAACAAACGAAACGCCCGCCGGGGAACCCACCGGCGGGCGTTTTCTCAAAGGTCGACGATGTGACCTTCCCAATGGGCGTCCCACGGGCAGGTCCAACCCGCAGCGGCTTACTCGCCGGCGCCCTCGGCCGCGGCCTTGGCGGCTTCCTCGGCGGCCTTCAGACGCTCCTGCGCCTTCTTCTTCGGCTTGGCCTTTTCGGGGTTGCTCTTGGCCGTCCGCTTCGACAGACCTGCCGCATCGAGGAACCGCGCGACACGATCGGTCGGCAGTGCGCCAACCGACAGCCAGTGCTTGCAGCGCTCTTCGTTGAGCTTGATGCGCTCGGGATTGTCCTTCGCCAGCATCGGATCATAGGTGCCGACCTGCTCGATGTAACGGCCATCGCGGGGCGAGGTCGAATGGGCGGCGACGATATAATAGTAGGGCCGCTTCTTGGCGCCGCCACGGGCGAGCCGGAGTTTCACTGCCATTTTCGTTCCTTTTTCATCATGCGGCCGCAGCCGCTCATCGCTTCACGTCAAGGTCGCCGCAAACGGCGCATTGTTCTGCCTCTCCCGTGCGGGAAGAGGATCGGGGTGAGGGGGCCTTTGGCGGGCCGGTGGAACTCGACAGAAGGCCCCCTCATCCGGCCTTCGGCCACCTTCTCCCCGGAAGGAGAAGGAATCTCGATCGCGCTGCTCATCGCTTTTTCTTTCCGGTTGCACCGGGGAAGCGCGGAATCCCCGGTCCACCAAGGCTCGGCAAGCCGCTCCCCAATCCCGGTAGCTTCGGCATGCCGCCGATGCCACCGAGCCCAGCGGGCAAGCCCTTCGGCAGGCCGGGTGCAGCGGTTGCAGCGCCGCCTTTGGCAACCATATCCTTGAGCTCCTGCGGCAGCTGCTCAAGCGCCTTGGGATCGAGGGCGGCCAGCTCGTCCTGCATTCGCGCCATATCTTCGGCGCTCGGCGCGCCGACGCCGCCGCGGCCAAGCATCTTGCCGAACATGCCGCCGCCGCGGCCCATCTTCTTCATCATGTCGGCCATCATCATGTGCATCTTGAGCAGCTTGTTGATGTCCGCCGGCGTCGTGCCCGAGCCCGCAGCAACGCGCTTCTTGCGCTTGGCGTTCAGCACCTTTGGATTACGCCGCTCCTGGGGCGTCATCGACTGGATAATGGCGAGCTGCCGCTTCAGCGCCTTGTCGTCGACCTTGGCGCCAGCCATCTGCTGCTTCAACTTGCCAACACCGGGCAGCAGGCCCATGAGGCCACCCATGCCGCCGAGCTTTTCCATCTGCTTCAACTGCTCGGCAAGGTCCTCCAGATCGAACGCGCCCTTGCGCATCTTCTGCGCTATCGCCTGCGCCTTTTCGACGTCGATCGTCTGCGCCGCCTTCTCGACGAGGCCGACGATGTCGCCCATACCGAGGATGCGGCCGGCGATACGCCTGGGATCGAACTCCTCCAGCGCGTCCCACTTCTCGCCGGTACCGATCAGCTTGATCGGCTTGCCGGTGACGGCCCGCATGGACAACGCGGCGCCGCCGCGACCATCGCCATCAGCACGGGTGAGCACGATGCCCGTGATGCCGACCTGGCTGTCGAAAGCCGTGGCAGTGTTAACGGCGTCCTGGCCGGTCAGGCTGTCGGCAACGAGCAGCACCTCATGGGGGTCGGTATCGCGCTTGACATCGGCGACCTCGCGCATCAGCTCGTCGTCAACGGTGACACGACCGGCGGTGTCGAGGATCACGACATCATAGCCGCCAAGCTTGGCGGCATCGCGCGCACGACGGGCAATCTGTACGGGTGTCTGGCCGGCGACGATCGGCAGCGTTTCGACGCCCGTCTGCTCACCGAGAACGCGCAACTGCTCCATGGCCGCGGGTCGGCGCGTGTCGAGAGAGGCCATCAAGACCTTTTTCCTGTCGCGCGTCTTCAAGCGATAGGCGATCTTGGCCGTGGACGTCGTCTTACCCGAACCCTGCAGCCCGACCATGAGAATCGCCATCGGTGGGGCAGCCGCAAGATCTATCGTCTCGGCGTCGGATCCGAGCGTCGCCACCAGCTCGTCATGGACGATCTTGACAACCATCTGGCCCGGCGTGACCGACTTCAGGACGGCTTGGCCAACGGCCTTCGCCTTCACCCTTTCGACGAAGCCCTTGACCACGTCGAGGGCCACGTCCGCCTCAAGCAGTGCGCGGCGCACCTCGCGCATGGCGTCGCCCACGTCGCTCTCGGAAAGGGCGCCGCGGCGGGTCAGCTTGTCGAGGACGCCGGAGAGGCGGTCACTCAGGGACTGAAACATCGGTTCTCCTTGATGCGTGGGACGGTTTGGCGTCCCTGCGCGGTTCGAACAGCCAAAGCAAAAGCGCATCCGCGGGCGAAACTCGCTGGCGGATGTTGACCCCCCTGCCTCCCGGATATGTGGCCTTGATGAGCCAAAAACCATGTGCAGGGCGGCGGCGCGTTGCTACGAGCCGTCGGAATTGCGCGGAAAATGACGGAGGGACCCGGGAAAGTCAAGTCGGGCGGCGAGAAACGGCAGCGTTGTCGCGCCGCCGAACGGAGAATTCATGGATCACCGGTCAGCACGATCCAAACGCAACCAGGCTGGATTGTCAGTGCGCTGTCAGAAAACGCTCCCGGTGCGCTAGAGCCTCAATCACGGCTTCGACGGAAGCAGTCGCGCTTCCATCTCAACCGATCAGGCTCTAATAGACGCGGGCCTTGGGCTCGATGTACTTCATCTCGTTGGTCAGCGTGTAGTTGTGCACGGGGCGGAAATCGAGCCGGACCGACTTCTTATCGTAGTCCCCATAAGCCAGCGTATGCTTCATCCAATTGGCATCGTCGCGCTTGGGGAAGTCCTCGCGGGCATGGGCGCCGCGGCTCTCCTTGCGGTTCTCTGCTCCAACGACGGTGACAGCCGCCTGAGCGATGAGGTTGTCGAACTCCAGCGTCTCGACCAAGTCCGAATTCCAGACCAGTGAGCGGTCGGTGACCTTGATGTCTTCGGCCTCCTTCCAGATCGCGTTGATCTTCTCGATGCCCTCCTGCATCACCGGGCCATCACGGAAGACCGCGCAGTTCGCCTGCATTGTCTTTTGCATACGCAGGCGAAGGACTGCGGTGGGCGTGTCGCCATCCGCGTGGCGGAACCGGTCAAGGCGTGACAGCGCCAGCTCGACGGCGTCCGCGGGCAGATCGGGCTGGCGTTCCCCAGCGTCCAGAACGTCGGCGCAGCGCAGACCCGCGGCGCGACCAAAAACGACGAGGTCGATCAGTGAGTTGGAGCCGAGGCGGTTGGCGCCGTGGACAGAGACGCAGGCGGCTTCTCCGATCGCCATCAATCCCGGAACGACGTGATCAGGGTTGCCGTCCTTCATCGTCAGCATTTCGCCGTGGTAGTTCGTCGGGATGCCGCCCA